>Ga0187852_1003624_pt1 | contig 11153 bp, 6 predicted proteins | sample June2016WEW_6_40_FD_134511 | JGI IMG/M metagenome (GOLD analysis project Ga0187852, IMG submission 134511) | Peatland microbial communities from SPRUCE experiment site at the Marcell Experimental Forest, Minnesota, USA - June2016WEW_6_40 | ecosystem: Environmental > Terrestrial > Soil > Wetlands...
ACAACGCGCTGCTGCCAGTGCGATCCAGAACATCGAGAATTTCCGAAAGACCACGGAAGGTCTGGCCGACTTGCGCAAGGAATTCCTGGATTTGCAGAAGGAAGACCAGGCTTTGCGCAAAGATTTCGACTCGCTGGAGAAAAAAGTCGATGCCAAGGCCTCCAAAGGATCCGGGGCAAAGAAATCGTCATCCGCGGTGAAGTCGCCGAGAAACTCCGCTGATTAAGGCGGGGCTCACTGAACACACCGAGTACCCAGTCCGATTCAACATGACAGTCGCGGCTGCCGGCAAAGTTGCCACGTAGAGGATGGTCTTTGTATTGCGACGGCAACTGCCGTGTTGACGGCCACGCGCAACACCCGACCGCCAAATTCGGGAATTTTCCGGTAACGCCGCTCCACGGCGGTATCATCCGGGTCGGGCAGGCTCAATTCCGGCGCGGACAACGTCCGCTCCAGCCATTCGAGAGGGATTTCCCGTTCGGCCAAAACCTTCTTCGCGTGTTTGGTCAGTTCAAAATTCATTCCTTATGCGGCTGCGCCCCACACGCAAGTGCCTATGGCTTCGTCCACTTCCGCCACGGTGAAACCGCGTGAAGCGGCATAACCCAGGGCGTGTTTGGAAAATCGGATTCGTTTCATTTTTCATTGGGCGGTGCGCCCCAGATTCCCATAAGCCATGCCGCGTAAAAGACTGCGTCTCTCGCGGCAGGCATCGTAAGCCGCGGCGGAGGTTTCGCAAACATTAATTGAAGTGCGAGGTGGGACCGGCCTTCGCTGAGCTTCCGCCTTCGCCTTGTTTCGTCGAGACGAGTCGGCCCGACAACCCGGCGCGACAATAAAATGGACGACCGCATCCGTTTTTGTCGCGACAATAAAATATACGATCGTATTCTATATTGTCGCGTCGCCGTCACCACGTTTGGACACGAAGGGCGCGAATTCTCGTCAAGCGCGGCGGAGGTTTCGTAAATGTTTTATTGGCCACGTAAAAGGCTTTCAGCCTCACGTGGCAGGCCGCGTAGTCCGCCGTGATTGGTGAAGAAGCGTGTGGATATGGTTTAATAACCAAATTTAGCCACGTAAAAGGCGTATTGCCTCACGTGGCGGAGCCGGAAGAAAGGCTAAATTCTAAAGGCTAAAGTTCTCCTTTTGAGCGTTTGTCAATTGTCGTGAAGATGGCGATGAGTTGGCGGGTTTCGTCGAGCAGCCCCGTCATCTTCGCTGCGGAAACGCAGCCGCTGTCCACGAGCAATTCCAGCCAATACTCGGTTTTGTCGATTCGTGACTACTGTTGTGCCGGTGCAACCCCGCGATAAAAACGGCTGGGATAGTTGTTCGCGTCCGAGTCAACGAACGTGAAAATCCCGGTAGAGTCGGTCACATTCGTGCTAAGAGATGTCCAATTGATCATGTCGAATGAAGCCTCGATCACGTAAGTCTGGTTGGTACTCCCGGACAGGGTAATGGCCGGACCATCTGGCGTGGTGGCAATTGAAACCGTGCTGGCGTCGGGAATGTTCACCGGCAGCGGGTTGGGGACATTACCCGAGAAATTGAAATTGACCGGGAAATCGGCGCCGGAACCCACCATGGTGACCGATATCTGATTAATGCTGCCATCCGCGTTGGTTCCACCAGCCACAAAGCTGCTCAGGTCGAAGGAAACCAACACCGGCGCCGCATCAGCTCCATTGATTGAGGGAATGCTCACCCCATACATGTATTGACTTCCATTCTCGAGGACCAGGTCCGAATACCCTTCGACCTCCCCTTCAAAGGTCGCATTGCCGGTGTCGGTGTTCACCTGGTAAATGTCCGTGTTGTCGCCGGTATTGCTCAAATACAGATTGCCATCGGAGTCAAAACGGATGTTCTGCGCGAGGTTGAGGTTGTAAGGGTCGCCAAAACTCCCGATAAAGGTTGACGCCCCGGTGGTGGGATCAATCGTGTAAAGGCCGTTCTGGGCCGCCCCGAACAACACCCCGTCGCTCGGGTCGAAAGCTATGGATTCAATGCCTGACGTGCTCAGTGATGCCGCCGGAGTGACGGCACCGGTCGTTGGATCGAACGTCACCAAGGATGCGCCATTATTGGCAAGGCCGTATAATGTCCCATCCGGCGCGTAGGCGATGTCGTTGTAAAGCGTCGAGCCCAGATCGGAAATTTGGGTGAAGTCGCCGTTCATCAGGTTGATGATGCCGAAACCGTTGTCGCCCGTGTTGAACTCAACGGCGTAAACGTTGTTCTGTGCGCGTGCCGACATGGCCAGGCCGCCGGCCGCCAGCAGGGTACCGACTAAAACCAACATGCATGATTTTTTCATAATTTTTTTCTGTTCAGTTTTCAAATTTTGCACCAGGTAACCAACCAACTAATTCGTCATACTGTTATTAAACAGCAACGGGCTAAAAAGTAATGAATAAGGGACACATTGCGGGATTTGAGGGGTGAATTGCGCCCGGTGAGGGGCGGAATTCCAAAGGAAAATGCGGGCCGGACGGCCAACACCGCCGCGAGCTGGAAGAAAGGCTGCGTAAAAGACTTCGTCTCACGCGGCGGGCACGCGTAAAAGACTTCCAACTTCGCCGAGGCTTCGATGGACGGGGGGGCGCCTCACGCGCTGCTGCGGTCGGCGTTTAACGGCAAATGATACCCAAGTATTGTTTGCGGTTTGAAATGATGCTTTCGGGCTTAAAAGTATCATTTCATTTGGGAATCGGGCGTTTTTCCACTTGACCAATAACTTGACTTACACTTGACTTACTCGCATCCTGCCGCCGTGAGTTACCAGCCGCAATTCATGGTCACGCCCGCGCTGGTGTCGCGGGTGGAGCAAATCGCCGCCCTGCGCGAGCGCATCCTGGCCGCCACGGTGGAAGTGCCGTGGATTCCCGCGTTGCAGAAGGACACGCGGATGCGCAACACCCATTCCTCGACGGCCATCGAGGGCAATCCGCTCACACTGGAACAGGTGCGCGCGGTGGAGGAAGGCCGGGAAATTCCCGCCGTGGCCGCCCGCGCCAAACGGGAGGTGGTCAACTATTTCGCCGCGCTGCGCTTCGTGGAGCAGAACGCTGGCAAAAAAACAATTTCGCACGAGGATATTTTCCGGTTGCACAAAATCATCGCCGGCGAGGTGATGGATCAGGGAACGGCGGGATGTTATCGCACCATCGCGGTGCGGGTGGGCCGCCATGTTCCGCCGCCGCCGGAGGAGGTTTCGGGTTTGATGTTTGAATTGCTGACGTGGTGGAACAAGGAATCCGCCCGGCTGTCGCCGGTGTTGAGTTCGGCGATTCTGCATTATCGCTTCGAGGCCATCCATCCGTTTGCCGACGGCAATGGGCGCACGGGGCGGGCGCTGGCGTTGTGGGATTTGTACCGGCGCGGGTTCGACACGCATCATATTTTTTCGGTGGATGAATTTTACTGGGAGAACCGTCCGCGTTATTACGAGGCCCTGGACGCGGTGCGCCGCGAGGACGGGGATATGACGGGCTGGATCGAATATGCGGCGGAAGGATTGTACCTGACGCTGGAGCGGGTCTGGACACGGGTGCAAAAACTTTCCGCGCAACCGGGACGGAAGAAACTGGTGCTGCGTCCGAAACAGGAACAGTTGCTGCAATTGCTCCGGGATCACAAACGCATGACGCCGAGCGAAATCTGGGACGCACTGGGCGTCTCAAAACAAGGCGCGCTGGATTTGCTGCGTCCGCTGATCAAGGCCGGACTGGTGAAACGCGTCGGCACGAAGAAGGAAGGCTGTTACATCCTGACCCGAAGACCGCGTAAAAGGCGCTCACCTCACCCATGAATTAGTCCGGATCTTGATTAAAGCCGATGCGGCGTCTTCGACGACGGACTCGGTGAACATGCCGCTCATGATTTCTTTTTCCTTTTCGGCGACTTCGCGGCTGCCAACTGTTTCACCTGCTGGATCGCTTCCTGAAAATGCTTTTCCACCGGCGACGACTTTGCGTCTTCCAGCACGCGGAACTTCTCGTATTCCGCCTCGGCCTTCGCCAGCGCCGTTTCGTGCGACACCTTGCCCGCATGATCAAGTAGTTCGCGCCCTGAGAGCTTCAGGAAATCATCCAGCTTCACAATCCAATCGCGCATCGTCATCACCCGGCGATTCAGCGCCTGAAGTTCGGCAAATTCGAGGTAGGCGCATCACGATACGGTCCAACGCGTGCAGTTCTTCCTCCGTCAGGTAGTTCTTGGCGATGGACACATCCTCCCGCCGCACGAAGCCACCGGGGCGGGTGGTTTTCAGGCCCATCAACGGCTTGCCCGCTTCCGCCCGCGCGTGGATCACCTCGGCGGCGGTCTGGCCATGCGTGGCCCAGTGCATTTTGTTCTGCACCGTGGCGAAGAATTTTTGGGACATCTCCGTGTCGGGCGTGTAGTCCACGCTCGTCGCGTAAATATCGAGCACCTTCTGGTAGAAACGCCGTTCGGAGGAGCGGATGTCCCGGATGCGCTCCAGTTGTTCGTCAAAGTAATCCTTCTGGCCTTTGCCCGGCGGATTCTTCAACCGCTCGTCGTCCATCGTGAAGCCCTTTAACAAATACTCGCTCAACCGCGCGGTCGCCCACTGGCGGAACTGCGTGCCCCGGTGGCTGCGGACGCGGTAGCCCACGGCAAGAATGGCTTCGAGCCGGTAGTGGCGCAGGCTGCGGGAAACCTCACGGCTGCCTTCCCGGCGAACTTGTAAGTAATCCTTACAAGTTGCTGCCTCCACCAGTTCACCCTCGGCAAAGATGGCTTTGAGGTGGAGCGTCACGTTCTGCGCCGTTGTCTGAAAAAGCTCCGCAATCTGGGACTGCGTCAGCCACAAGGTCTCGTTCTCAAAACGGCACTGGATGCGGGTCCGCCCGTCCTCCGTCTGGTAGAGGATGATTTCTCCTCCAGTTCTTCGCATTGCTTCGACGCGACAAGCCGGCGCGGCAAGCGAGGACGAGAACGAGGACGAGGACGATTTTGGTTGCCTTACGGCAAGTCCGTGTTTCCCATTAAATACCGGTCGCATTCGCGCGCGGCGCCCCTGCCCTCGTTGAAGGCCCATACCACGAGGCTCTGGCCGCGACGGCAGTCGCCGCAGGCAAACACGCCTTTGAGGTTCGTCGAGTATCTCTCGAATTCGGCCTTCACGTTCGTGCGCGGGTCGCGCTCGAGTTTAAGCGCGTCGAGCAACGGCTGTTCCGGCCCGAGAAAGCCCATCGCCAGCAGCACCAGTTGCGCAGGCAAAACTTTTTCCGTGCCGGGCACGTTCTTCGGAATGTACTGGTCCCGCATTGCGGGATTTTTCTCCCATTTCACCTGCACGGTGTGGACGGCCTTCACCTGGCCGTTTGCATCGCCTTCAAACTTCGTCGCGGTGGTGAGATAAACGCGCGGGTCGGCACCGAATTTCGCGGCGGCTTCCACCTGGCCGTAGTCCATGAGATAAATCTTCGGCCATTCGGGCCATGGATTGTCCGCGGCGCGCTCTTCCGGCGGTTTGGGCAAAATTTCCACCTGCACCAGGCTCCGGCAGGCGTGACGCATCGAAGTGCCTACGCAGTCCGTGCCGGTGTCGCCGCCGCCGATGACAACGACGTCCTTGCCGGCGGCGGAAATGAAACTGCCGTTCTTTTTGCCGTCGAGAATGCTGTTCGTGTTCGCGGTGAGAAATTCCATCGCAAAGTGAACGCCCTTGAGGTTCCGGCCTTCCACCGGCAGATCGCGCGGTTTCGTCGCGCCGGTCGCGAGAATGGCGGCGTCAAATTCCTTGAGCAGTTTTCCCGCCGGATAATTTCCGCCCACATCGGTGTTGCAGACGAACCGGATGCCTTCGGCTTCGAGTTGCCGGATGCGGCGCATCACGACCTGTTCCTTGTCGAGCTTCATGTTGGGGATGCCGTACATGAGCAGCCCGCCGGGGCGGTCGGCGCGCTCGAAAACGGTGACAGTGTGGCCGGCCCGGTTCAGTTGCGCGGCGGCGCAGAGGCCCGCCGGGCCGGAGCCGACCACGGCGACCTTTTTGTCCGTGCGCTGCTTCGGCGGTTCGGCGGTGACCCAGCCTTCATCCCAACCGCGATCAATGAGGGCGCACTCGATGTTTTTGATGGTGACGGGCGGGGCGTTGATGCCGAGCACGCACGAGCCTTCGCACGGCGCGGGGCAGACGCGGCCGGTGAATTCGGGGAAATTGTTCGTCTTGTGGAGCCGTTCGAGCGCCTCCTTCCACAGGCCGCGATAGATGAGGTCGTTCCATTCCGGGATGAGGTTGTGGATGGGGCAGCCGCTGGCCATGCCGCTGAGGAGCGTGCCGGTGTGGCAGAAGGGCGTGCCGCAGTCCATGCAGCGCGCGCCCTGTTTGCGCAGAGCGGCCTCCGACAGGTGCAGGTGAAATTCCTTCCAGTCCGCGATGCGCGCGGCCGGCAGACGGTCCGCCGGCAGTTCGCGCAAATACTCGATGAATCCCGTGGGTTTGCCCATCGTCAGTTGATTGGTTGAAACCGATTAAACGCAGAGGCGCAGAGAACGCGGAGGTGCGCAGAGAAGAACCTGAAAATATTCTCTGCGTTACTCTGCGCGCTCCGCGTTTCTGCGTTAAAATTTTTCATAAGAATGTCAAAGATTGAACGAACCAGGCTCCGGCAGCGGAAGCTGCAATCCGTCAACCACCCGCGAAATCCCGTCTTTCAATACCAGCGAGTGAAAGTTGATGATCAGGCCGAGCCGCAGATTCGACAGGCGCAGATAGCTCAAGAGCTTTGCGCGGTCGAGCGCAATCACTTCTTCTTTCGCCTTCAAATCAACGATCACTTTTTCCTCAACGATCAAATCCAACCGGAGCGGCACACCGAGTTTCACGCCCTTGTAATGGATGGGCACGAACTTCTGGCGCTCGAAGCGGATGCTGCGCAACGACAACTCGTGGCACAACGCTTCCTCATAAACCTGCTCCACCAAACCCGGCCCGAAATACTTATGCACTTCAATTGCCGCGCCGATGATGCGCTCCGAAATTTCGTTCTCGTGCAACCCCATATTCCCTTTCCCTTTCTTTTCAACGCAGAGGCGCAGAGAACGCGGAGAAACGCTGAGAAGAAATTAAAACAATCTCTGCATTTCTGCACGCTTTTCGCGCCTGTGCGTTAAAGTTCTGCATAAAAATTCAAAACTCTGCGTTTTCTCTGCGTTCTCTGCGCCTCTGCGTTAAAGTTTCCCGATCAGCCGCCGCCGACGCGCGCGATGTCGCGGACGTTCTCCTCGAACGCGGCCATGATGGCTTCGTCGCCGCTCAAGCCCTGTTCCTTCACCTTCTTCATGGATTCGAGCACGCGCTGGTAGTCTTTCGGCATCACCTTGACGAACTTCGGCACGAGCTTCCGCCAGTCCGCCAGCACCTTCGCGGCGCGGTCGCTCTTCGTGTAAGCCTGGTGCCGCTGGATCAATTTCCAGATCATCTCGATCTCGTCGGCGTCCTTCAAGGTTTCGAGGCTGACCATTTCCTGGTTGCAATGCGCCGGGAAATCGCCGGCTTCATCCAGCACGTAGGCAATGCCGCCGGACATGCCCGCGGCAAAGTTGCGCCCGGTCCGGCCCAAAACAATCACGCGCCCGCCGGTCATGTATTCGCAACCATGATCGCCGACGCCCTCGACGACCGCATTCACGCCGCTGTTGCGCACGCCGAACCGTTCGCCCGCCATGCCGCGCACGAACGCCTCGCCGCTCGTGGCTCCATAGAATGCCACGTTGCCGATGACGATGTTTTCCCCGGCGACAAAAGTCGAACCGGCCGACGGATAGACGATGATTTTGCCGCCGCTGAGGCCCTTGCCCAAATAATCGTTGGCGTCGCCTTCGAGTTCGAGCGTCATGCCTTTGGGTATGAACGCGCCGAAGCTCTGGCCCGCGCTGCCGGTGAATTTGAGATGAATGGTGTCCTCCGGCAGGCCGTTCGGGCCCCATTTCTTCGTGATCTCGCTGCCGACGATGGTCCCGACGACGCGGTGGACGTTGCGGATGGGCAGGTCGGCGTGGACGCGTTCGCTGCGTTCGATGGCCGGCTCGCAAATATCGAGCAACCGCGTCACGTCGAGCGATTTCTTGATGCCGTGATCCTGGTCAATCTGCCGGTAGCGGATGACCTCCGGCCAGACATCCGGCCGTTGCAAAATGCTCGTCAAGTCGAGGCCCTTCGCCTTCCAATGCTCGATGGCCTTCCGCGGGGCCAGTTTGTCCGTGCGGCCAATCATTTCGTTTATCGTCCGGAAGCCGAGTCGGGCCATGATTTCGCGCAATTCCGTGGCGATGAACCGCATGAAATTGACCACGTGGTCCGGGCTGCCCGTGAAGAATTTGCGGAGCTGCGGGTCCTGGGTGGCCACGCCCACCGGGCAGGTGTTCAAATGGCATACGCGCATCATGAGACAGCCGAGCGCGACGAGCGGCGCGGTGGCAAATCCAAATTCCTCCGCGCCGAGCAGCGCGGCGACCGCCACGTCGCGGCCCGTCTTCATCTGGCCGTCGGCCTCGACGTAAATGCGGCTGCGGAGATTGTTGAGCACGAGCGTCTGGTGCGTCTCGGCCAGACCCAGTTCCCACGGAATGCCCGAATGCTTGATGGAAGAGAGCGGCGAGGCACCCGTGCCGCCGTCGTAACCGCTGATGAGCACCACGTCGGCGTGCGCCTTGGCGACTCCGGCGGCGACGGTGCCCACGCCGACCTCCGCGACCAGCTTCACGCTCACGCGCGCGTTGCGGTTCGCGTTCTTCAAGTCGTGAATCAACTGGGCGAGGTCTTCGATGGAATAAATGTCGTGGTGCGGCGGCGGCGAAATCAGGCCGACGCCCGGCGTGGTAAGCCGCGTTTTGGCGATCCACGGATAAACCTTGCGGCCGGGCAGTTCGCCGCCCTCGCCCGGCTTCGCGCCCTGGGCCATCTTGATCTGAAGCTCCTTCGCGTTGACGAGGTAATGGCTCGTCACGCCGAAGCGGCCCGACGCGACCTGCTTGATCGCGCTGTTTTTCGAGTCACCGTTGGGCAACGGAACGTAGCGCTCGGGGTCTTCGCCGCCTTCGCCGGTGTTGCTCTTGCCGCCGAGGCGGTTCATGGCGATGGCGAGCGTCTCGTGCGTTTCCTGGCTGATCGAGCCGTAGCTCATCGCGCCGGTCTTGAACCGTTTCACGATTTCTTCAACCGGCTCAACCTCTTCGAGGGGCACGGATTTCTCCGCCCAATTGAAATCGAGCAGTCCGCGCAGCGTGCAGAGGTTTTGCGCCTGGTGGTTGATCAATTCCGCGTATTCCTTGAACAGCTTGTAGCTGCCGAGGCGGCAGGCGATTTGCAGCTTGTGGATGGACTGCGGGTTGAACAGGTGAAACTCGCCGTCGCTGCGCCACTGGTACTGACCGCCGGGGTCAAGCCCCGACGAGTCAGGATTGCCCTGGCGTTCAGGGAAGGCCTGGCGGTGGCGGGCCAGCGCCTCTTCGGCCAGCACGTCCAGGCCGACACCTTCAATGCGCGACACCGTCCAAGTGAAGTACCGGTCAATGACGTTGTGGTTCAACCCGATGGCCTCGAAAATCTGCGCGCCACGATAGCTCTGGATGGTGGAGATGCCCATCTTGGCCATCGTTTTCACCACACCTTTGACCACCGCCTTGATGTATTTTTTAATGGCGGTCTTGTGGTCCATGTCCACGAGCAATCCATCGCGGATCATGTCGTCGAGCGAGTCGAACGCGAGGTAGGGATTGATGGCGCTGCAACCGTAACCGATGAGCAACGCAAAATGGTGAACTTCGCGCGGCTCGCCCGATTCGAGCACCAGCCCGACGCGCGTGCGCGTGCCCTGCCGGATTAGATGATGATGCAGGCCCGCCACGGCGAGCATCGCGGGAATCGGCGCGTTTTCGGCGCTGACGCCACGGTCGGAAAGAATGATGATGTTCGAGCCTCCGGCAATTGCCTTGTCGGTGGCCGCGAACAACTGGTCGAGCGCGGCCGCCAGGTGCGTGGCTGCGACGCCCTCGTCGCGCACCGGGGCGGTGCTGGCACCCTTCGGCGACGAGGCGTCGCCGCCACTCTTGAACAAAATCGGCAGCGTGACCGGCTTGAAGCCGGGGCGGTCCACGTGCCGTAGCTTTTCGAGGTCCTCGTTCGCAAGGATGGGATGCTCCAGCTTGATCATGCGGCAGCTTTTGGGGGTGGGCTCAAGCAGGTTGCCCTCCGAGCCGATCATCGTTTCCGTGGAGGTGATGATTTCCTCACGGATGGGGTCTATCGGCGGGTTGGTGACCTGCGCGAAGAGCTGTTTGAAATAGTTGTAGAGCAGTTGCGGCTTGTTCGAGAGCACCGCGAGCGGCGTGTCCGTGCCCATCGAGCCGAGCGGTTGCACGCTGTCGTTGGCCATGGGGCCGAGAATAAATCGCAGGTCCTCGAACGTGTAGCCGAACGCCTGCTGGCGCTGGAGCACGGTCCGGTGATCCGGTTCGTGAACGTGCGTCGGCTCGGGCAAATTTTCAAGCAGCACGTGGTTCCGGTTGAGCCAGACCTGATAAGGATGCTCCGTGGCCACCTTGTTTTTCAATTCCTCGTCCGCCACGATGCGGCCCTGCTCGGTATCAATCAGGAACATCCGGCCGGGCTGCAGGCGGCCTTTCTGGGCAATCATTTCCGGCGGCAGGTCGAGCACGCCGACTTCGCTGGCCATGATGACGCGGTCGTCCTTCGTCACGTAGTAACGCGAGGGGCGCAGGCCGTTGCGGTCGAGCACCGCGCCAATGCGCACGCCGTCGGTGAACGCGATGGAGGCAGGGCCGTCCCACGGTTCCTGCAGGCAGGAATGGTATTCGTAGAACGCCCGTTTTTCCGCGTTCATGCACTCGTGATTTTCCCACGGCTCGGGAATCATCATCATCACGGCGTGCGGGAGGGGGCGGCCGGTGAGCGTGAGAAACTCCAGCGCATTGTCGAACATGGCCGAATCGCTGCCGTCCTCGTTGATGACCGGCAGCAGTTTCCTGAGATCGTCGCCGAACAGGCCGGACTCGAAGTTCGACTGGCGGGCGTCCCTCCAGTTGATGTTGCCGCGCAGGGTGCTGCTTTCGCCGCTGTGCGCCACGTAGCGGTAGGGATGCGCGCGTTC
>Ga0187852_1003627_pt1 | contig 11151 bp, 7 predicted proteins | sample June2016WEW_6_40_FD_134511 | JGI IMG/M metagenome (GOLD analysis project Ga0187852, IMG submission 134511) | Peatland microbial communities from SPRUCE experiment site at the Marcell Experimental Forest, Minnesota, USA - June2016WEW_6_40 | ecosystem: Environmental > Terrestrial > Soil > Wetlands...
GACCATCAGTAACTTACAGCGCCGGGAGGCACCTCTAAGTACTTGCAATCACTGTTAATTTTGACCCTGAAAAGGCTGGCGTCGGCGGTTCAACTCCGTCCCTGGCCACCATATTTTCAATCACTTAGCGACTATTCCTCAACTCCTACATTGCGTGAAATCGCCCGTTATCTTGGGCTGAGGGAAGCACAAGTTCTTCGGGATAATGTTTGGAATCAATAGCCTACAGGATGGCACGCCAACAGAGCGCAGACTTTGGCGTCAAAAGGTCTTGAGAGCTTCATGGGCGCAGCCCGATCATTAGAGTCGCTATTCTCATGCTCCTGGCGGCGATCCGGGGCGGCGTCAACAGCCTGATGGCAGAGATACTGGAGATCACATCCGCTTGCACATTACTCATCCCGAGTGCGGAACCAACTCGCCCGAGGAACTAACCGAAGATATGATTAGCTTCGTGCGAGGGTACTTGAGATAGGGGATCAAGAGCGTGCATATGCAGGCCACGGTTAGCTCCGCAACCCGGAGAAACGAACGCGAGTTGCGCGCTGCAGCTCTCCCTGATTCTTGGGCTGACTGCACTACCTCCCCACATTAGCGTGGCTAACATGCATTGTCGATTGCGCTAGTTGCTTGGAGTCCAGTTCCACGTTCTTGTCCTTGTCCAGTCTTTCGAACTCCGCTTCCATGAACTTCATCCACTCTTGTTTGGAGATCTTGCCGTTCTTGTTGGTATCCATAAGAAGCAGCAGTTGCTTGACCTCGACCTCTGCGAGTGCCAGCCTATCCTGCGGTTTCGGAACTGCTGCCTTGGTTTGTGCGACCGCGGTCCCTAGCATGGCCCAGGTTGCAACCACAACTGCGATGGCCACGATGGCCAACACGATGTTCGCTCGCTTCAACATGCTTGCCTCCTTTGCCTAACCCTCATTTCCTGTAATCAGTAGATTTTCCAAGTTGCGCGAGCCAGGATCGCCACCAACTGCCAGCGATCCCAGCGCGGTCGTCAATCGGACTTAGAAGTCGAACCGGAGTGCCAGCTGCCCGGTACGATTTCCGGCGTTTTCCGCGGTCTGCCCTGGGCCTAATTTTCCAAACTGGGCGTCCTCTATGTTTAGGTCTGGAGGCGGCGCGTAATTCGTGTGGTTGAGCACGTTGGTGAACGTCGCTTCAAAGCGCATTCGCAATCCCTCGCGAATAGCCATTACCTTCGACAACCCTGCACTCATCGCGATGGTTCCAGGACCCTCCAAAATGCCGACGCCCGCGTTTCCAATGCGCGCCGCGCCGGCGGGCGTGGGCGCAAATGCGCTGGCATTGAAATAATTGCTCGGCGACCGATGGGCGGGAATCGGGTTGCCCACAATGTCCAGGCGGACGATTGCTCCATCGCCCTGAGGGTCGGTATTGCCGCGAACGAGTTCGGCATGGAGTGGGTCGAAATTCGCGGCCTCTGGGATAAGAACGCTCTCAAACTCACATCCGCTGAGATTGCCGAGGCCAAGCGCATCGTTGACCGTTATCACGATGAAATCGTTTTCGATTATAAATACCCACAGAGGCGACACTTAGAATGGCTCATGCTGTTTAACTGCATGGCGGAAAATCTATACTGATTCGACTATGTCTTCCCGCCGAGAATTCCTCACCGGCTCCGCCGGCGCAGTCACCGGGGCACTCGCTACGTCAACGTGCTGGGCATCTGAAAAAAATATTCCCCCTGGCATCACCAAGACTGCCACCCTGTGTGGTGAATGGTTATTCCGCACTGATCCTGATGATCGGGGCATCAAGAGCGAGTGGTACGGCGTAAACCCTCCCCATGACGGTTGGCGACGCGTCACAGTGCCACACACCTGGCAGGTGGAAGGATTGCTGGCCGATTATCGTGGAGCAGCCTGGTATCGCCGGAGCTTTGAGCTACCGACAACGGATATGCTTGCGAGTTGGCGGGACTGCGCTGTGCGCCTGGAATTTGAAGCTGTGTTCCACACCGCCACAGTGTGGGTCAATGGCCAGCCCGCCGGCGAACACCTGCGCAAGGGTTACACCACGTTTACTCTCGACATCACCAAGCTGCTGCAGGAAGGACGAACCAATACGATCGCGGTCCGTGTGGATAGTGCCTTCAACCAGCACATGGTGCCACGGGGACGATCGAGCGATTGGGCGAATGACGGCGGTATTTTCCGTCCCGTGCAGCTGTTGGCTACTCCCAAAGTATTTATAGAGAGCGTTGACGTTGACGCGGTCCCCGATCTTGCCAGCGGGGACGGAAAGCTGACCATTACCGCCCGCATCCGAAATACCAGCCGAAAAGATTGGCGTGGCCAGGCCTCGTTTCTGGTTGCGGAAGAACAAGAACAGCTGACGGTTTTGATGGATGCGCCGGGCAGAGCTTTTTCTGTCAAAACCGAAGCGGTCGAAACAGTCGCCTTGCAAGCGACTTTGCCCAAGGCCAAGTTGTGGCACTTTGACCATCCCCATCTGTACCGCCTCGAATATTCCATCTCGGATGGAAATCGCGAACACCGGTTCACAACAAATTTTGGCCTACGCAAGTTTGAAATTCGAGATGGCGCTTTCCACCTGAACGGCGAGCGCGTACGCCTCATGGGCGTGGAACGCATGGCTGGGAGCAATCCAGAGTTCGGGATGGCCGAGCCAACTGACTGGATTGCCCACGATCACGCTGACATGAAGCATCTGAACTGCGTTTTCACGCGCGTCCATTGGCCCCAGGACAAGCGCGTTCTGGATTACTGCGACCGCCACGGTATCCTGATTCAAACCGAGGTTCCCGCTTGGGGACGGGACACGTTCGAGGGCATGGCCGCCCAACCGGATGCAGACATCATGGGCAATGCTCTGGAGCAACTGCGCGAGATGATTGGCAGGGATCGCAACCATCCCTCGGTTGTGGCCTGGGGGCTATGCAATGAAATTGGGGGACAGGATTCCCCCGCGTATCAGTTCGCCCGGCGGCTATTCGAGGAGGCCAAGCGCCTGGATCCGGGCCGTCCTTGTTCCTACGCATCGAATTCTCTTGAGGGTGCTGTGCAGCGAGACGTCGCGGGACTGATGGATTTCATCGAGGCCAACGAATACTACGGAAGCTGGGCCCCTGGAACGGCAGCGGACGCGAGGCATTATCTGGACGAAATTCACGCCGCATTTCCCGGCAAACCGATCGTAATTTCCGAATATGGATACTGCGCCTGCACGCCCGACCGGCCGGAGGGCGACGAACAGAGGATGGAGATTCTGCGCTCGCATGACGCCGTAATCCGCTCGAAGGACTTCGTCGCAGGGGCCATTTTCTTCTGCTACAACGACTACCGTACACACGTGGGCGATCGTGGTGTCGGCCCGTTGCAGCAAAGGATCCACGGAGTCGTGGACCTCTATGGCGCGCAGAAGCCGTCCTATGAGCTTCTCCGGCGAGAGTCAAGCCCGATTCAATCTCTTACTGTGGAACGCGAGCTGAACAGATTCCAGGTAACGATCAGAGTGCGGCACGACCTTCCGACGTACACACTTAGAGGTTACAAGCTGCGAGGTTTGCTCTTCGGGCCAGGCGACATTCCGGTTGAACGGCAGGAAGTGGAACTGCCAGAGGCTGGGTCCGGTAGTGAGACGAAGCTGGAACTGGCGTTCACCACGTCTGCAGCTCCTACTCGCGTCCAATTTGACGTTCTGCGGCCCACTTCTTTCTCAGCGTATTCGTTGAATTGGAAACCTTAGGCAACCGCTCAGGCAAAATGCAACCCTACGAGCGGTGTGCCATGGTGAGTCTAGAGCCAAAACATTCCGAAGAAGTCTATTAGCAACATTCTATTGTGCGGAATTTGCCAGCCCCAGATAGTTTCCGTAGCCAACGATCATGGTGGATGCGACGAGCAGAAACAGCGCCAAAGTCAGCAGATACTTGGCGCGCGCGCCCGAACCATTCCACTCCTTGAAAGCGATCCCCCATAGGCTGCTGAAGATGATGATGCTGGCCATGTGCAACGTCCAACTTGAGAAACGATAGCGGCCCATCTGGCTCTCACCCATGGTGTAGAAAAAGAACTGAAAGTACCAAGTGGTTCCTGCCAGAGCGCATAGCAGATAGTTGCGCAGCATTGGCGCCCGCGGTGGTGATGACGCGGAAGGATCCGGCATGATCGCTGCTACTGGAGTCTCTCGTCGATGCGCCGCACTGATGTGCTCTACAACTTCGCGGCTGGGTGCATCCAAAGCCGTCTCGAGAATGACTTCATCGTTGGTCCCGTTTTTTCGAATGTGCGAATTGAAGAACTGGTATCCGGTCTGGTTGCGGGTGAGCAGGGTCAGGCACCAGATGAAGTTGGTAAGAAATCCGCCGACCAGGACGACGATCAGGACGGGCAGTCCCTGCCATAATTTCGCCGTGCCACGTTGCAATGTCAGCGTCTTGATCGGATCGCCCGCGGCCAGACCGTAGGCGAAACAAGCACTCATGACGCCGGAAAGCAGGGCAACTCCGATGCCCTTACGCAGGTCAAATTCCCGAATCGACGTTTTTTGCTGCTCGGGCGACATGACGCGATCTTTGGAAATTCCTGCCAGACCCGCCGCCGTGATACCGACGAGGCAAACGAAAATTCCAAAAAGAACTACGCGGCCCGAGGAAGTTCCGACAACCTGGTTCATGAACTGACCACGGAAGATGGGGGGCATCAGCGTGCCGAATGCAGCACAAAGTCCAAGCACGACCGCCATGCCGAGCGAGAGACCCAAATAGCGCATGGTCAAACCGAAGGTAAGCCCTCCGACGCCCCACAAAAGGCCGAAAAAAAATGCCCAGAAGAGCGCCGCTGGAGGTGCCTGGCCCAGAACCGCGAACAGATCTTTGGTGAGCAATGAAGCCAGAATGAAAGGCGCGACGATCCAACTGAAGAATCCGCCAGCAAGCCAGTAGGTTTCCCAGGCCCAGTGCTTCACGCCTCTATATGGAACGTAGAAGCTGCCAGAGGCCAGACCGCCGAGCCAGTGAAAAAGAACACCCAGTGCCGGGTTAGGATTCATTCGCTCCCCAGATGTGCGTTAGAGGTGGAAGACTATGAAGCAGACACGTTGCATAGAACTCCTTAACGCAAGAAAGCTTCAAACAAGCCGCCATCCACCGGAATTACGTGTCCGGTAGTTTTACCGCTCTGATCGCCGGCCAGCCAGACGATGGCGTTGGCGCAGTCCTGGGGCAGAATCGAGCGCCGGGTCAGGGTGCGCTGGGCATAGAAATCGGCCAATTTCCCGCGCAGTTCTTCCGTGGACTCGGTCTCCGAGTAATCGATCTTGTATTTCTGCAGCGACTTCATAACTCGATCGCACGGAAACATTGTGGACCCGGCGACAACGGTTGCGGGCGCGATGCCATTCACGCGCACGTGCGGACTGAGTTTGATGGCAAGCTCTCGAATCAGGTGGTTGAGGGCGGTCTTACTGGTGTCATAAGCCTCGCTGCCTTTTTTCGGGACGACCGCATTCGCAGAACTGGTCAGCACCATCGTGACCGGCAGATTCTGATCTTTGAACACCCACTCCGTTTCGCGAGCCAGTAGATAGTTTCCGGTTACGTTGACGAGAAAAGTCTTGGCCCATTGCGCGTCGGAGAGTTCTCCGTCGGAGCCCGGCACGGGATAGATCGCGGCAGTGTTGACGACGACGTCGATGCCGCCGAACCTGGAAATGGTGAACTTCACGGCCTCGGCAAGCGATGCGGAGGAACTGAGGTCGACTGGGGTGTGCGCCACAAACTCTGGCGACGAAATCGCGCCGACCTCTTGCTCTACCTTGCCGGCGCCCTGCAGATCGAAGTCGGCGACAACAATGTGAGCCCCGCGCCGTCCCAACAGTAACGCTACTTCGCGACCGATGCCGCTCGCTCCTCCGATGACGACGGCAATCTTCCGGCTGAACTCCGCTTCGGCGGGCATGCGCTGGAGTTTGGCTTCCTCCAGAGCCCAGTACTCGATGCGGAACGCCTCCGATCTGGGAAGCGCAACATAGTTATGGAACTGTGAGAACTGCCTGGATTGCTCCGGTGTACGTGCCTGGGGAAGAATGGGTGGAAGGTCGCCATCCTCCAAGGCATTGGCGCCAGCCAAGACGTGGATGGCATTGATAAAAAATTCAGTCGCGATCCTGGCTTCCTTCTTATTCTTGCCGAAGCCGAAGAGCCCGAGTCCCGGCACGACGACGACGGAAGGATTGGAATCACGCAGCTTTGGTGAGTCGGCGGTGGCCCACTCTTCGTAATACTTCTTGTAGGCCGCTCGATAGTTGCAGACGTCGCTCTGGATGCGGCTCTTAAGGACGGTGACGTCCTCCTTTGCCGGATCCCAAGGAAGGAACCAGGGACAAACTCTGGTGCGCAGGAAATGGTCCGGGCAACTGGTGCCGAGCGCACTCAACTCCTTCCCCCACTTCGATCCCGCGAAGGTCAAGGCGTCGTCATCGTCTGCATAATGGGCGATCACCCGCCGATTCGAAGACACTGCTCCGCGCAGTGCCGGCAGGATCTCGGCGGCGATATGCTTGCGATCCTGAACGGGGGCAAATTCGACTCCGCCGAACGGGGAGCCTTTCCTCGCCCGATGGCTGGCGATAAATTCGCCCATCTGATCGATGGTATGAATGCTATTTAAGTAGCAATCCCGCTGTGTCATGCCCCAAGTGAACAGGCCATGGCCGCCGAGAACCATGCCTTCGGCCCCGGGATTTTCTTTGACGGCTTTTTCGATCAAGAGCGCCAGTTCGAAACCCGGACGCAGCCACGGTACCCACACGACTTTGCGATCAAATTCCTGGTTGAACTGATCGAGCTTGCGTCTGCCATTCGCACTGGCAGCCAAAGCGATCGCCCAGTCGGGATGTAAATGATCGACGTGCGGAAAAGGCAGGAACGCGTGCAGTGGAGTGTCGATGGACGCTGCCACACGGTTTTCGCCGAAGGCGGAAAGCGGATAGTAGCGCACCATGTCGTCTTCGTATGCTTCGCCCTGGTACAGCTCTTTGAGCTGCTCGAGCCGATCGAGATAGAGAAGAGCAAACCCAGACTCGGTGATCGAGCCGATATCTCCGCCACTGCCTTTTACGGCGAGCACCCGGGCGGGCCGGCCAGTGAATGGATCCGGGAGTTCGACCTTGGAGCTGGTATTGCCGCCGCCGAAATTGGTGATGCGCAGATCTGCGCCTAACAGATTCGAGCGATAGCGCAAAAGTGCCAGCTGATCGCCTCCCAGGGACTGGGCTTTCTCCTCGTTCCATAGATCCTTCAAGCGTATTGTTTCTTTGATTTCAGGCATAAATCGTCTCGCAGTAATGTTCGAAGCGCTCCGCTTGCCGGTCCCATTGATCGGGGTTGAGCGGTTCGAAGGCTTCAGTGGGAAATGAGCGATCCACGATGGCACGGACTTCGCATAGCGATGATGCTCCACCAGTGGCGAGAATTTGAATTGCGATGTTGCCGAGTGCGGTCGCCTCGGCTGGGCCAGCCAGCACTGTTCTACTGGTCGCATCCGCAGTGAACTGGTTCAGCAAGCGATTCTTCGAGCCGCCTCCGATGACGCGAATCATTTCGATTCGCTTCCCGATGATTTGCTCGAGGCTGCGCAATACCAGGCGATACTTTAATGCCAGGCTCTCCAGAATGCAGCGGACATAAGCGCCACAGGTCTTCGGCAGCGGCTGATGCGTTTTCCGGCAGAACTCGTCGATCACCGCCAGCATATCGGTCGCAGGCAGGAACGACGGATCATCGGGGTCGACCAAGCAGGCGAAAGCCGGTTCGCGGCTCGCCATCTCCATGAGATCACGATATTCGTAAGAGTGCCCTTGGACAGTCCAGGAGTGGCGGCAGCCCTGCAGGATCCACAGTCCCATCACGTTCTTCAGCAAGCGTGTCGTGCCGTTTACGCCGCCTTCATTGGTGAAGTTGAGCCTTAAAGCTTGGGGCGTGATGACAGGTGCATCGAGTTCCGTGCCGACGATGGACCAGGTTCCCGAGCTTAGAAACGCGGTGTGGTCGCGCGCGGAGATCGCGGCTACGGCCGAGCCGGTGTCGTGGCAGGCGGGTGCGATGACCGGAGTTCCAGACAAAGCGGAGTTTTGCGCAATCTCTGGCAGCAAGGTCCCAACCACCGAGCCCGGTTCGATGATCGGCGCAGGCAGCTCAGGGCGCAGGTCAAGGCGTTGCAGCAAGTCTGTCGCCCAGGTTCGATGAACCGGATCGACCATCTGTGTGGTGGTTGCATTGGTGAATTCACAAACTGCATTTCCCGTCAGCCAATAATGAAAAAGATCTGGGATTGTAACCAACTGCTTCGCTGCCGCAACAATCGTGGGCGTGTCTCTCTTAGCGGCGTAGAGTTGGTAAAGAGTATTGATAGGCATGAACTGAATTCCGGTGGCCCGGTAGATCTCTTCCTTAGGAACCCGGCGAAAAACCTCGTCCATTACTCCGTGGGTACGCCGGTCTCGGTAGTGGTAGGGATTCTGGAGCAACTCGCCTCGCTCTCCTAGCAGGGCATAGTCCACGCCCCAGGCATCCACTCCAATGCTCGTCAGTTCCACGCCTGCCAAGCGGGAGAGAGCTTTCCGCATTTCCAACCAGAGCCTAGCCACGTCCCAGTGACGTGATCCGCCATACTCCACAGGCTCATTGGGAAAACGATGCAATTCTTCCGTGGTGAGGATTCCCGACTGCAAATGCCCGAGGACGGCGCGGCCGCTTTCGGCTCCAAGGTCGAAAGCCAGATAAGGCTTGCTGGCGGCATCAGGCATAGGAGGTAATGCTGAGGGAATTTCGCGCCGCCCGGTCTTTCGTGATTCGCTCCAGATAGCCACTTAGGCGGAATGCTTCCATAGGGTCCTTGGGCAAGCCTTTGGAGTCTCTCCACTCTTGAATTGCAGGCCGAACGTCAGTTGCGAAGGCGTCCTGCAGCACGGACTCAGCCGCGACCAAGGCGCAACTTTCCTGCGCCGCCGCGAGCTTCTTTTCATCGACCAGCGCCGCTTTAGCAAAGAGCTGCTGCGCCATGACCACCGTCTGGATCATGGCCTCAATTTTTCCCTTCAGATTGTGGCTCTGGTCGACCATGTACGCGATGTCGGCCGGCTTGCTCGTTTCCCACTCGAAGTAGCGAATCTCGTGGAAGATCCGGAAGACCTGGTAGGGATCAATCGAGCCGATGGTCAAGTCGTCATCGGCGTAGCGGCGATCGTTGAAGTGAAAACCGCCCAGCATATCCTCGGATAGAAGCCAGGCAACGATCTGTTCGATGTTTTGTGCCGCATAATGGTGACCCGTATCCACCAGGACTTTGGCCTGCGGTCCAGCCGCCCGCGCCAGAAGCATGGCCATACCCCAATCCGCGATGTCGGTGTGATAGAACGCGGGCTCAAAGGGCTTGTACTCTACCAGCATGCGTTGGTCGGACGACAACTCGGCGTGCGACTTCCGCAATGCTTCCTTGAACCATTGCTTTCGCTGCCGGATGTTGGCGGTGCCAGGGTAGTTTGAACCATCCGCAAACCAGAGGGAGATATCCCGGCTGTGCAGTCGCCGCGCGATCTCGATGCCATCCCTGGTATGCCGTAATGCGCGTTCGCGAATCGATGGCTCAGGATTACCGAAGGAACCGTACTTGTATTCCTGGTCTTGAAAGAGGTTGGGATTGATCGAGCCCGGAGCAACTCCGTATTTGTCTGCAAACTTCTTGATATCGTCTGTGCTCTGCGCGCCCTCCGGGCAGTCCCACAAGACGTGCAAAGCCACGGTTGGGCAGACTCCAGTGAGCAAATGTACCTGGCCAGCGTCACTGAACTTTTCCTCGGTCGTGGTGGCGGCGGCAGGCTGGATGAACTTCCCGAACCGAGTGCCGGTATTGGCGAAGCCCCACGACGGCAGCTCAATGCGGAACGTATCGAGCGCAGCAAAGATCTTGTCACTCGTACTAGCGTTCATGCGAACCTCTCTTCGCATCAAAGAATACATTCGTTTCCACGCGGAGGTCACGAATTTCTTTGACCAAATCCTGTGCGAACATCGCCATGCATTCGCCTTTTTTGGCGACGCCTCGCCCGGAGAATGTTTGTGAGTGAGACTGCGACCTGTTCGGATTTTTGGGGCGCACAAGAACCCGTAGTAAATTCCTTCAGTTTGCAGCTACAGAGTAAATAGTCACGGGTCCAAGCAGGCCCGAAGGAAGCAGCTGCGATTGTGCCTTATACGGTTTGAAATCCGTATAGGTGTACTTCGTCGTAACACCTGGTTGCAGATCGCCGATAAGACGATTCACCCATGCATTCGTCACTTTGATCTCTAATGCATTTGCGCCCAGCTTGAGGGCGGCGGTCGCGTCCACTCGATAGGGCGCATGCCACACAATACCAAGGGACTTGCCGTTGATCGTGACTTCAGCCAGGTTCTTAACATCGCCAAGGTCAATCCAGATGCTGGCGCCCTTTGTGAACCAACTGGAAGGAGCGTTCACGGTGTTGACGTAGGTTCCGGTTCCTGAGAAATACTTCACACCATCATTGATGTTGTCGCTCCACGACGACAGTTCATGCATGGTGATCGATGGCGGAGCTCCACGGTCGGGTTGGAAGTTAACTTTCCAAGGTTCGGTTATCGTAGCTCGCTGCTTTTCGGTCCTGGCAGGCAGGGTGCGCGAATCTTCCCGAGCCCGGCTGCGGAAGACCACAAAAACCGTACCCCAGGGTTCTAACGTCAAAGGTACGGTGGTGCGGCCACCTGCAATTTTGAACGACGCGGGCTTCGTTTCCCCAGTCTCGGCATACCACAATTCCGGGACTTCGCCGGTCACGCGGAAGCTGGCCTCCACGTGCTCACCATGGTCGTTGCGGTTATCGACAAAATAGAGGTCGCCATCCACGAGCTTACGGTGAACGAAGAGAAGAAGCGTGTCGCTTTCGCGCTTGGTGTAGTCAAAGTCCGGCCCTATTTGAAGAGCGCTGACTACATCGGTAAGACTATTCCCCGCATAGACCGTGCCCCTGCCAACTTGGTGTACACCTGTGCCATCGCCGAACAGCTCGCCAGTTAGTTTGTGGAATTCCTGCTGATCGTCGGCAAGGCTGGGATCGTCAACTGGCTTGGAACCAGCC
>Ga0187852_1003631_pt1 | contig 11125 bp, 14 predicted proteins | sample June2016WEW_6_40_FD_134511 | JGI IMG/M metagenome (GOLD analysis project Ga0187852, IMG submission 134511) | Peatland microbial communities from SPRUCE experiment site at the Marcell Experimental Forest, Minnesota, USA - June2016WEW_6_40 | ecosystem: Environmental > Terrestrial > Soil > Wetlands...
GGTCGCTACCTTGGTGATTTGTGCAGACATTGCAACTTCCACCTTGACCCCGGATTCGTAATCCACTTCCTCCAGCTTTTCCAATTTTCCACTGAAAACGTAGTCGTTATTCGGACGGCCGTCGTACATAGAGACCATGGAGAACTGACCGCTGGCACGCAGATGATCGACGAGTGCGCTGGTCGCGAGCGTGCGCGGATCAGCCGCCCAGCGGTGGTATTCGTAGAAACCGATTTCCTCGGGCGTCTTCCGGTAGACGATCGGCCCTTGCCGCAGATAACCAGGCGATTGGAATTCTCGTACCGCTATTGTGGTTCGGACGCTTTCGGGTGCGGGTGGATCCGGCGGGGCCGGCAGATTCAGCGTGTAATACGCAGGATATCGCACCCTACCGCAGCTAGACAGAGTGGGCAAAAGCGCCAGTATTAATGCCAACGCCACCGGAAGTTTTTTCATATCGTTTCTCCTCACCGACCACCTATTTCGGAACTTGGCGGTCCCCGGGTTGCGTAGTGCGGATCAAGCTCCAGGGACGCTGCTTTAAAGAATTCGTGAACTGATCGAGGTTGTCGGTCGCCTCGCGCAGATTCTCTACCGTGTCGTCAATTTTGGAGTCATTGGCTCGTACTATGACTTGCATCGACTGCAGCAAGCCATTGGCTTCTTCCAGGGTTGTCTGTAATTCAGCCAGGTCTTTCCGCATGGGAGCGCGCAAATCCGTCACCGTGCCATTCACATTCTGAATGGTGTCATCCGCATGCTCGCTAACCTTGGCCAGCTGGTCTGTAAGACGATCAATCTTTGGGCGCTCGTCCGTCACCAATCGATCAATGTTGTCCAGAATGGCTTGGACCTTTTTCTGATTCTGCGGCCCAGTCATCGTGTCCAGGTTGGCAAGAAGATGGTTTACGTTCCCGCTGATACCATTGAGCTCCCCCTGTGCCTGCGTGATGAGCGTATTCGCGCTGTCCGCAACGGTTGCCAGTTTCCCGGCAATCTCATCCAGGCTGGCCGCTTCTTGCGAGGCGACGATTGAGTCTGGAGGAAGACGCTTGGCCTCAATAGTGCCGGTTGTGATCGACAGGGCCGCGCTGTTCATAACGCTGACGAATCCCAGCTTGGCCACTGATTTCTCATTCAGCGGAGTGCCCTTCTTGACTTCCAGGAGAATTTCGATTCGGGTTGGATCCGCAGCCCAGGGTCGCACGGTTGTAACTTTGCCCACGTTCATGCCTCCATACAGCACGGAAGCTCCGGGCTCAAGCCCTCCGGCGTATCGCAAGTAAGTGCGATATTGCACGGTGCCGCCACTATACTGCGCATTCAACAGGTAAATGACGGTGAATGCGAGTACAGCGAAACAACTGATGACAAAAGCGCCGACTTTTGCTTCTGTGGTCATGGTTTTGCCTCCTGACTGTGCACATACCGTTCCAGATAGGAGGCCAATGCCGGCGTGTGCACTGGGTTGGCCGGCACGCGGTTGAGGAACTGCCTCACGCATGGATGCTGGTTTGCGCGTATTTCGTCTTTTGTGCCGACTGCGAGCAGCCTTCCATCGAACAACATCGCGATCCGGTCGGCGATGCAGAAAGCGCTCTCGAGCTCATGGGTGACGACAAGCGCCGTGATCTGGAACGTCTCTTTGAGGAACAGAATCAGTTCGTCCAGTTCCGCCGCCACGATAGGGTCAAGGCCTGCCGAGGGCTCGTCCAGCACTAGGATTTCGGGATCCAATGCGAGAGCCCGGGCAACTGCCGCACGCTTCTTCATGCCTCCTGAGAGCTCCTGCGGGTGCAGTTTGCCGAAATCCGCCAGGCCCACCACCGCCAACTTCAACCAAACGATCAGGTCGATCACGGAAGGGGCCAGTGCTGTGTGCTCCCGCAAAGTGAGCGCGACGTTGTCTTCCAGCGATAGTGAATTGAACAAAGCGGCGCTCTGAAAGGCCACCCCAACCGACCGTCGGAGTGTTTTCAAATCCGCCTGTGAACAGGTAGTGATGTCTGTGCCTTTGATCGAGATGCTGCCCGATTTCGGATGCTCGAGACCAAGAATTTGCCGCAAGAGTGTGCTCTTTCCTGAACCGCTGCCTCCCAGCAGAACCGTGATTTGGCCTGGCTCGATGTCAAGGTTCAAACCATCGAGCACACGTCGCCCATCGTATTCCACGACCAGATCGCGCACCGAAATGATGGACATTTAAGCTTTCCCTATGAAGTAAAAGATGGTGGTGAATATCGCATCGGCGACGATGACCAGGAACGTTGATCGCACGACCGCCGAAGTTGTCGAGCGACCCACTGCGTCGGGCCCGCCGCGGACACGAAGTCCTTCCAGGCATCCCACGTGAGCAATAATGGTGGCGAATGCCAGGCTCTTGATCATCGCGGCGACCACATCCCGCAACTCAATCGAGGTCAGCACGTATCGGAAATAGAGCAGGAGACCAAGGTGCGTGCTGAAGAACATAAATAGCCCCCCGGCGAGAATGCCGAAAAGGGCCGCGACGATACTGAGACACGGAACGGCCACCAGTGCCGCCAGATACTTTGGCGCTAACACGAACTCCACCGGTTCGAACGCCATGACCTTAAGCGCTGAGATCTCTTCAGTCACCGTCATGGTTCCGATCTCGGCTGCAAATGCAGATCCCGATCGTCCGCTGACCGCGATTGCAGTCAGCAGCGGACCGAGTTCGCGTGTGAAGCCGACCGCGACCAAATCGATAACGTAGTGCAAAGCCCCGAACCGACGCAGCTCAGATGCTCCTTGCATGGCCAGGATGAATCCGCTGCACATAGCCATCAGGGCAACCATCGGCAGCGCGTCAACCCCGATCTCAAGCATTTGGTGAACGGCTGCTCGCCACCGATGTCGATTTCCAACCAGGGGCAGCGCCGCACGCATCCCACGCAGGGTGGCCCACCATTGAATGTTCAAGCTCCCAACATAGTCGAGTTGACTGAGAGTCTCTCTGCCGGCAACTTCGAGAACATTGGCCATCAGACCGCCTCGCACCAGACGTGGTTCATCTTTCAATGCCCCCATTGAACAGGGATAGAATGCCCGTCGCCTCAAACAGGCGATGTAAGCGATCATGCAATCCCTGCAGCCTAAGCTCGGTTTTACAGTTTCGTGCGATTCTTAACGCTTCAATCAGAGTGGCAACGCCGGAACTGTCAATATGAGTGACGCCCGACAAGTCAACGCTCACTGTCTTCGGATGTGGCGCGTGCAAAAGGGCGATAAGCTGGTCGCGCACTGCTGGAGAGGAATCAATATCAATGCGGCCCTTCAAAAACGCCAGAGCGCCATCTTCGCTGGCAACAAGGTTGATTTCCGGCTTATCGATCCTGTTGGCGTTGCCACTCAGCACGAAGTCGGTTCCTCTCCGGCAAAATGTCCCGAATTTTCATGACGGACAATTGCCCAGATCAACACGAAACTGTTAATGGCAAGCGTAAGGCCATTAGCGGATAGGCGTAATACTAGGCACGTCAAAGACTTGTGCAGGAGATGCTCTGATGATGCGAACGATCTAGACACTATCAGGGCAGTCGCGCCCGAATACGGGCAGATGAGGTCAGCTCTGCTGGGATCTTGACCCTATTGGGTCAGGGGAGCGGCTCGGGGTGGTTGCTTCTTACCGTAAAGAAACCATGGACCCGCGGGTAGTTCAGCATCGTGTCTCAGGAAATTGCGTACGGTCTTCAACTGAGCTTTTACATTCTGGGCTCAGCTTAAGCAATGCAGTCTGCGCGAGCGATTGGACCTGCGGATTGGATCATGCGAAGAAGATTGTGTCAGACAACTTCAGCGCGGGTATGGAATGCTTGTGCTAGCGGCGGCGTCCACGAGGACGAGATCCCGTGTGGAGTACTCCTCTTACTAACTTCCGCAATTTAGCCTTTGCCCGAGCTGTTTGCGCTTTCACGGTTCCGGTGGGAACTCCCAGAACGCGAGCTGTTTCGCAGATCGAAAGATGATCCACAAACCGGAGGTGAAACGTCTTCCGAAGAGTCGGTGATAGTTGTGCTGCTGATTTCATCAACCTCGCATTCAGCGTAGACCGATGGCACTCATCTTCGGGATTGGGTCGGTCGTCCACCAAAATATCGGAGAGCGGATACTCCTGCTCTTCTCCGATTCGTGAATCGAGGGATACATGGGTATAGCGTGACCGTTTGCGCACTTGCATTCTCGCGCAATTGATAACAATAGCGGTCAGCCACGTGGAAATTTGTGCGTCGCCTCTGAATTGGTTCAGGTGCTTGTAAGCTGCCAACAGCGCATCCTGCACTGCATCCTCGGCATCAGCTTTGTTTCCCAAAAGTCTATAGGCGTATCGATAGAGATACGGTAAGCGATGGGACAGAACTGCCACCATCTGTGCAGGTGAAGGCGTCCCCGATTCCAGGGCGACACCCTCACCGCGCTCAATTAATTTCTCGAGGGATGGCATGTTATGTTTGCGCTCCTCTGTCGCCAGCGAAGCACGTGAAGTTGCATGCGACCCCAGCAAGCTGGAATTTCGATTTCATCTGTATGCAGAGACGGATCCTGGAAAAGGAACCACGAGAGCCGTATTGGAGTCTGAGGTCTTCAGCGAGTGCGTCTCTTGCTGGCTTTCGTCGATGTCATGTTTCAGAACATCATGAAGCGCGCTAAGCACCTGATACTGCATCATTGCCATTTGGTAGCTCTGCTGCAGAAGATATTCGGCCTGTTCGCGGGTAATTTGATTTGCTTGTTGGGCCTGCACGATTACAAAGAAATCGGCCGATGTCTTGTCTGCTACCAAGCTCATGGCGATTTCGTATGATTTGAGAACGTCTTGCGGGCCCAAGGGCATTTCGGGTTTGATCGCAAGCAGATCGGATACAGCAGAGTTGGACTGCATGCTTGTGCCCGCAAGAATGCTCTCCGGCGGAGGCGCATCTGCCTGGATGTTCTTTTTCTTCGGCTGGGCTGCCGCTGTGTGCCACACTGTTACAAGAATCAATATAGCAATAAGGGTCTGTCGGGTTTTCATCGGTGCTCCTCGTGCGAGCTGCACATGCTAATAGATCTGCTACTGATCGCTGTAACTCTTCCGCACATCAAATTGCTGCCAGAATCGGGCGTGCCGGTTCCCCTCTGCAACTCGAGCAATACCTCTGGCGCAGGCCAGCACAAGCTATTTCGAGTTATTTGTGCTCCGTAACGGGTCTTTGGCTTTCTATCGGCACCTGAAGCGACCGACCCAACATGTCGTTGTAAGTAATTGTCTTCTTTCCGACCAGCACTAGCAGTTCGCGCCCTGTTTCGTACTTCGCCGGGATTTCGCCCATCGGTTGCGTGTACAGTACCACGTAAATTGTGTCGCCCACTTTGACCGAAACGTCATAGCTGGTGGGATCAGACGCACCGTCTCCTGCAGCCTGACGCGCCTTGACCTCAGTAATAAGTCCTATTTGATACTTCGATGTGGACTGGCAAAGAGCCGGAAATGTGAGCAGACACAGACCGATTACAGCTATTAGCCTCCGCATGATTCATCCTCTCGTTTGCTCCCCTTGGTTCTACAATCCGGGTCCAGGAACGACAGGTCGCCAAGTCAGGAGCTTGTGATCACCTCCGTTGGAACGCAATCGACATGCCAATGCTCGAAGCGATAGGTAGAGTCTCAACGAGTTGGCGTTACATGTCTTTGCATGGCGTCCCTTTCTGCGGATCGCCACTCAACGCCCAAGTTGCGCCCACATCCGGGCATTCATGCCTAATGCAGGGCAAAGAGATTTGACATTCGGTGCCCACCCGCACTCGTGAACAGCTTGTTATCGGCTCTTATTCGTATTTGGGATTGGCATTGAGCTTGCATTGTCACTGCTGAGCGAGGCGGCAGCCATTGCGGCCGAGACGGACTCCGCAGCCAACCAGTTCGGAGCGCACGACAGAGCGCGCACAACACCCGCGCGGCACATTTCCGTTTTTGTGGCCTGTGGCTGCCCCTCACACACTTGTCGGATCTCTGGATAGGAGAGTGATTATGAGCACCTTTGACACGCTACCGGGTGAATCGAACGGGCACATCATCTCGTCGATCATTAACTTAGTCTGCCCACAATGCGGGGGAAGAATGTCGGAATTCCAATGTGAAGGGAAATGCCGCAGAAACTGGTTTGCAGAATGGGAATGGGCGAATCAGGCCACCAGAAGCCCCAAATCCCGGCGAGGCCACGCTGGCCGGTCGATGCGGTGAGCTACTGTACTCTTGCGATGCTGGCTAGAAATCTGAATCAACCGCTGCGTAAGAGAGGGAGCGTACCTGGACGGTATCTGACTGGGTGGTGGAGCATTTGAGATGAGTGCTGAGGAGGTCTTGACCGCATTCCGGCGTGACGCTCCGTATCTATTCTTAGGCGCGGCGTTCGCCGCTGTCGGCATGGTATCCGCTGCCTTTGCCGTTCTCCGACGCCAGCGCGACCCGCTCCTCATCTGCTTCGCATTGTTTGCCGCCTTGTACGGGCTCCGCCTGTGGATTTCGTCGCCCATGCTTGCAATCATGGAGCAGGGTGCGACCTTCTACGCGCGCCTGCGTGGGGCCGTTAATTACGTCACTCTGATTCCCGCATTTTTGTTCTTCATCTCCCTGGGTCTGCCGAGACGATTTGAGCGGGCAGTTGGGTACGCGATGGTTGGTCTCAGTTGCCTACTCGCTGCGGCCACCCTCCTCGTCGGCGATTCCGGCCTTTATGAGCGAATTAGCAGCATCGCCGTAATAACCGCGTCAGGGTTCTTTGTAATTCGGTTCATGGCAAACGGTTCTGCCGAGAGCAGTGCCACTGATGCTGCCGATTTTGCCGTGATCCGGTGGGGCTTGCTGATCTTCGTAGGTTTGGTGGTTTGGCAAAATTCGGCTCAATTCCTCCACACTTCCTTGCCTCTACTCGAGCCGTTTGGATTTGCCGCGTTTCTCAGCACTCTGGGCTATGTTGCTGCACGTAGTACTCTGCGACGGGATCAAGAGTTAAAGGAAATCCAAAAGGAATTGGAAGTAGCCCGTCGTATTCAGTTATCAATTCTGCCAGGAGAATTTCCCACCTCAACAAACTTCCAGGTGGCCGCCCGGTATGTGCCCATGACCTCGGTGGCAGGTGATCTCTACGACTACATTATCGCTGATGACCACCAGGTCGGATTGTTGATCGCTGATGTGTCAGGGCACGGGGTTCCCGCCGCCCTTATTGCATCTATGGTCAAGCTCGCCGCAGCTTCGCAACGAGCGGTTGCCGCCAAGCCATGCCAGTTCCTGACCGGCATGAACTCGGCTTTGTTGGGCAATACGCAGAACCAATTCGTTACAGCAGCGTATGCCCACCTGAACTCAGAATCCGGCGAACTGCGATACTCCGCCGCAGCGCACCCGCCTCTGTTGCTTGTGAGGAATGGACGCGTCACTCAAATTGAAGAGAATGGGTTGATGCTCGCGGTGTTCGATTTTGCATCGTACTCCACTGCCGTCCACAAACTCGAAACAGATGATCGAATCGTGATGTATACAGACGGGGTTGTGGAGGCTTCCAATGCTGCAGGAGATTTCTTCGGTCACGATGCATTGTGCGATCTGCTGACAAGAACTCGAGAGCTATCCCCCGCGATGGCGGCAGACTCGATCATTTCTTCTGTCCGCCAATGGTCGGGAAAACAGGATGACGATTTGACCATTCTCATTTGCGACTACATCTCAAAGGGAAACGAGTGTGGTGAAAGGTTTCACGTTCGTTGCTAGCTGGGGAGTGTTGGATTTGCGGTGACACGGAAGAGAGTACTCGGAGTCTGAAGCGTCTCGAACCGCAAAATCGGTGCACAAAGGATCACCATGGCACAAGTTGAAGGGATTGTTGGGAAAAAACGCTGGTCAAGAAACCGTTGGACCGAATGAGTTCGCTCAGCGGAGCCGTCCGGAAATAGCATCACTACCCTGGTGTTCCGAATGTGCTCGGAACGTTTGATCTCGGAAAGAAGGTCACAGCAATCGAGGCGAATCATTGCACAGGATAACGACATCGGGTCGAAGGCGAGGACCGCCTTCACCTCGTCGCGATAGTCAGCCGAGACCTTATAACCCACCTCGCCCAGTGCTGCGCCGATGTGTCCCTGAGACTACCGTCAGGCTCCACCACCACGCAGGAAGACAGTTTCTCAGTCCACCCGCCGGAAACCGAACTGGGTTCGAGCCAGAAGAAATGTGGGGTGATTGGTCTGTGCTGTAACCGGCTAGCCAGCCGCCGTCAGGAAGGACCACCGGCTTGATGTTGATCGGACCGAGTTTGCCTTCTGGCACGCGGCCTGGCTTACTCCATAGAACGCATAAGTGATGGCACCTACGTTTTTGCTGTGACTGGAACCGTTGATCCCAAAGGAGCGCCAGTCAATGGAGCCTTATCTCTTCAGGCTCCGGTTTCATGGTCCTTTATAGTGCGTGCTTTGTTTAATGCGCTTGTGCGGGACTGTTCCCTTCGGTTGAATAATCCGCGTATTCCCTCTTACGTCCTGATCAAACAACTGATTCTAAATCAGTCGCTCAGGCACGGTCAGATCGTTGGGTTTGTAACCCGACGACCTGCCGGCACACTCTAGGAACTGGAATCGCCTAAACATACTGGGATCAGCTGTACCCCGTGGGCGTGGTCGTTATTCGCTAGACGATTCTTCGGGCGTCCGCCCTTCTTGCCGTGCTCGCCGGGAGCGCGGGCCCGCTTCCGTGAAATTTTAGTGAAACCCTCATCCACAATTTGCCCGGTCACGTTACCTTTATAACCATCTTCGCATTCTGCGCTTGACATGAAAACAGAAGCAGTTACGGTGTTTTCATTGGCTTAGGTAATCACCACTGAAACGGCCATGGAGTCCCGGGAGGGACGACCTACCTTAGCCCGGCGCGTCGGCGCTGGGAAGAGTGGAACGGTTGACTCAAGTCCCGGAGGCACGCGAAATTCTGGGGCGGCCAGGCTCCAGAATCCCTCCCGAATTTTGGCAGGAGAATCGGGCAGGCGGGGCTACGAAAGAAAGCTGACGGAGTTTGCTTTCCTGTTCATCCTGCCGCAGGACTGGTCGGCCGTCACTCGTCGATTCTGGCTGATCCGTTCATTGCGCGCGGGCTCGCAATCTGCTACGAGGAAATAACGCTGCCCGATCAGGGTTCCGAATCAGATGCAAAACCAGCACCCCTTCCTGTGCATCGTTGGCCGATGAGCGGCGAGTTACGTTGGTTTGCTCGACGTTTCTCACTGCGCTTTTCGGAGCCATTTTGCGACGGCGTGAGGATCAAACCGCACGCAGGTGCCGATGCGAAAGGAAGGGATACGTCCTGCTTTAGCTTGTTTGAAAATCGTGATTCGAGAAACGCTCAACAAGTCGGCGAGTTTAACGGCTGTCAAAGCGTGAGGAGTTTGTTCGATTACGTCAGCAAGAGATGTGCTGATTTGTGTTCCCTGATTTACTGTGGCTGGTCTTGACACGGGCGATTTCCCATAACGATGCCTTGTTTGGGATACCGGGGTTTGCAACCCGTTAGGCTTCCGCGTGAGCGGCGAGCAAGCCAGCCTGAATCAAAAGGAGGTGTTCGTAGAACGATTCAGTCCTGAAATAATATCAAACTCGGCGCAGTAACTCAAGTTATTTCTTGCGTCAGGCGAAAATCTCACTCACCTTATCCCGCATCTGCTGACTCCGCGATCGTAATTACACCAACAATCCACTAGGCGACCGCCGAACCACGGGACACCTATGAGAAAATCTCGTTCACCTTCTCCCGGGTCTGCTGGCTGCGAGACGGCTTCAGATACCGCATAGTGCTCTCCATGTCGGAGTGACCGAGCCACTGTTGGACCGTGCGCAGATCGACGCCAGCCCACAGGCAACGAGTTGCGAATGTGGCGCGGAACTTGTGAAGCCAGAAGCCATCCGAGTCTAGCTTCGCACGTTCTGCTATGGCCTTCAGGCAGTCGAGAAAATCTAGCTTCGGTCTGCATCCGGCAGTGGGGAACACCAGACTGCAATCCTTGGCAGATTTCGCCTTCCACGTCTTCAGGCTTTTTGCGAGTTTCGAGGGAATCGGAATCTCGCGTTCCTTGTATGCCTTCGGGGTCCATCCTCTGTCTGGCTTGTGGCTCACCCGGGCGGTGGAGGCAGCGAAGTTTACGTCCGACCAATATGTGAACATCACCTCTTGCTCGACGCTCACCCGTCATCAAGAAAAACTGATACCAGAGTCGTTCTTCCGCATTACAGGTGACGAGCCGAAAGAACTCGACAAACTATTCGCACAGATTTCCGGCTCCTCTTCTGTGTAGCGGGGCCAGTCGTTCTTTCCTACCAACCCGCGAATCCCCTGGGCCTTGAGGAAGGAGACGAGATTTCCAAACTTGTTGGCGACGCTGCGCTGTGCCTGCTTCTTCTCATCCCGCAGGAACGCGCAGAACTTGAGCAAGTCTTTGCGGTCAATGTCTTCGAGGTTGAGCTTGTGGCAGGATTCCGTGAAGTAGCTCAGAGCTGTGCAATAGGCTGCCAGCGTCTTAGGCTTTTTGGTGAGCGTCGTTTCTTCGAGGTATTCTGCGGCCGCTGCGGCAACTGACCTGTTCCCGTTCTGCTGGATTTCCGGCACTGTGGCATCCCCATTGTTTAACTCGGTCTCTTTCCGCAGGCGCATAGCACTGGCATCTGCGGCGTCTTTGCCGACTGACAGACGGATGCGCTTGCCGTCGCCGTGCCATTCTATGTAGTACGCGCCTTCGGGGTGGCGCTCGGGCTTTCCATTGATCACGACGGTGTCAGGCTTCACTCGCCCGTTCGCGGACAGCGCCACGGGGCAATAGCGCATCCCTTTACTGGTTTGGACTCGTTTGGTGAGATTGACTTCGCGGTGCATCGGTGACCCTTTCTTGAAACCGTATCAAGTGTAGGTATCACCGACTCGCAAGTGCTAGATAACTAAAGTTCTGGCGGAGAGGGAGGGATTCGAACCCACGATACCCTTTCGGGTATGCCGGTTTTCAAGACCGGAGCCATCAACCACTCGGCCACCTCTCCGGCTACTACAGTTTTACTACAGTCTTCAATGGCCCGGGATGGATCGTCA
>Ga0187852_1003632_pt1 | contig 11124 bp, 9 predicted proteins | sample June2016WEW_6_40_FD_134511 | JGI IMG/M metagenome (GOLD analysis project Ga0187852, IMG submission 134511) | Peatland microbial communities from SPRUCE experiment site at the Marcell Experimental Forest, Minnesota, USA - June2016WEW_6_40 | ecosystem: Environmental > Terrestrial > Soil > Wetlands...
GCCCCCGTCGCATCCGTCACCGTCCCGGAGAGACCGCTTGATGTGCCGCTTTGCGCCACTAACAAGCAGTTATTAACCATGGTTAATAGCATTAAACAGAGAAAGATATACCGCACCGTTCCTTTGTGTTTCATGCTTAACCTCCGAGGGGAAAAGGGGAACCGGCAGGTCAGAGCGATCCTTCACTGCCCGTGAAACATCAGCACCAAAAACCACGCGTTCAGCCCGGCGATCAACGCCGCCACAAACCACGACAGCCCTTGCAGCCAGCGCCCGTTCACAAACTCGCCCATCTTTTTGCGGCTGCCGGTGAAAATCACCAGCGGAACCACGGCAAAGCTCAACTGCAGCGACAGAATCACCTGGCTCAGCAGCAGCAGTTTCTCCGTCCCCCGCTCGCCGGTGATCGCCACCACGATGATGGTCGGAATAATCGCCAGCGTCCGCGTAATCATCCGCCGCAGCCACGGCGACAGCCTGAGGTGGATGAATCCCTCCATCACCACCTGCCCGGCCAGCGTGCCGGTGATCGACGAGTTCTGCCCGCTCGCCAGCAGCGCAATCGCAAACAGCGTGCTGGCCCCGGCCGCGCCCAGCAGCGGGCTGAGCAGCTTGTAGGCGTCCTGAATGGCCGCAACCTCAAAGTGACCGCTGCGGTTGAAGACCGCCGCCGCCACGATGAGAATGGCCGCATTCACAAACAGGGCGATGGTCAGCGCCAGAGCAGAGTCCACGTTGGCCATGAAGATGGCCTCGCGCTTGCCCTGCGGCGTGCGCTTGTAGCGGCGGCTCTGCACGATCGACGAGTGCAGGTAGAGGTTGTGCGGCATCACCGTCGCGCCCAGAATCCCAATCGCAATGTACAGCATGTCGGGGTTCGTCACGATGGAGGGCGAGGGAATCAGAAGATTCTTGAACACCGGCCAGTACTCCGGCCTGGACAGAAACATCTGCACGCCGAACATCGCGATAATGGTCCCGATGAGCGTAATCACCAGCGCCTCGACGTAGCGGAAGCCCCAGCGCTGGATCACGAGGATCAGCAGCACGTCCACCCCGGTGATCAGCACCCCGTAAAACAGCGGAATGTGGAAGAGCAGGTTCAGCGCGATGGCCGACCCGATCACTTCGGCCAGGTCGCAGGCCGCGATCGCGATCTCCGCGCCCACCCACAGCGCAAAGCTCACCCTGCGTCCATAGCTATCGTGGCAAAGTTGCGCCAGGTCCCGTTCCGTGGCCACGCCCAGCTTGAGCGACAGGCTCTGCAGCAGAATCGCCATCAGGTTCGACGCCATGATGACGGATAGCAGCGTGTAGCCGAAGCGCGACCCTCCGGCGATGTCGGTGGCCCAGTTGCCGGGGTCCATGTACCCCACCGAAATCAGGAATCCCGGCCCCAGAAAGCCCAGCAGCCGCCGCCAGTAAATCGGCGAACTGGAGATGCGCACGCTCGAGTGCACCTCCGGCAGGGAGGGCTCTGGCAGAGCCACGGGCGATAGCAATTGTGTCGACACGGTTTCTTGGCGGAGAAGCCCGGAGGGCTCCCTCAACGCCAGTATGCCACAACTAGTTAATTATGGTTAATAATTTCTTCTTACATTTAATTACGATGAAATATCCGGCTTGAGCCACACCGCCTCCGCCGCCGGCCGTCCCAAAATCGCATTCTTCGCCGGCTTGCCCGCAGGTAGCTCAATCGAAACGGTTTGATCGTAATTCTGGCTCACCACGCGCAGCCTCTGGCCGGGCCCGATGCCGGCCCGGTGCAGAAAGAGCAACAGCTTGTGGTCGCGCTCTTGCAGGCTGACGACGGTGTAGCTCTGCCCCTCGACGGCCTCCGACAGCGGCGTCTCGCCGCGCCGTTTGCGCTCCGCCGGGCTCTCCGGCAGCACCGCATTGCCGTGAGGGCAGGCGCCGCCCTCGCCCAGCTTCTCCCTCAGCTTGGCCTCGAAAGCCGGCGAAACTGCGTGCTCCAACCGCTCTGCCTCCTCGTGAATCTCGTGCCATTCCATCCCGAAGACCTCGCTCAGCATGCGCTCGATCAGGTGGTGGCGCAACGCTGTGCGGTAGGCTGTCTCGCGTCCCGCCGCCGTCAGCCGCACAATCCCGTCCGCGCCCACCACAACGAGACCATCCCGCTTCAGCCGCTTCATCGACATGGTCACCGCCGGCGCCGAGACCTCCAGCCAATGCGCCAGCAGAGCCGGAATCACCTCGCGCCCCTCCGCCTCGGCCTCCAGAATGGCCTTCAGGTAGTTCTCTTTCGAAACGTAGATCGAGTCTTTCATCGCGGTGCAATCAGTTTATACGGAGAGGCAGCCTCTAGCCGCGAGCTTCTAGTCCCTAGCTAAAACCTTGGGTGATTAGCGGAACCTGCGCTCTCAGCGAACAGCACGAAAGGTGATCTTGCAAGCAAAGCCGTCAGCACAAAACTAAAGCCTCCAGCCCCGGGACTTTAGCTAACGGCTAAAAGCTAGAGGCTGGAAGCTTCCTTACGGCTTCACCCGCACTTTCGGCTCGACCGACAACCCCGGCCTGAGCAGGTGGCTGGGGTCTTCGCCGGCCAGATCGGTAAAGTCGATCCGCACCGGAACCCTCTGCACCACCTTCACGTAATTCCCCGTCGCGTTCTCCGGCGGAAACAGGCTCAGCACCGACCCCGTCGCGCCGCCGATCTGCGTCACCTTCCCGTGATAGGTCTTTCCCGTGGCGTCCACGTCGATCTCCACCGGCTGCCCGGCAACCATGTGCCGCAACTGCGTTTCCTTGAAGTTCGCCGTCACCCACAGGTCTTCGAGCGAAACCAGCGTAAGCAGGTTCTGGCCCGCGGCCACGTTCTGGTCGATCTCCACGCTCTTGCGCGTGATGATTCCCGCCGCCGGAGCCACGATCCTGGTATAGCTCAGGTTCAGCTTGGCCATGTCCAGTTGCGCCTGCGCCTGCTCCACCTGGGCCTGCGCCTGCCGGGCGCGGGCGCTCTGCGCAGCCACCTGCTGCGGACCGGTTTGGGCAAACGTCAACTGCGCCTGGGCCTGCGCTTCGCGCTCGCGGGCCACGCGCACGCTATCCTCGGCAGCCTGCTCGGAGTGGCGGGCGGCGGAGAGCGCGGCCTTGGCGGCGTCGGCGGCGGCCACGGCGGCGTCAAACTGCTGCTTGCTGATCACGTCTTTCTCCACCAGCGGCTTGTAGCGCTCCAGGTCGGCCTGGGCCTTGGTGTTGTTGGCCTTGGCCTGGGCCACGCTGGCATGCGCGGCCTGAAGCTGCTGCTCCGCCTGCTCCACGGCGGCGTGAGAGCCGGTCAAATTGGCGTCGGCCGAAGTCAGGTTGCTGCCGGTGTTAACCGTGGTGATGGGCACATTCACGTTGGCGGCCGCGGCGTTGGCCTGGGCGCTGGCCAGCGCGGCCTCGGCATTTTCTACCGCAACCTGGTAATCCCTGGGGTCCAACTCCGCGATCGCGTCCCCCGCCTTCACCACCTGGTTCTCTTCCACGTCGACCTTCAGGACCTGGCCGTTGATGCGCGAGCTGACCTGGATCAGGTGGCCGTTGACCTGCGCGTCGTCAGTGCTCTCGCTATAGGTGGAGCGCCACCAGATTCCGATCGAAACCGCCACGATCACCGCAACCACGGCCACCAGAATGCCCCTGCGGCTGGACCGCGGCTGCTCCATCTCTGTCTCCGCTTCCTGTTCCAGTTCGGCTGGTGTTGGTCTTGAGTCCGCCACGTTTACTTTCCTCCCAGATAACTCTTGTAGTTCTCGCCCGCGCCTAGGGCGCGCGCCAGGCTCAGCTTGGCCACATTGTGCCGGTAGAGGCTGGTCACGTATTGATCGTTGGCCTGGGCCACGGACTGCTCCGCCTGGCTCACGGCCAGATTGTCGCTCACGCCGTTGGCATACCGCTGCTGCGCCTCGCTGAGCGTCTCGTTGGCCAGCTCCACGCTGGAGCGCGCTACCTCAACCTGCTTCCCGGTCGAGGCAATGTCCAGCAGCGCGTCGCGCACATCGGCGTCCACCTGCGCGTTCTTGTCGCTCAACCGGGCCTGCGCGGTATCCAGTTGCGCCTGGGCCACCTGCGCCTCGCCGCGCAACGCAAACTCCTCGAACAGCGGCGCGCTCAGCGTGCCCGTCGCGTCCCCGGTCCCGTGCGAGTGCGACAGGGTCGTCCCGATATCTCCGTAGTCGCCGTTGAACTTCAGCGTCGGCAGCCGCTCCGCCGTAGCCGCCTTGCGCTGCTCCTCGGCCGCCTTGGCCTGCTCCACCATCGCCGCCAGATCCTTGCGGTTGGCGTGGGCCTGGCGAATCGTGGCCTCCACATCCAACTGGTCGAAGGCCGCGTAAGGCGCCTTGTCGCTCAGGTTGAAACTCTGCGCCAGCGGCAACCCGATGGTCCGCGCCAGCGCCAGCTTGTCCTTCTCCAGCGAATTGCGCGCCGCAATCAACTGCTGCTCCAGCGATTGGTAATCCACCCGCGCCCGCAGCTCGTCCAGCAGCGGCGCCGTCCCCGCCTGGTGATTGGCAACCGCCTGGTTCAGTGAAATCTTCGCCGTGGCCACCTGCGCTTCAACGCTGGCGACGCGGGTTTCATCGGCCAGCGTCAGCAGGTAGGCATTGCCCACCACAAGCACCACCATCTCCCGCGCGTCCTGAGCGCTTAATTGGGCGGCGGTAAAGTTGTGCCGCGCGGCCAGATAGTTGCGCAACGACGCCACATCGATCAGCGACCAGCTCAGCGACGCCCGCACGTCCGTAAAGCCAAACGGCCCGATCATGGTGGGAAAGCCCGGTATCCTGAACCCCTCCGCGGCCAGGTCCACCTGCATATCGGTTTCCTTGGCGCTCGCATCCACCGCGGGCAGCAGCGATTGCAGTTGGCTCAGCCGCTCGCCCCGCGCCGCGGCCGTCTGCGCCCCGCTCAGGATGATTCCCAGGTTGGCCTTCAGTCCCCTCTGGATGCCTTCATCCAGGGAGAGATCGATGGCCTGCGCCGAGGCCTCGCCCGCCGCCACGCTGCCCTGAAAAGGGTTCGCCGCCGGATTCGGAGCCGGCGCTGTCTGCGCCGCCAACAGGCCTGAAACCAAGATCGCAACGCCCGGCAGCAGGCCGCAGGCGCAGGGTCGGATCGTGCTCTTGCTTGAATACTTTGGCGAAATCAAGGTTCTTCAACTCACAGCCAAGCGCTACAGCCGGAAAATCTTTGCCCTTATGCCCTTAATGGATGCGGAAAACTGGCTGCAAGGCGCTTCTATCTAGTGTATCGGACTCGCCGCCCCAGCTTGCTTAACTCCCGCGCGCAGCCCTGCCCGATTGAGGAGTCCTGCCGCCGTTCCGAGAGAAAGGCAGGTCGCGGAGAATCGCCACTGCGGAAACAAGAACGGTAAAGCATCGGTCGTGCAATGCCGGCGCAGAGTGGTAGAATTTGGACGATTCGGCTCCAAAAGGGGATTGCCCATGAACTGGATGCGGCTCGCTGCAATCGTGATCGGCTCTGGTGTCCTGTCGTCGCTCACAGACTGGTTTTTTGCCGGCGATTGGATCCATCGGCGCTTTACCTACCCGGAAATCTGGCGCAAGGGCGCCGAGGGGCGAGCAATTGCCCTCACCAGCCCGCTCCCATTTCTCACCTGCGCAGTCTTTGCCTATGCCGCCGTCCGCCTGGGTCTGCATTCTGTGCCGAGCGCCCTCAAGCTTGCCACCGCCATCTGGTTGATCGGACCCCTCCCGCTGATCCTTACCTACGCCGCATTCATCAAATTACATCGCGTCTTTGTCGTCTCGTTCGCGCTGGGTTGGCTGGTAAAACTGATGATCGTTGCAGTCGCCGTGGGCTGGTTTCTCCACTGACACGTCCGCCAGCGCCCGCTGCTCAGAGGCTTGTTGCACTCCATTACCCATAGGGTGGCGCTGGAAGCTATCGGCTAGCGGTTCGCCGCCTGCAGCAGTTGCGAGGCCAGCGAGCACAGCCCCTGGCGGAACAGTTCCCGCACTGCATCCGGGCTCCATCCGGCAGCCTTTGGTCCTCCGTGCGCCTTCAGCAGCGCGATTGTCTCTGCCGTCGTGAACCCCGCCACCGCCCGCAGCACAAAGATGGTCCGCATCGCCGCCGGCAGGCTCGCCAGCCACGTCCGCACCCGCTCCCGGTCCGCCCCCGCAATCATCCCTTCCAGCTCTTCGCTCGATACGCCGGCCGCCTCCAGATCGTCCTCATCGATGCACGTCGCCGCCGGCTCCACTCCCTCCGGCGCGGCCAGGCTGCCGGGGTTGCGCTTTTCCAGCGTATCGAGAGCCGCCGCGCACAGCGTCCGCCGGCTGCTCTTGCGCGCCTCCAGCGGATCGGCGCAGGGAGAAATCTTCGCCGTCGAGATCGCCGTCTCCACCAGCCTAGCGCTCTCCTCGCCTTCGCCCACCAGCATCGAGGCCATGTTGTACATCCCGGCGGCCATCAACTCGACGACCTCGTCCATGCCTTCCAGCGCCTGCGCCACCGTTCGGTCGTCCTTGGGCCGGCCGTCCAGCAGCCCGCCCACACGCTTGCTAAGCTCCTGGGCGCCGGCAGGGATCGGCTGGGACGGAATCAGGCTGTCTTTGGGCGGGGTCGGTTCCTGAGGCATAGAGACGGCTCCTTCTGAGCGAGCGCAGCGAGTCGAAGAACCTGCGCTTCCCGGGGGAATGAAACAAGCTGGCTCACTCTATATCCTCAACCCGCCGCGCCGCGCCGTCAATGCGGGCTCGGTCCGCCGCGCAGGCCAACTTCCGGTTTGCCCCTCATTCTGCCATATCGCGCATTGCCGCCGCGGAATCTGGCGAAGGTTGCATCTGCCGATGACTCATCCCCTGCAACACCTTCGCTTACGGACAAACGCGCTTGTTCTTAGAGCCCGAACGCATCAGGATACATGACCTTGCCCTGAACGCCATCCAGAGCGCCGGGCCTGAGTTCAAGCGCCATGAAGGCTTCCGGTGGGAACGGACTGGCGAGAGAGCGGGCCTTATCCGCGGAGAAGCCGAAGCGTGGATAATACGCCGGGTGGCCGATGACGATGACAATTTCTTCGCCCGCTCCGCGCAACCAATCCAGGCCGTGTCTGATCAGCTTTCCGCCGATGCCCCGGTCCTGTTCTTCCGGCAATACAGCCATGGGCGCCAACGCCACCGCCGGAACAGCCTTGCCGCTGGTCTCAACCCACATCCGGCTGAAGAGGATATGCCCCACAACCCGTTTCCCGGCCTCGGCGACGAAGGAAGCCAGCACAACACCCTGGTTGCGCAAAACGTCAACCAGGTCTGCCTCGTACCGGCGGTCAAAAGCCGCTTCATTGACCAAGCGGATCGCGGCGCGATCTTCAGGACTTTCACCGCGCACGGTCACGCTGTCGTTCACGCTCACAGCCTACATTTTACCTTCGTAATCCCCGCCTGCCCGAAAAAGCGCTTGGGTGCCGGCGCGCCTAGCTGACCCGCAGCAGCAGCAGAGTGATGTCATCGTGTTGCGGAGCGCCGGCGGTAAAGCGATCTGTATCCAGCATGATGGCGTTCAACAGCGCCCGCGGCGTCGCCGCCAGGTTGGCCCAAAGCATAGTCATCAGGCGCGCTTCCCCATACTCTTCGGCGCGGCCGTTTTCCGCCTCGGTCACTCCATCGGTGAAGATGACCAGCCAATCGCCGCTCCCGAGCGTGACCGTCCCCGATTCGTAAGGAGCGTCCTCCAGGATTCCGAGTGGAATGCCGCCCGCCTCCAGGCGCTCGATGGCTCCTGTCTGGCGGCGCAGGATCGGCGGGTTGTGTCCGGCGTTGACGTAAATCAAGCCGCGGGATGCGGGATCGTACTCGGCGATGAATGTGGTGGTGAACCGGCGTCCGTCCTGGCTGTTGCCGCACGCGTATTTGTTCATGCGGCTGGCCAGGTCGGTCAACGAGCTCGCGGTGCCGGCCAGCGTTTTCAGGCTGGCCTGGAAGGTCGCCATGAGCATGGCTGCGGGCACGCTCTTGCCGGCTACGTCGGCGATGGTGATCAGGTACGCGCCGGGCGAATTCGGATCGGAGCGGGGAAAAACGTCGTAGTAATCCCCGGCCACGGTATTGGCGGGGCGAGTGGCAAACGCGATCTCCAGGCCCGGCACATGCGGCGGGCCTGCCGGCAACAGCCACGCCTGGATCTCCTTGGCGATCTGCAGGTCGCGCTTCATCACCACCCGGTCTGAGATTTCCAGCACCAGCAGCACCAGCAGCAGCATGCCGCCCCAGAAGGAGCCGTTGAAACTGAAGTTGATCAATTCGCCATGGTTGTCATGCCACGACGCTTGCATGTTAAAAAAGATGAGCACCAGCGCAATCAGCAGCAGAACGCGGCGCGCGGGAGTCAGCTTTTCAATCACAGCCCACGAAAACCGGGAGGCCATGCTGAAGAAGTGTTTGACCCTTCCCATTCCGGGCGTCCGCGTGGAATCGACATCCCGCGAATACAGCCGGTAGCTGGAACGAGCGTCGGCCAGAAACTGCATCCCGAGCTGGCTGAGTGCTACGCCCTCGGTGACGCGCAGCCAGAATCTCCTGAAGCGCTTCATGATGGGCCTGCCCCGGACAGCGTATTTCTCGCGCGCCTGCGGCAAACGTCCGGCGTTTTGGGCGAGTTCATGCTCACAGGCTACATTTTACCTTCGAAAATCCCGCCTGCCCGAAAAAGCGCTTGGGGACCGGCGCGCCTCAACTCCAGTGTGGCCGGCCATCCGGAAACTGATCCACCGCGCCGTCAATGCGCGCTCGGCGCGGAGCATATGCCTACTTCCGGTTAGCCCGTGATCCAGGTGTAACCCCCAGGACACTCCGCGGTTGGGTCGGGATCCACTTAAGGGTGTAGACGAACTCACCCTTCACTGGACTCCATTCCTCCTGTTAGACTCCCTGCAATGCAGACTCGCGCCCTCAAGACGAGGCTCGTCAAATTCGCCGAGGAGGCCCACCGCCTCTCTCGGTACCCCTCCAGGGATTGGATCCGCGAGATGCCCCGGTCGAAACGCAACATCACACAGGTCGGTTACTTGCTCCAGGGATTCGCCATTTACTGCCTTGCGTCGCGGTCTCTGGCGTGGCCCCTGATGTGGCCGAAAGATAAGAGCCTGGTCTTTCTCATTGCGCTTCTGTTGTATGCGGTCGGCACTGCGCTGATGAACGCGATGCTGACTTCGGAATTGGCCCGCAAGACCCAGCTCGAATCCGACCAGATTGCCGCGCGACAGATCCAGCAGACGCTCACGCCGACGAAGGTCGATGAGGTGCCGGGCTATGAGGTGGAGACGTTCTACAAGCCCTTGCGTGACGTGGGCGGCGACTACTTCGATGTGATCGAGCTTGGGGGCAATCGAACGCTTTTCGCGGTTGCGGATGTTTCCGGGAAGGGAATGCCGGCGGCCCTGCTGGCGGCGAACATCCAGGCTCTGGTTCGAAGCGGTGCGAATTTCGAGGCGGATCCCCTGGCATTGGCCCGTCAGATCAACAGGCACCTGTGCCGCTATACCCCCGGCGATCGTTTTGCGACGGCAGTGTTCATCGTGCTGAACCGCGAGACGGGAGAATTGACCTACGTGAACGCCGGCCACAATACTCCGATCGTTTTCGGTTTCGGATGCGCCGCAGCGCTGGAAGCTACCGGCATGCCGCTTGGACTATTTCCAGAAGCGGCATATAAAGCTCGTACAGCTCTTCTTTCTCCTGGTGGTTCCCTCCTGGTTTACACGGATGGACTTACCGATTCGATTTCCGGAGAAAATGCCGAGAACCTCTTGCGCGATGCGCTGGCCGACACTTCGGGAAAAACGATGCTTATTTTGAAATCGTTGGTGGACCCGCATTTCAATGAGGATGATGTCACCATCCTGCTCGTGAAACGCGATGCTGATGCGGCTTCCCACGGCAGACTCGGATAAGACCGCCTGTCGCACTGGCCACGTGATGATTCCGGATTCGCCGCCAAGCCGGAAACTGACCCTCCGCGCCGGGCAGGTCAATGCGAACCCAGTGCGGAGCGCGGGCCAACTTCTGGTTTGCCCGTCACATACCCTTAACCGGTGGTGTGCAGCCTTTACGGCGTGGGGGAAAGATCCCTCCTCCATATACTGCGCAACGCGCCGAGCGTGATGGGCAGGGCGCCGGCGAAGAGGAAGACCATATCCCCGATCATGCGCAGCCATTCCAGCTTGTGGTAGATGCCGCCCATCAGAAATGTCAGCCGGCGCGCGTGCCAATACCCGTTGGCGACGGAATCCCAGAGCTGGATTACTCCTCCGGGGAACAGATCCAGGGTGACCATGAGCGCGAGGCCCACATTGACGCCCCAGAAGCCAAACCGAATGAACTTCTCCGTCTCCTTCCATGTAGCGTCGGATTGCATGGCCCTCAGGCAGAAGACCATGACGGCCAAGGCCAACATTCCAAAGACACCGAACATTGCGGCGTGCGCGTGATTGGCTGTCAGCGATGTGCCCACCTCGAAGTAGGAAACGATCGGCAGATTGATCAGGAAACCGAAGACCCCCGCGCCGACAAAGTTCCACACACCCACGGCCATAAGGAAATAGATGGCCCACTTCTGGTTCCAGGCCAAATCGTCGCCGCACTCGGTACATTTCGCCTTTCTCAGTTTGATGAAATCCCATGCGTCCAAAGTCAGAAGCGTCAGAGGCACAACTTCCAGAGCGGAGAAGCACGACGCCAGGCCCATGTTGAGCGTTCCCTGGCCTGTGAAATACCAATGGTGGCCTGTGCCGATGATCCCGCCGCTGAGATACAGGATGGCATCCAGGTAGATCAGGCGCGTGGCGGCCCTGGTGCTGACCACGCCCATCTGGTGGAACATGATGGCCACCAGCACCGTGGCAAAGAGTTCAAAGAATCCCTCCACCCAAAGATGGATGATCCAGAAGCGCCAGTTGTCGATGACGGCAAAGTTGGTGTGAGGGCCGTAGAAAAGGGCGGGCAGGTAAAAGACAGGGATGGCCACGGCCGTGTACAGAAAGAGCGAGGACAGTTCGCGCTTTTCAGCGTTTTTGAAGCTGGGCCCGAGAGCCCGAAACATCAGAAACAGCCAGAAGACAAGGCCAACTGCCAGCAGAATCTGCCAGAACCGCCC
>Ga0187852_1003633_pt1 | contig 11119 bp, 8 predicted proteins | sample June2016WEW_6_40_FD_134511 | JGI IMG/M metagenome (GOLD analysis project Ga0187852, IMG submission 134511) | Peatland microbial communities from SPRUCE experiment site at the Marcell Experimental Forest, Minnesota, USA - June2016WEW_6_40 | ecosystem: Environmental > Terrestrial > Soil > Wetlands...
ACCGAAATGATGGTCCCGATCACCGATCCCGACTCCCCTCTCATCCGACGAACCGACGTCCTTGGCGGACTCATCCACGAGTACCGGCTCGTCGCCTGAGCTGGAGGGATGGGGTTCTCGGCACCCACAAGTCCACCAACCTTGCACGGAAGGTACTACCTGTGGGATGACGGTGGACTCTTCGTCGACAACTCCCCGCAGGGCTTCGCTCATGGATATACGACGATCCAAGGTATGAACCGGTTCACCAGCGAACGGTTATCCGAGATTTTCGACACCACGTGGTGGCCAGATGCAAAATCCCGCCCTCCGCAGACGATGTCGAACGCTGGAAAGCTTCAGGTATGGCTACGCAAAGCCAAGAAACGCGCTCGACCTGCCCTTGGGCGGCTACGACATCTCAGGAATAAGGTCCGAGGTCGAACCCGGGGTCTTATGCACAAGTGGCGGCGACAGTAGGGCCGCGAGTCCTGCCGCGAAGACGGGAGCCGACGTCAGCGGCCTCTGTTGGACCGAACGGTTCGGCGACGCACCCCCATCCATTCAGCGCGATGAGGGCGAGCCCGTTTGCGCGACAACTTCAGGGAGGAGGTGTACCCAGGTAGGTAGGTCAGAGAGCGTCTACCTCATCCCGTATACCGAGCAACAGCAGGACCCGGTCTCGGGTCCACTGCGACCACGGATCGCGGGGACCATTGCCGGACCTAGTCCCATCACGGAGCTTATTTGGATCAATACCTGGGAAGCTTTCAACCGGCGTAACCGTCATGAGCGCGTTCAGAGCCCTTAGTGCTGCGATGAGGACTTGATCGATGAAGACAAGCGGGTCAATGGTCGTCGTTCCAGGTACCAACGTCTGAACGCCCCACGCGTCGTTGCCGCCGAGGCGGTCGATTGCTTCGCGGAATGCTTGAGAGGCATAACTACCTCTTGGGGTACGGACGGTGGTCCGCGTTGGACCGTGGGTCGATGTCGCCATCCCGACGGCTGGCAGACCGCTGTCATGGATCGAGTTTCGTAGGAGGGAGACGATTTCGAGGGCGTCTCGATGCGGCGAGCCGGGCAGCATCAGTGCCGCCAAGGCTGGGTGGGAGGTCTGTAACTCGTTCAACCATCTACTCGTTCGCCAACTCGGGCTCGTACCTTTGACATGCACCCCCAGGCCTCGGCCGGTTACCTGTGCCAGGGCGTCGAATGCGCCGCTCGTCTGGAGTAAGAACATGTCCAAGTAGAAGGGGATCAAGTCAGCGGCGACCACGGAGAGAACCTGGTCCCGGGCGCGAATCGTCCATTCCACCCGTTCGAGGCAGGTCTGGCCCAACGCCCGCAGAGTTGCCGGCAGCGTGTCGGCAGCCAGAACATCTTCGCCTTCACCCGTGCTGATCTGGCAGGCCGAGAACCAACGGTCGGCGGCTGGGAGGACGACACGAGAAGCCACAACGTAGAACCAGAAGCGGCCCCGCACATAAGCACCGTCGTCACCAAGAACGTAGTTGCCTCGCGAACGCAGAAACAGCGACAGGTGGGCTACCACTTCGGTGGAGGATCGGATGTTGATTCGAGCGCCTATTCCGACGGGCTCGCGTAGAAGTTGAGCGCTGTCGGAAACCATCATGTCGAAACGGTGTCGGGCGCCTACCTCCGCGTAGCCCAGCTGACGAAGTGCCTCTTGCATGGGTAACTCCGCGGCGGATATCTGCTCCGCGAAGATACGCCAAGTCGAGGCCGGATTTAAGGCAGCGTGCATCAGGCGCCCGGGAGCGTGCAACCGCACGGCGATGTGATCGTTCACCTCGGTCGCCCAATCGATCTCTACCCAGCGCTCACCGTCATCGGTGGTCGACCAGCACTCGATGCCCGGAATGGTGGCGAATGCATCGAGTACTTGGAGTGCTTCTCCTTTGATGATCGTTGGCCGATCGATCAGCAGACGGAAGGGGCGGCCCTCCACCGTTGCGATAAATGGGGTGACGGGGTCATCGCCCTGTTTGGGCAAGGGATGTAAGGGTCGGATCATCGCAGTGACGTGGTCCTGTTCACCGGCTACCGGTCAGAACTCGACACGGAACTTCGGTGTGAACTGGACTGGCGTTGGTCGGATGGCTGCGATCCGATCGACTCGGTAGCTTCGCAGTTCTCCGTAGTCGTTGACCACGAACAGGACGAGATTGCCGTCTTGGGTGCGCCGCAGAGAATATGGCTCGACGCGACGTGGACCCTGTCGTCCTCGTTCCGCTCGGTAGTCGACATCGACCATGAGCCGGTTCGCGCCGGCGTAGCGCAGCAGCTCTAATGGAACGCGACGCCGCCACGACGTGATTGCCTTTGGCGCTTGCCAACCGGCGTCGAGCTTCCCGTACTGGGCTCGCGGAAGTGTCGGCGTCCGGAGAGTGCCAGCAAGCCAAGAGAAGACGTCGTCGAGGCTGGCCCAGAAACCCTCGAAGGGGACGAGCGGTTGGGGGAGCTGGTGGCCGAGCATATTCTCCCACTCGCTCTCGATCTCGGCCCGGAACGGCGAGGAGCGGATGGTATCGACAGTCGGCACGTCGATCCCGGCGTGGGCGCACTTTCGATCGAGCGCGCTGCTCACGCTTCGGGCAAGGCCGATGAGGTCTGGATGGCGGTGCATGTGGACGACGTCGTACAGGTCGCGTGGGCGGCAACGCTCGGCGAGCGCCCGTAGCTTTTCGCCGAACAGTTCGGCGATGGAGTAGCAGAACACCCCATCGACGGGGAGCCGGTCGCTGTAGGGGTGCCCGATCTGTCGGAAGGCGGGACGGTCGACTAGAACTTCGTCGGAGGTGAGGTCGAGCTTCACTTTGGGCATCGTCGGGCTGCCGTTCGGGCCTCGATAAGCGATCCGTGCCTGGGTGGTCGGGTTCCCCCGCTTGTTGCGCTTGCGCTGGAAGGACTTGTCGTCGAGGACCAGTTCGAGGCCAGACTCCTCCCGTACCCACCCTGAGACTTCACCGAAGATGGGCATGAGCGCTTCGGGCTCTTCGGGACCGCCGTCGACGATGGTGAAGTCGAGGTCCTCAGAGAACCGGAACGTCTCGTAGTAGCACTTGCGAAGGCACGTACCCCCTTTGAAGATCCAGGTGCGGTTCAGTTCGGTCTGGTTCGCGATGCCGGCGAGGAGCCATCCGAGGACGTAGTCCTTCTCGATGACGCCCTGGTCGAGCATCCACTCAGCCCGCAGCGCCGCCAGCTCCCGTTGGGGGATCACGACGCACCTTCCTGGACCACCGTCACGTTGGTCCGAAGCCCCCACTTCATGACTCGACGGCCTCCAGATGGCCCGTCGGGGTCGAGGCTCGAGATACCTGACGACACTCGCTCCTCGCAGGCGGATCGCAGGGCGGGCTGGTCGAAGCCGAGCGCTTCGACGAGATAGCCGAGCCGTTTGAAGACCGCCCGGTTTCCCAGTCGATCCCCGGCTGCTACGAGCAGCATCGGGTCGTGCTCGTCGAGGTAGGCCCCGAGAACCTCGGCGCCGTGACGGATCCCACCGCCGAGCTTCGAGCGGTCCAAGATGTCCACCACGGTGCGAGCAGGGTCGGCGAAGCGGAGCCGGACACCGTCCCGCCAGTCGGTTCTGAGCCCCCACGTCAGCAGGTCCGGCTCGACGTGCCCGACCAGGTAGTCGTGGTCCAATAGCCTGACCGTCGCAGCCCGAACCCGCTCGGAGGTCTTGAGCACCGTCGTACGAAATACCTGCTCGGTGAGCGCCCAGTGGTAAGCCGCCGTCCAACCCGTGAAGTAGCACGGGCTCCACACCTCTGCTGCAACCAGGAGAGCGTCTTCTGACCACGCCGAAGGGTTCGTCGCATCCACCGGGATCCCGATGTACAGACCCCGCCGTACTCTGCGAACCCAGCCGTCCTCAGCCCACCTGGATAGCTTCTTCGCCGCCGTGTCCGCATCCACGCCGAGCGCCTCGACGACCTCGGCAGGCGTGACGAAACGACGACCCGAGCCGAGCACCGTGGCTAGCTCGGCTCGACCCCGACCGCTGATACCCGCTGCCTGCAACATCGCCACTCCGATACCTACCACGTGAGAGGAACTACTGGACTTAGCCTATCAGAGCTATCGCAGTACCGGTACCTCCTAATGGAGAGGAGGTACCGGACTGGGAGTGTCGGACGAGAGGTCACCGGGATCGAGCCCGAAGGCCCGGTCGTAGTTATCGACATGGATATGGACCTACGACCACCCGCATTTTCCGGCCACAATAGATGTTCGGGCGCACCGTGCGTGGCTCAGTCCGACGCCGCCAGCGGTCAGGTCGGAGCGGGTCTCCCCAGGTCAGGCGTACTTTCGTCAACCAGCCAGAGGACGGTGTCGATCGGCACCGTCACTGATTCGGTCGTAGCTAACGCGTAAATCGGGCCCCCGCCACTCCGAGGTGTTCGTGTAAGTGGGGACTTCCGAGCACATTAAGTTGAGCCGGCTGCTCGGCTTGTGAGGCTTCTTGCTCTACGCGAGCGTGATCCGTAACAAGGCGTCGACGGCGGGATTGGTATTGATCGGGATGAGCCGCGTCTGGGGGTGATTGTCCTGCCACACGCGGAAGAGCTCGTCGACGAAGCCCTGACCCACTTGCTCCACACCACGAAAGTCGATCTCGACCTCGGTGAAGCTCTCGAGCTCGGCGGCGAGGCGTTTCGCTTCGGTCCTCGAGACGAAGTTCGGGCCCTGATCGAACAGGCGCACTCGCACCGTCGACCGGTTGGTGCCGAACGCGTCCGGCGGCGAGAAGGCGTGGAAGATGTCCAGCTGGGTTGTCGTAGTGTCGCCGTCGATCTCGCAGCGGACGAGCGTGCCCTTCCGTTCCGCCTCAAGGAATTGGACCGCAGTGTCGCCGAGCCGGTTGTCTACGATCCAGGAGAGGTGGCCGCTCGTGAGGGTGAACCTGCTCGCCATCCGCGAAGAGAAGTAGATGCCGAGGCCACTGTGGGCCTCGGGAAGCGTTGTCTGCTTGCCTTTCGAGATCTCCCCGATCGCGTCGTACTCGCTCGCGAGCCCTCGCTCCTCTGCCATGTTGCGGAATGCTCCGACACCATCGTCGGCGATCTCGAACGCGATCAAATGATCGTCGACGAACCAACGGATGTCGACCTCCGAGCCCCTAGAGTGGTCAATCGCGTTGTTCAGCATCTCGGTAAACGCAAAGTTGAGTAGAGGCAGGATCTTCGGGTTGTCGAGGGTAGGGAGATCACGGCGGCGCAGCTCTCGGTTCTCCTCCGACCAGACAATGTCCTCTCTCAGGCCGGCGAGGTCATATCGATAAACGAGGAGCGCGGCTCGGCGGAATCGACCGCCTCGGCCGGCCCCTTCGTGGATGAGCTCGCCGCGATTCGCCATCGCGCGCAGGTGGTAGTGCGCGGCCTGTCGCGAGACACCGGCCGCCGAAGCGACCTCGCCTGACGTGATCGCGTCGCTAGCGGCGAGCAGACGCTCGATGGCGTTTGCGACGGGGGACTGTGATTGACCTTTTGACATTGTTGGGTCCTGAAATCTCCTAACTCTCTTTACGTTTTGACATTATAGCCTGGATTGATCCAAAAAGGACAAAAGGTAAAGAGGTTCTTACCTGGGGCACGGTAGCAGCGCCCCTCGATGAGCGGCCAGTCTGGTCGCAAGAGAACGCACCGCCAACCGACCAGCGCGACCAGGTTCTTCATCGCCGCAAGAGCTGATCCCGACCGTGAGATACGACGCACAGACCGTGCGCGACGCCGCCGGCCCACTCCAGCGCTTCTCGCAGCTGTCGTGCGAAGTCCTTCTCCTCGGTGGCGCCAGGAGCGTCCGCAACCTGACGACCTCGCTCGAAAGGCTCAGCAACGTACTGCCACACGCCAGAAAAGTCATACTCAGCGGCATGGGGCACACCGCGGCCGACAACAGCAGTCACCCCGACCGAGTCGCGACAGAACTTCGCCGCTTCTTCGCGTAACGACCGAACCCCCCGGCGAGTAGCAGCGGTCCGAACTATCCATCCTGAGCCGCTTCGAAGGTCGAGGTCGTATCGACACCGATTTGAACCGACGACCGCCCAGAACAGCGGGCCGCTCAGGAATGGGCGAGCGCTCTTTCCACAAAACATGAGTGGGTGACCCAAGGGCGATCGGAGGACGTCAATCCAATTCAGGCAGCACCTTCGTCATCCAGCCACAGGACGGCGCTTAACGACGTTCGCTAGTTATGATCGACCCCCCGGCACCCCCCGTTTCCTCCGGCGTCTGCTCTTAGCCTGCGCGTGAAAACACGCTTGAGGCACGAGGAAGGGGGTGAGCGGCAGGATCGACCTCGAGGCACGTCTAGGACCTGCGCTGACGGCTTGCATCGGCGTCACAGCAAGGGGCGTCCGGGCATCACACCTTTGGCATATTCCTGCCAAGGAAAGCGTTGCGAACGGACGACCGAAACAGCATCAGCCCAGCTCAAGCTCGCCGTAGGGCATTCTGAGCCCACCGCGCAAGCGACAGGGGGGACTGCGTTTCAGGCGCGTAGTAGGCGCGCTCACCGTGGGTAGGCCGGCATCGGGTTCGGTTCGGCGCCTGAGTGGACGATGGCAGGCCAGGGTCTCGCATCTCGGCAGGCAGGTGGCTCTCGGGACCTACTCGACCCGACAAGAAGCTCTCGATGCGATCGCACAGGCGCGAAGTGACGCCACGCGTGGCCGTTTCGTGGTGCCCATGGGGAGTCGCACGTGCGTCGAAGCGGTCGTCGAGGCGTGGTGGCAGACGCGCGCGGGATACCGCGCCTCGACGCGAGCAAGAGACCGGATGGTGCTCGATCACGACGTGCTGCCCGAGTTCGGACAGGCTCGGCTCGTCGAGGTCACCCACGAAGAGGTCCAGGCGTGGGTAAACCTGCTCGCGAAGCGACTTGCTCCCTCGAGCGTGCAGCGCAGCTTCACCGTCCTTCGCCAGGTGCTCGATGTCGCGGTCGACTCCGGACTTCTGGCGGCAAACCCCACAAGCCGTGTCCGACTCCCGCGACCACAGCGGTTCGAGGCTCACTTCCTCACTCCTGACGAGTTGGAGCTACTGGCGTCCTCGATCGCACCGCGTTATCGGGCGATGGTGCTCGTGATGGCGTGGGGCACGCTTCGGATCGGCGAGGCGACAGGTCTGCGACGGACCGACCTCGATCTCGCCGCAGGAAGCCTGCGCGTCGCGAACAACGTCGTCGAAGTCGGAAGCCGCCTCCACGAAGGTCCGCCCAAGACCGCAGCCGGGCGGCGCTCTATGACGCTTCCGCCCTCAGTTGCCGCCGAGCTGCGCGTCCACGTCGCGCTCTCCGTCTCCTCGCAGTACGTCTTTCCCGCACCAAAGGGTGGACCGCTGCGAGCAGCGGACTGGCGCAAGGGCGTATGGCATCCGGCGGTGGAGGCGGCAGACCTCGCACCGCTACGACCTCATGACCTGAAACACACCGGAGTCGCTCTGCTCGCGGCCGCGGGCGTCGATCCCTCGGAGATCGCGAGGCGGGCCGGCCACACGAGTGTCGCCTTCACTTACGACCACTACGGACACCTGTTCCCCGAGACCGATCGCGACGCCGCCGCCAAGCTCGACGCGATCCGCATCAGCGGGCTCGGTGCAACGGCGGTGGTGGGGTCATAGCCAGCGCGGATCGATTAGGGCGCCACCTGACGTGTTCCTTCGGGCGAGCGTGGCGACGGTCGGGTCGCATCGCGTACCCGTCAGCCGAGGTCAACGAGCGCGGCCGAGGAGCACGGCGAACACCGTCGCCTCTTCGCTCCTCACGTGTGGCCCGACACTGCCCAGACACACAGGCACCAGCAATTAGGGTCGTCCCCGATATTGAAATCAGGGTCATTCCCCATACACATGAAGGCCCTGACGGGCAAGGATGAGAACCTGAAGGTGGGCCCCATCGAATCCCTGCCAGTGGTTCGAACACGGCCTCGTTCGATGGAGGCAACAGACTTGAGCGGTCCTGTCGAAGAGCAACGGTCGGATGTGCGGCCCGATAGAGGCGGTGTGTCGGCGCGACGCGCCATGGCACGCTGGGCCTGGCGGCTGTTCCGTCGGGAGTGGCGTCAGCAGCTGCTGGTCCTTGCGCTCATCACGATCGCCGTCATGGCGACGATCCTCGGCGCAGCGATCGGTACCAATACGCCCCCACCGGGCAATGCGACTTTTGGAACCGCCGGTTACCTAGCGATCCTGCCCGGCCCCGATCCTCATCTCGCGGCAGACCTTGAGAAGATCACGACCCGGTTCAGTCCTGCCGATGTTATTGAAAACGAGAGTCTTACGACCGGCTCGGTGAATCCCATCGAGTTGCGCGCCCAGAACCCAAACGGCCCCTACCTTCGCCAGACGCTGGCTCTCGTGAGCGGCCACTACCCGACAGGCACGAGCCAAGTGGCGCTGACCAGCCAGGTCGCGGCCCTCTACAACGTCGGGATCGGCGATCTCTGGCGCGGAGGCGGCAGGTCTTGGCGTGTGGTGGGAATGGTGGAGGATCCCGACGACCTCCTCGATCAGTTCGCCCTCGTCGCCCCAGGACAGCTGAGCTCTCCGACGTCAGTGAACGTCCTTTTTGACGCTTCGCAAGCCCAGGTCGCGGCCTTCAACTTCCCCCACGACGCGACCTACGAGACGCCCCCACCGGGCTCTTCTGGGATCAGCCCCGCCGTTGTCGTGCTCGTCCTTGCCATCTTCGGGCTGCTTTTCGTTGGCCTCGTCGCCGTGGCTGGATTCACGGTCTTGGCCCAGCGGCGCCTACGTGCGCTCGGCATGGTGAGCGCACTCGGGGCAACTGATCGTCACGTCCGGCTCGTGATGGTCGCGAACGGCGCCATCGTGGGCGCCCTCGCCACACTGGTCGGCGCAGTCATCGGGTTCGCGCTCTGGTTCGCCTACGCCCCTCATCTCCAGGCCAGCGCCGGTCACCGCATCGATCAGTTCGATCTGCCCTGGTGGTCGATCGGCACGGCGATGGGTCTCGCCGTCGTGACTGCGGTACGCGCCGCTGCTCGCCCGGCACGGGTCGTCGCGAGAATCCCGGTTGTCCTGGCTCTGTCCGGTCGGCCGGCCAACCCTCGCCCCGCGCATAGGACGGCGGTGCTCGGTGTCGTCCTGCTCGGAGTCGGGGCTTACCTGCTCGCGTACGCCGGTGGGTGGGGCGGGAACACTCGGAGTGACCTAGTGCACCTCCTCAGTGGCCTCGTAGCGATCGTTCTTGGCACACTGTTCGTCGGCCCGCTGTGCATCACGGCGCTCGCTGCGCTCGGTCGGCGTGCGCCGATAGCAGTGCGCCTCGCGCTGCGCGACCTTGCCCGCTATCGGACGCGCTCAGGAGCAGCTCTCTCGGCGATCAGCTTCACGGTCCTCGTCGCGGTGTTCATCTGTGTCCTTGCCGGCGCGCGCTACTCCAACGCGGTCGACTACTTCGCGCCGAATCTGCCATCGAACCAGCTCGTCATCTACACGCCTGTCGGCGCGGCTGCGGCCGGACTTACGCAGAACCTCTGTGCTCCGACGGACGAGCAGATCGCGAGCGACAGCGAGCTGCAGCGCGACCAGTCGACCGTGAACGCAATCGCCGCCTCACTGAACAGCAAGAACATTCTCGCTCTCGATACCGCGAGCGGGCCGCTGCTTCAGACTACAAACGGTGGCACCGACGTCGGAGAGCCCTATGTAGCGACACCAACAGTCCTTGCGCATTACGGGATCAGCCCGAGCGAGATCAGCCCCATCGCGACCCTTCTCACCTCTCGCGTTGGTCTCGCCGGCACCTCAGCTCTCCAACTCCCCTTCGGGTGCTCCTTCGCTAACAGCTGTCCGCGCAGCAGCTGCGTCGCGAATCCGAGCATCCAGACCGTGAGCAGTCTTCCCGCCTACAAGTCCGACCCCGACCTTCTCCTCACCACCTATGCCGTGCACAAGCTCGGGCTTCACCTCTCCACGGCCGCCTGGCTGATCCAGGCGCCTCACGCGCTAACTGCAGCGGAGATAAACAGTGCTCGCCAGAGGGCCTTCGCCGTGGGGCTGACTATCGAAACAAAGAACGGGAATCCCTCGCTTTCCGAGCTTGAGAACTGGGCAACTACCGTCACGATCTTGCTCGCGCTCGGCGTGCTTGCGATGACCGTCGGCCTCGTTCGAAGCGAGACCGCTGGTGACCTCAGAGTCCTGACCGCGACAGGCGCCAGCAGCCGAATCCGTCGAACAATCACCGGCGCTACGGCGGGTGCCCTTGGCTTGCTAGGAGCCGTCGTCGGCACTTCTGTCGCCTACCTCGCCGCCGTTTGCTACTTCAGAAGCCAACTCGGCGAACGACTGAGTCACGTGCCGGTGCTGGACCTTGTCCTGATCGTCGTCGGATTGCCTACTGCAGCAGCGATCGGTGGGTTCTTCCTCGCAGGTCGCGAGCCGTCGCCCATTGCCCACCAGCCGCTCGAGTAGCACGACGGGACCCGCGTACCCTGCTCAGCGGCCACGGTAGCGGTCATAGGTAAGAGATCCATCTGGACGCGCTGGTTGAGTCCAATGCTGTTGTTCGAGCGAGACAGATCGAGGCTCGGAAACCCCGAGACCCTCGCGCCGTCTATGTGGTTGACTGGCGTTTGAGGCGCGTATAAGGCACGCCCGGAGCACGGTCGCCTCGCGGCTCGTGAGAAAGGCCAGATGAAGGCATGGACGCTCTTCAAAACAAGGGGCGTCCGAGCAGCACACCTTTAGCACAGGGTGCCAAACCGGCGACGACGCCGGGTGCGGACGTTCGAGCGTTTCGGCACTCACGATCGCTCCGTGTTGGCGGAGCGTAGTCGCTACGGCACGCGGACCCCGCGCCGCTTGATGTCGTTCACGAGCTGCGCGTTGACGACGTCCGGTTCGGACCACGTCGGACACGGAGTGCGGTGCCGGAGTGCGTCGGCGATCTCCCGCTGCTGACTCCGCGCGCTCGGGTAGTCGCCCTTGTCGTAGCCGGAGAACAGGAGGATCACTCGTACCCCTCTGTGTCAACCTCCAGTGAGACGGTTCGCGTTGACGAATCAATGAGCTGAGAGGGCGGAGAAGGAACTTCTCCCATGACCACGACAATCGATCACAGCGTTGCCGCGCGCCAGGAT
>Ga0187852_1003636_pt1 | contig 11115 bp, 9 predicted proteins | sample June2016WEW_6_40_FD_134511 | JGI IMG/M metagenome (GOLD analysis project Ga0187852, IMG submission 134511) | Peatland microbial communities from SPRUCE experiment site at the Marcell Experimental Forest, Minnesota, USA - June2016WEW_6_40 | ecosystem: Environmental > Terrestrial > Soil > Wetlands...
AAGGCGTAAGCTTTCGCGGGTTGGTGGATACCGCGGGCGACAAGCAGCTCGGCGAGGACCTGTGGCAGGCGGGCTGCTTTGGCCAATGCAGCGGCCTGCTCAGGATGCGGCGCGGCGAGCATCCAGCGCTGGCGCGGGAAGGAGCGGGGCGGGGCTGGCTGCGGTATTGGGCCGTTCTCCACGGCGCCCACCCGGCTTACTCGTCCTCTTCGTCGCGATCGCGGCCGTCAATGACGATGTCCTGAAAGCTCTCAACGTCTTCGAGCAGGGCCTGGAAGCGCTCGTACCATTCGGTGGTGGTCTCGTGGAGGAAGACCAGCCCCTGGTAGACGAAGCCGAGCTGGATGTAGCCGACGTTGCCGGCGTACTTGCGCAGCCATTGGGCCTCGACCAGATCGGTGGATTCTTCATCGCGGAAGTTCATTTCGCCGGCTTCCTCGATGAGCGCGTCGAGTTCCTCGCGCTTCAGCGACATCTCGCTGAAGGTGACAAAGGGAGCGCCGACGCGTTTGGCCATCTCCACGAAATCTTTCCATGAGTCGGGGTTGCCCTGTCCCTCCCAAACGATGGAGGGAACGTCATCGGTGACGTAACCGGGAAGGCGGTGCAGGCCGTGGCCCTCGATAAAGGCCACCATGTCGTCTTTCAGCGAGAGGAGGTTTTCGGTGGTCATAGTCAAGTTCTCATTTTCGCAGATGCGGGCGGGGGGTGGGGGAGGATTGTGGAAACCTCGCGGCTGGATGGCTGAGGACGGTGAGCCGGGCTGTACTCTGGAAGCATCTGGATGGAGGAGGATCGCCGCTGGCCCGCGTTTGAAGGCCACGTTTTTGTCCGCCACAACGCGCGGCCCGCGGATGCGCCGCGGCCGGAGCGATTGAACTTCCGCGGCGGCCCGGCGCGACTCTGAAAACACCATCCCTGAAAATGCCGCGCTTTTACTTCGTCCCGATCAGTCGAATGCGCGCCGTGAGGGCTCGCCCATGGAATTCACTGAAGCTCCCGTACTGGGGTGAATCCACCACATTATTGACGACCAGGGGATTCTGGCTGCCGGTAGCATTTTCCAGCACGCCGCGCAATCCATAATATGCGCCGCGGAAGTGAAATTTCCATTCCAGCCCTGGGCTGAAGCTGAGAGTATCCGGGAACCTTTGCGATCCCACCGCTCCCACCACCTGCTGGTTTGTGTTGACTGAGGTGTAAGGAAAGCCGGTGTGCCAGTCGAGCGTGTAAACAAAGTCCCAGTTCTTCCTGAATTTTGGCAGCGGCACGGGCAGCCAGCCCCAGGAAATCACGCGGTTGGGCACATCCCAGGCCAGAGGCCCGCTCTGTTGCGGGCCGAGCGGCGATGGGGTGGGCTGGTAGTCGAGCGCCGCGTTGGTGCGCGCCGAGGAATGGGTATACGAGGCAAACAGCGTATATCCGTTCGCAAACAAGCGCCGCGCGTTGATTTCCACGGAGTCGTAGTGGTCCTGTCTCGCATTGGTCAGCAGATAATTTCCCGAGAGCGCCGCGGGACCGCTTTGATTCACGTATGTGAACGCATCGGACGTTCGCTTCTGAAGGAAGTTGGCTCCGGCAAAGATCGAGCCGGGAAGTTTTTGTTCCGCGCCCAGGCTCCAGTTGACGGCCCGAGCCTGGCGCAGGGAGGCATCGTTGGCGGAAAAATCCGTTTCCTGCGGCGCGCCCTCCGGAGTCACCCCGTCCGTTGCGTAGTACGTGTCGAAGCGGACGCCCGCCAGCGCGCGCGCAAGGTATTCCAGTTGCGTGTGCTCGTAATAAAGGCCAATGCCGGCCGACAGTTTGGTGGCGCCTTTGCTGCCTAGCGGCGAGTAAATGGCGGCAATCCGCGGCGACAGGAGCGGCTGCCGGACGATCTCGTCCCAGTCCAGGCGCAGGCCCGGCTCGACCAGCAGTCCCGCCCGCGCCTGCCAGCGGTTCTCGGCGTATGCGCTCAACTCGGCGTTGTGGCGCGTAAAGGGCGCTGTCTGCGGGAAGACGCTCTGGCGCGACAGGGTTCCGTCCTCGCGCAGATAACTCACCGGCGCGCGTGTGATGTTTTCGTCAAAGCCGATATGGTCTGAATCGATGCCGAGTTTCAGATCGTGGCGTCCGCCCCAGTGCAGCGGAGGCAGATACAGGGCTGCGGTTCCTTCGATCCGCTGCGAACGTCCAGTCAGGTTCTCGAAATAGCTGCCTTGGGTAAGTTCCGGAGTGATTTCGTAAGGAATGTCTCCATGCGGTTCGTGGCCGTCGCGGAAGCGCGCCGCCCCAGCGCCAACGTCCAGCAGCGCGCCGGAGCGGAAGCTCCACTGGTCGCGCAGATAGGGGAGCCAGGCGACGGTATCGCGTTTTGTGGTGCTCTGTTGCGGGGTCAGCGATGAGATGCCTTCGTTGGGCGAATGGTAATCATTGAACAGCAGGCCGGCGGTCAGGATGTTGGCGGGGGTCAGATTTGCCTGCATCTTCAGCAGGTTGCTGCCTCGCACCAACTCGTTCGTATCGGCGTTGGCTGGCAGCTCGGCGATATAGATGTTGTCGTATTCGATCTCCAGGCCGTCGAAGAACCACGCACGGTTGCGCGCCAGAGGGCCGGAAAAGGTGAAGCGGGGGACGAAATTGTCGAAGCGAATCCCGTTGTTGTCGCGGAAGGAAGGAATAAAGTTTGTGGCATTGAAGCGGAACTTGTTGTCGCCCATCCCGGTGTAAAAGGCCAACACGCCTCCGGTGGTTCTGCCGAATTCCACCGGATAACGGGTTGTCTCCGCATCGATGGAGCGAACGGCGTCAGCGCTGACCCGCATATCCAGCGTGCCGTACACCGGAGAGCGGATATCGAATCCGTCCATCAAGTCCAGGGTCGCCCAGGTCTGGGCTCCGGCCACATGAACCTGCCCGGAGGCATCTTGCACCACGCCGGGATTGAACGGCAGCAGGTTGCGGATGTCGCGGGAGGTGGGATAAGGAACGTTCACGATCTCCGGCGTGTTCATGGCGCTCTTGCCGGAGGTCTGTGCGGTATCGATGCCGGGAACCGACGCGGTTACGTTCACCTGCTCCACCACAATCTGTTCGTGGTTCAGCGCCACCTGGACGCTGTTCAGGCGCGCGTCCACGTCGCTTTCCACGGCCTGATAAAATCCGGGCTTCTCCACGCGAATCTGGTAAGGCGCGTTCTGGCGGGGGATGTAGGCGCAATGGCCGGCATAGTCGGTCCACAGCCGGACGGCCGCGAGTCCCGGCTCAAGAATGGCAACCTGCGCGCCGGAAACCGCCAGGCCATTTTCGTCCACGACCGTCATGGTGACCGGCGCGCGAACGGCTGACGACTGCCCGTCCGCAAGGACTGCGCAGAAGAGAAGAAGCAGGCCGGGGATAGCCCTCTTCGCGCAGTTAAGACACGGCATAGAGAATAACCGGAATTTCCGTCTTGTCTCCCAACAGCCCACGCTCACACCTTCTCAAAGAGGGGTTCCATCACGCGATTCTTCTGTGGCTGCTATTCAGCCGGAAGCGACAGCCCAACTATACGCCGGCGCAACCTGCCAAACCAACGTCCCTCTACAAATCGCAAGTTCTATAATTCTATTCACGAGATGAAATCATGGATGCAATCGAAGCCTTAAAGACACGCCGAAGTATTCGCGCGTACACAGCCGAAGCTGTGACGCGAAATGTCATCGAGGAGATGGTCGACTGCGCTCGTCTGGCTGCGACGGCCCGGAACGAGCAGCCGTGGGAGTTTGTTGTGGTTACGGAACGCGAGGCGCTCGGAAGAATCGCCGGCCTGGCCGACTACGGCAAGTTCATCGCTGACGCCGCAGCCTGTGTGGTGGTCTTGTGCAAAGATACGAAGTACTATCTCGAAGACGGAAGTGCCGCGAGCCAGAACATGCTGCTTGCGGCGACGGCGCATGGACTCGGCGCGTGCTGGGTGGCCGGCGATAAGAAGCCGTATGCGGAGACGGTTCGGAAGCTAGTGGGGGCGCCGGAGGGATACAAGGTTGTGAGCCTTGTTCCGTTCGGATACCCGGCGGAATCCCCGCCAAAGCGGAAGCGGCCGCTGGCGGAAGTGCTGCACTGGGAGAAGTTCTGAGCTGGGGCGCCCGCCCACAGGACTGAATTAAGCGGGTTGCCCTCGTCTCATGAGCGGGAGCACGCCGCTCCCCGCTTCTTCCCGTTACAATCAAGACAATATGATTCGTTTCTCAACCGCCGGCGAATCCCACGGGGAAGCCCTCATCGCGCTCATCTCCGGACTCCCCGCCGGCGTTCCCGTCGATCAGGAATTCGTGAACCGCGAACTGTGGCGCCGCCAGCAGGGCTACGGCCGCGGCGGGCGCATGAAGATCGAGACCGACAAGGCCCACGTCCTCTCCGGCGTGCGGCACGGCAAGACCATCGGCTCGCCCATTGCGATCGAGATCGTCAACCGCGACTGGAAGAACTGGGAAGACAAGCTCCCCGTCGAAGCCGGCGACCCGGCGAAGCATCAGGCGGTCGCATCGCCGCGCCCCGGCCACGCCGACCTGGCCGGCGCGCTCAAATACAACTTCCCCGACGCCCGCTACGTTCTGGAGCGCGCCTCAGCCCGCGAGTCCACGGCGCGCGTGGCCGCCGGAGCCTTTGCCAAGCTGATGCTGCGGACTCTGGGCATCGAAGTGGCCAGCCACGTGATCCGCGTGGGGCGCGTCGAGCTCGACCGCACGGCTGCGTGGGAGGAAATCGCCGCCGTCGCCGCCAAGGACGAAATTCTGCTCAATTGCGTCGATGCCGCCACCGAAGCCCGCATGAAAGAAGAGGTCGAGGAAGTCTCGCGCACCGGCGACAGCGTGGGCGGCGTTTTTGAAGTGGTGGTCCACGGAGCGCCGGCCGGCCTGGGCACGTACGCCAACTGGGACGAGCGGCTGGATGGGCAACTGGCTTGGGCGGTGATGAGCATTCCGGCGGTGAAGGCCGTCGAGATCGGCCGCGGCGTCACGGCCGCCGAGTCCTTCGGCTCCGCCGTCCACGACCCCATCCACTACGCAGCGCAACAGAGCGCCAGCCCCACCCGCTTCACCCGCCCGCAGAACAACGCCGGCGGCATCGAGGGCGGCGTCTCCAACGGCGAAGACATCGTCGTGCGCGGCCACCTGAAGCCCATCTCCACGCTGCGCCGGCCGCTGGAATCGGTGCGCTTTGACACCCGCGAGGCAACCAGCGCCAGTTACGAGCGGAGCGATATTTGCGTCGTGCCGGCGGCGGGCGTGGTCGGCGAGGCGATGGTGGCGCTGACCGTCGCCGGTCTGGCGCAGCAGAAGTTCGGCGGCGACTCGGTGCTGGAAATGAAACGGAATTTTCTCGGGTACATCGAACAGATACGGAGCTATTGAAACGCGGAAATGATTCTCAAGATTCTCAAATATCCCGAGCCGGTGCTCTCGCAGCCCGGCGAACCGGTGACCGAATTCGACGCCGAACTGCGCCAGCTGGTCGCGGACATGTTCGAGACCACCTACGCCTCGCAGGGCATCGGCCTGGCCGCGCCGCAGGTGGGCGTGTCCAAGCGCGTTGCCGTCATCGACCTGAGCATGGGCAAGGAACCCAAAGACAAGCTGGTGCTCGTCAATCCCGAGATCATCTACAGCGCGGACAAACAATACGAGGAGGAGGGCTGCCTGAGCTTCCCCGATATCCGCGAAAAGGTGGTGCGCCACGCCAAAGTCCGCGTCCGCGCCCAGGATGAGCGCGGCAAGTGGTTCGAGATGGACGGCGAAGAGCTGCTCTCCCGCTGCCTGCAACATGAGATCGACCATGTGGATGGCATATTGTTCCTCTTCCGCATGAGCGCCCTCAAGCGCAACCTGAATCTGCGCAAGATCCGCAAGATGCAGAGCGAGGACAAGTGGTAGACCGGCTTGCGGGACTGAGGCATCCAGTGAAACTCGTATTCTGCGGCACTCCCGGCTTCGCCGTCCCCACGCTCAAAGCGCTGCTGGCGGCGGGCCACGAAATAGCGCTGGTTGTTTCGCAGCCCGACCAACCCGCAGGCCGCAGCCGGCAGCTCACCGCTCCTGCCGTCAAACAAGCCGCCCTGGCCGCCGGGTTGCCCATCACGCAGCCTGAAAATATCCGCACCAACGCGGAGTTCCACGCCCGGCTTGAGGCCATCGCGCCCGAAGCGATTGTGGTGGTCGCCTACGGCCGCATCATTCCTTCGTGGATGCTGGACCTCCCCAGCCTCGGCTGCATCAATCTCCACGCGTCTCTGCTGCCCAAGTACCGCGGCGCGGCGCCCATCCAATGGGCCGTAGCCAGGGGCGACGCCTTCACCGGCAACACCACCATGCTCCTTGATGACGGCCTCGACACCGGTCCCATTCTCCTCCAGCAGACCGTCGAGATCGCTCCCGAGCAGACCGCCGTAGAGCTGTTTGACGTGCTTGCGAAAGCCGGCGCGCCGCTGATGGTGGAAACCCTGGCTGGCCTCGCCAACGGAACCATTCAGGCGCAGCCGCAGAATCAATCTTCCGCCACCTTCGCCCCGCTCCTCGACCGCGAAGACGGGCGCATGGACTTCGCCGCCCGCACGGCAACGGAGCTCAAGAATCGCTGGCGCGGCTTTCAACCCTGGCCCGGCGCATTCACCATGCTCAACGGCAAAAAACTGATCGTCCACCGCCTGGAAGCCGCCGCAGCGCTGCACTCCGCCGAATCAGTTCTCGCCGAACCCGGCCAACTCCGCGTCGAAAACCATCGTCTCTTTGCAGCCTGCGCCGAAAACACCTGGCTCGAACTGCTCGAACTCCAGCTCGAAGGCAGAAAGCGTCTCACGGCCACCGAATTCCTGCGCGGATCGCCACTCGCAGCCAACGCGCGGCTGGGTTGAATTCGTGCCCACCATCTCCCCAGCCCGCAAAGCCGCCTTCGACCTCCTCATGGCCGTCGAGCGCGGCCAATCCCACTCCGACGGTCTACTTCGCGGCAAAGCCGTCAATGCTCTTTCAGCTCCCGACCGTAATCTGGCCACGGCGCTGGTGCTGGGAGTTCTGCGCTGGCAAATCCGCCTCGACCACCAACTGCAAGCCCTGCTCTCGCGCCCCAACGCCAGGCTCGACCCCGAAATCCTCATCGCCCTCCGCCTCGGCGCTTTCCAGTTGCTTCATCTCGACCGCATCCCCGCCCGCGCCGCCATCGACGAGAGCGTGGAACTGGCCAAGCAGGCCGGCCATCGCTACGCCTCCGGCATGGTCAACGCCGTCCTGCGCAAACTGGCCAGCGCTCCGCGCTTTGACTTTTTGGAGGAGAGTGCCGGAGAACTGGCGCTCGCCCAGGCCCACCCAGCCTGGATGGTCGAGCGCTGGGCCAGCTTTTACGGTCTTGAATCAACGCGCGCCATCTGCCGCCACGGCCAAAGCCAACCTGCCCTCACCGTTCGCATTGAGAGACCCGCCGTCGAAGCCGAACTCACTCACGCCGGCATCCAGCTCGAACCCGGCGAACTGCTCACCGCCGCGCGCACAGTGGTTTCCGGAGACATAACGGCCACCGCGGCCTTTCATGAGGGCCGCGCACGCCTTCAGGACGAGGGCTCGCAACTGGTGGCCGAGCTTGCTGCGCTTGCCAGCGATTCTCTCAACCAAAAGGAGAAAAGCGTCCTCGACGCTTGCGCCGCACCCGGCGGCAAGACCCTCATCCTTGCCGAGCGCAACCCCCAGGCACGCATCCTGGCCTGCGAATCGAGCGCACCAAGACTTGAGCAGTTGCGCAAGCGCCTGGGCGGGCAGGGTGAGCGGGTCGAATGCCGCCTGGCCGACACAACCGCGCTAGCGGAAGATCAAGCCTTCGACCTGGCCCTGGCCGACGTTCCTTGCAGCGGCACCGGCACGCTGGGCCGCAATCCGGAGATTCGCCACCGCCTGCGCCCCGAAGATCTGCCGCGGCAGGCCGAACGCCAGCGGGCCATCCTTCAATCCGCCCTGCGCGCCGTCCGCCCCGGCGGCCGCGTGGTCTACTCCACCTGCTCTCTGGAACCCGAAGAGAACGAGCAGGTCGTCGCCGCAGTGCTCGCCGCAACCCCGAACGCCCGCCCGATTTCGCTCGAAGCCCACAGCGAAGCCCTGCTCCGCGAAGGCATCCTCACACCCTCCGGCGCGGAGCGTCTCCAGCGTTGCCTCACACCTGAAGGCGCACTTCGTCTGCTCCCCGGCGCCTTCCGCACCGACGGCTTTTTCATCGCACTGATCGAGAGAACCGCGTAAAAAGCAGCATCAGTATACTTGGACCGTTGAATCCATTACACTGGGCCGAAGCGGCACTATCGCTCCTAATCAATACTCGAAATTCTGCGGTCCCGGTTCGTTACGTGTGTTATCTTGCTGGGGGTTGTGTCGCGCCATGAGATATTCCTGGATAGTCTCGGCGTTCTGTCTTCTGCTGGCTGTTGCTACTTCTGCACAGCAGAGTCCCGTGATCACGGTGAGGCTGATTGACTCAACCAATGGCAGGCCATTGCCAAATCGAGGGATTTGGATAGAGCGTATCAATCCCGATACCCATATGCCCATTGTGGAAGACGGAATGCCCCTCAAAGGTACGACCGACATCGATGGGAAAGTGTCTTTCCCTAGCGCGCGTCTTCGTCCTCATTTGTCTGCAAACCAGAGCGGAGACAGAGGGAAGACAGAAGCAGTCCCGCGAAAGAGGTTGTCCAAGTTTTTAGACGTGGATATCACATATGCAGGAGGCGGTATTCAATATTCCACCGGACTGGTTTCCCTGGACGAGATTCTTGCATATGGGGTAGTGGGTGCCGATCGTTGCAACAAGAAGTTCGACCCTACGAAATTTAAGAGTACGCCCGGCGAAGTGGTAATGTTTGTGGGAAAGTATCACTGGTGGGAAGCCGGTCAGTGGTAATTTTTGTGGGGAAGTATCACTGGTGCGAAGCCAGTCCGGTCGCAAACCGCTGGCCCGCTGACTTGCCCTATCCTTCCGCGGCTTCATCGTCCGCGATATTGGGCAGCGGCATAATCCCCAGCCGCTCATAAATCGGCCGCATCTCCTTGCGAATCCCCTTCAGCCGCGTCCAGAACCAGAGCGACCCCGCAATGCAGACAACGCCGCTCACCATCACCGTGCGCTGCGCTCCAATGGCGTGCGCCAGCGCCCCGGCGAGCAGGCTGCCAAAAGGCGCCATGCCCACAAACGCCATGGTGTAGTAGCTCATCACCCGCCCGCGCATCTTCTCATCCACCAGGGTCTGGAGAATGGTGTTGCTGGCCACCATTCCCTGCATCATGCCGAAGCCCGTCACCAGCATCATCGCCATCGAAAGCCACAGCGCCCTGGAGAGTCCAAAGCAGATCAGCCCCACGCCAAATGCCGACGCCGCGATGGGAATCATCTTGGTGAGTCCGCGCACCGTCCGACGCATCACCATGGTCACCGCGCAAGTCAGCGAGCCCACGCCCACCGCGCCCATCAGGAAGCCCAGCGTATGCGGGCCGCCATGCAACACTTGCGCGGCAAAGACAGGCATGAGCACCATGAAGGGCCAGCCCATGAGGCTGATCAGCGCAAACAAAATCAATATGGTGCGGATGGGCGCGAAGTGCGCAACATACGTCCAGCCCTCGCGCAACTGCGCGACCATGGTGGTTGCCGCGCGCTGCTCGCCAGCCGCCGGAAGGCGCATCATCAGGAGCGATGCGATCACCGCGATGTAGCTCACGCCATCCGTCAGGAAACACCAGCCTTCATTGCTGACGGCAATCAGCATCCCCGCCAGCGAGGGGCCGATCAACCGCGCCACGTTCACCATGGACGAGTTGATGGCGATGGCATTGGAGAGGTCGGCCTTATCCTCCACCATCTTCACCATGAACGACTGCCGGCCCGGCATGTCGAATGCGTTGATGACGCCCTGCATCACGCTCAGGGCCAGAATTTCGGGGATGGTGATGCGATGGGAAAGCGTGAGCCAGGCCAGCGCCAGCGACTGCGCCATGGCCAGCGACTGCGTCCAGACCAGCAGGGTGCGGCGGTCGATGCGGTCCACCACCACGCCCGCCAGCGGAGCCAGCAGAAAGGTGGGAATTTGCCCCGCAAACCCCACCGTGCCCAGCAGCAGCGGCGATTTGGTCAGCCGGTACACCAGCCACGACGTGGCGATGCGCGTCATCCACGTGCCGACGAGCGAGATGGTCTGCCCGCCAAAGAAGAGGCGGAAGTTCCTGTGCCGCAGCGCCCGCCAGGCGTGCGAGAAATCCCCGGCCGCGGGCACAGCCCTACTCACTTCTCCGTCTTGTTCTTTTGTATCCGGCGTCATGCGTTTCTGATTGGATGCTGCCCGCTCGCAAGCTGACCAGCTGATCCCCGATCTCCGATCTCTGTTTCGCTACTTCGCCACTGTCAGCTTTACCATCGTGCTTTGATCCACGCGGCTGCCGGCTGGAGGCTGTTGCGCCGTCACCGAACCCGGCGCTACCGGAGGCCGCGGCGGCGCGTCTCCGCTGCCCACCGGACCCACCGGCACATCCACAAACGTGGGCGTCGCCGTCTTGATTCCCACTTTGGCCAGCTCAACCTGCGCACTCACCACCGGCAGGCCCACCAGGCCGGGCATCACAAAGCCGTCAGGCGCGTCGTCGCCCGGCGCGGCCACCAGCAGGTTGATGGTGGGCCGCTCAATCCCCTGCGCGTGGGCCGGCGGGTCCTGCGCCAGCACCGTTCCCTCCGCCACCTTGCCCGAGGGCAGCCGCGCGGTCACGCCCACCTCCAGCCCCACGCGCCGCAACTCCAGCGCCGCCACCCGCTCGTCTTTGCCCACCGTGTCCGGCACTTCCACCTTCTGCGGGCCCAGGCTCTCGGCCACCCGCACCCGCCACTCCCGCCGCACCACCGTTCCCGCCGCCGGCGACTGCGACAGAATATGTCCCGCGGCCACGTCTCCCGAGTAGTAGCGGTTGTCCACGTCCAGGTTCAGCCCCAGCCCCGCCGTCTGGCTGCGCGCGTCGGCCACCGTCATTCCCTTCAGCGACGGCACCTGCACCTCCGCCCCGTGAATGGCAAAGTGCATCGTGGTGATGGCCGCCAGCAGCGCCACCGCCACCAGCAGCATCACCAGCGACG
>Ga0187852_1003638_pt1 | contig 11110 bp, 7 predicted proteins | sample June2016WEW_6_40_FD_134511 | JGI IMG/M metagenome (GOLD analysis project Ga0187852, IMG submission 134511) | Peatland microbial communities from SPRUCE experiment site at the Marcell Experimental Forest, Minnesota, USA - June2016WEW_6_40 | ecosystem: Environmental > Terrestrial > Soil > Wetlands...
AAGAAGCTCGTAGGCGGCGGCAACATCAAGATCGTCAATAGCACCGTTCCCGAAGCCCTCTTCAAGCTCGGCTATCTCGCGGATGATGTGAATGCCATCGTCAGCTATGTGGACGCCACTGGCACCATCGAAGGCGCGCCCGGCATCCGGCCTGAGCACATGTCGGTCTTTGATTGCAGCCTGAAGCCCATCAAGGGTACCCGCACCATCCATTACATGGGCCACATCAAAATGATGGCCGCAGCTCAGCCGTTCCTCTCCGGCGCCATCTCCAAAACCATCAACCTGCCCCACGAGGCCAGTATCGAGGAGATCGCCGAGGCCTATGCCGAGGGATGGCGACAGGGGCTCAAGGCCGTTGCCATCTACCGCGACGGTTCCAAGGGAACTCAGCCGCTGAATACCAGCATGGACAACCGGCACGATACCGCGCTACAGGACGCTGCCGGCACGCGCGTGCTGTCGCAGTTAGCCGCCGGCCAGCCCGCTGTTGAAGCTGACCTCAAAATTCTTGAAAGCAAAATCGGCGATAAGGTCGAGGTTCCCGTGCAGCAGGTTCTTCTTGCCGGCGCCGCCTTCCAGCGCGCGCTGGACGAGATAAGCAAGGCTGCCGCCATGGTGCCTGTTCTGCAGCCCACCGCCGCGCAGGATGCCGTCAACCCCGAGGCACAAGACCTGAATGGCCCGCCGCGCGCCATCCGCCATCGTCTGCCCGGCGAGCGCGCCTCGGTCACGCACAAGTTCGAACTCAACGGCCACGAAGGCTACATCACCGTCGGCCTCTATCCCACCGGGCAACCAGGAGAAATCTTCATCCGCATGGCCAAGGAGGGTTCCACCGTCTCCGGCATGATGGACGCCTTTGCCACCTCCATCTCCATCGCCCTGCAGCATGGCGTTCCCCTTACGCTGCTGTGCAACAAGTTCGCCCACACCCGCTTCGAGCCCTCCGGCTGGACCGGCAACCCGCAAATCCGCATGGCCACCAGCATCATGGACTACATCTTCCGCTGGCTGGATCTGCGCTTTCACTCCGGCACGCAGTTGGCGTTGTTCTCGGGGCTGATTCCGCAGGCTTCGCAACTGCCTGCCTCGCCCAGCATGGCGCCGGAGACCGAGCCGTACCAGGATTTGTTAGCCCAGAACCACCTGGCCCAGTTGGCCGAGGAGGTCGCCAAGCGGCTGAATCAGGTCAGCACTCCGGCGGTCAGCTTTACCGGCACCGGATTGGGTCCGGCGGGCGGCGGCGGCATTGCTCCCGAGGCGCATGCTGCCTCACCCTACGCAGCCAGCCCTGCTCAGGCGCCGCAACTCCATGATCGCGGCATCTACCACGCCTCCGAAGCCATGCGCTCAATGTACGAGATGGGCGATGCGCCCAGTTGCCCGGTCTGCGGAGCAATCATGGTGCGCAACGGCTCCTGCCATCGCTGCATGAGCTGCGGCACCACCAACGGGTGCAGCTAGAGAATTTTCACGGATAGTCGAATGTCATGGGTGCCCCACCTTCGCCGCGTTTTTGTTGTTGCGGCTAGGGTGGGATACCACCCACAATTCTCCGCTCCCATTCAATGCGGTCATCCTGAGCGACCGCGGGTGCCCCCGGTCCCTCGCAGTTTGGGACCGGGGAGACCACGAACCCCATGCGCGAAGCGCCTCCGCCTGAACGGCCAGTCCCAATCACATTTAGAGAGTGTAAGGAATCCGCACGCCTGGCGTGCCTGCGGGGAAATCGCGTGTGTTGCGGGTGATGAGAACCCGGCCGGCGGCTTCGGCGGTCGCCTGAATGATGGCGTCGGGCAGTTGAATCCTGTTGCTCCTGCGCAAGAGAAATGCCCGTTCGGCCACATCGACGCCAACAGTCAAAGTATAGAAGTTCAGCAGGAAGCTGCGCGCATCCGCCTCGTTGGCAGCGGTTGAGCCCGCCATCACTTCCATCCAGCTGATGACGCTGACCGCGCGATCCGCATGAACGTCGCACTCGGTGCGAGCCTGCGGAATGCCGCGCAGGTAATCAATAAGAATATTGGTGTCGAAGAGAACCGGAGTGCTTACCATTCAGCGCGCATCCTCTCCTGATACGCAACCCCGTCTTCTGGAAAGTCAGACCATGCTCCAAAGGCCGCATGATTCATCTTCTGACGATGGGGCGCGAGAGAGGTTGCGACAACCTGCCGCACAAACTCGGCACGCGAGACGGAGAGCTTTTTGGCCACTTGAGTCAGCAGCTTGAGATCTTCGACCGGAATGTCAATGAGTGTGCGCATAGTGCCTCCTGTGATATGTAATAACTATATCATAATGTGACGCTGCTGTATATCACTTCTTGGATTACGCCGAGTGAGCCAGATCCTTCGCATTTGTGGACATGAGTACCACAAACGCCATGCGCGCAAGCCGGGTGCCCCGGGTCCCTCGCATTTGGGGATCTGGGAAACCACGAATCCTATGGCGCGCAAGTGCCGTCTTGCCCTACCGCAGGTGGCCGCAGGTGTTTGCAGATAATTAACCCTCTTCGTTGCACAATGATTTCAGAAGTCTTCCTTCAAATCATCGTCCGGCACGTCCTTTTCGCGCCGCTTTCATCCGAAAGCGGCCGGCAGAGGCCGAATCGTCACGTAACTCCTTATCCAGGAATATTTTGCAGGGAACTTCATTGTTTTCAATATTTTGCAGCGCAACCCTCCTTGTAACCTCAAGAAAACAAGGATTTTGCGTCCAAAGTATGGGTGGGGGTACCCTATGTTCCAGCTTTGTCGTCATATCAAGACCAACGGTAAACGATGCCAATCTCCGGCTCTCGGCGAGTTGGCTTATTATTATTACCACGCCCGCACGCATTCCATGGCCTCACCAAACTACATCAAATTTGATGACCTCAAGCTCCCCCTGCTGGAGGATTCAGCCTCCATCCAGATAGCCATCTTAAAGATCACAGCCGCCTTCCTCAGCTCCCGCATCGATGCGCGCCACACCGGCGCCTGCTCCTCTACGCCCTCCAGATCGCCTCGCAGAATATCGATCGCACTTCCTCCTGTAAGAATTCCGATATTGTGCACTCCATGACCATCACCGATGAAGGCGACGAAATGGCCCCGGAAAAGGAAGTCTGTGAACCCAGCGATTGCCCAGGCTGTAATAAGCGCGAAACATGCGACGACTGCGATCCCGAAGAAGAGGACGAGTAGCTGATGAATGAAGAAGTTGATAAACGTAGGCGGAGCATCCCGTCGCCCGCGCCGCGGCGCAGTGTAGGTTAGCTCCGCGCTTCACCGGGGTCCCCAGCGAGTGATTTTTGCGCGCTGGAGTGAAGGGACAGGTCTTCGTCCGTGGGGTGGAGTTCCGGCGCCTGCGAGCCACGAAGCCAGTTTGAGCCAACACTGAGACACGGCCCAATTGTTGCGAAGGCCGGCCATTTTCTGTACAGAAGGAAGAAATGACAGCAAGTGCCTTCATAATGCCCAGGAAGACTTTGATACCAATTGACGGGTGGCACAAAGCCAAATCTGCTCATTGTCTGATTGTGTACGGATATAGTACACATTAGGTGACCGGCTGTAAATCATTGATTAAACTACACTTTTAGAGCGATGATTATAAAAAACTAGATGCAAGCCGTAGAGGATGATTCACCAACAATTATTGACGCCTAATTCATAATTGAGTGCTTGCACAAATGGCGGTACTGACTTACAATCATTCCAATTGCAGATCTAGGAACTTGTTGAAAAACTCAGTCAAGCCCCGAAATCTGAGACAAAATGGGTTCTCCCTACCCTTGCCGGTACATTGCAGATCATTTCTAAGGCATTCTGACGTGATCCACACTTGTTCACTTTTTCGGCTCAATGCGTTTTTCATCAAGTTCCCAGGCTTGCTAATTCCTTACGCAGGTCCACCATTACTTTAATAGTTGTGATGTTGACAGGCTTACGCAAGATTGTTTTTAAGCGCGAGATGGCTTCGCGGTAGGCATTTGTTGCCCCTGCGTGATGGTTGGATGGTCTTCTGATGACTGATATGAATGGCTTTAGCATATTAATATGCTAAGTCAGATTGGCAGAGCCATGTGCATTTACGGCCCAATAAAGGGTCAAGCATTTCACGCTTCACTCTTTATGCATACCCGGGACGTTGCTCTCTGCTGTTTGTGGGGCGCTCCGGTTAAAGCAGGGGTTACGGATGAGTCTACAGGCGACAGGTCAAACGTATGGCGAGACGGTCTCTCAGAACCCAGTAATCATGGATGCTGCGCGTGATCGCAATTGGTATGCGGTTTACACTGTTCCGCAACACGAGAAGTCGGCACTGAAGCAACTTCAGATACGGGAGATTGAGTCATTTCTTCCTACTTATGAAACCGTCCGTGTCTGGAAGAACAGGCAACGGATGAAGCTTATCCTGCCACTGTTTCCAACCTACCTGTTTGTGCATATCAATTCCAGGGAGCGGGCTAAGGTCTTCCAATCGCCAGGTGTGCTACAAATTGTGGGCAACAGCCGAGAGTGTGTCCCTCTTCCGGATTCCGAGGTTGAGTTTCTGCGCTCGGACCACTGTAGGCAACGGATCGAACCGTATCACGGCCTTGTTATCGGCGAAAAAGTTCGTATTACGAGCGGCGTGATGGAGGGTCTTCAGGGGACTCTTGCGAGAAAGAGCAACAGCATGCAGTTCGTGCTGACAATTGAATTGATAAACCAGCATGCCGCTATCCATGTGGGCGCTGAAGATTTGGAGCCGATAGTCGTATAAACGCGAGGAATATCTCATACGCTAAGCCCTGGAGGATTGGTTGCATCCGCGCAGGCCTATTGCAGGTATTTCGGCGGGGCAGGCTCCTTTGGCAATATCGTATTGATTCATGAGTTTTTAAAACTTGATTTGTTTCAGGAGTTCGCATACTCCATCGCTTCTATCTGTGACCATCCAGATTCAAGGTCCATTAGAAAATGGGCCGCAAGGAAATCGGCACGTCAGAATCAACTAGTACACCCCGATTGTGACGTCGATTAGTGGCCCCTTAGTTGCGGCGTAGCAATGATCTTCGGGTAAATGAACAATATCCCGTGCAGGCAGCCAATGCCCTGCAATTGTAGCGAGGAGTACGTGTAAAATGCCAGTTACGCCTAAAATCTCAGTGAAGGGAGACAAGATTCTCCAGGCAGCAGGCAAGCTGTTTGCACGCCAGGGATATTACGGAACGAGCACTCGTGAGATAGCCCGCCTTGCCGACGTGAGTGAAAACACACTTTTCCGGCATTTTGATAATAAGGAAGAACTTTTCTGGTCGTCGCTCTGCTCATATTCCGTAGGGTTAAAGTTTCGCCAAGACGTACTGAAGGGGATAACGCAATGCGACTCTCCAGAAGTGGTCTTGCCAAAGATTATCGAGATGCTCGCAGATACAGTCAACTACCGGCCGGAGCTGCTTAGGTTGATTGTGGTCGCATTCATTGAGTTGCACACGAAGGCGGACGAATTCTGCTTGGAGTTTCTTTCGCCAGTTTTCTCGGCAATCAATCACTATTTGGAGATGAACATTAGGAGCGGGAAAATTCGTGACTTGGATCCCACAATCCTGACATCTGCAATGATAATGACGGTGTTGATGCATCCGGGGATATACAACCTGATCGATGGCGACAAGCCTGTATATTCAAAGAGCCTGGAAGCGCACCGTACATACGCCAGGTTTTGGCTGGATTTGATCGTTCCAAGGGTGTCGGCCGATCCACCGCCCATTGCGAGAATAGTAGAGGAGCATCCAGGCTGAACTGCATATGGCAAAGCCCAGAGCGTGAAATCCTCATTATCGGCAGAGCCGGTATTGAGTAGCATTTTCAGCAAGTTGCCTCTGCGATTAGTGTTCGACCGATTAACGGAGCCTAATATCATCTCACTTCTCAGAGAGCATTTAAGACTTTACTTGTTAACACTGGGCAGTCTGATAACCACTATGTTGTAGGGGAGTGTCGGTTGCGTGACGTCATCAGTTAGTTATCAGTAGTTACCAGGATTTGGAAACCCCAGGAGAAACAAAACGCCAGGAAATCAGGAGGGGAAGAAATGTCTCCGGAATCAAAGCTTGCCCGACAGCATAGGGCGCAACGTATCTGGCGTCGATCTATCGCATATTCGTTGGACTTGGCAGCATTTGTTTTATCTACGATTTTTGCATTTGAGTTGCGATTTGACGGCGCATTGCCTAATTACTACTTCCGCCCGATGGGAGTGGCCCTGTGCATCTGGGCAGCGGCAAAGTCCGCAGCCTTCATTGTTGGCGCGGTAAGCCAGAGAAGTTGGCGTCATACTTCTGTTTTTGATGCAATGCGGATTGTATTGGCTAATTCGGCGGGGTCGATATTGGGTGGATTGGTCATATTTTATGTGGCCGGGCCATTAGGTATTCCGCGCTCTGTGTACATTCTCGATTGGCTGATTTCCTGCCTGTTGACTTTGGGTGGGAGGTTGGCAGTTCAAGTGGTCGTCACCGCGATAAGCACAAGTGGCGTCGAGGGTGAGCGGGCGAATACGCTCATTTACGGCGCTGGCTCCGCAGGATTGGCGCTTCTTTGGGAGTTGCGGCATAACCAATCTCTGATGTGCGATGTCATAGGCATTGTCGATGACGATCCAAGCAAAGTTGGCCTCGTGCTGGATGGCAAGCGGGTGATGGGAACGGGAGAATCCCTCGGGACATTGGTGCAGAAGCACGCCATCAAGAGAGTGCTCATTGCGATCCCCTCCGCGACGGGCCGGCAAATGGTGCGCATTTTGGGGCTCGCCACTGATGCCAAGGTGGAATACAAGATGGTGCCGAGTCTGGGGGAGCTTATTCAAGATACGGAATTGGGCAAGCAGATCCGAGAGGTTGCCGTAGAGGATTTGCTCGGCAGAAAGCCAGTGCATCTTGACCTGGATCTGATAAGGGAGCGCGTTCAAGGGCGGGTTGTTATGGTGACGGGCGCTGCGGGATCTATCGGGTCGGAGATCTGTCGACAGATTGCTTCCTTCCGGCCGCTTGCTATCGTGGGTTTCGATGAGGCGGAGACCCCCCTTTTCCATATCGACAAAGAGATGGCTAAATGCTTCCCACATATAACTTTTTACCCCGAGATCGGCAGTATCACCAACCGTGGCACTCTGAAACGGGTGATGCAACACTATCACCCCTCGATTCTGTATCATGCTGCCGCCTACAAACATGTTCCTCTGATGGAGAAGCATGTCTTCGCTGCCGTCGAAACTAACATTTTCGGAACCTGGAACGTCGCCCGTGCGGCGGCTGAGCATGGAGTCGACGATTTTGTCATGATTTCCTCAGATAAGGCAGTGCGGCCGTCCAGCATGATGGGCGCTACGAAGCGCACTGCAGAGTTGCTGATTCGCGCGCTTCAGATGGAGGGTGGTACAAAATTTGTTGCTGTGCGTTTCGGGAATGTACTCGGAAGCAATGGAAGTGTTATTCCAATCTTCAAGGAACAAATTGCCGCAGGCGGGCCGGTAACAGTCACTCACCCGGAAATGACCCGCTATTTTATGACTATTCCTGAGGCGGCCCAGTTGGTTTTGCAAGCTTTCTCGATCGGCAAGGGCGGAGAGGTGTTCGTTCTCGAAATGGGCGAGCCCGTCAAGATCGTGGATCTAGCCAAGAATCTAATACTGCTCTCGGGGCTGCAACCTGAACGAGACATCGAGATTCAATTCATCGGTCCTCGTCCAGGTGAGAAAATGTTTGAAGAATTGAATCTGCAGGATGAGCATCTAGTTCCAACTTCGCACGCTAAGATTAGAAGCTATGTCTGCCATCAGAATCTCGACCTAATGCAAGTCAAAGCGTCCTTGCAGCACTTGCATGCAATTGTTGAAACGCAAGACGTCGCCAACCTCGTTTTGCTGCTCAAGGAATTGGTGCCCGACTATAATCCCGGGACCGAGCTTTTGAAAACTGCCATGTCTGTCAAGCCCTATAATGCAGGTCCAGAGAAGATTCCGGTTCATCGTGAGCAATCCGAGATCCCGGATGTGGCCGCACTGAAACCTGCAGTACTATTGAATTAAGAGCGTTCAAAGAGCAGCTTGGTACCGAACCAAGGTCACAGGCCAACATTGATGTCACAATCCTGGACCACTGAGAGCATTACGTCAAAGAGGATGTGACGCTTCTTGAAGAGGCGGCCTGGTGTGGCATCCCAAGCTGGCCAACTCTCTTCTGGATTGCCAGCTTACTATCGGAGCGAAGGCTTGATTCCTGTCTACGCTCATTGCGGATTACTTGGTATCTCACTAACCAGCGAATGCGGATCAACCTGATTATGTTTCTAAAAGGTCAAAGGATGAGCGAAGTAGTGCTTGATAACCACGGGAGTTCTGACTCTAGGTCGCGATGGAACCGAGTCGGCTGTCTACTGTTTGCTTTTGGATTGACCGTATTGCCTTGCGGCGTTATCGCTGTCCAGAGTTGTTGCGCCCAAGCAACTGCCCAGGGCAGTAGTGCCCAAGCAACTGCCCCGAGCAATAGCGCCACGGGATCCGCCCAAACATCGACTCCGAGTAGTGAAGCCCCGGCAGCAGCTTCGAGCAGTGACGCCCAAGCATCATCATCAGAACTCCTGAACAGAACCTATGCCGCCGAAGTTAGTGTCACAAGCACAATAGCAGACGCGCTCGCCAGCGCCGCAGCTCTTAATCCTTCAGCAGACAATCGAGTTAGAATCAATGTCCCGGCAGGAACGTACAATGAGTGCGAAAATCAGCCGATACCCTACGTGGACATAGTGGGACCGAAGACGGGAACGGCAGCGGTCGTGTGCTCTAGCAGTTCACTTGGGATAGATACATTCACGTTTCCCACCAACATCGACATTATGTTGGCAAATCTGACGATCACTTGGACCAGCAATCCTGGAGTGACCTACCCCAATTATGCTTATCCGGTACACATAGATGGATCAGTGGGGACAAAACAAGGCACCGCTATCTTGTATAACGACACCCTCAACAACACTGTTGCTGATGCTTCTGGCGTTTCGCGTCCGGCGCTCGGTGTTGGGATAGGTGGTGGTCAAACCTTATATGTGATAAATACGACGCTGAACGAATATAACGGGACATCGTTCTTCATCCACAACGAATCTACTCAGACGCTCGCTGCAAACGTGTTTGTGCTTAACTCTACGATCAATAACACAGCCGGGACTCCCGGTGTTGCATGGCAAAACCTAGGGTCTGGCCAAAACGATCAGATAACCTTTATAGGAGGGGTAATTGGCGGCACGACTAATTCTATAGTCACCGGAAACGCCGGCACAGGCACCAGCGAAGTCTATCTAAATATCGACCCCTCAGTGTCACTCTTGAAACCTATCAACAATACTGCCGGACACCTTATTTCTACAGTGCCGACAATGCGGAACACACATGAAGCGGGGTCTGATCTCGACAGGACTTCAATTACGCAGAATGGCAATACACAAGCGCCCACCCAGAGTAGTGGTGCCCACGCAGCAGGCCCGCGCATGACGTCGTCTGTAGCAGGTAGCGTCGAAACCCATCAGGACGAACCCCTAGAGATACAGCGGCCCAGCCCTTATGGGGATCTACTCTCGCTGCATGATCTCTATACTCAGATTCCATCCACTGGAGGCAAGCTCCGGCGCTTCGGTAGTGACGCCTTTCTTCTCGGCACGGGGAATGCGAATGAATTGCCGATGGATCTTCCTGTCGGTCCCGATTACGTTCTTGGGTCGGGAGACAACATTGTGGTCAACCTGTGGGGTGGCCACTCCGATCGTCTCAGCGTAACAATTGACCGCCAGGGTCAGATCGCGCTCCCTGAGGCAGGCACTATCACGATTGACGGGCTCACGATTGCCCAGGCACAGAGTGCCATTCAACGCGCCCTCAGCACGCAGTTTCAGAATGAGCACGTCGAAATCTCTCTGGGCCGGCTCCGCACAGTTCGCGTGTATGTGGTTGGCGACGTGCAGCGGCCAGGAGCTTATGACGTCAGTTCTCTGTCTACGCCGCTGAGCGCCTTGTACGCCGCTGGCGGCCCAACCAACCGCGGGTCACTGCGCATCTTACAGCAGTACCGCGGCAAAGAACTGGTTCGTACAATTGACCTTTATGACTTTCTGCTGCGAGGTGTCCGCTCGAACACCGACCGTCTGCTACCGGGCGATACCATCCTGGTGCCGCCGGTAGGTCCGCAGGTTTCGGTGGAAGGGATGGTGCATCGCCCCGCGATTTACGAACTAAACGGCGAGCAAGGATTAGACCAGGTACTCAATCTCGCCGGAGGATTGTTGGCTTCTGCGAGCTTGAAAGAGATCAATGTAGAACGAATTGAAGCCCACCAACGCCGGACTATGTTTAGTTTGCAACTTCCGGACAACGCAGTAGAGATGAAACAGAAACTGGCCGATTTCCATATACAAGGTGGGGACGACGTTGTAATTTCGCAGATTTTGCCCTACAACGAGCAGGCAGTCTATCTTGATGGACATGTCTATCGTCCAGGAAAGTACCCTTACCGGGATGGAATGACCATCAATGATCTGTTGCATTCATACCAGGACGTGATGCCGGAGCCGGCCGACCATGCTGAACTTGTTCGTTTACAGCCGCCGGACTTTCGGCCAGAGACCATAAGCTTCAGTTTGCCTGACGTGCTGATTGGTAACGATTCAATCAAACTTCAGCCGTTCGATCTAATCCGCATCTTCGGCCGTTACGAGATCGATTCGCCCAAAGTTTCTATTGTGGGTGAAGTCCTCCGCCCCGGTGAGTTTCCAATGTCTCAAGGTATGACGCTGGCCGCGCTGGTGCGCATGGCGGGTGGGTTTAAGCGCAGTGCCTATCGGGATGAAGCCGGCCTTTCCAGCTATGTAGTTCAGAATGGCCAAAAGGTGCTGGTCAACCATAGTATCGTCGCAGTCGAGAAAGCGTTGGAGGGCGACAAAAGTGCAGATGTGGTGCTGAAGCCCGGTGATGTCGTCAGCATTCAGCGATTGGCCGGCTGGCAGGACATCGGTGCATCGGTGACGATAACTGGCGAGGTAGAGCATGCCGGCGGCTACGGGATTGAACAGGGAGAGCGCCTTAGCTC
>Ga0187852_1003640_pt1 | contig 11108 bp, 13 predicted proteins | sample June2016WEW_6_40_FD_134511 | JGI IMG/M metagenome (GOLD analysis project Ga0187852, IMG submission 134511) | Peatland microbial communities from SPRUCE experiment site at the Marcell Experimental Forest, Minnesota, USA - June2016WEW_6_40 | ecosystem: Environmental > Terrestrial > Soil > Wetlands...
GAGGATTTCGTAGGGCCCGAGCTTCTCGCTTACATATAGCGGCATATGCGGGATCCCGTTCAGTTTAGTCGATTGGGGTCCCGGCAGCAAGTCTGCAAAATTTACTCTAAGGACCCTGTTTTGGGCTTGCTCACAGTAAGAAACCGCGCAAAGACTGACCGAACACCAAATCCTGCGCGAAATACTCGCGTACAATCCAGGTTTTCATCCTACGTTACACCCATGTGGCCTGTGTTGTACGCAGCAAACGGGCAAACATGAATAGCTTGACGTGTACATACGGTTCCGCTACATCATATATACAGAGGTTGAGGCCACGCGCATGGCTGGGACACCAACATCGATAAGGCTGGATACCCATCTGGCGGACGAAGCCGCGAAAGTTCTCGGCGTGAAATCCCGGACAGAGGCTGTGCATGTAGCGCTCAGAGAGATTGTGGCGCTGAAGCGATTCAAGGATTTGATGAGGAAGCACGCGGGAAAGCTCTCGTTCGCGGGTCACGGTGAGTAACCTCGTCATCTTCGACACTTCGATCTTTATCGATCATCTGCGCACCGGATGTCATCAGCAGCGAATCGAATCGCTGACCGGTCTCATCCGGACATCTTCCGTGGTTCTGGCGGAGTTGTGGCGGGGCGCTACGGAACCGGCGGAACGGGAGTTCCTGCGAGCGCTGGAGAAAAACCATCCCCTGCTGACTCCCACGGAGAATAATTGGCTGGAGTCTGGCCGGCTGCTGGGGCAAATTTACGCCGATAAGGGCTTCACGCCTGACAAGCTGCGCGACCTGCATTTCGACGTACTCATCGCGCTCACGGCACGGTCTCACGGCGCCCGCTTGATCACTTCTGACCGCGCCGATTTTCAAATGATCAGCGCTTACCGGAAATTTCAATTGGAAATATGGTAGCCCCAAGTTCGCCGCCTCCGTCCATAAACTCAACTCAGGGCGGTTCTTTTCCCGAGCCATGTCCACGGGGTCATATGGCGCGCGCAATGTACAAGTCGTGTCGGTAAAGAAGGACCAGGACCAGCACCGAGATGGGATAGATGAAGATGACAATGCCGGTCCAGACGCCGGCGCCGGGCGCGCTAGTGGGACTCTCGGCCAGGTCCACCCCTAGGCGGGGCACCACAACGTTGAAAAGCAGGGCCAGCATGGCGCACCTGGTGGCTTGCGTCCAAGTGAGGTACGGCAGCAGGAACGCGAAGATGACATGTGCGCGGTCTTGCACGTGGAGAAAAGCGGCGCTCGGGGCGCCGCGAGGGAAGTGGTGTATTCCGGCATGTTCCTATGCCCGGATACTCGCGGAACTCTGGCACTTTCTTTAACATTGTTGCACTTCCACGTCCTACCACGAGGGAGTTGATTGCACGGGACACTTCGACTTCGCCCACGGATACACTGACTCTACCGCCTGAGGCATATTCCCAGTTTCAAGATGTTCATCGATTCCACCCGGGACAAGCTGAAGGTGAACTTGATTTCATCTGTGCGGTCTTTGAAACGCTGCGACGCATTAATCCAAAGCTCTGTGACGAGGTAAGGGATGGCCTCGTAGATTATGGTAGTATGAAGAGAGGGTGGATGTGGATGCCAATCACTGTCGCTTCTCAGATCGAGATTGATGACCAGGGTGTGGCTTGGATCGTGGGCGCGAACACCAAGGCAGTAGAAGTCGTCCTGGGCAGGATGGCTTACGGCTGGAGCCCCGAAGAGATGCATTTCCAGCACCCGAACCTTTCTCTGGCGCAGATTCACTCTGCGTTGGCCTATTACCACGAGAACCGAGAAAAACTCGACGCCGAGATCGAACGCGACTACCGGGAAGCGAATAGGCTAAAGCCTAGACTTTCCACTCCTGTGCTTCGCCAAAAACTCCACGCGCTGAAGAAACACGAGTGATCCTGCGCTTCAAGCGCCTATCATAAGGAAGAAGAGGCAGACCCTATGGGACTCACACACGTGACCGTTGCGTTGAGGGGCCTAGGCAGTTTGACGGGTTCTTACGAAGCAGATTTTCTTGTAGACACCGGAGCCATGGATTGCCTGGCACCGGGGGCCAAGCTCAGGCACATCGCTGTGCAGCCTGTGGGACCCATGGTTTACGAACTGGCGGACGGGACGAAACACGAATACGCCTTCGGTCTGGTGGAGATCCGCTTCATGGGTGAAATCACCGCTGGCCGGGTGATTTTCGGTCCCGATGATGTAGAGCCCCTGCTTGGGGTCACCGCGCTTGAATCTGTGGGTATTACGGTTGACCCGGCAAACCGGACTCTCAAGCGTCTGCCGGCGATCCTCTTGAAAGGGATGATAAGACGACCCGCAAACGAGCGTCAATCGGTGGGTTGGCGTAAGGCTTGAGGGTTTGAGACTGGCGACCGAGACCGCTCGTCGTTACCGATTACCCTTCTCAAGAATGGCAGGCGTTTCGAACACAGTGAAGCGCAAAAATCGTTTCTCAGGCCTCCCTCCGCTAGCCACAAGCAAACCGGAGTCCTGCCCTCGTGGCGCGTGGCGGTTTGTTGCCGCTTGAAGTGCGGCCGAGCAATAATGCCATTGGACCGAACCCAGAGACTTCAACCGGCTAATCGGTATCACAGCTCACCGATACCGTCGCACCGTTAGGTGTGGCCGATAACACCCAACCACGCGCCGAAGACGGGGTCTTCCAGGCGCAATCGCGTGTGCCCGCGCGTTTCTTCCTCCCGAATCAAATCCCGATTCTTCAGAGCAGCCAGAGCGCGCTGCATGTATGCAGCGCAAACTGATAACACTTTTTTGCATTACGCGGGAGCCGATAATCAAGCGCCGGTACAACGGGCTGGTGCACGGCGAGCTTCCACTTCGTGCGGTTGCGGGCGGTCCCTTCTCCGACACCGGTCTCTTCTACCCGACGACGGGCAGTCCCCTCACGGTAAGGCAGCGCTTTGGTCCGGCTATCGGCGGCGATGGGTGGTGGATGACCATAGCGAATTCCAATTACAATTCCCTGATCTTCCTGCGAACTGGAAAGTCGATGTCTGAATGAGCTGGGGCATTGGCCCGGCGCACTCCCACCGAAAAGCGCGACCGGCCTTGCGTTTCAGCTCCAAGCCCAAAGCTCGCAACCTCGCGATACTTCTGAGGCTTCCGCGGACTGTGCCGGAAGGTCCGGAGCACGGCCGCGAAATGCTGGGAGGGTTTCCCTTGATCAAAGGAGGGCAAGCGGGTCACCTCGCCAAAACTCTGCAGAAGGTCCTACTGGGAGGCAGACTTTTCCCTGATTAGGAATTCGAAAATGCCCAAGGCGGGGTCAGCAAGAAAGGGTTGCGTCATCCAAATTCAGATGCTAGGGTCCTTCTGGGTCATTATCAGGGTTGCTCGGAGCGGGGGTTGTTGGCCCAGGGTGGGGAGGAGCGGCAGCGATGATGGGGGTAGAATTTGCTGGTCCCGGAGCCTTCGAAGTGGCTGGGCTTGGAGTCGGGTCCAGGGTAATCGCCTCGCCTGCCGCTTGGTGCGGCTGAGCCGCATCGTAAAAGTCATGCGGTGCCGCGGCACGGGGTTTGCCCTGGCGGGTGGCGGTCGGTGACGAGAGTTCTCGGGACCTGGCTCGATTAACTATTCGGTCGATTTCGTCGAGCTCTTCGTCGGTCATGCGATCCAGATCCTGTTTCATCTGTTCCTCTCGAATCGCCTGTGGTGAGGGTGGGGCTGGAAGTGGATCACGCATGGCCAAGAAATGCTTCGCCAGGAAGATGAGCAGGGTGACATTTCCACCGAGGGCCGTTTCCCAGATTTTCCGGCGCAGCGAAAGAAAGCCGACGCGGCGCTTTTCGGCGAAAACCTCGGCAAAGGGCCGGCCATAATTCCGCTTGACTGCGCGTTCGATGGTATCTTCGGAACAGTGATGAAATGTGGCGAGTTCCGTGAGCGTGGCCTGGATGGCACACAAGCCCTCGAACACTTTCCAGTTGATTTCGATGCGTTTTCGGCCTCGTTGTCCCATTTTCCAAATTCCTCCAGTTCGTGCATACCAACCCGTGATTCCGGGCGTCCACGGAAAACCTAGGGACAAGGATTTGAACGGTCAAGGAATCTCAGCACTTTTCAAGATTATTTTTTCATAATCTGGCTGGGGTTGCTTGTTCTCTTGGAATTAGCGGTGATGGAGCTAGAGAAGATTCCGTGGCTCCCCGCCGGTGGCACGACCCAACCCTCCTCGATCTGTCCCGCAAGCCGTAGGATCCGGGCGCGATTCTGAGAAAAAGCCGGGGGAATTCGCCGGTGGCCACGGTGGACGCTATTCCGCGAGCGCAGGCGACGCTAGCAGCCGAAGTTTGAGCGCGCAAGCCGTCTTTTTCTCGGGTGGAAGGGGGAAATTAAAGTGGGCGGGGCGCTCATGCTGGCCAACGGCTTGGAGGGGGGCTCGTTTAAAAGGCTACTGGCGGCTTGCCGCCTGGAACGCTTCCAGAAGCCTCCCCCAAAATCGGCATTTCGGGCGGACTGGATGTCGAGAATTGTGAGATTATGCGTCAAAACCGGATCTTATTTGATGGAATTAGGGGCGGTTGCCAGGGGGCATGGGGCAGCAAGTTACAGGGGCTGACGTCAGAGTGCGAGACTCGGCGGGGGGCGGAGGCCAAGCCGACAAAGATGGCCCATTCCAACTAGGAAGTGCTGTTTTATCAGCTGTTTGGCGCTTGATTGGAGGATAAGAGGAGCGGCAAGAATCGCGGGTTGGGCAGGAAGGTTAAGGCGGGGCTGTTGGGGTTGCAGGGGCCGTCAAAGCCGCCGCGCGGGGAATTATGCTCCGCAACTCCCTTTATAGGGAAATGTCCGCAAAATTCCTTTGCTGCCACCCTCAACGCGAGGCACTTCCACCAAACCAGGCGGAACGGAGGGTTTATTTCAAGCTGTTCGAGACTCAATTGCCGGTAGTGGAAAGGGCGCGATACGTGGCGTCGCGGAATGATGCGTTGGGGAATCTTGTGAGCCTGTGTGCCCACTGCCACCTGGAGGAGCACGGGCAGCCCCAAGTTCGCCACCTCCGTCCAAAAACTCAACTCAAGGTTGTGTAGCGGGCCCCAATCGCGCAGGAAGTGCGAGTTCTTCCTATAATCTTCGACCCGTTCCTTGGAACTTTCCAGATGTCGAATTCATCGAATGGCGATGTCAAAAGTGCGGCTCACTGGAAAATCTCCAGGTCCATCACAGGATCAAAAGAAGCCAACAGGGGAATGACGCGCTGGAGAACCTGGTGACCTGGTGTGCCTAATGCCACGGGTCCGCTTCGGCGATCTCAGGACAGGCCCCGCCCGCACGCGCGCCTGCACCTCGGGCGAAAGCTGCCCGCGACACAGCAGTAAACACAACTCGTCTTCCGGAGCTAAATCCGTGTGCATTCCGAAATCCACGAGGGACAAACAACAAAGCCTAATCCATGCAAGGCGTCGAGTGCAACTGCGCCACTCTCTTGCCAAAGCGCTAGATTGGCAAAAAGAATGTCGGCTTGTGCTAAAATCCGGCTGTGGCATTCCATTCCACAGGTAAGCAGAGCGGGCGTGTCTTCCCTCGTGAGATTCGGAAACTTCACCTCGATTCGAGTTTGTCGATGGCGCATGGCTCCGGTCCCTTGGCAAAGAGAGGCGAGTTCGGCGCACGCACGGTCGCTTACGAGGGAGCGGCGATCGTTCCAACGGGCGATGCGCCGATCGTGTTGAATCCAAGCACCGGTGATTACCCCTTGATCGCGATCGTGGGTCCCACCGCCGTCGGCAAGTCGGAGCTTGCCTTGGTGCTGGCTGAGCGCCTAAACGGCGAAGTGGTGAATTACGATTCTGTGCAGTTGTATCGCGGCTTCGACGTGGGTTCTGGAAAGTTGCCGCCAGCCGCGCGGCGAGGTGTGGTGCACCACCTGCTGGATTACCTCGACCCCGCCGGCGTTTTCACCGCCGGAGATTATCGCCGGGAGGCGTTAAAAGTGTTGGCAGATATGCGCGGCCGCGCGAAGGTCCCGATTTTTGCGGGGGGGACAGGGCTTTATCTGCGAGCGCTGTTACTAGGACTATTTGAAGGCCCCGTCCGTTCTGAGGCCTTGCGCGCGCGGTTGCGAGTCCTGGCAGAACGCCACGGCCGAGAGGCATTGCATCGCATGCTGGCCCGACTCGATGTGGTGGCTGCTAAACGCATCCAGCCTCGCGATACGCAGAAACTGATTCGCGCCTTGGAGGTCTGCATTCTCGCTCGGCAACCGCTTTCGGCGTTGCACGCGCGGGGCCGCGCAGGTTTGGAGGGATATCGCGTCGTTAAGCTCGGCTTGAATCCACCGCGCACGCAGCTTTACTCGCGCATCAACCAGCGCGTCGAGAGCATGTTTGTGGAGGGGCTGATGGAAGAAACGCAAGCCCTGCTTCTCCGCCCCGATGCGGCGCATATCAAACCGTTATGCGCGTTGGGCTACCGGCAAGCACGCGCAGTCTGGGAAGGAAAGTTGACCCGCGAAGAAGCCGTGAGCGCGACGCAAGTGGCCACTCGACATTATGCCAAGCGCCAGTTGACTTGGTTCCGGCGTGAGGCAGACACCATCTGGTTCGAAGGATTCGGTGATGATCCGCACGTTCAGAATTGCGTTATGGAAATGCTAGACCGGACACCCGGCGCGGCTGCGCGAGGGATGCTTGCTTCGCCGGCGATTTCACCGTCGCCGTGACCTTCACGTCAGCGCAACACTGGAAAATCGACGTAAAAAGAGAGAAAAAATATGGATAAGCAACCACAAAACATTCAGGACGGTTTTTTGAATTCCGCCCGCAAGGAAAAACTCCTGGTGACAGTTTATCTATTGAGTGGAGTTAAGCTAACCGGACGCATTCGCAGCTTTGACAAATACTCCCTTGTCCTGGAAAGTAATCATCAGGAACAGATGGTCTTCAAACACGCTATTGCCACGGTCGTGCTGCCCCGTCCAATGACCGGGCCGGTGACTTCCGTGAACCCGGAGGGATAGAGGCATTCGACGCTCTCAAGTGTTGGAGAAAGCATTCCTGGCAGGCTGGGAATCCACCCGCCGCGAAGGCGTAATGATGGGCATCGCCGACGCGGAAGATTCCCTAAGAGAACTCAAGGAACTGACGGCCAGCGCTGGTGCTCGGGTGGTGGGAACGGCGACGCAACGCTCGCCCGACCCTGACCCGGCAACGCTGCTCGGGCGCGGCAAGGTGCATGAGGTCCGCACCGAGGCGCACGCGGCAGGCGCGGACCTGGTGATCTTTGACCACGACCTCACTCCGACGCAACTACGCAACCTCGAGAAGCTTCTCGACCTCAAAGTCATTGACCGCACGCAAATTATTCTCGACATTTTCGCCGGCCGCGCTCGCAGCCGGGAAGGGCAGCTCCAGGTGGAACTGGCGCAATTGAATTATCTGCTACCCCGGCTTTCCGGGCACGGAACCGTGCTCTCGAGGCTGGGCGGCGGCATCGGCACGCGCGGTCCCGGTGAACAGCAACTGGAATATGACCGGCGCCGTATTCGGCGCCGCATCAGAATTTTGAGCGAAAGCATTGAGCGTGTCCGCTCGCAGCGCGCCCTGCATCGCGCTCATCGGCGCGACCAGAACCTTCACACCGTGGCGCTGGTTGGTTACACCAACGCCGGCAAGTCCACCCTGTTCAATTCTCTGACCTCTGCCCAGGTGGTCACCTCTGCGCGCATGTTTGCCACGCTCGACCCCACGGTGCGCGCCCTGCCGCTTGATGCTCATAGCACCGCGCTGCTTTCTGATACCGTGGGTTTCATTCGCAAACTGCCTCCGCACCTGGTGGCCGCCTTCCGCGCCACGCTGGAGGAGTTGGAGGAAGCTCGCCTGTTGCTGCACGTTACCGACGCTTCCGATCCGCAACGCGCAGCCCAAGACGCTGCCGTCGAGGTTTTGCTTGAGAATTTGGGCGTTGCGACCAAGCCCCGGCTGCACATTTGGAATAAGGTGGACCTGCTCGCACCTGCCGAACGGCGTAAACTCGATGCGGAAGAAGCGAGCGTCACAGTCTCCGCGCTGACGGGAGAAGGTTTTGACATCTTACGCCGGCGAATTTCGGACGTACTCGCCCCTGACCCTGTGGTGGAGTCGGACTTTGAGCTATCAGCACGTGACGGAAAGTGTCTGGCGTTGCTTCACCAGTCAGGAACTGTGGTATCAGAACGCTATGAGGCCGACCGTGTTTTGGTAAGGGCGAGAGTTCCCGAATCCATCCGCAAAAAGCTGAAACCGTGTTCCCCGGAGGCCGGGGAAGAACGGTAAGTCATTGTGATTTCGAGGAGATTATCACCTGTGGAAATCATTGTGGAAAACCCCCTATGGTTTCCTACAGCTCGAAATCCCGCCTTTCGCACTATTCATGCGGGTCCACCACGAGTGTGAATTATATCCTTTGTATTTTCATTCGTTTGCGGCAATACGGCACCGGAAGCGAGCGCCCATCGCGGCAAGATCGGGGGTAACGAAATGCGCAATATGGGCGGCCAGTTTTGCACAATATTGGAGCAACTCCGGCAGCGCTTTCGCGTAGCCCTCGGCTTTCTGGCTTCCCAATGAATTCAGCCTTTCAGTGCTCTAGCCTCAGAGAATAGTAAGACAGAAAACCTGCGGGCCCGTCCCTGGTCGCATGGAAGGTAGCGCAGATGCCGTGCGTTTGACAGGGTTCGCCGAGTGGTTTAGATTGGCAGTTCTTGATTCTGGCCACCAATTCTTGGGCTCCGCCCGTGCAAAGGAGTAAAACCCCGAAATGCTCGATCTGAATTTTGTCCGCGACAACCTTGAATTGGTCAAAAACAAAATGAGCGAGCGCGGGCTCACCGAAGTCCTGGGCGATTTTGAGTCGCTCGATCGCGAGCGCCGCCGGCTGCTGATGGAGGTCGAGGGACGCAAGGCGCGGCGCAACAAAGTTTCTGATGAAATTGCCGCACTCAAGAAACAAGGGCAGGATGCCTCCAGTCTGATCGCGGAGATGAAGCCCCTGAGCAACGAGATTCAGGAATTCGATGAGCAAGCGAAGGCGTGTGACGAGTGCCTGCGTGAAGTGTTGCGGCTTGTCCCCAATGTCCCGCACGAGAGCGTGCCCGTGGGACAGAGCTCCGCCGACAACCAGGAAGTCCGCCGCTGGGGTCAACCGCGGCAGTTCGATTTCGAGCCCAAGGCTCATTGGGACTTGGGACCGGCCCTCGGGATTCTGGATTTTGAACGCGCCACCAAGATTACAGGTGCGCGCTTTGCTGTGTATTCGGGAGTAGGTGCCAAGCTGGAGCGGGCACTCGCCAACTTCATGCTCGATATGCACACCCGCGAGCATGGCTACACGGAAATTCTGCCCCCCTTTGTGGTGAACTCTGCCAGCCTTTTCGGCACCGGCCAGTTGCCCAAATTCAAGGAGGACCTCTTTCACCTTGAGGGCACGGATTATTGGCTGATTCCGACGGCGGAAGTCCCCGTGACCAATCTTTACCGCGACGAGGTGCTAGAGGCAGAGAAGCTTCCTGTAAAGCATTGCGCCTGGACGGCCTGTTTCCGCAGCGAGGCGGGCTCCTACGGCAAAGACACGCGCGGCATCATTCGACAACACCAATTCCAGAAGGTGGAACTGGTCAAGTTTACGCTACCGGAAAACTCTTACGACGAGCTCGAACGTCTGACGCACGACGCGGAGGAAATTCTCCAGAGGCTGGAACTGCCCTATCGAGTCATTACGCTTTGCACGGGGGACCTGGGGTTCAGCTCCGCCAAGACTTACGATCTGGAGGTGTGGCTGCCCGCCGCGCGCGAGTACAAGGAAATTTCCTCCTGCTCCAACTTTGAGGCCTTCCAGGCTCGCCGAGCCAACTTGCGCTTCCGGCGCGGGAAGTCGGGCAAGACGGAATTGCTGCACACGCTGAATGGCAGCGGGCTGGCGGTGGGCCGCACCTGGGTGGCAATCATCGAAAATTACCAGCAGGCCGATGGCTCCGTCATTGTCCCCGCTGCCCTGCGTCCCTACTTGGACGGCCTGGAACGTATCACGCCGCGTTAGGGCAGTAGGCAGTGGGCGGATCTGGAAACGACAGTCTTTCATTAGCGGTGCAATGACGATGTGAGCGTGAGGGATACTCTCGGCTTCGGGGTAGCTGCCGGGTGCCGCGGCATTCACGAAAGTTGGGCTAGTCCTCAGGAGTAAGAATCTTCGGGTCCACGAATCGGGCAGCAACTTCCTGTAATAGTCGCGCGAATCGGGCCTTTCGTTCCGGGTCGGATTCCGCGCGTAGGAAGTCGCCGCTCAACTTCAAAGCTCGGGACGTGGCGGCGACGAATCGCGGGTCACTCAAGCCATCAGAGCGAACCTGCTGGCGCTCGACATAGACGAGTCCATCGGCCTCAGCCAGGCTGTCGTATATTTCCAATACCTGCTCCGAGCCAAAATAATTCCGGCAGAAATCGCGCATGATTTCTCGGGGTTCGCTTTTCACATCCCAGAGTAACCGTGGATAGAGGAAAACCGCCGGCGAGGCGTGCGTCAGAAAGTAGTCGCGGCCGGTTATCACTCCAAAGGTGGTGGCCGCAGGTACGCCCATGTGGTGGTAATAGCTGAGATCACCCTTCAGCGCTTCCGGGAGGTACGGGAGATGCCCGTAAAAAATCCTGTTGAAGAGAGTATCATCCAACCAGTACCCCAAAACCTGCGAGTTCTGCGGCCCGAAGAGCCGCAGAAGAGCTTCGAAATCACGGCGATATTCAGCGTTTGTGGAGGACCGGGAATCATCCAGGCTATCAGCAAACGATTGGAACATGGGCGCCCACTCGAGCATGAGTCCTGGCACGGGTTTCACGTGTCTCGGCGGCTCCCAGGTGCTGAAGTAGGATAGAAAGGCGAAGCGCGCTTCGGGACGTGTGCTGCGCAAAGTGGCCACCATCTGGTTTGCGAAGCACATCACGAGATCCGAAACCGAATAGTCATGGAAGCCGGGCGAGTCGCATGGAGACAAGAACTTATCCGCCGGCCACAAGAAAAAATCGGTCATGGTTGGGGGCAACGTTGAGACGTACTCCGTCAAGGTCTGCTTATCGCGGGCCAGCGCCGGCAAATCGTCCGGGC
>Ga0187852_1003642_pt1 | contig 11106 bp, 8 predicted proteins | sample June2016WEW_6_40_FD_134511 | JGI IMG/M metagenome (GOLD analysis project Ga0187852, IMG submission 134511) | Peatland microbial communities from SPRUCE experiment site at the Marcell Experimental Forest, Minnesota, USA - June2016WEW_6_40 | ecosystem: Environmental > Terrestrial > Soil > Wetlands...
CCGAACTGGTGCGAATGGCGCGGAAGTGCTTTTCCACCTGCATGGCCAGCTCGCGCGTGGGCAACAAAATGAGCGCCTGCGCTGCGCCCCGCGCCTCTGTCTTTTGCATCTGCTCGATGATCGGGACGAGGAAGCCGAGCGTCTTGCCCGTCCCGGTCTGGGCTGTGGCCAGCACGTCGCGGCCTTCTAGAGCGGGGGGAATGCAGCCGGCCTGCACCGGCGTAGGGATTTCAAATTTGTTTTGGTCAAGCCGCGCCAAAAGAGCGGGCGAAAGAGAAAACTGTGAAAACTGAGTCGTCAATATTGTCAAATTTCCTGTGGATTCCGGGAGCCCATCTTTCCCTGGGGCCTGCAATCGGAACCGGTCATGAAGCGCGCGCACGAATCCTCTTCGGACGCGAACCTGCTTATCGATATGCGCAAGGGAGAACCGAAAACGTCCCTGGGACCGGCAAGCCGGCATTCAACAAAGGAAAAGAATGCTCGCTAACCCGGAGCTGACCTACGCAACTATTACGCCAATCGGCACTCTGCCGGTCAGCTACCCGCTTCCATGCAACCAACATTTGATTGCGTTCCCGGTTTCATTCGCGTCAATCCAACTCGCCAATCCAATTCAAGGAGGCTGGGATGCTCGAACCCTTGCTTCGGACCGTCTTCACAGTCCACAGCACAGTCACCGGCTGGGAGACTCATGGGTATGCGCTCTATCACTCCATGAAACAATGACCGTTTCTTGGGGACCCCGGTTTGTAGGGGCTTGGGGGAAATCTGTGACCGGCAAACTTGCCTTCTGAAGGGCAAACCACCGCTCACGGCCAAATCACTGAGCGCAAGTACAGTGTAGCACGTTTCCGCTTTTCCCTCGCCCGCCGCTCCCTCAGTTCCGCCCTTCCAATCGCGCCGCCACCTGCTCCACCAGGTGTTCAAGCTCAGCCGTCTGCTTTCCCTCCGCCGTGCCCGACGCCTCGGTAATCCGCCCCAGCCGCCCATCCGGGAAGCCCAGCCGCCGCTTCAGCTCCAGAAGCTCTTTGATCTTGCTCTCCGGGATGAACTGGAGGGGCTTGCCGATCTGCAAGGCAATCAGGTAGGTCTTGCAATAGGTGTCCAGTATCTCGGCCAGATACTCGGCGCGGGTGACGGTGTCGGCCCAGCAGACCACTCCGTGGTTCTTGAGCAGAATTGTGTTATGGTCGTGGACGAAAGGGAGCACCGTTTCGGCAAAGGCCTGGGTGCCCGGCGTCTCATAGGGCGCCACCGCCAGCGGGCCGATGAAGATCTCATACTCCGGAATCAGCCCGTTGGGCGGCGTCGTGCCGGTGATGGCAAAGGCTGTGGCGTAGGGCGGATGGCAGTGCACCACGGCGCGGGCACGCGGGTTGGCCTTGTAAATCTCCAGATGCAGCAGCAGTTCGCTGGTGCGGGACCGGTCGCCGGCCAGGATATTCCCTTCCAGGTCAGAGAGGCAGATGTCGGCCGACTCCAGGTCGCCCTTGCTCAGCATGGTGGGCGTGCACAGCACATATTTCGAGCCGAGCCGGACGCTGATGTTGCCGCCGTTGCCGTCCACATACTGCCGCTCCCACAGCTTGCGGCCCACGCGGATGATCTCCGCGCGCAGGGCCTGGGCCTCAAAGGAGTTGGCAGCCACCAGCGGCGAACTCTCCTCGGGCTTCGGCTCGCGCAGAACCTCCACCACGGCCTGCACAACTTCCCTCACCTGTTCCGCCACCGGTACTGCTGTCTGCTCCATGATCATTGCCCGACCTCACCTGTGGGCGTTTTACCGGGCTCCCGGAAGGCACACCCGCAATTACAAATTATATATAGTGCCGGACGGGGAGCTGCCCCAGTGACTTCGGTCACGATTGAGCGAACTGGCAGGGCTACGTCCCCGGCATCAGCCTCCGTTGCAACGCCTCCAGCGTCTGCCCCTTGGTCTCCGGATAGACGAACAGCACCACCAGGAACTGCGCCACGGTCATGACGGCGAAGAACACGAACGGCGTCTCGGTGTTCAGCGAATGCACCACCACCGGAAACTCCAGCGCAATGGCCGTGTTCATGATCCAGTGGCTGGCGTTGCCCACGCCCTGGCCCTTGGAACGGACCGAGTTGGGAAACACCTCGCCGATGTACACCCAGATCACCGCGCCCTGCGAGAGCGCAAAGAAGGCAATATACGTCACCAGCACCCACACCAGCGCTCCAGGGTGAGAATGCGTCCTGAACAGCCAGGCCACGCCCGCCAGACAGCTCGCCGTGCCCGCGGCGCCAATCAGCAGCAGCGTCTTGCGCCCCAGCTTGTCGATCGCCGCCATCCCCACCACGGTAAAGACGAGGTTCGTAAACCCGATGGCGATAGCCTGCTGATCGCCCGAAATCTGGCTGAACCCGGCCGAAACAAAAATGCTGTTCAGGTAATAGAGGATGGCGTTGATCCCCGCCAACTGATTGAAAGCGCCGATGGAGATGGCCAGAAACAGCGGGTACCGGTACTTCCAGCGGAAGACCGGCTCGCGGGCCGAGGCGTGCTCCTGGGCCAGCGCCGCACGAATGTCGTCCAGTTCGGCCTTGGGGTCCGGCTCACCCATCTCTTTCAGCACCGCCAACGCTTCATCGATGCGGTCCCGCGAGGCGGACCAACGCGGGCTGCGCGGAATGCCGAACAGCAGCGCCAGGAAGACCATTGCCGGCAGCGCTGCTACGCCCACCTGCCAGCGCCATTCCGCCGCGCCGAGATGCATGGTGCGAATCATGTAGTTGGACGTGTAGGCCACCAGGATGCCCAGCACCACGTTGAACTGGAAGGCGCCCACCAGCCGCCCGCGCCACTTGGCCGGGGCCAGCTCCGCAATGTACACCGGCCCCAGCACCGACGAGGCGCCGATGCCCAGCCCGCCCACAAACCGGAAGAACATAAACGAGGGCCAACTCCACGCCAGCCCGCAGCCGGCGGCCGAGATCACATACAGCATGGCCGTGATGCGCAAGGCTTCGCGCCCGCCCAACCTTTGTCCCGCCACGCCGGCGCCCAGCGCTCCCGCCACCGTGCCGATCAGCCCGATGGCCACCGTCCAGCCCTTGCCCTGCGGGCTCAGGTTGTAGAGCCGCACCAGCGCATCGATGGCGCCCGATATCACCACCGTATCGAATCCGAAGAGCAGGCCGCCCAGCGCTCCGGTCAGGGTAGCCTTCAGCAGATGAAAGTTGGGCCGCATGCTCTTGTGTCCCTGAAATCCCAAACCATCCTACAGACTGGCCCCGCTGTGGGCAAACAGGTGATCGTCCGGCGAGACGAAAATGCCGCGCAAACACGCGCAAGAATGCTAGAATCAGGGATTCCGACTCAAGGAGGTCGATCAACATGCGCGGAATGCACAACACCCTTCCCAAACGTATTACCCTCGCAGTTGTCCTGCTGGCGTTTGCCGCAGTAATCGGCGCACAGACGCCCACTACGCCGAACGCGCAGACGCAGGCGTGGAAATCGTACAGCTACCCCGCCGACGGATTCAGCGCCGTCTTTCCATTCGAGCCCAGCATGCAGAAGAAGAACGTCCCCACCGATAAGGGCAGCTTCGAGTTGCGCGCATATCTCGCGCAAGATGGCCAGGCGGCGCTCTTCGTCGGAGTTTGCGATTACGGCTCCGCAATTGCGGACAGGACGGCGGACCAAGTGCTGGATGGCGCGCAAAAGGGAGCCATTGAGAATGTCAGCGCCCACCTCATCACCGGCAAAGTAATCACCCTCGGCATCTACCACGGCCGGGAGTTCGAGGCAGAGAACGACTCGATGCACTTCTCCGCCCGCATCTACCTGGTGGGCAGCACGCTTTACCAGACGCTGACCGCGGCACCACTTGCGCAACCGTACCCCGGCGTCACTCGCTTTCTTGACTCGTTCCAGTTGATCGCGCGCGTCGCCAATTAGGCCCCCCGTAAGCCGGCTCAGCCTTCCGTTCGCGGAACGCCAGGCGTCACAGCCAGAATCCGGCAGCGGTGCTTTCCCGCCGCGCTCCAGGCCAGCGCCATCTCACTCTCCATGTAGGCGCAATCGCCCCCCTCGAGCACCTCGTGCATCCCGCCCGCATCCAACTGCAGCCGTCCTTCCAGCACATACACCAGCACGCTCGTCTCGCGAAAACTATCCATCGCGCTCATGGCTCCGCCCGGTGGAAACTCCACCATCCGCGCCACCAGCCGGGTTCCTTCTCCCGCCGTGTTCAACGGCGTAACTTTCACCGACTCGAGGCCGCGGCCTTCACCCTGCAGGTGGGCCTTTCGCGTGATCGAGAGCATATGGCGCGCGGGTTCCGCAAAGAAGTAACTCATGCCCACGCCGTACACCTTGCTGATGTTGGCCAACGTCGGCAGCGTGGGAATCATCCGGTCCGTCTCCAGCTTTGAAAGCAGCGCCGTCGATAGCCCGGTCTCGGCCGCCAGGCGCGAAAGCGTGAGCCGCTTTTGGGTCCGCAGCGTGCGCAGCTTCATCCCGATGCAGTAGGGTTCCAGCGACCACTTTGCTTGCAAAACAGTTTTGGCCATTGCAAACTCCTTGGGGGCTATAAAGAAGCCTCTGAACTAGCTTGCCAGAAGGCGATCTTCCATTTCCTGAAAGTTCTCTGAAGTTTTTCCCTCAACTCTGCACGCGAATCGCTCTTTCCCGCACTGAACGCGAATCCCCGATCTGTGACTCGAATTCCTCCGGGATCGTTTCCATCGGGAAACCTGCGCAAATTCCGAAGATTGGGAGGGACGCGATTAAGACTTTCGGCTAACTCTCTAGTTACCAAATGACCCGTTTCGATTACCTCGAGTCTAAGAAAGTCGTCGCCAGGGTCTTCCCGCGGCCTTGCGAATATGGATAATCTGGAGATGACCAAACGGCCGGCCTGAGATAAGCCCGTTAACTCGTTGGACTGTTGCTCATTTCTTCCCTGGAGTTCATCATGCGGATTCCCGCTGCACTGCCTGCGGCTGCCATTTCCCTTGAGCGGATGGCGCAAGATCGCCGGACAGATCGACAGGAACCCCGGAAAATGCGTTGGTAGGGATGCAAAAGCCCTCATCACGTTCACCTGGCGCCCCGGAGCCGTGGTCCCCTGCGACGGGTCCTGGTCGCAGTGGTGAAGAGCCGGGGCTTGCCTTTGGAGGTTTCCGGCTGCAGCCCGATGGCACCCTCCTGCGCGGGGATGCAGTTGTTCACCTGCCCCCCAGGGAGCTGGCGGCGCTGCGGTTCCTCGTTGCTCACGCGGGTCAGATTGTTTCGCCCCTCCAACTGCGCCAGGCGCTGTGGGGCAACGTGCATGTCACCGCCGACAGCGTTCCCAAGTGCCTCTCCTCGTTGCGCGCGCGCCTCGAACCGGAAAAGTGCATACAGACCGTATATAAGCGCGGATATCGCTTCTCCGCCGAGGTCACGCGTCACGGCGCCGAGACGGTGAATGCGCTCCCGCGGCTGGCCATCCTGCCCTTCGCCGCCGCTTACACCCTCCCCGAGCATCTTGGCCCCATCATTGCCGAGGAGACCATTGCCCGGCTCACCAACGCGCCCCATCAGGTAGTTTCCGTGCTGGCGCGGGATTCAGTCTTCACCCTGGCCAGCCGCGGGCTCACTGCGCACCAGATCGGCGAAATGCTGAAAGCCGACCTCGTCCTCACGGGAACCCTGCGCGCACTGCCCTCGCACTTCCGCCTGCGCGCTGAGATGATCCGCGTCGCGGATGGCGCCCAACTCTGGGTGGAAGACCTGCTCGTGCCCCAAAGCCAGATCGCCGGATTGGAATCCGAGTTGGTCGAGCGTCTCGTCTTTCGCTTGAGCACCGGGGTCCCCGGCGACGGGTCTGTGTCGCAGGGTTGGAGCAAAGAAGACTTGTCCATCTCCGCTGCCGCGGCCCCCGCCCTTGATCCGGAGAGCGCACCCCGGCACCGGGGTCCCCAGCGACAGAACCTGGCCGCAGGGGTGGAGAACCTGGAAGCCTACAAAATCTTCCAGCGCGCCCACTATGAATGGCAGACCATGCAGCGCCACCGCATGCAGGACGGCCTGCAACACCTTCTCCGGGCAATCGAGATGGATCCCTCGCTGATGGCCGCCCGCGTCGATCTGGTGAACCTCTGCGTTACCCAGGCCTTCTACGGCTACATGTCTCCGGCCGTTGCCGCCAGCCAGGTGCGCCGCGCAGCCGAATCGGGGTCCCCAGCGACAGGTCTTGGTCGATGGGGTGACGAATCGGGGTCCTCAGCGACTGCCCATCTTCCCTTGTGTCCTGAAGCCATTCTCCCCGGCCTCGGCTGGGTCAGCTTCCATGTGGACCACGATCTGCCTTCCGCTCTTCAGGCCTTCTCCCTCTCCGCGCATCTGCCCCACGATCCCTGGACCACCCGTTTGCGCGTGATGTTCGCTCTCAGCCGCCACCGCTTTGCCGAGGCCATCGAGATGCTACGCGCGGTCATCCAACTGGACCCCTTTTCGCCCTGGCTGCATGCCCGTCTGGGCTGGGCGCTCCACCTATCCGGTCAAGCCGCCGAGAGCGTCGAATGCATCCGCCACGCCCTCGCTCTCTTCCCCGACAATGAAGCCGCCCATCTCTACGGATCCATGATTCTGGCCTTCAACGGCGAGGCGGTGCGGGGAACCGGGCTTGCGCGGGACCTTGCCCAGCGCCTGCCGCATTTCGACCTGGGCACAGCGGTCCATGCCTATGCGCTGGCCTGCGAAGGCCGCGCGGACGAGGCCCGCGCCATCCTCGAACGCATGCAATGGCTGAGCCGCGAACGCTTCGTCCTCAACTCGTTCACGCCCGCAGTCTATGTCGCCCTCGGGGACCTCGATGCCGCGCTCGCTGAGCTGCGCGCCTCGGCCGCCGTCCGCTGCCCATGGTTCTTCCAGATGCTCGCCGATCCGCGCCTGAAACCCCTCCACCCCCGCCCCGAGTTCCAGGAGATGCGCGCCGTCCTCACCCGCATGGAAGCCGCCGCCACGCAATTCCCGGTGCCGGAAAACTAAGCCTGTCCCGGAGGAAGCAAATCTCAAGAGGCACTATGGTAACTCTTGCGCCGTTCGGTAAGATCGTGCGAGATGGCGAGGTTCTGCTTCATGGTGATGCCGTAGAAAATGAGGCAGACGGCTACCGCTAGGAAGGCTCCGCCGGCGATGACGGAAGCAATCAGGCGAATGCCGAGGAGTCCCCGCGCGGTTTGCTGGGCATCGGGCACGTAGCCGAAGAGCGAAAGCAGTCCGCCGGCCAGAAAGCGGCCCAGCGCCAAGCCGGCCTTGAGCCCGAAGACCGTTGCGGCAAAGACCATCGCGGTGGCGCGCCGTCCTGTCTTCCACTCGGAGAAGTCGGCCACATCGGCCATCATCGCCCACAGCAGCGGGCTGGAAATGCCGAAAGCCAGAGAGCGCAGCGTCTCCAGCGCATAGGTCGCCTCCAGCGCCTGGGCCGGCAGCAGCATGAACGCGCCCGTCAGCAGGCCGGTCAGGACCATTGTCACCATCAAGACGTTGCGCTTGCCCCACTTCTTGGTCAGCAGCGGCGAAATGAAGATGCCGACGACCGCGGCGATCATGCCGAAAGTGTTGAAGATGCTATACAGATTGTCGTGGCCGACAAAGTACTTGAAGTAGTAGACCATCATCGCGTTGCGCATTGAGAGCGCGACAAAGTAGAAGACGGTGACTCCGAAGAGCGCGATCCACGGGCCATTCTTCAACAAGTCCGCAAGGTCCTGCCCAATAGAGGTCTTCTGTCCAGGCGCGGGCTGGATGCGCTCCTTGGTGGTGAAGAAGGTTACGCTCAGAAAGAGAATCGAGGCCACAGCCAGCGTTCCCATGGTCCACTGATAGCCTTTGGCGTTATTCCCGTGGCCGAAGAACCTGAACATGGGCATGAGCAATACCGCGACGACGAAGGTTGCCCCCTGCACCAGCACAAAGCGATACGATTGCACGCTGGTGCGCTCATCCGGATCGCCGGTGATAACGCCGCTCAGAGCTGCATAGGGAACGTTAATGACCGAGTAGACCGCCATCAGCAGAATGTAGGTGCCCCAGGCATAGATCAGCTTGCCCGCGGGGCCGAGATTCGGCGTTGAAAAGGCCACCAGGCTCATGATCCCGTAAGGGATTGCGGCAGCCAGAACCCAGGGACGGAATTTGCCGAAGCGCGTGTTGGTGCGGTCGGCAATCACGCCCATGATGGGATCGAAGAATGCCGCGCCCAATCCGACCACTAAAAACATGGTGCCGGCCGCCGCCGCGGAGATGCCGAATGTATCCGTGTAAAAGCTTAACTGGAAATACATCAGCGTCTGGAAGATGAAGTTGCACGCCGCGTCCCCAAGTCCGTATCCGAACTTTTCCGTTATCGAGAGTCTTTCCCTTGTTGGGCTCATCGAACTCGTTTCGCGTTCCACTGCATTTCCAGGGATCGGCGCTCTGTTCTATCGCGTTTGGCCGCCGCGCCCGAACCACCGCTGCGCTCTAAGCATGCCTATGAAGAATGCTTTTCCCGCAATCGCTTCTGGACCTCCTCCAGCGTTCCCTTGAAGGGGCCGGGGGTTTCCATCTTGATGGAAACCAGCGCGGCGGCGAACTTCAGCGATTCCCGGACATCGTGATCCAACCGCCAGGAAAGGTACGCCGCGAAGGTCGTGTCGCCGCGGCCGGTCCGGCCGGAGACGTTGCTGTTGGAGAACTTCTCGTAGTACGTCACTCCCTTGACTCTAGCGAGGACGCCCTGGGAATGCGTGATCAGCGTCTCCGGGCAACCCCACGACTCGACGATGATGGCGGCTTTCTCCAAATCTTCCGTGCCGGTCAGAATCCGGGCTTCAACGACGTCCAGCTTGAGCTTGTCCATCATGGCCGCGATTTCTTTTTTGTTCGCGACGTCGCTGAACTCGATATCGTGGGTCACCGGGGTGACGTGGCGGACGAAGTTCTGCATGTCGGCCGACAGGCTGTAGCCCCTGGATTTCAAGCCCTTCATCAGCGGCATGTCGAATTCGGTGTCGGAGATCCCGGCCAGGTGAACGCACGTCGAGCGCAGCTCCGGAACGTCGCTGATGGAAATGAGGCCGGCGGATTTGACCAGCGTGAGCTTGCGTTCATCCACATTTTCGCTCTCGTGCAAGACCCGCGAATAAGTGGTCTCCGCGCTCGCGATGACGTAGGTGTCAACGCCGGCATCCTTCATTGGCTGCAGGATGGCTTCGTCCTTTTTCGCCATCTTCACCACCGCGGCAACTTGCTTTCCTACGCGGGCGGCGACCATGACGCCGCACAACACGGCGCTTCCCGGGGCGATATGGGGCGTTCCTCCGAAGGGGATAATTTCGTCGTAGCACATGTGGCCGACGAATGTGATGTCGTACTTCTTGGGCATGTCGATGGATTCCTTAGAAAGCGGTTAGATTTTTTGACAATGGATGGACACGGACTCGCGCGGATCGGAAAGGGGGAGCGAGTTACACCGGTCTCCCGGCCGATTCGCGATCTTCCCGCCCCCACTTATCCGTCACCATCCATGCGCATCCGGCGGTTCACTTCTATCTTCCGCTGCCCTAACCCTTGAGCAGCTCGGGGAAGAACGAAATCAGGTCCGGCGACTCGATGGTCCCGGATTTCTTCTTCGCCTGCAGGTCCTTGATGTAGTTCATGACCAGATGCGTCCAGACAGCCCCCGGCCGGGGATAGGCGGCGACGATGTAGTGCGGGCCCGGAGCCGTCTCCCCCATCTCCGTCTCCAGCTCCGCCCGCAGATTGTCCGGAGTGATCATGGAATTGGCGTAATCGAAGACCACCCGGTCCATGGCCTTGTAAACTTCCTTGCTCTCCCTGGCCATGCCGTAATAATCCAGCAACTCGGCGAAGACGTAATTGGAGGTCGTATAGACGTCTTTTCCCTGATCCGACTCCACTGGTTTGCCGTCCTTGGTTTTGCACATAGCCCAGCCCATAAAGGAGCGGTTGTTCTTGTAGATCGTTTTGAGAATCTTTTTGGCGCGCTCCTCCGGGATGAACGGCTCTTCGCCGATGGAGATCAAGTACCACAGGGCATCGAGCTGGTTGGTCCAGACATCGGTGTTGGTGTTTCCGCTCTCCGGATCAAAACAGGTGACGTAATACTGGAGCTTCTCGCCCTTCTTGTTCTTCACGTCCCGCCACAATTCCTCCAGGCTCTTCCAGCCCTTGTCGAAGACCTTCTGGATGTGCGCCTCGCCGGCTTTGTCCTTGAGCATGCGGGCCATTTTGATCATGGCCTGACAGCCGCCCAGGAACTGCGTGGCGTCGTAGGCGTCGGCGCCGAACAGGACCAGGTTGTCGAAGGTGTTTTTCACCTCTTCCGGATAGCCTTCGGGGATGCCGTCGTTGTCGAAATCGAGCTTCAGCAGCGCCTCCAGGCCGAATTTCAGCGTCTCCCAGTTCTTCTTCAGGAAATCCATGTCGCCGGTGAACTTCACGTTGCGCAGAACGCGCATCATGAGTTTGGGGAACAGGTCCACCCAGTAATTGTTGTTGTACCAGGCGTAATCGCTGACGTTGCGCAGGGGATGGCCCTTGGGCATGGCGCCCAGATCGTGGGCGACGCTGCCCTTGGTCTTGAAGGCGTCGCGGATCTGGGTCAGCGACTTGCCTTCGTATTCCTCGGGATGTTCCTGGAAATGCTTTCTCGCTTCGACGAACGAAGCGTGATAGTGGTAATAGCGCGGGGTGGGATCCTCGGCCTGAATCGAGTCGATGAAACCCTGGCACAGATCTTTTTCCACGCGCGGGAAGAGCATCAACAGCACCATCGAATACCAATCCACGTCCGACGGATCGATATAGGCGTAGTCGAAACATTCCAGGAACCGGGCGCGCTCATTTCCCTTTTCGTCCTCGACCCAAACTATGGCGTTGGACAGCGGGAAATGGAGTTCGTTCAGGATCAGCCTGGTCAGGCGCAGGGTGCCGGCCCTGTCGCCTTTATAGGAGGGGCTGGACTGAATCGAATCAAAGATTCGTTTTTGAATTGCTACGGTCCGTTCCCACCACAGCGGATAGTTGTTCAGGGCGAGCTTGGCCATGTCGACCGTCCGCGTCTCCTTGTCAGTGAA
>Ga0187852_1003646_pt1 | contig 11103 bp, 9 predicted proteins | sample June2016WEW_6_40_FD_134511 | JGI IMG/M metagenome (GOLD analysis project Ga0187852, IMG submission 134511) | Peatland microbial communities from SPRUCE experiment site at the Marcell Experimental Forest, Minnesota, USA - June2016WEW_6_40 | ecosystem: Environmental > Terrestrial > Soil > Wetlands...
CGCCGAGAACGAAGAAGTTCGCGTTGTCGGCCGCGGTCTTGCCGTCTTTGCGCGCGCGGCCTGCGGTCGCGTACTCGAATGCGCCGATGATGTGCTCGGGGCGGAAGTCGCGCGAACCGAGACCGTAGCTGCCGCCGAAGAAGCGCGGCACTTCTGCAAGTTCGACCTTGGGCAGGCCGTCGGTTCCCTGGACAGCTTTTGAAAAAGCAGTGCGGATGTCGCGGCCGAGGGGATTATCGCCGGCCAGCGCCTCGTCGGTGCGTTCGAGGATGATGACGTTCTTCTTGCCCCTGAGCGCGTTGACCAGCGCAGCCTCAGGGAACGGCCGGATGACGTTGACATGGATGGAGCCGACGCTCGCGCCGCGTGTCTGGCGCAGATAATCGACCGCGGCTTCAATGTTCTCGGCTGCCGATCCGAGCGAAATAAAGACGGTGTCCGCGCCGGCAGTCTTGTACTCGCTGATCAACCCGTAGCTGCGGCCAGTCAGCTCGGCGAACTTTTCATAGGCCTCTTCCAGGAACTGCAAAATCGGCTCGGCGAAGTTGTTTCTCCGCGCGATCACGCCTTGCATGTAGTGTTCCTGGTTCTGCACCGGGCCGAGCAGGACTGGATTGGTTAGATCCATCATTTTGGGCACGCGGCGGCGCGTGGGTCCGAAGAGAACGCGCTGCGCTTCTGTGGGGCAATCGATAATGTCGTCGGGCGCGCCCAGGTACTCGCGAATCAACTCCGACTCGTGCTTGTAGAAGGTGCGCTCCAGGTGCGTGGTCAGGAAGCCGTCCATGATGTTCATACCCGGCGTGAGCGCGAGCTCGGTGACGCGGCGCAGGATCAGGGCCTGGTCGGCGGCCTGCTGCGCGTCTTTGCCGAACAGCATGATCCAGCCGGTGTCGAGCGCGCCATAGATATCGTCGTGGCCGCAGTGCACATTCAGCGCATGCTTGGTGAGAGCGCGCGCGCCCACCTCGAGCACCATCGTCGATCCCTTGCCGGGCGCGTGATAGTACTGCTCCACGCCGTAGACGACACCCTGGCCCGAAGTGAAGTTCACCACGCGCTTGCCGCACACCGAGTGCGCGATGGCGCCGCCCTGGGCCGCATGCTCGCCCTCGGTTTCGATGGCCAGCGTATTGCTGCCGAAGACGTTCAAATGGCCTTCAGCGTAGGCCTGCTGGAAGAGCTCGCCGCCCTCGGTCGAAGGCGTGATGGGGTAAAAGACGCCGGCGTCGGCGATGCGGGTTTCGGTGTGGTACGAAACCAGTTGATTTCCGTTGGCGGTAACGCGGATGCCAGGATAGCGAGCAGCCTTCATAGAGTCCTCACAATGAGCCAGGTTGCGACGTTTTCCGATATTGTTGCATGCACCGGAGTGCGGAGACGGGAAGTGCTTCCCATCCGTATCATCCGATGGCCACGGTCAAAGATGTGCAGTGCGTGCCTGCTTGCGCCAAAGCAGCCCGATCAAAAAGCCCTTGTCCAAACCAAGCGGAACGGCCGCGCCGGCATTCAGGAGACCTAAGGGGAAGGTTACTCCTCGCGAAGACAGCCATCCTCAGTATGCTCCTTGGATAGAGACGGTGTTTCACGATTCGGGACCACTTCGTGCTCTGGTCCAGGTCCGGGAATACCGCACGCAGGCGCGGTCGAGCGCTGTTGCGCTACCATAAACATAGGATTGAGGTTCCCAATGTTTGTCGTGGTTTGGCAGTTTGAGATTGCCGAGGAGAATGTGGCTGCTTTTGAGGCCGCTTACGGGCCCGAAGGCGCCTGGGCACGGCTTTTCCGCGCATCGGCTGAGTACAAGGGCACCGAGCTGCTCCGCGACGCGTATGTTCCCGGCAGTTACCTCACCATCGACCGCTGGACCAGCGAAGAGGCCTTTCGCGCCTTCCGCAAGGACCACGACAGCGAGTACGAAACCCTGGACCGCCAGTGTGACGCGTTGACCGGCAAAGAAACACGGGTGGGCGCGTACACGGTTTGAACGCACTATCTTTGGATCTCGATTTCCAGGCCCCACCAAGAATCGGTCTTTGAGCGGATCACCGGAACGTTGACGTCGGCCAGGATGAAACCTGAGAACCGCTCTCGCTGCCGAGCATCGACCGAAGCGCACAAAGAACAAAATAACGACGGTCGTTGGTCAGCATGGACCCAAACGTGATTCTGCGTTTGCCTTCCAGCGCGATAGTGCGTCCCCGGCCGCCTGCATTGAAGTTGTATGATCCCGTCGCAAAGTCTTCTCGCGCGGTGCGGAAATCAGACCAGGCATAATTTCTGGTGAGGCCTAACCAGCCAACGCCATTGAAGACGGACAGGCGGTCCGCGTTCCGTGTGATCACTGTTTTTCCTGCAACGGTCAGCGCACAACCGCAAAGTAGAAAACAGGTACCAATCAGGAATGGGAGACCAAAGAGTGATGCGGCAAAGCTTAGATGTCCCGACATAAACTGACTCCCGTAAATGCCAAACATCGATATTCCAGACCAGGCGCACGTAAATGGTATGAGGAAGGCCGCCATCCAGGAGCGGGTAGTCGCCCCGATGGTGAATCCGCCAGGCAACTGCTCAAACCAGGCACCGCTCGGGGGTGAAGTGAGGTCCGGCCCGGTACGCTGAGAACCGTCCACGATCTCAGAGAACCGAAATGTCTTACCGCAGGCTCGGCATAGGGCCAGATCGGTCGAGACGTTAATATCCTCGACCCCTATCGTCGACTTGCAAGACGGGCATAATGTGCTCATGAGAACCAGATTATGCCATAGCATCGACGCTCATTCGAGGATCAGCAGATTCTTGCTGAACTGCGGCCCGGCCAAGTATTTGAGGCCGCGGTCGAATGTCACCAGCACTCCGCCTTCTTTGATGGCCATTCCGAGAAGATATGCGTCCGTCACCTGTTGATGGCCGAAGATGCGGTCTGCAAAGGGCGCGGTGAGCCTTACCCAACTCTCCTTTATCGGCCAATAGCAGTATCCCGGTTCCCGCATGAGTTCCTTAAGAACGTCTGCGCTCTTTGCCAGCGTGCGCGCGCCTGAATGCGCCGCCGGATTCGTCGTCACGCGGACAAATCCGGCTTCCGTCAGCGGGCAAATCCCCCAGCTCTGCTGACCGGAAGACTTGAGCCAATCCCACGCTCTCGCGTGATGCCGGTGATTGTCATCGGTGAGCGCAATCAAGACGTTCAAATCAAGCAAATTTCGCCGGATCAAACTCTTCCTCCTCGAGTTTCTTCACCATTTCGGATGTGATCGTTCTGCCACTTGGAGGAAGAAGGGGAAAGCCATTTGGACCTCTTCTGATGTCGGGCTTTGCCGGCTTCTCAGGAGCCTCCGCCTTGCGAATCAGCTCGTTAATCGCTGCGCTTAGAGTAAGTCCTCTCGCACGGGCATAGTAGGCGGCGAACTCGTGGGTTTCGTCGTCGAGCGTGATCGTGGTTCTCATAACCCCATCCTACATCATTTTTGAATTTGATGCATTATTTCTATTTTGATGCAATTAGTTCTATTTGATGCACAATGTGAATTTGATGCAGACGCGAAGTATTGATGCGAATACGCTCCTGATCATGAGCCATTTCCGGTATTCTCTCTTTCTTCGCCAGTTTTTCTATCCATTCCTGTCTCATCCTGCTACAATCCCTTGGAAATCCAATTCAAGCCCCTCGCCGCTTCTTGCCAGGAATGCATGAGATGCGCAGGGCAAGCATTTTTTTAGGAGCCCTCCCAATGGCCATCGTGGACGACCGCACCAAAGCCGTAGAACTAGCCCTGTCGCAGATTGAGAAGCAGTTCGGAAAGGGGTCGATCGTCCGTCTCGGCTCCCGCGAGGCGCTCTTGCCGATTGCGGTGATCTCCACCGGCTCCATCAGCTTCGACGCGGCGCTGGGCGTGGGCGGCATCCCGCGCGGCCGCGTATCGGAGGTTTTCGGTCCCGAGTCCTCGGGCAAAACCACCATCTGTCTTCAGGTCATCGCCGAAGCGCAAAAGGCGGGAGGTCTGGCGGCCTTTGTCGACGCGGAACACGCGCTCGATCCCGGATACGCCAAGAAACTGGGCGTCGACGTCGATAATCTGCTGGTCTCGCAGCCCGACTCCGGCGAGCAGGCCTTGGAAATCACCGAAGCGCTGGTTCGCTCGGGCGCCATCGATGTGCTGGTGGTGGATTCGGTGGCCGCGCTGGTGCCCAAGGCCGAGCTCGACGGCGAGATGGGCGACTCGCACATGGGCCTGCAGGCGCGGCTGATGTCGCAGGCGCTGCGCAAGCTTACGGGCACGGTTTCGAAGTCGCGCACCGCGCTGGTCTTCATCAACCAGATCCGCGAAAAGATCGGCGTGATGTTCGGCAACCCCGAAACCACCACCGGCGGGCGCGCGCTCAAGTTTTACTCTTCGGTGCGCATCGATATCCGGCGCATCGCCGCCGTCAAGGAAGGCGACACGGTGGTCGGCTCGCACACCAAGGTCAAGATCGTGAAAAACAAGGTGGCCGCGCCCTTCCGCGAGGCCGAGTTCGACATTCTCTACGGCGAGGGCATCAGCAAGGAGGGCGACGTGCTGGACCTGGCCGTGACCCACAACATCGTGGAGAAGTCCGGCGCGTGGTACAGCTACGGCGGCGAGCGCATCGGACAAGGGCGCGAAAACACCCGGAGTTTCCTGAAAGAAAACAAGGAAGTCTTCGCCAAGCTGGACGCCGAGCTGCGCAAGCGGCTGGGCATTGGCGCCGCCAAGGCAGACGTGCCCGAGGTTCCGGCAGGCGGCGAAGTTCAGGCCAAAGAAGCGGTGCGCGGGCGCAAGGGCTGATCTCATTAGATTCGATGGGCTTCTTGGTCCGACCTGCCGCACTCCATTATCTGGAAGGCGATATAGAGGTCATGGAGGCTGGCACGTAAAGCGTCAGCGGTCGAATGAAAATCGTTCCTTCTCTGCTGAATCGTCCGGAGTCCGCTGTACACGAGGAGCTACAAGGAATTGCGTCGGATGCTGGCATGAGAGTCTTTGCCAAAACGAGACTCTCGGATGTAATTGAAAAGGGCTCCTCCTTTCTAACTCAGCGCGAATTCGATTTTTATTCAAGAAGCCATTTTGACTTTGTGTTGACAGATAGCACTTTTCTACCGCTTATGGTCGTTGAGTATGATGGTCCAGTTCACACTCAAGATAAAGTGCAACGCGAAAGAGATGCAATCAAAAACGAACTTTGTCAGAACGCCAATTTAGGCCTTTTGCGGATCAACGACAGATATGTAACGAAACTAGAAAACGGCATGACACTTCTCCGATGGATCATTGAGGTACGAGAGATAGAGAAACGATTCAATGAGGCGCAAATGGACGGGTCAATTCTTTGGGATGAACCCTTCGATCCAGCCTTTGTGCAGCCGGGTGGAGATACGAAGAGGTTCCCGTACTGGCTTTCCCGAAATGCAACGCAATCAATACATGATTTCTTTGATGAATTAGATCGCGCCGCGCCGAAGGGCTGGACATCCATTTGTGGCGAAGACGAAAAGGGGAATGGACATCGTCTGTCATTCCTCCACTTTGGAGAGCAAGTCTTGTGGTGCCGGACCGCAATGAAAAAGCAGAACCTCGAAATGGGTCTGGACGATCTGCTGCGGGAAATTGACACCTGCGAATTGGGGCTCTGTTTGAGGAAATTTCGCAAAGGAGAAATCTCTTCGTGCACGAAAGGGAGATTTCTCTCAATCTTTCAACGATTTTGCGAGAAGTATCGTGCGCAGCCATCTTTTTCTTCGGGAACTCAGCCGTTCAATTGTTCTTGGAACCCAACGACGGGCTGGAAATTCTGATGTAATGAGGATGGAATCGGATGATTTGGTCGCGCAGCTAAAGGTGCGATCAAAAGGGGTCCTAAACCTATCGGAGCTTCTATAGGTGGTAGTGTCTGCTGCCTATATTGGCAACGTTCAGGAGGATGGGAATGAAAGCCTATTCGCGCCGCGCAATGCTCAAAGGCAGCCTGTTGGCGCCGGCGGTTGCCGTTGCGGCCAGCGGCTTGAACCCCGTGGAAGCGGCGATGCAGGCGGCCGGCGAAGCCTCCGGTCCGCTGCCGGCGAATGAATCCGAGGCAACCCAGGGATTGGCGGCGGTGAATGCCTTCCGTGAACGCCTGTTGCTCGATTTCGGCTGGCGCTTCCATCTCGGCGACGCGAGCGATGCGGCCAAGGACTTCGGCTTCGGCAGCGGACGCGCCGGCAACTTTCAAAAGACGGGCGGCTTTCTTCCGGCGAGCTCTCTCGGCTTCGACGACAACGACTGGAAGCCGGTCAACCTGCCTCACGATTGGGCCATCGAACTGCCCTTTACCAACGATCCTGCGCTCGAGAGCAAGGGCTTCTATCCCCTGGGCCGCAACTACCCTTCGACCAGCATCGGCTGGTACCGGCTTGTCTTCGAGATGCCCGCTTCGGATAAGGGCAAGCGCATCTCTCTGGAATTCGACGGCGCCTACCGCGAGACCATGGTGGCCCTGAACGGCTTTTACGTCGGCCGGCACAGCGGCGGCTACGATCCCTTTCGTTTCGACGTCACCGGCTTTGTCAATTCTGGCGGGAAAAATGTCCTCGTGGCGCGCGTGGACGCAACCGAGAGCGACGGCTGGTTCTACGAGGGCGCGGGCATCTACCGCCACCTGTGGCTGGTGAAGACGAACCCTGTGCATGTGCGGCAATGGGGAACCTTCGTGTCGTCAGAGATGAAAGCGGGCGCGGCTGCGCTCTCCATCCGCACCGAGGTGAGCAACGACAGCCATGCCGTTGCCAACGCGCGCGTGGTCTCCACCGTTCTCGATCCCGTAGGCCGTTCGGCAGGCAAAGCGGTGACGGCCTCGGCAGCCATCCCCGTGGGCACCGAGCAAAGCTTCGAGCAGAAGATGACGGTGAGCAAGCCGCAGCTCTGGTCGCTCGACGACCGCAACCTCTACACGCTGGTGACGGAGGTGCGCGTGGGCGGCGATGTGGTGGATCGCTGCGAGACGCTTTTCGGCATTCGCACCGTCAAGTTCGATGCGCAGAAAGGGCTTCTTCTCAACGGCGAGCCGGTGAAGGTGAAAGGCACCTGCAATCACCAGGACCATGCGGGCCTGGGCGCGGCGCTGCCCGACGCCATCGAGTACTACCGCATCCGCAAGCTCAGGGAGATGGGCTCGAACGCCCTGCGCACCGCGCACAATCCGCCCACGCCGGCGCTGCTCGATGCCTGCGACGATCAGGGCATGCTGGTGCTGGACGAGACGCGGATGATGTCGTCGAACCCGGAGGGCCTAAGCCAGTTTGAAAACCTCGTGCGGCGCGACCGCAACCGTCCCAGCGTCTTCATGTGGTCGATGGGCAATGAGGAAGCCGCGGCCAACACCGAAAGGGGCGCGCTCATCCTCACCGCGATGAAAGAGGTGGCCGCGCGGCTCGACGGGACGCGCCCGGTCACCATCGCGCCCACGGGCGCCATCGGAACCGGAGGCCTCGCGGTCTCGGATGTGATCGGCTACAACTACGCGGACCCGCAAGCCGAGGTCTATCACAATGGGCACCCCGGCAAACCCGTCATCGGCACGGAAACCGTGAGCGCCGTGGGGACGCGCGGCATCTACGTGACCGACTACGGCAAGGGCTACGTCGCCGCTTACGATCCCTACACCACAACCGGCCGCGCTTCGGCCGAGGGCTGGTGGAGCTTTTGCAACGCGCGCCCGTGGCTGGCCGGCGGCTTTGTGTGGACCGGCTTCGACTATCGCGGCGAGCCCTCGCCTAACGGCTGGCCGAACATCAGCTCGCAGTATGGCATCATGGACACCTGCGGCTTTCCCAAGGACACTTACTACTACTACCAGTCGTGGTGGACCGGGAATCCCGTGCTGCATCTCTTTCCGCACTGGAACTGGGAGGGGATGGAAGGCAAGGAGATCGCCGTCTGGGTACATTCCAACATGCAAAGCGTCGAACTTTTTCTGAACGGCAAGAGCCTGGGCGCGAAGGAGATGCAGAAGGACTCGCACCTGGCCTGGAACGTGGCCTACGAGCCCGGAGCTCTGGAGGCGCGCGGCTTCAGGGAAGGCGAGTTGGTGATGACGGACCGGAGGGAAACTACGGGCGCGCCAGCTGCGCTCGCTATCTACGCAGACCGTGCCGAGATCGCCGCCGATGGCGAAGACGTGGCCATCTTTGCCGTGGAGGTCCGCGACGCGCGCGGCCGCCCGGTGCCCATCACAGACAATCTGGTCGCGTTCAAGGTCATCGGCGCGGGAAGACTGATCGGCGTGGGCAACGGCGACCCTACCGATCAGGGGTCCGGCAAGAGTTCGTCCTGCAAGGCCTTCGGCGGGCGGTGCATGGCGATCGTACAGTCCGGGAAATCCGCAGCGAGCATCACGGTGGAAACCACGTCGCCCGGTCTCGAGCCGGCGCAGGCAACCATTTGGGCAGGCGCGGTCACACCGCGTCCGCAGGTGACCGCGTGGGAGCGCCGGGCGCCCCAGGGTGCGGGCCTCACCGGCCTGTGGCGGCCCGCGCCGAACGGCGGAATGCCGCTCTTCGTTTTGATTCAGGACCGGAGCTCGCTGAAAGGAACCGTGGAAGGCATCGGCGAAAGCTGGGCGGGCGGCGACAACGCGCCCACCCCGATTACGGACGGCCGCGTCGATGGAGCAATCGTCAGCTTCACAGCCGGAGACAGCAGTTTCTCCGGCCGCATCAATGGTGATGCCATCGAACTGGTGCGGGATCGGTCCTTAGGCGCGAATGCGCCACAGCTTCCTTACCAAAACGCAACCTCTGTCACGGCCGTCGGTCCTGCGCCCGATGGCTCCGATCCCTCGCGCAGTCCGGCCTCCTTCGCGCCGCAACTGGAATCGATCGTCTTGCACCGGGCTGAGCGGTAGCGACGAACCGCGACGCCTTCGCTGCTAAAATCCGAAGTGAGCCCATGCCCGTCAAAGCCCTTTATCCCGGCACCTTCGATCCGCCCACCAACGGTCATATCGACCTGATCAAACGCGGAGCCAAAATCTTCGACCACCTCACCGTGGCGGTTCTCAACAATCCGGTCAAGGACCCGCTGTTTACGGTCGAAGAACGCGCGGAGATGCTGAGAGAGGTGACCGCCGAGATCGGCAACGTCTCCGTGGCGAGGTTCGACGGCCTCATGGTCGAGTTCGCCCGCCAGCAGGGCGCTTCGGCGGTGCTGCGCGGCATCCGCGCCATCTCCGACTACGAGCACGAGTTCCAGATGGCTCTGATGAACCGCCGTCTCGCGCCTGAAGTCGAGACCGTCTTTCTGCAGCCGGCCGGCCGCTACTCCTTCGTCAGCTCAAGGATGGTCAAGGAAGTCTTCAGTTTCGGCGGCGACATTACGGGCCTGGTCCCGCCGAATGTGCTCAAGCGGCTGCGCGCCAGGATCAAGAACGGCAACGGCGGGTGAACTGATCGCTCACCAGACGCGCGGCACGAGCCGGTAGCGGACCTTTCCACGATAGGCTTCGTACCCCTCCAGGCCGCGTACCAGCGTGCGCTCTTCTCCGAAGATGCGGACCACTATCAGCAGGATCATGACCATGCACGTGAGCAGCCCGGCAACGGAGCCGAGCACCAGCGAGCCGCCTATCATTAGAAGGCTTGCGCCCAGGTACATGGGATGACGCACCATGGCGTAGACGCCGGTGTCCACGACACGATGTCCGCGATCGGCCTGAATGCGCACCACCTGCGACGCGTAAGTATTGTCGGTGAACGAGCGGAACATTAAGAAGCCGCCGACGGTGACCAGAACGCCCCCGCACATTGCGCACCACAACGGCAAACGCGGCGTCGAGCCAAATCGCATCTCCAGCGGCGGCAAGACCATCCAGGCGACCCAAACCACTTTGACTCCAAGAAGGATGGCCAGATCGGAGCGTGATTGCCCGCCCCGGCCGGGCAAGCGAGCACGCTCGGCAAGCAGCGCCGGATCCTTGAGGCGCATCCACAAAAAGGAGATCACCATGAGCGCGACCCACGCGGAATAGCAGATCCATCCCCGCACCCAGCGCCAGTCCCCCGAAAGCCACACCAGCAGAACTGGCAGCCCCACGACAAAACCGAGGGCAGCCGTGAACCCAAACCTCGTACTGATCCAGTTGGCGCGCATGGGAAAGTCGCCTACATCTTACCGCCGATTTACCCCACGTCAATCCCACAGCGACAAAGGTTTGCCAAAAACTCAAAATCTGTAACAATGAAATCGTTATGACCGTGACAGCACCCGCAAAAGTCTTTGCCGACCGCATTGGCCGGATCGAAGTATCCGCGACCATGGCTGTGGCCGCCGAGGCGGCCAAACTGCGCGCTCAAGGCGCCAACCTGGTGGATTTCGGGGCCGGCGAGCCCCACTTCAACACTCCGCGGCACATCAAAGACGCCGCCATCGCCGCCATTGAGGCCAATTTCACCCGCTACACCGTGGTTCCGGGCATTCCCGACGTGCGCAAGGCCATTGTGGAGCGCCACGCCTGCGACTTCGGCTCGGACTACTCGATCGACGAAGCCATCTTCACAACCGGCGGCAAACATGCGCTCTTCGACGCTGTGCAGATCCTTGTCGACCACGGGGACGAGGTCATTCTGCCCGTTCCCTACTGGGTCAGCTTCAAGGACATCATCCAGTACGCGGGCGGCAAGGTCGTCTATCTCGAAACCAGCGAGGCCGAGAGCTTCCGCATCACGGCGGACGCTATCGAGCGCGCCATTACGCCGCGCACCAAAGCCATCATTCTCAACTCGCCGTCGAATCCGGCGGGTTCGGTGGTCACGGCCGAGGATCTGGAACGCATCGTCCACGTCGCCCACGAGCGGGGGATTTTCCTGCTTCTGGACGAGTGCTACGTGTACCTCAACTATGCCGACAAGCCGGTCTCCGGCGGCTCGTTCACCTGGGCCAAGGAGCGCATCGTCATCCTCGGCTCGCTCTCGAAGACCTATTCCATGACCGGCTGGCGGGCAGGATTCGCGCTGGCTTCCAAGCCGGTCGCCGCCAATCTGAGCAAACTGCAGTCGCAGTCCACCTCGAACGCCACCAGCATTGTGCAGAAGGCGGCTATCGCGGC
>Ga0187852_1003655_pt1 | contig 11091 bp, 8 predicted proteins | sample June2016WEW_6_40_FD_134511 | JGI IMG/M metagenome (GOLD analysis project Ga0187852, IMG submission 134511) | Peatland microbial communities from SPRUCE experiment site at the Marcell Experimental Forest, Minnesota, USA - June2016WEW_6_40 | ecosystem: Environmental > Terrestrial > Soil > Wetlands...
ATGTACTCCCGGATGATCACAAGGTTGTAAGCAGGACGGTTCTCGACAATGGGCACCCCATTCCTGTCGAATATTATTCCGCGCGGAGCGGCGATCTCCTCGATCCTGATCCGATTATTCTCGGATTGGAAACGGTAGGATTCGCCCTGGAGCACCTGAAGATGCCAAAGCCGAACCATATAGATCATCATCAGCAGCAGCATAATGGCGTAGATCGGAATATATTGCTTCTGGAAAGAAACCGACTCGGTACTTTCCCAGTTTATGAGCTTGAGTCCGTCGAACTTTTTGCCTTTGGTTTTCATCTCTGTTCGAATCCGACCCTCTCAGTCGCTAAATCGTATTTCGAGGGTTCAACATCGCATAGATCAAAAAGGGCGCGATTGTAACTGAAAGAAGTGTTCGAATGCCAAGTCCGATCCATATGGAATTGAGTTCAGGAACATCCATAGGGACAAAGGATAAAAACAACCCAAGCGCAATGGACTGGCCAAGAGAGCACAGCCCGACCAAACCCATCTGATAGGCCGGATTGCAGCAGTCGAACCTCTCCGATGCCATGTTCACCAGGCAGACGGTTACCGTATAGGAACCTACATGCAGACCCCAGAACTCCCCTGAAAAATTATCCACAACGAATCCCAAAAAGCCGGCCCAGAGCACACCCGCCAGCGGGGGCCATTCAACCGCGATTGCAAACATGAGCGGAAGGAACAGGTCAACCCGCAGAGCCGGGTAGGGAAGCCGCGGAATCAGATGAGCCTGTAATGTCAGCACAAATAAGCTGTAAAGGGTGGTCTTGATCATCCGTCCAGGGGTAATACCCGTGGCTAAAGGGGCGGAAACAATCATCTTCAATCCACTTTAGGCGCGGGCTGGGCCTGTCCCTCAGGCACGGTTTGAGATTTTTCTCGTAGCCTGTTCTGTTCCCTGGCCTGCCCTTGAGACCTGGAGTTGAGGTCCGTCTGAGTCTGAGGCTTGAGCTGAGGCTTTGGCTTGGGAGTTGTCTGAGCCGGCGGCTTTGTCAGAGGCTTGGCCAAATCTTTGGCCACAGGCTTTGTTTCAGAACCTGCCTGAGGCTGTGCCGCAGGTCTTGTCTGAGTCTGCGGTTGGGCAACAGTCTGAGCCGCAGCCGGCTGGTCGTCATCTTTAACACCCAGCCCAACCCCACCGCGCTTTATTATGAGCACCTCCTCAAGTGCGCTCAACCGAACCAGCGGTTTGACATCGATTTTTTGAAAAAGATCGGTCGGGCTCTTATAGATCGAATGTACGACACCCAGCCGCAGCCCCTTGGGATAAATACCGTCTTTGCCGGAAGTGATCACGAGATCACCTTCCTTTATATCGAGATTACTACGAATGTATTTTAAAACGCACCCGTTTGCGTCTTTGCCGCAGAGAATGCCCCGTACGCGATTTCGCTGGTCAATAGCGTCTACATCACTGCCCTGGTCGGTTATAAGCAAAACCCGGCTATACCGGTCCGAAACGTCCAGAACACGGCCAATCACCCCTTCGTCATTGACGACAGGCATATCGGGAGCCACTTCATCCCGAAATCCCTTATCGACCATCAGTGTCTGAAACCAACCGGTCAGATCGTGTACTATAACTTCTGCAGGAATCGTTTCAACCATGGTCGAGGTCTTGAAATCTATCAGCCGCCGCAACCGCTGGTTTTCGACATAAGCCTCCTGGTAAGACGTAACCCTGCCTTGCAGCTCGATAACTTCTCTTTTGAGCGCTTCATTCTCGCCGCGCAGATTCTTGAGCCAGATATAATCCTTAAATAACTGTTCGAAGCCCGAAAATAGATTGCCGAAAAACCGGATCGGAAAGCTCACCGTTTCCGTCACTGAACGCTGCAATACGTCCATTTTGTTGGGAGTTCGGAAATTGAGGGAAAAAATATATAAAAATACGCTGATAAACACGAGGATCAGGAGTGCGCCACGCGACCGGCGAAGCCAAATGCCCGTATTGAAAAATTTCATATTAAGCACTTCGATTTTGAAAAATGAAAGCCTGCCGGGCTTTTAACCTGCCCGGTTGAGGCATCTAATATGGACATAATGATAAAATCAGTGAATTAAGTTCGGGCCACAGGCCGTAAGGAGGCGATCAAGCACCGATGCCGGCCGGCCGGCAAGGCCGAAAAAGCTCGCCGTCCGCAGGCCATGGCTCCACCTCTCAGGATAGTACGTCCTTTAAGAGCTCAATCTCCTCCAATGCTTTACCGGAACCGAGCACGACAGTAGACAGGGGGTCCTCCGTCAGCATTATCGGCAATCCTGTCTTAAGTCTCAGGAAGTGATCGAGATTTTTGAGAAGCGCTCCTCCACCGGTCAGAACGATCCCTCGGTCCACGATCTCTCCCGCCAGTTCGGGAGGCGTCTGCTCGAGGGCAACTTTTATGGTTTCCAGGATTGCGTCGATTTGCTCCTGGATCGCTTCCCGGATTTCATCCGAATTGATCTCAAGGGTGTTGGGGATCCCCGTTACCAGATCGCGGCCCTTTATCATCATAGTTTCAGTTTCGCCAAGAGAATAAGCATTCCCGATGGTGGTCTTTATACGTTCCGCCGTTGTTTCACCTATCAGCATATTGTACTTGCGTTTAATGTGCTGGAGAATGTCCTGGTCCATTTTGTCGCCCCCAATGCGCACAGACCGGCTGTACACAATCCCGGCAAGCGAGATGATAGCGACTTCGGTTGTTCCTCCGCCTATGTCCACAACCATGTTGCAAACCGGCTCGGTTATGGGGAGTCCAGCCCCGATTGCGGCCGCCATAGGCTCCTCTATCAGGTATACCTCATGGGCGCCAGCGGATTCAGCGGACTCCCTAACGGCCCTTTTTTCAACCTGTGTCACGCCCGAAGGAATACAGATTATTACTCTTGGCCTTACAAAGGCCCGCCTGTTGTGCACTTTGCGTATGAAGTATCTCAGCATTGCCTCGGCCACTTCAAAATCCGCAATTACCCCATCTTTCATGGGCCTGATCGCAGTGATATTGCCCGGAGTCTTGCCGAGCATCATCTTTGCCTCTTTGCCCACAGCCACGACCCTGTTGGCGCCGCGCTCATCCCTGCGAACCGCGACAACCGACGGCTCTGTCAGCACAATTCCCTTACCCCGCACGTAAACAAGCGTATTGGCGGTCCCAAGGTCTATTGCAAGATCATTTGAGAAAAGCCCTACTATTCTGTTGAGGAACATCCTTTAGAATTCTCCTTCCGACCCAGTTTTAGATAATCTTTCATAGCATATGAATCGCATATGCGCAATCCCTAAGAGATAGGAATGAACAGCACCGGGGTGATTTGCCCAAAAGGGAAGCAAAAGCCTCAAAATCCTCAAATGTCACTCTTATGCCTTTTGCGGGGTCATAGAATCGGGGCAATCCTGGGGAGATGGTTTTTAAACGGTTTTTTGCGTACTTGACAAACGATGAAGATTTCGATTAAAGATAAGGTTTCGCGCATACCGTGTCGTTTCAAAGGGCTTTCGGCGCGCTTCCCGGTGCTTGATCCGGAGCAGGAAAATATATATACCTTAAAAGGAAGTTTAATGTCTAAGAGAACCTTTCAACCGAGCAATGTGAAGAGAAAACGCACTCACGGCTTCCTTGAGCGAATGTCGACAAAGGCTGGCCGCAGCGTACTGAAGCGGCGGCGCGCAAAGGGCAGAAAACGGCTGTCGGTTTGAGACGAGATGGGACCCTGGAATCTTCGGACGAGGAATCTTTGAGGGCCAAGTTCAGTTTCCGGCCTCATGAAAGAATCCGTTGCTCCGCCGATTTCCAGCGCGTCAAAAAAGCGGGAAAACGAGCGAAAACCCCCCATTTCGGTCTGAATTTCATTCCAAACGGTCTTGCATATCATCGATTGGGCCTTATTGTGCAAAAGCGGTTTTGGCCTGCGGTAGGGCGCAACCGCATCAAGAGGGTCATTCGAGAATGGTTCAGGCTGAACAAGGGCCGGATTCCACCGCCGGGGAAAGACATCGTCGTAATAGCCCGCACTGGAGCGGAAAAACTCTCACCGGGAGACCTCCTCAGGGAGTTCTCAACGGTTTTCCATAAACAGGAAAATGACTGATGATCCGGTCGATATTTCTGGGCCTGATTCGATCATATCAATATCTCATCTCACCGCTGTTTCCCCAGACCTGCCGCTTTTCGCCCAGCTGTTCGCATTATACCCATGATGCAATCAGTACGCACGGCATTCCCAAAGGAATTTACCTGGGGTTGAGACGAATTGTGCGCTGCCACCCCTTCAACCCAGGGGGCTATGACCCCGTGCCACGACCAGCACCCTGGAGTGACAAAGATTAATGGAGACTTCCTGAATGGATTCCAAGGCCCTTTTGGCAATAGCATTATCATTCCTGCTTTTTCTGGCTTGGCATTTTTATTTCGGTCCCACACAGCTCCCCCCGCCCCAGCAAAAACAGGCCGCCACTAATGCGACTCAGCCCCAAACGATTCCGCCCCCGGCCGCGCTTCCACCTGCGCCGCCACCGGCGGTGGACCTTTCAGCCCAGAAGACATGGTCGATTGCCGATTCACTCTTCAGGATGAAGATCATTGCCCAGGGGGCGCGAGAAAGATCTTTCGAACTCCTCAAGTTCAAGCAGGAACTCAAACCCGATTCCCCCCCGATGCAAATGATTCGTGACACGGCATACCTGCCACTGGACGTCGAACTCCTCTTACATAAGGATTGGGACCTCTACATGAGGCCTTTTACGAGCGATGCGCCCACCGATCTCAAGATTGCTCCCGGAGACCCTCCCAGAAGCATTGCCTTCCAAACCGAGATCCCGGGGAAAGTCCGCCTGACAAAGATTTTCACGGTACAAGGCGATTCCTACGCTATGGATCTGGAAGTTCAGATTCAGAACCTTTCGGCAGAAAAACTTTCCGATCAGATGGGACTCAGCTTTTATTTCAAGCCATATTCGGAATCTGCGCACCAGACCTATAACCAATCGCGGCTTACATTCTCAACGAACGGGTCGAATCATGATCTGGCGCTCAAGGACTTTGCAAAGCCGGACGCAACCCCCAAACCTCCCTACGACTGGGTGGCATATCAGGATAATTTTTTCATCCAGGCAATCATTCCGCTAACACAGGGCGGTTATCAGGTCGTCCCCAGCGTAGTGACCGATGAGACTCAGCATACTCAAATCACCAGGCTGGTTTATCTGACAGATAAGTTCGATCTCGATCCGAACGGGTCCAGCTCATTCAAGCTCAGGATTTACAATGGCCCCAAGATAGTAGGCACTCTCAATGAGGCCGGCCATAACCTCTCTGCCGCAGTTGACTACGGCTGGTTCACCTTCCTCGCAAAACCGCTTCTGGTGGTGCTCAGGTGGTTCTACTCCTTCACCCATAATTACGGGATTGCAATCATTCTGCTGACAATCATCATCAAGCTGGTTTTCTGGCCTCTGACCCATAAAAGCTACACATCAATGCAAAAAATGAAAAAGGTTCAGCCCAAGATTCAGCAGATCAGGGAAAAATACAAGGATGACAAGGAGAAGCTGAACCAGGAGCTGATGCAGGTCTACAAGACCCATAAAGTGAATCCGATGGGCGGATGCCTGCCTATGGCGCTTCAAATACCGGTTTTTTTCGCTCTCTATCGCATGTTGAACTCAGCGGTCGAACTCCGGCACCAACCGTTCGCGCTCTGGATACACGATCTCACCGCTCCCGACCGCCTTAACCTGGGGTTTTCAGTCGATCTTCCGATGATTGGCCATTTAGACGGGCTGCCGGTTTTGACAATCCTTATGGGCATAACAATGTTTCTTCAGCAAAAAATGACGCCGTCCTCAGGAGATCCTCGCCAGGAAAAGATAATGCTCATAATGCCGGTCATGTTTACCTTTTTCTTTATCAACTTCCCGGCAGGTCTTGTGCTATACTGGTTTGTAAACAATCTTCTCTCTATTGCGCAGCAATACTGGATTAATCGTCATGCCAGCGCTTAACGGTTGTCTCTCCGCAAACCATCTTATCTTTTTACCGTGAATGACGGAGGAGAGCATGTCCACTTTTGAATTCGAAGAAAAATCACTCGAGGACGCAATAGAGCTTGCTTGCAAGCAACTGAAGCTTCCACGCGAGAAGCTCGACATAGAGATCATTTCGAAGGGCTCTTCGGGGATTTTCGGGATTGTCGGGACGAGAAGGGCTAAAATACGGGTAACCACGAAAGTTGCTCCCATTGGACTTGCGGCCGACAGGGCGAAGGAGGTCTTGGACGAGATACTCAAGCACATTGATTTGCCGATGGTCGTCGAGTGTGAGCCAAAAGACGGGTACTACTACCTGAACATAATCAGCAACGGCTCAGGGTTGCTCATCGGCAAACGGGGCAAGACTCTAAGCGCGCTCCAGTTCCTTGTATCAAAGATAGTGAGCAGGCAGACCGGAGAAAATGTTTCCATAATAGTGGACACAGAACACTACCGTTCCAAGCGCGAGGTAAGTCTGAATGAACTGGCGCGCCAACTGAGCGAAAAGGTCAAGAAATCCCACCGCTCACTTACAACCGGCCCGATGAGCGCTCAGGACCGCCGGATCATTCACTTGGCGTTAAAAGAGGACCACGAAGTCAGGACCAAGAGCAAGGGCGAGGGGAATCTCCGACGCGTCGTAATTTACCCGGTAAAGAAGACAAAGGCCTCCCCGCAAACCGAGGAAAAAACGGAATAGCAACCGTTAATTTATCATGGACTTCAGACTCCTCCAGGATACCATTTGCGCGATAGCCACCCCCATTGGCGAAGCAGGTATCGGCTTGATCAGATTAAGCGGGTCCGAATCGCTCAATATGGCCCGAAAGATTTTCACGCCTAAAGATCCCACTCGAACCTTAAGGTCACACACCCTCCACTACGGTTGGATCAAAGACCCTATTTCAGGCCAGGTGGTGGACGAAGTGTTGCTGACCTTCATGGCGGCGCCCAGAACTTATACCTGCGAGAACGTTATCGAAATTAACTGCCACAGCGGGTACGCAGTGCTCAACCGCATCCTCGAACTCGTCCTGGCAACCGGCGCCAGGCTCGCCCAGCCAGGAGAGTTTACGCGCCGCGCCTTCTTGAACGGACGAATCGACCTCTCACAGGCTGAAGCGGTTATAGAGATAATTCGTTCCCGCTCTGAACAGGGAATGCTTCTGGCAAACCGCCATCTTCGCGGAGATTTCAGACAACTCATTGAAAAATGGCGCGAAACGCTGATCCAGGTACAAACACGTCTCGAAGCTTTTATAGACTTTTCGGAAGACCTTGCTGAAGAAACGGAGCAAGAAGCCCCCGGGTATGAATCGCTTCTGGAGGAGGTGCTGGAGGGAGTCACAAGACCCCTCAAGACCATCTTGAACAGGTACGAAGAAGGACGCGTGCTGCGCGATGGACTCACACTGGTGCTGGTGGGAAAACCAAACGTCGGTAAGTCCTCGATGCTCAACGCCCTGCTCGGCAAGGACCGGGCCATCGTCACAGCGGCCCCCGGTACTACCAGAGACGTTATCGAAGACACATTTGTTTTGAAAGGAGTACAGGTTAGGATTCTGGATACGGCTGGAATTCGCAATCGGCCGGATGAAATCGAATCGTGCGGGATCGAAATGACGATCCGCTCGGTATCCGAAGCCGACGTGGTGCTCTGGCTCATTGACAACAGCAGACCTCTTACGAGCGAAGACCAGAAGGTCTACGAGGCCGTTGGCGGCTCACGCTGCATCGTGCTGCTCAATAAGAGCGATCTTCCCCCGGCCTTTCCCATCGAAAGAGTTCAGCGAAGCTTTCCCGGTCCGGGTCCGGTCTTCAGGCTATCCGTAAAGAATCCCTCAGACATCGAGCGTCTCAAGACCTACATGGCCGAGGCTTTCATCATGCGGCCATTGGAGAGTTGCAGATCGGAAATCGTGCCGAACATGCGGCAAAAGGAATGTCTCGAAAAGGCGATGAGCACCCTTCTGAGGGCTGGAGAACTCCTGGGCTCCAACGCCTATGGCGAACTGGTCAGCCTCGAGCTCGAAGGAGCGCGAAGGCAGCTTGAGGCCGTTCTCGGCTGGGAAAATGACGGCGAATTGCTCGACAGTATATTCACTCAGTTTTGCGTAGGAAAATAGCCCGACGTTTGTATCTGCATTTACGCATTATAATCAGCCCAAAATATAAGTAAGTCGAAGGCTATGCACACTTACGGGGACGGCCTTGGACAAGGAATTCACCAATCTTATCATGAAATTTGCAGACAATGCAGGGATTGCGCTCACTGAAAGGCGGGCCCAACTCTTGAGCCTGCATATTCAACTCATGATCGAGTGGAACTTACGCCTCAATCTCACCCGAATAACGGGCAGGGAAGAAATAATAGTTAAACATCTCCTTGATTCCATCCTGCCCGCGAGATTTCTTCCCTCATCCGGATGTGCGCTGGACGTTGGCACAGGCGCCGGATTTCCTGGAATTCCTTTGAAGATTGTTTATCCCGATCTCCAAATGGTCCTACTCGACTCGAGCAGGAAAAAGGTCAATTTTCTGACTGCGGTGGCCGCTACGCTGGGGCTGAAAGGAATCCGGGTTTTGCACGGGAGGTGGCAGGACTTCTCAAAGGTTGAAGAGCATGCCAATAGATTCGAACTGATCACCATGCGCGCATTAAAGCTGGAGCCCGAACACATTAGCAGTCTTGCTTCCATAGTCCTGGCTGCCGGCGGGGTTTTAGCGTGGTGGGGAGTAGGAGACGCAGAGCACCTCGCGGGTGGGGGGCTGGGCTGTGGAGGTCCTGAGACAGGTAAGAGGATCTATCGCGATATGGAATTTCAGGACGATCTTAAGTATTTGCTCCCCGGCATAAAACAGCGGAGAGCGATCTGGTTATGGAGGAAAACCGGTATCGGCAGGCCGGGGGCTGGCGTCGCGTCATCATGACTCGCAGCCGAGCCTCATCTTTGTGCAACCATACGATTCACAAGCCTCCCCTCAACCTCTTCACGCCATTTGAGCCGGGCAGCTTTACTGTCCAACTCCCTAAGCGATTGGCAAACTTCGACAGGATAAACCTGCCCGGGGTGAAGTGGTTTGAATATTTCCGGAAACTTTCACCACTCCTCCGAGAAACGCGCCCGGATTTCCAGTAGAGACTCAGGCGCCCTAACCCTTTGCCCTTTCTCAACGATCAACTCGATCAGAGGCTCCCCTTCCTGATGTCCGGAGTCAAGCAGGCACACACGGTCAAAATCCATCTTCCCATCTGCGCCATAGAAGCGATAGACCTGCTTTTTACCGATCCAGGTTTTTTTCCCGCTGGAGAGCTTGAGTATGGGTCTGCCTTCATATTCAACCAGCTTATAGACAATATCAAGGCAGGGGGCGTCAGCGGAAACGCCCATCCGGGTGCCCACAGCGTAGAAATCGATTTGCGCCCCACCGTTCAGGAGATTTTCAATCCGATATTCATCCAAATTTCCACTAGCCATTATTTTTACATCAACCAGGCCTGCTTCATCCAAAATGACCCGCACTTTCCTGCTCAAATCGGCCAGGTCGCCGCTGTCCAGCCGGACCCCTAAAAGTTTGTTTCCCTTTTCCCGCAAAGCTATCGCCACCTCGACCGCTTTGATTGTGCCGGCGATGCAATCATAGGTATCAACCAATAGCACTGTATTGTCCGGAAACGCACGCGCAAAGGCGTGGAAGGCCTCAAGCTCGCTGGGAAAACTGGTAATATAGGAATGTGCCATGGTACCGAATACGGGAATGCCATATATTTTTCCGGCGAGCAGATTGCTGGTGCCCAGAAAACCGGCCAGATAGCTTGATCGAGCTGCTTTTACCGACGCGTCCACACCGTGTGTGCGCCGCATCCCGAAGTCTATGAGTCCCCTGCCTGACGCAACCGATGACACCCGCGCCGCTTTACTGGCCAGCATAGTCTCAAGCTGAATCACGTTCAAAACCAGAGTCTCGATGATCTGAGCTTCTATCATCGGAGCGGTTACCTCCAGGATAGGCTCCTGCGGGAAAAAGATGCGTCCTTCCGGAATGGCCCGTATGCTTCCCGAAAAATGAAAACCGCGAAGGTAGTCTATGAACCCGGTGGAAAACTTCCCAAGGGAAACAAGGTATCTGAGCGATTCCTCGCTGAAGCGGAAATCGGGAAGAATCCGGAGCAGGCTCTCGAGTCCTGCTGAGACGAACCAGGAACGATCCGCCGGATAATCCCTTATGAAAAGGCTGAAGGTCGCCTCGCCGGTCACCCCTTCCTGAAGATAACTCTCAGCCATTGTAAGTTCATAGAGATCGGCTATCAGTTCCGGCGCGTATTGCTCCCAGGGTTTCATATTCCCTCGCATAATAGACTTATATAATACCTTATAATACATTGCTCGAAAGAATGCGCCTGACACGATAAGAGCGGCGACCGTGCGCGCAGCCATGCAGAGAAACAGGACTGAGGACTGAGCAAAAGCGCGCGGCTGTGGGCGTAGCGCGGAGGACGAACCCAGGATATGTCTGTCACACGCGACAGGCGGGAGCGGGAGGCCTCCTTCACGCTACGCAGCCACAGGAATTTCCTGTCTTCCAGCACCAATCCTTGTCAGTCTGGCGCCGTAAACCTTTTTCATCCGCTCCAAGGCTAATTCATGCCAGACCGGATCAATATCGGCAACGGCGTCTACGGGGATCACCGCCTCATAATCCCGGTCTCGCAGACCGCCGGTCGTATCCATAACGCAAATGGAAGTCAGAACTCCGGTAACCCACACTTCATCGGGCTTGATCTCTGCGAGCAGATCGGCAAGCCTGTTTCCAAAAAACCCGGAAAAACGAGCCTTGTCCACTATAGAACTATTAGGACCCGGCGCAAGCTCCCAAATCAAGTCAGACCCCCAGGTCCCCTTTATCGCGTGCGGGGGGAAAAGCTCGAACTCCTTGTCGTTCTGAGCGTGGGCGTCCCGCAAAAAAACGACCGGGTCTCCCCTGATGGCAAACCGGTCAATGAGTGACCTGATAATGGGAATTATCTTCCTGGCCTCTACGCCG
>Ga0187852_1003659_pt1 | contig 11083 bp, 8 predicted proteins | sample June2016WEW_6_40_FD_134511 | JGI IMG/M metagenome (GOLD analysis project Ga0187852, IMG submission 134511) | Peatland microbial communities from SPRUCE experiment site at the Marcell Experimental Forest, Minnesota, USA - June2016WEW_6_40 | ecosystem: Environmental > Terrestrial > Soil > Wetlands...
ACGATGGTGGCGCCGTCGGTGGCGCTGATCCCCATGACCAGAGCTTGCGACGGGCGAATCCGAGGCCCGGCGGGGAAGCTGGCGACCCGGGTGGAAGCATGGGGATTATGGCAGTCGACGCAGGTTACATGGATGGTTTGATTCAGCAATACGCTCTCGTCCGGGCGGTGAGGGGAATTGGCCACTGATAACGCATGGCCATATTTCGGCGCCACCATCTCGGCCAAGACGTTGGGGATCTGCGGAGAGACGACGGCGCTTCCGTTGTGACAAGTGATGCAGGTTTGGTCGTCCATCTCCTGAAGGAGTGAACCCGCCCCCTGGCCGTTGTGAGGCGTATGGCACGACAGGCAGCCGTTGCGCGATACTGAGCCGTAGGATCCCAGGGATACTTGCCGTGCGGCCGTCGGACTCGAGTACCCAGCGAGAGGGCTGTTTTCAGAGGCCAGTTGGGGCGCCAGCTTGTTGGTGGCCGTGGCGTGGATGCTGGTCTTCCATTCGGCCATGGGATTGGATTTGCGTGAGGTTGTGCCTCCGGTCTGGGCGCTTCCGATGGCGCGACTCAATCCATGGGTTGCTTCCAGGACATTGGTCAGACCCATGCCGGATGCGCTGGGGATGGTGCTGTGGCAGGCAAGGCAGAGCGCGCTGCTGGAGTTATTGATGGCGAGAAACATCGGCGTGTTCGAGTCGATCTTCTGTACGTGCGGATTGTGGCAACTCGTGCACTCGACGTTTCCGTTGATGAGCCGCACGGCGCCCGTCGTGTCCGCCGTGGAAGGCGGATTGGCGGTCAACTGCGAAACCAGGTCTGGAGCAGCCTGCAAAGGAAGCACGAAGCTGACCGGATGGGTCGCGGAGAGGTTGGTACCATACACATCCGAGGCACTCATCTTGCCGGTCATCGGAATCTGGCCGTAAGCGACAGTTGCGCCAGGCGATCCCGCAACCGTGCCGTCGTGGCAACTCAGGCAGAGGGTGCTGTCCGTGCCCAGAGGCGGCGAAGGGTTGACCTTGTTAACCAGTGTCGAACTCGAGTAGACGGTGTAGGCCTGGACGCTCGAAAGCTTGGTGTTCCAGAGCGGCATTGGCGCTACGCCAGACGCGCCATTCAAGCCGGAGTGCGGAGCATGGCAATACCAGCAGGAACCCGAGAGGCCGCCCTTCACGGGCGAAGTGCCGGCCGGCGAGAGGTCGTGAGAGCCGATTGCATCGTTCTGGGCACGCACCGGCAGGGTCGCCAAAAGCAAAAAGGCAGATAGGCAGATGGGCAGGTAGGCAGATAGGCAGATGGGCAGGTGGGCAGGTAGGCAGGTCGACCGCGGGGAATTCTCCGCCGGCCTAGCCTCCGATCTGCCCAATTGCTGATCTGCCGATCTGCTCATTCGTCAACCTGCCCTTCTCCCCATTTGACTACCTGCCGATCTGCCTATCTGCCGACCTGCCCACCTGACGCCGTCTGTTGCGCTAAGTACTGGAAGACCTGTACCCGGCGATTGAAGGAATCGACCACAAACACCCGGTCCTTGGAATCGATAAACAAACCCGTCGGCAATTGAAATTCCCCGAAACCCGAGCCTTTCTGCCCAAAGCAGTAAAGCAGACGGCCCTGCCGGTCGAAGACCTGGACCCGCCCGCTGAGGCCCTCGACGACGTAGAGATGCCCCTCGGAATCCATGCCGATTCCCTTCGGGCGAAACATTCCGCCAACCTCATCACCGACCTGCCCGATGGCGAACTGGAACTTTCCGGAGAGATCCAGGGCCTGCACGCGGAAATTCATGGCGTCGACGACAAGCAAATCCTGCCCCGCCAGCCGCAACTCCGTGGGGAAGTTGAACTTGCCTTCGCCGGTGCCGCCCCTGCCGATCTTCTGCAACACCTTACCGTCCATATCGAGGACGAAGATCAGGTGGCGCAGGGTGTCCGCCACGTAGATCCGCTGGGACTGGGAGTCGACGGCAATGCCGGTTGACCGTTTGAAGTAGCCTTCGCCCTTTACGCTGCCCAGGACCCGCTGAAACTTTCCCCCGGCGTCGAAGACGAAAATCTTGCCGGCGTACGAATCGGTTACATAAATGTTGTCGGCCGCATCGACGGCGACGCATTGTGGGGAAACCATTCCATCGGTTGATTTCCGATGTGAAACGAACTTGTACTTGTGCTGGGTAAAATCAAAGATGTGAATTCCGGCGGCGCCGGGGTCCGTCACGATGATCCGATCCCGCGAATCGGTCACCACGCTGTAGGGAGCAATCAAGTCGTGGAAATCCGGTTCGCCCGCCACCACGTCGAGCAGGCGACCCCAGATGCTGCGCTTGGTCTTGACTTCCTTTTCCGTGCTGAAGCTGCCCTCGTAGCGCAGCTTGCGGCCTCCCTCCAGTTCGAGTTGAGGCACCGTCACCGGTGCAGCCGGATTGGCTTTTGACCGAGCCGCCGCGAGGCCGGGAACCAGCAGAACAACGAGCAGGCAGATGGGCAGATGGGCAGATGGGCAGGTGGGCAGTGACGACTGCCTCGTCTGCCTTCCTGTCGAGCTGTTCATCTGCCTGTTGGCCAATCGACCCATCTCTACCCCTATCGCAATCTCGCTACCTGCCCATCTGCCCATCTTTCTCAGAAGAAATTGAACCATCTGGACAACCCGACGTAGTAGGTGTTGACCAGGGCTGGCGGCAGCGGACTGGCGCTGAACCCTTGCAGCAAGCGGCTATAACCCGCCGTGAAAAACACTTTGCGAAACTTGTACTGCAGGTAGGCGTTGCCTTCCTGCGTGTGGTTGAATGAGGATAAAGCCCCGTTCTGCGTATTGCTTCTGGAGTCGGCAAAACTGGCGCTGTAGGTGAGCCGTCGCGCGGGCGAGCCCCCCACGCCGACCGAGTAGGTTCTACCCCCGTACAAGACCGTCGAAGGAAGCAGCGTCGGGGGCACGCCGGTCGGCAGGGGAGCGATCCCCTGCGCCGTGAACAGGCCCAAACCGCTGGACTTCGAGTATCCGGCGCTCACGCCCAACCATCGGCTGGAGAGCCCTGTCGAGTAGTCTTGGGTTAGCGAATTCGTGCCTTGGATCTCGTTCACGATGCTTTTGCTTCCGGCGGCCGTTCCGTTCCAGACCAATCTGCGGATACGGCGGGTGGCGGAACCCGAGAAGCTGTAGCCGGAGGTCGTGTAGGCGATGAGAATGGTCTGCACGTTTCGCGAATAACCTACCGAGCCGCTCAGGTTCCATGCGCCAATCTGCCGGATGTAAATGGCATTGCTCAATATGCCCAGCAAAGAGCCGACGTTATTGCCCAATTCGCTTTCCGTAACAATGGTCGAGGTCGTGAACTTCCCACCCAACAGATCGTGCCCGTAAGTCGCTCCGCCGCTATAGGCGGTCGAATCGAAGGCAGTTCCGAGAAACTCTTGTTGCCGGTGGGTGATACCACCCGAGAGGTAAAGCCCATTCATCACGGTATACTGCGATTCTCCGGACACGCCCCAGGAACGCGATTTCTCTTCAGGCAGTTCCAACGGAAGCAGTGAGCCGGCGGTGGTCGCAGCCTGCAACACCGTGCCGGCAAGGTTGTCGTCGTAATCGGCACTGAATTGCATGGCCAGCTTTGGCGTCGGTTTCAACGCCACTCCACCTGTCACCACGTCAGCCGTCTGCGAATCCGTCGCGCCCAAAGCAGTGTACCCGACTGTGTTCCGGGAGTAATTCGCCCAGGTGTTTCCATTCCACGGCAGGTTGCGGGTCACATTGAAGGTAGCCGTCGAGGTGTTCGTCTGGCTTTCTGGAGTGGATTGGCCGGTTAAGAACTCGGGAACCGAGTAGCTTGCGTCCTGATAACGATATCCGCCTCCCAAACGAAACCCCGCCACCGAATAAACCGAGGAAGCAAAGACCGACTGAAATTGGGAACGATCTTCCCCAGGCGTCCCGTAGATCGAATAGTCGTTGCTGCCTTGCTGATAGCCCACTGTAAAGCTCGGCAAACCGGTCGGGTTGCCCGACCAGCCCACTCCGAGCGTCTGGCCGTTTCCGCTCGTCCTGTAGTTGCCGATTCCCGGCACGGAGTAGTTTCCCTCGCCGTTGTACAGGTCGTTGTAATTGAAGTAGCCCGGATACTTGCTCCCACCGAAGAAGGTCGTGTTCGCAATCACGCCGGAGCTATTAGTAATGGATTGATAGTTGGAATTGTTCCTGGATTGGTCGTAGAAGGGAGTTATACCAAAGGATAAAAACTGTGGGCTGTGAAAATACCCGTTTAGATCCGCCGTTCCCCCAAAGGTTGCCCCGTTGCTGGCGGGCCCTTGATTGGTTGTGCTTCCGGAGTAGCCGCCGCTGATGTTGCCTGCCAGGTTGAATGCCAGATCCCCTGCCTGCGCCTGCGGCCACGCCGGGGCGCTGCACCAGAGCAGCGCTGCCAGCGCCCATCCGAACTTCCTCGCCTGTCGCTCCGTCACCATGATGCCGCTCTACAATTCTTCGATTCTGGCGTTTTTCCTCAGTTGCGCATCCAACTCGCGCCGCAGTCTCTCCGTCTTGCTCCTTTGCATCTGGGCTCGCAGCGTCGCCTCCGCTTCATCAAACTTCTGCATCCGCGAGGGGTTGTGGGCGTTGAGTCGCACAATCGTGAGTACTCCTTCTGTCTGGATCAAGTCGCTCACTTCTCCCTGGTGCATTTTGGATACCACAAGCAGAATCTCAGGCGGAATTTCCGCGGATTTTGCCGCCCTGTGGTCGCCCATCATCACGCGGTAGTCGTCCTCGGAAATCTTCTCCGCCAGCACCCCAAATTCCTCATAGTTCTTGGCGGCTTTCGCCTGCTTCAGCGCTGCTTCGGCCCGCGTCCGCATCTGCTTCAACTCCTCTGGTGTAGGCTGCATGGACGCGGCTTGCTTCGCGCTTCGCGCCCGCGGCGGTAAAATGCTGATGGTTTGAAGCGCGTACGTCTCCGGCACTTCGAAACGTCCCGGATTCCTCAAATAGAAATCTTTCGCTTCCGCCACGCTGACGGCCGATTTATCGTTCACTTCTTCCTTCAAGAAGTCTTCGATCAGCAAGGACCGCTTGATCTTGATACGGAGAACTTGTCTGGAACCGCCGGCCTCCCTCTGAAGGAAGGTCTCGTACTGTTGCTCGTCCCCGAACTGCTGGCGGAATTGTTTCTCCGACGCGGCTAAGCGCTCGGGCGCGATCGTCATCTGCCGGCGCTTGGCTTCCTGGTACACCAGTTCCTCAAATTCGATCATCTTCAGGGCGCCGCGGCGAATGTCCGCCTCCATGGCCTGCGGGAAGCCCCCGTTGTGCTGCTTCGCATAAGGAAAAATCGTGTACATCTCCCGCAGCAAGTCGCGGTCGGTCAGCACTGCCCCGTTCACCCGGGCCACCGGCCGCGGCGCGGGAAGCGCGGGCGCGTGCGCGCTGACGAGGTTCGCACTCGCCGGCAGAGTTGGAGGAGCCGTTTGTTGCCCCATGGCCGTAGCGCACGAAACGATCACGGAAAGGAACACTGGTCGTAGCGGTGATTTCATGGTGCTCTCCACTGTCAAAGAAAACGTAGCTCGCTCGAAAACTTACGCAAGAACCCGGGCCCGAACCGGCTCCTGGCGAATTTCTCCGGCTGCGCAGCTCGCTCCACGCCCACCACGAAACCGGAGAAACTCTTCCCAGTCTGGCCTTCTGCGCTCCCGGAGATGTTGATCTAAGTCGCAAAAGGCCGGCTCCTGGGGGAAGGCCAGCCCTTCCCCCAGAGGATTGCCTTAGGTCGTTGGCACCACTTGGCCGTGCATTTCGTTGGACTCGCCACCATGGCAGCCACGGCAGAACTGTGCCGCACTGTTGCTGGTGGGGGAGTTTCCGGGATCGTACCAGCCGCGCACGAAGAAGTGCGTTGGCTTAATCACCGCGGGCCCCGAGGCGGCGGAGTTGAAATAGAGCATGTCGTGTTGGTCGTGGCAGGTGGTGCAGTTGATCCACGAGTTGGCGGACGTCGAACCGCCAAATCCAGATTTCGATCCGGCCACTTTCACGAGATTGGCCAACGGACCGCTGCCTTGAGTCACATCATAGTAATCGGCGATGAACTGTTTGCTGTTGGGGCCGGAGAAGCTGAAGGAGCCGTCGGAGTTGACGGTGCAGTCCCAGTTGTAGGGGCCGCCGCAGCCAGGGTTCGCCGTCGGTCCCACCGGGTGGTCGTTCATGTAATTGCCGGGGGTCGACCCGTCATTACCGAGAAGCGTCGGGGGGTTAAAACTCGCCCCAGCGATCGTCACGGTTTCAACCGTAGTGCCTTTCATCATGGCGACCTTCGCGACGTTGCCATCGTGACAGCTAAGGCAAGCAATAATACCGAAGTACCCATCGTCGGGAGCGTTGCCGTAGCCGGCGGTGGCATAGTTCGGCAGGGTAACAGTGTTAGCTCCGGCGTTCCCAAAACCTAGCGTTACGCCATAGAGCGGAGACATGTCCTCGCCCCACAGCGCCGCATTACCGCTGTTGGGACTGGACTTACCACCGTTCCCGGCGGCGCCGCTGTGCGGCGCGTGGCATGCTACGCAGCCACGGCCGTACACGTTGTGTGCGCCGAGAACGTCTTGCGTTGGGGACGTGACCTGAGCTGTGGCGACTGCCGCCACCGCCAGGATCACGAGGAGTGCAATTGCCGTTCGTTTCATGAAACCTCCTAGTCTAAGTTGGAATGGCTTATTTCTCGTTCACTTCGTCGAGCGATCTTGCTTAACCGGAGAGGGCCATCCGGCCGGAATGGCCCTTCTCCGTTATGGCTTTCTTTCGAAAGCCAAAACTCTGTGCCGTTCATGACCCCGAGGCCCCTTGGACTTTACCGGGCGCATTCTCTTTCTGCGTCTTCGGGTCGGCGGGCTTCGGCTCGCCGGGTTTCCCGCTTGCGGCGCGCCGGGCCTTCTCGGCTTCCGCCTCGGCGTCCGTTACATAGCGAAACACCTGCACCCGCCCGGGGAACTGCTCGCTGGTGATGATCCGGTTGTTGTAGTTGTCCGCGGCAATTCCATAGAGCCCTTGAAATTGTCCCGGATACCATCCTTGCTCGCCCATGTAAAGCAACAGCCGTCCTTCCTTGTCGAAAACCTGCACCCGGCTCTGAATTTCGTCCGTCACCCAGATGTGCCCGTCGCTGTCGAGTGCAATTCCCTTGGGCCGCGCAAAATGACCCGGGCCGTCGCCGGACTTACCGAATTCGCTGATGAAGCTGCCGTCCGCGTCAAAGCTCTCCACGCGGTTGTTCAACGTGTCCGTGACGTAGACGTTTCCTTCTTTGTCGACTGCGACATGCGTCGGCAGGGCAAAATCTCCAGGGCTCGTGAGGCTGTGCTTCTTTCCACCCGTTCCAATTCGCCGCAGCAGCGTGTACTTGTCCGCGTCGAAGACCACCACCTGGTCCGCCTGCGTATCGACGACGTAGACAAACCGGTTTGAAGCATCGATCGCGATTCCAGCCGGCGCCACCAGTTGGTCGGCGCCAAAGGAAGCTTCCTGTTCGTGCTTGGCATTGAACACCAGAACGTGGTGCAGCTTCACGTCGGTCACGAACAGCCGGTCGTCATCGTCCACCGCCAGGCCGTTGATCATCGGCAAGCGCGCGTCCACGCCGTGCTTGATCAGTTGCACCGGCTCCTTGTCGGATTTCGGGAAGATGAAAATGGCGCCCACTCCCTGATCCGCGGCATAGATATTCCCTTTCGAGTCCGCGGCCACGCCGAACACGCGCATCAACTGGAAGCCGACCTTCTTCTGCACATCCTTCACTTGCCGGTCAGGCTGTTCGCCCGCCAGGCGGTCCATCCACGATTGCTTCGGTTTTTGGGTGCTGGTCAGACCCGCCCAGTCGATTCTCTGGCCCGTCAGGATGGCCTGGAATCGGACTCGCGCAATGGCCGGCGGGCTCGGCCAGACGATCTTGCTGATATCAAACACCAGTCTCTTGGGTCCCGTGTCAGCCGGAGCATTCGCGCTCGGCTTCTTCTTCGCCTGCAAGGGCATTCCGCACACAATGACTGCCACCAAAAGCGCCAGGATCACCCAGCCCTTTCCCGAAAATCTCGAATGGGAGCGAGTGGTACGCATTTTTCGTGTTCTCCGTCTACTTCAATTGCAGCGATCCTTCGCTGTGGCAGGTCTTGCAAAACGCCATGTTGGGTTCCCGGTCCTTCACCAAAAGTCCGACGTTCGCCGAGGCGTGCGGCTGGTGGCAGCTCAGGCAGTTCAGCGCGCTCGCCTTCTTCGTTTTGGTGTTCATCGCCGTGGAGACAGGGTGTCCTTCGGTGGGGTGTCCCCTTCCATACTTCAGCGGCAGGACTGAAATGTTCTTGAAGTAGTCCTCCGGCAGCTTCACTTTCCCGTCAAAGATTGTTATGAGGCGCTCGTTTTGGAGTTTTTGCGGCTCCGGCGAATCCGGTCCGTGGCACTCCAGGCATAGGGCGTTGACGTCCGCGACGCGCAACAGGTTGGCGTTGTCGTTGCCGTGCGCAACGTGGCAGATACTGCACGCCTGTTCGAAGGCCGGCTGGTGCAGGTGCTTCTTCTTGAACTCCGCGGCTTGGTCAGAGTGGCAGGCCAGACAGACTGCGACCGGGTCCGGCTGAAGGAAGTCCGGCGACTTGCCGGCGTGCGGATTGTGGCAGGTTGTGCAGTCGCCCTGGGCTCCCGAGTGCTGAACTTTGGCCGAGGCGATCTGTTTGGCCTGCTCCTCGTGGCAGGTCACGCAGAGCGCCTTGGAATCAGCCGCCGTCAGCACCACTTTTCCGTCCTTTGCCGGCTGATGGCAGGTATCGCACATCTTGTTTTCAAAAGGATTGTGCAGGAAAGCCTGCAGCAGCTTTGGCGACCTCGATTGGTGCGGATCATGGCAGCCCAGGCAATCGGCAGAGCCGAGCGGCTGGTTCTGATGCGCCTTTCGAATCCCTTCGTCGCTAATGTCGTGGCAGTCCAGGCAGAGTTGGCGAGTGGGCTTGGTCAGATGGGAGGCAAACTCCGGCTGGCCGGGATCGCCGGTCCTGTGGATAACGTGACAGGCGTCACAGCCCGAATCCAGCGCGGCATGTCGGCTGCCACCCTTGGGAACGTCAACACCGACACTGTGACACGTCAGGCAAAGGTTCTCCTGCGCTGTTGCTCCGGACATTGCCTTCAGCAGTTGGTTCTTGTTGTCAGAGGCATGCGGATCGTGGCATTTCAGGCAGTCACGTACCCCGGGGGGGTGAATCCGGCCTTTGATGCTGGCCGGGTTCTTGTCAGAGTGGCAGGTGAAGCAAAGAGCCGCGGGAGTGGCCTTGATCAACGTAACGTGCGTCGCGTCCTTGTTGACCCGCACTTCGTGGCAACTTAAACATCCCATCTTCATCGCGGAGTGGACAGATTTGCCCTTCGTCTTGTCCTCGTGACACTCCAAACACTTGGCTGCATCGGTGTTCGGCGCCAGCGCAACGGGATGCTGTGCCGCATGCAGAGAGCGCGCAAACAGCATCAAGATCAGACCTGCGGCGATAACCGTTGTCTTTTGGCCCGACCCAGAAACGGCACTCCCAGCAGTTCTCAACCGTGAAGTCGGGAAGGACTCCTCTGAGAAAGCGAAGGCGAGATGGCGGTCCTTAATGCCCTCCCAGCGCCCGGTTTTTGTATAGAATATCAACACGAAGTTCCAACTCCAGGGGTGCGAAAGTGCAAATATGTCTCCACGGTTGGAACGATCAAATCTTTCTTGCAAGCCGTAAGTTATTTATTTTCAGTGCTATCTTTGGTCTTTTGGGAATGCTAAAGATTTCAACATGCGGAAAATATCCACAGAGTGTGTTAATTTCCTCAACAGTGCGGCAATTCCATGCGGGTTTGGACACGTTCGCTTCCCAGCTACGATAAGGTCCATAACGCGTGAAGCAGAGGAAAACTGTGACTTCTTGCCCCACGACCCCGGCCCTCAATAGGCTGGTCCTGGGAAGCATACGTATACTTCTTAAGGAGAGTATCCATGAAGCTGATGAAACGCCTGATTGCTATTTCCATCTTTTGCGGTTGCTTGTTGAGCTTGGCCAATGCCAAGCCGGAATACACCAAGAAAGAGGGCAAGGCATGCACTTACTGCCATCCCAAGGCGGGATCGAAAGAGCTGAACGACGCCGGCAAGTACTATAAGGAGCACAACCACTCGCTCGAAGGTTATAAGGCGCCGGAAAAGAAATAGCCGTGGGAATAGGATAACCTTGAAGCGCGGTCCCTCCGGAAACGCTTACGGAGTTGTGTCGATTCGCTTGGTCATTCTGCCCCTCGGATGCAGCTTCGCTTAACGGGCTCCGCAACCACCCCTTGAACTCTGTAACGCTGCCGCGGTGAAGAATCTCTACTCAGTGTGGGAAGAATGGTCCCCTCGCAGCGGGGCGAGGATGGCCTGTCGTTTTCACGAGTTTCGCTAGCTGAAGTTTTCAGCACCATGTGTTGCAATTCCTAACAGACGCAATGTGGCTAGAAACAATAGGCCAATCCCTGATCCAGGGCCTGCAAGCGGTCTGCGTGTTGCATTTCTCATCAGACGAGGTAACGCCACTCTTGCCCTCCATCCCGTCAGCTCCCTCAAGTCTCTCCTATCTCACACAAAAAGCAGTAGATAGTTAGCTGTCGTCAGTTAGGTCGTTTAAGCGGATTCTGGGCATTGACCTGCCTTTTACATCGGCGGTGGTAATCAGAACCTCGCGTTTAGTGAGGGGAGAGGTGAGGTAACCTATGGTTGCAGTCCTAGTAGTGACCACGTTCATTTGTTTTGTGGCGGTTGATTATTTCTTGCAGAGCCGGCAGCCGAAAACGTTGGAGGTGGCTGCGCCATCGCCGGAGCTAGAGCAGCAGTTTCTCCCCGTCAACATCGTAGGCGGCTTCAAGCTTGCCCCTGGAGCTTCCTATCATGCCGGTCATACCTGGGCAGCCAAGGAAACTCGAAACATTGTGCGAGTCGGCCTGGATGACTTCGCAGTTCGGCTGCTGGGTGGCATTGACCAAGTCGACCTCCCGGCGCGAGGTCGTTGGCTGCGGCAAGGGGAAAAGGGCTGGACCGTGGCGCGCGGCAACCAT
>Ga0187852_1003668_pt1 | contig 11047 bp, 7 predicted proteins | sample June2016WEW_6_40_FD_134511 | JGI IMG/M metagenome (GOLD analysis project Ga0187852, IMG submission 134511) | Peatland microbial communities from SPRUCE experiment site at the Marcell Experimental Forest, Minnesota, USA - June2016WEW_6_40 | ecosystem: Environmental > Terrestrial > Soil > Wetlands...
ACATGCAGACGCCGCGCGGCCTGCTGCCGATGAAGTTCTTCTTCACCGGCGGCACGCTCTCCGGCGAGGGCGAGATGCAGACCTGGGACGCGGTCAAGGAGCGCATCAAGCGACTCGTCGAGGACGAGGACAAGGTGAATCCGCTCAGCGATGACGATATCGTGAAAAAGCTCGGCGACGGGGGCGTCCATATCGCGCGGAGGACGGTGACGAAGTACCGCAAGTCGCTCAACATTCCCACCTCGCGCCAGCGCAAGAATTACTGAGCCGCGCGCGGGAATGTCAGGAGAGAGCCATGGCAGTCACGATACGTCCCGGCAAGATGAAGATTTCGGACAAACTCCGTACTCGCAAATCTTCTCTTTGCGATTGGCCTGACGCGAAGCGCTCGATCAGAGAGCGCGAGAGATGAAGGTCCAGCGCCCGGCGTTCTGGATCGCTGTCGCCGCCTGCTGTGTGACTCTGGTCGCTTCCCTCCTTGGAGCCCTCCTGCGCGGCGACCTGCAATCGGGCGCGCCTTGGACGCGCGACGTGGTTGCCATTGTCTGCCTGGTTGCGGCTGTATGCGCGGCAGTCTATCTCGTGTTCCGGGGTCTCGCAGCGCAAGAACTGGATCGGGAACGCCGCGCTGCCGAACTCGAGCGGCGCCATGCCGAAATGGCGCGCGAAAAGCATTTCCTCGCCGGCGACCTTGAAACCGCCCGCGGCATCCAGCGCATGTTCCTGCCCGATCTCATGAAGAGCCCGTTCCCGCAGCAGCTTGCCTTCGCGCACGTCTTCCTGCCCGAGATGGCCGTCGGCGGAGATTATTACGACCTCAAGCAGCTCGACGATCACCGCGTCGCGCTCCTAATGGCTGACGTCTCCGGGCACGGCATGTCGGCGGCGTTCATCACCGGCTTGATCAAGACCACCTTCGAGTTCGGCTGGTCGCCCGAGCAGAGCCCGCACGAGTTCATGGCGCGGCTGAACAACGTCCTCGAACGCCTGACGCCGTCCAGCAGCTTCGCCGCGGTGGCGTTCGCGATCTACGACGTGGCCGCGCACGAGCTGCGTTACAGCAACGCCGGTCATAACCCCGCGCCGATCCTCGTCCGGGGCTCCACCGGCGAAGTCGAGTGGCTCGACGATTGGGTGGACCTGCTCGCCGGCGTCAACCCCGACATGAAGTACCAGGAAGACCGCCTGCCGCTCTCGCCCGGCGATAAATTCGTCCTCTGCACCGACGGCATCACCGACATCCCGAACGCGGCCGGCGAGCGGCTCGGGTTCCACCGCCTGTACGATTGCCTCCGCGAAAACGCCGAACTCTCCGCCGCCAAGCTCCTCGAAGCCATCGTCGCCGCCGTAACCGCCCACGCCAACGGCCTGCCCCGCACGGACGATCAGACGATATTGATTATGGAAGTTCTTAAGTAACCTCAGTCCACTAATTACTCCACTCACCGAGCGCCTTCGTCGCCTGCCGTCAAGTCTCGCGCCAGCGGAGCTTTCCCATGCAGCCCCGGGTGGGAACGCCGGATGCGCCAGCATCCGACTCACGCACTTGGCTAGTTACGTAACGTATCTAGTCAACACATTCAGCCGACGAATATGATGCCGGACAAGACAGCAAGGGCAGGATGCAACATCATCCGATGCGGGGCCTTGGCTAGGTACGTAACGTATCTAGTCAGCGCATTCGGCCGACGAAAATGAGGCCGGACAGGACAGAAAGGGCCGGATGCGGATCATCCGATCGAGGCGCTTGGCTAGGTACGTATCGTATCTAGTCGGCACATTCGGCCGGTGGAAACAGTGTCGGCAAAACATAAAGGGCAGGTCATGCAGCGCCAACCTTACGAAGGTTCATGCGCAGCTTCGCGAGGTTCGTGCGCGAAGCGTCTTGACGCCGTACAAGTGCGGCGCTAGGCTGGAAGAAACGGGGCAAAGGGGAACCATGAACGAGCCATTGCCGTCTCCTGAGCAAATTCGCAAGATTCCGCCGGAGGGCGGCGCGGGGTTCAACCGGCTGATCCACGAGACGAGCCCCTACCTTCTCCAGCACGCGCGCAATCCGGTGGATTGGCACGCCTGGCGGCCGGAGGCCTTCGAGAAGGCGCGCAGCGAGGACAAGCCGATTTTCCTCTCCGTGGGCTACTCGACCTGCCATTGGTGCCATGTCATGGAGCGCGAGTCGTTCGAGCGCCAGGACGTGGCGGAAATCCTCAACGCGAGTTTCGTCCCGATCAAGGTGGACCGCGAGGAGCGGCCGGACCTCGACGAAATCTACATGACCGCCACGCAGTTGTTCTCCGGCCGGGGCGGCTGGCCGAATTCGCTGTGGCTGACGCCGGACGGCCGGCCGTGGTACGCGGGAACGTACTTCCCGCCGGACGACCGGATGGGGATTCCGGGTTTCAAGAGCCTGCTGAGGCAGCTCGCCGAACTCTGGCGCACGCGCCGGGCGGACGTCGAGAAGCAGGCGGACGAGTTCGCCGTGGCGATGCGGCGGGTGTCCGTCGCCGGCGCCGCGCGAGGCGACGTGGCCGCCGTTGACCTGGTCAAGGCCGCGCTCGACGAACTGAACAGCGCGTTCGACGAGCGGTTCGGCGGCTTCGGCGGCGCGCCGAAGTTCCCGCCGCACACGGCGCTCGCGCTGATCGCCCATCAATACCGCCGTTCGCCGGACGCGGCGCTGCTGCGCATGTTGACGGCGACGCTCGACGCGATGGCCCGCGGCGGGATTCACGATCACGTCGGCGGAGGATTCCACCGCTACTCGACCGACGAGCGCTGGTTCCTGCCGCACTTCGAGAAGATGCTCTACGACAACGCGCAGTTGGCCCGCGCATACGCGGAGGGTTTCGCGCTGACCGGCAACGCCGACTACCGCGCCGCAGCGATGGACACGTGCGACTGGGTCCTCCGCGAGATGAGCGATCCGGCCGGCGGCTTCTTCTCCGCGCTCGACGCCGACAGCGAGGGCCAGGAAGGAAAGTTCTACGTCTGGACCCGCGCGGAGATTGCCGAGACGCTCGGGGCGGACGAAGGCGACGCATTCTGCCGGGTTTACGGCGTGGAGGAGAACGGAAATTTCCGCGACGAGGCGGGCGGCGGTGCGACGGGCACGAACATCCTGTATCTGCGAACGCCGCCCGACGCCGCGCTGCGGGAGCGGCTGAAGAGCAGCCTCGCGAAACTCCTCAAGCGGCGCGCGGCGCGCGTGCGGCCGTATTGCGACGACAAGGCGCTCGCCGGCTGGAACGGGCTGATGATCGGCTCTCTGGCATACGCCGGGCAGCGGTTGAACGAGCCGCGGCTCATCGCCGCCGCCGAGCGCGCCGCCGGGTTCGTCCTGACCGCGATGCGGAAGGACGGCCGCCTGCTTCGGAGCTATCGCCAAGGCGAAGCAGGGCTGAACGCCTGCCTCGACGACTACGCCTTCCTCGCGGACGCGCTGCTTGACCTGCGCGACGCCACCGGCGAGGCGCGATGGCTGGACGAGGCGAAGTCGCTCGCGGCGGTGATGAAGGAGCATTTCTGGGACCGGGCGCACGGCGGCTTCTTCCTTACTTCAGACGATCATGAGGACCTGCTCCTGCGCTTGAAGCCGGCGCACGACCAGGCGACTCCTTCGGGCAACGGCATGGCGGCACGCGTGCTGATCCGGCTGGCCGGGTTGACCGGCGAGGAAGAATACCTGAAGACGGCGCACGCGACGCTGAACGCCTTCCTCGGCGTAATGCAGAGCCTGCCGCAGGCGGCGAGCGGCCTGATCCTGGCCGCGGCGATGCTGCTGGAGACCAAGCCGGCGGCGGCTGCGCCCGCGCAGCCGGTCACCGTCACCATCTCACCCTCGACCGTAACCGCCGCGCCCGGCGGTGTGGCCGACATCGCCGTCCGGATCGAGATCGCGAAGGGTTACCATATCAACTCTCATAAGCCGGCGGCGGGCAACCTGGTCCCCACTGAACTGACGCTCGAGGGAAACAAAGCGGCGTCTCTCGGCAAAGTTGGGTACCCGGCGGGCAAAAAGGTTCGCCTGAGTTTCAGCGCGCAGCCGTTATCGGTGTACGAAGGCGCCGTGACAATCCGCACGCAGATCGCGGTCGGCCGGAACGCCGCGCCGGGAAAGGCGGAAATCGTTCTGCAGGTCCGCGTTCAACCGTGCAGCGAAGATGCCTGCCTCGCGCCGCGGACGCTCTCCGCGCCGCTCGCGCTGCATGTGACCTGAGCGGCGGCAGTTGGTTCGGCGGCGCCATTTCCGTACAATACACCCATGGACAATAACGAGCGTTACAGCCGACAGACGCGGTTCGTGAAGATCGGCGCGGAAGGACAGGAAAAGCTCCGCAACGGCTTCGTCACCATCGTCGGCTGCGGCGCGCTCGGGAGCGGCATCGCGCACAACCTCGCGCGCGCGGGAGTCGGACGGCTGCGCATTGTGGACCGCGATTGCCTCGAAATGAGCAACCTGGCGCGGCAGATGCTCTTCGAGGAGGAAGACGTCCGCCGGCGGCTGCCGAAAGCCGTCGCCGCCGCGAACCGGCTTCGCCGGATCAACTCCGAAGTCCAGGTCGAGCCGGTCCACACCGAGGTGACGGGGAGCAACGTGCTCGGGCTGATCGAGGGCTCGCACGTCGTCGCCGACGGCTCGGACAACATGAAGCTGCGTTTCGTGTTGAACGACGCCTGCGTCAAGACGGGCGTGCCGTGGGTTTACGGCGGCGCGCTGGCCTCGCGCGGGATGAGCATGACCATTCTGCCTGGCCGCGGCCCGTGCCTGCGCTGCGTGGTCGAGGAACTTCCGCCGCCGGGCTCGATCCTGACCGCCAGCGAAGCCGGCGTGCTGAACACGCTCACCGCGACGGTTTCAGCCGTCCAAAGCAACGAGGTGCTGAAACTGCTGCTCGGCGCCGGTCCGGCGAACACCGGCCTGTTCCGCTTCGACATCTGGACGCTCGACTTCCAGCGCAGCGAGGTCAAACGCCGCGCGGACTGCCCGACGTGCGGGCTTGGGAAGTTCGAGTTCCTCAAGACCGAGTAAAGGCTTGAGTGCGCAGAACCAACGGCAACGGACCCATTGCGCGCGATAGCGCGCTCGTTCGGACGAAGCAATGCTATGGTCTCATGGTCAAACAAGAAGATGCGGCAACTGAACATTGACCTCAGTCGTTTGAATGCTGATTTGCCGGTTGAGCTCTTGGCCGTTTTGAAAGCCGGTGTGGTCGAGGAAAAGGGTTACTATTTTCTTCAATCATTCCGTCCGCAGCATACCCCGGCCAGTCCCGAATCGCTCCAAGGACGCAACGACGTGGAATGTCTTCACAACCACATACATATGGAGGATTACCTTTCGCGTGGCTCTACGGGGGAACAGGCAACAATAGCAGCGTCGTACGTGATGGCCGGGCTTGAGTTATTCAAGAAAGCTTTCCCAATGCTGAAGTTCCGCGGAATAATCTCTGCCGCCGAGCGCGAAAATGGCGGTGTTACGGCAAGATTTCACTGCGTTCGGGCAGGAGAGATGCCCTGGCCCTGTGATGATGTGGAGGAATTCACGTCTGAGGGCGTGCTCATTTTCGAGCTGTAAGGAATCCGTGAGGCCCGGACAAGTGGATAAAACCACACATCTAAGTTCCTCCGCTTGCAACTTTGACTGCTGAATTCTGCACTCCGCAATTGGCGGCTGATTGCGATCTCGATCGGAACTGCGGTATAATTCATAAAGGCGGCCTTGCAGGCCACCCGATTTCGCCCCATTTCCTGCACCTCGGATTCCCATGGCCAAGGCGGTTGCGCTGCTTTCCGGCGGGCTCGACAGCATGCTGGCGATTCGGCTGCTGGTCGGACAGGGTGTCGCGGTCGAGGCGCTGCATTTCGTCAGCGTGTTCGACTGCGGCGCGACCGACGCGGAGAATTGCGCTTCGTCGCAGCGCGCGGCGGCGCAGCTCGGCGTGCCGCTGCGGTTCGAGGAGATCAGCGCCGAGTTGCTCGAGATCGTCAAGAACCCGAAGCACGGCCGCGGCAGCAACATGAACCCGTGCATTGACTGCCACGCGATGATGGTCCGCCGGGCGGCGCGCGTGATGCGCTCGGTCGGCGCCGACTTCCTCTGCACCGGGGAAGTGCTCGGCGAGCGGCCGATGTCGCAGCGCCGCGACGCGCTGGGGATCGTCGAACGCGACGCCGGCGTCGAAGGGCTTCTCCTGCGCCCGCTCTGTGCGCAGTTGCTCGAGCCGACGATCCCGGAGCAGAAAGGCTGGGTGGACCGCGCGAAGCTCCAGCGGATCTCCGGCCGATGCCGGAAGCCGCAATTCGAGTTGGCCAAGGCGCTCAACATCGGCCCGTTTCCGACTCCGGCCGGCGGCTGCCTGCTGACGGACCCGGGCTTCTCGGCGCGGATGCGCGACCTGCTGAAGTACCAGCCGGATTGCACGCCGGACGACGTGCGCCTGCTCAAGGTCGGACGGCATTTCCGGCTGAGTCCGGCGGTGCGCGTCGTCGTCGGCCGGAACGAGGGGGAAAACCACGTCCTCGAGGCTCTCGCGCGGGCCGACGACTTGTTGATCGAAGCCGCGCAGCATTCCGGCCCGCTGGCGCTGCTGCGCGGATCCGCCTCCGAGGCGGAGCTGGTCCAGGCCGCCTCCGTGACGCTTCGCTACGGAAAAGCGGCGAAGCTCCCGAGCGCTCCCGTGCGAGCCTGGAAATCCGGCGCGCCCCGCGAAGAGGCCCGGCTCATCGAAGCGCAGCCCGCTTCCGAGGAAATCCTCGACCGTCTGCGCATCGCCGCGCTCGAGGGAAAACGGAGGCGCGATGCCGGAGAATGATCGGACGCCGGAGCGGCCGGCACTGGGATATTACCCGTTCAGCGAGTATCTCAAGCGCCGCTTCGGCTGCAAGGTGCACAAGGTGAGCCTGCACGCGGGCTTCACCTGCCCGAACCGCGACGGCAAGGCCGGCGTCGGCGGCTGCACCTACTGCATCAACGAAAGCTTCAGCCCGCAGGTCCGCGAGACGACCGGCGGGCAAGCCGGCAAGCCGCCTCGCTCGGTCCGCGAACAGATGGCGGACGGCATTGCGTACATGCGCGCGCGGTACCGCGCGAAGAAATTCTTCGCCTATTTCCAGGCCTTCAGCAACACCTACGCGCCGGTCGAGAAGTTGCGCGCGCTCTACGACGAGGCGATCGCGTTTCCCGACGTGGTCGGGCTGGATATCGGAACCCGGCCCGACTGCGTTCCCGCCGAGGTGCTCGACCTGGTCGAGAGCTACACAAGCAGAGTCGAAGTCTGGCTCGAGTATGGCCTTCAGAGCGCACACGATGCGACGCTGCGGCGCGTGAACCGCGGGCACGATTTCGCGACGTTCCGCGACGCCGTCGAGCGCACGAGGGGCCGCAACATCCGCATCTGCGCACACGTGATCCTCGGCCTGCCCGGCGAGACGCGCGAGCAGATGATGCAGACCGCGCTGGCCTTGCAGCCGCTCGGGCTGGACGCGATCAAACTGCATCACCTGTACGTCGCCCGCGGCACGCCGCTCGAGGCGGAATACCGGGCCGGGCGCCTGCGCCTGTTCTCGGCGAGCGAGTATGTCGCTGTCGCGTGCGATTTCCTCGAGCGCATCCCGGACACCGTCGCCGTGCAGAGGCTCGTTGGCGACACGACCAGCGAGGGCGTGCTCGTTGCGCCGGTCTGGCCGGAGCCGAAGACGGAAATCCTCCGGCTGATCGCGCAGGAATTCCAGCGCCGCGGCACGCGCCAGGGCGCTCTCGTGCACGGGCTGATTTCATTTTCCGCCGTTTGATCCGGGTTTCGCCGGCAGGAGGCCGTTCGTGGAACATTTGCGCGAAAGACGCTACCTCGTTTCCTTCGACGCGCCGCAGGTGCCACAGGTTTTCACCGACGTGCTCGTCATCGGAAGCGGCGTGGCCGGGCTGCGCGCGGCGCTGGCGGCGGCCGAGGATGCCGACGTACTCGTCATCGCCAAGGGGCGGCTAGACGAGAGCAACACCGCGCAGGCGCAGGGCGGCATCGCCGGCGCGATGGACCCCGGCGACAGCGCGGCCTCGCACATGGCCGACACGCTGACGGTCGGCCAGGGACTCTGCGACCGCGGAGTCGTCGAGGCGATCACCGCCGAGGCGCCGGAGCGCATCGGCGAGTTGATCGGCTGGGGGGCCCAGTTCGACCGGGAAGGCGGCGCGCTGGCGCTGACGCGCGAGGGCGGACATTCGACCTCGCGCATCGTCCACGCGCTCGGCGACGCCACCGGCAAGGAGGTCGCCGCGACGCTGATCCGGCGCGCGACGACGACTCCGGCGATCCAGGTGCTCGAGGGCGCCTTCGTACTCGACCTGATCACGTCGGTCAGCGGCACGTGCCTCGGCGCGCTGCTTCAGGACCCGCGCCGAGGGCTGATGATCGCGTGGGCGAAGGCGACGATCCTCGCCTCCGGCGGCGCGGGACGGATCTACCGCGAGACGACCAACCCGCCGGTCGCGACCGGCGACGGTATCGCGATGGCCTATCGCGCCGGGGCCGAGCTGTGCGACCTGGAGTTCTACCAGTTCCATCCGACCGCGCTCTACATCGCCGGCGCGTCGCGCGCGCTGATTAGCGAGGCCGTCCGCGGCGAGGGTGGAATTCTGCTGAACGCGCGCGGCGAGCGGTTCATGCCCCGCTACGATCCGCGCGCCGAGCTGGCGCCGCGCGACGCGGTCAGCCGCGCGATCGTCGCGGAGATCCGCGCCACGGGTACCACCTGCGCTTACCTCGACATGCGCCACATCGCGCCCGAGCGGCTGGCGAAGCGCTTTCCCGGCATCCGCGACCTGTGCGCGCAGTTCGACATTGACATCGCCAAGGACCTGGTGCCGATCCGGCCGGCGGCGCATTACATGATCGGCGGCGTGCGCGTCGGCCTCGACGGCGTGACTACGGTGCCGCGGCTGCTGGCGTGCGGTGAGGTGGCCTGCACCGGCTTGCACGGCGCGAACCGTCTGGGAAGCAATTCGCTGCTCGAAGGGCTCGTCGTCGGCTATCATGCCGGCACCGAGGCGCGCGCCCTGGCAGCCCGGGAGTCGCCTGAGCCGCCGTATCAGCGGCTCAGGGTGCGGCTGGCCGCGGCGCAGCGCGACGCGATTGACGTCGGCGACGTGACCAACGCGCTCCGTGGGCAGACCTGGCGCGACCTCGGCATCGAGCGCAACCGCTTCGGGCTCGAGGAGGCGATCCACATGATCGGCTTCTGGGCGCGGTACGTGATGGACAAGGAATTCCACGACCGCGCCGGCTGGGAGCTTCAGAACATGCTGCTCGTCTCGCGCCTGATCGCCGAGGCGGCGCTGCAGCGCGACGAGAGCCGCGGCGTGCATTGCAGGACGGATTTCCCCGAGACCGATGACGCACGCTGGAAATGCCGCATCGTGATGCGCCGAGAATCGAACCCCGAACTCCGCCCGGTGTAACTCCATGCCCGAGGGACCGGCGCCCGTCAGCAATTCGCGTCTCCGCCTGTCGAGCGGCGCCGAGGCGGCGATCCGCTGCGCGCAGCCGCCACTGCCGCCCGATGAAGCGCGGCGCTTCGCGCGGCTCGTGGAATGTTTCCTCGTGGAGGAATATCTCAACGACATCCTCCTCGGAAAATTTTACGAGGAGGCCTGCTTTACCGGCGGGATGGGACTCCTCGGCGACCAGGTGCTGGCGACATGCTGGAGCGGATCGGGCAGAGAGCGCCCGGACATCGCCGTCATGGGCGGCGTCGCCACGGCTGAGGCGTATCGCGGGCAGGGCCTCGCATCGGCGGTGGTGGGCGCGGTCTGCGAGCGCTTCGACTTCGCAGGTGGCCGCATCCTCTGCCTCGGCACCAGTAACCCGGCCGCGCGACGCATCTACGAGCGGCTGGGCTTCCGGGCGGTCGCCGGACAAATCTTCTGCAGGACCGCGCGCGGGGCTCGGCTGGATGAAGGCTTCGCGGCCGGCCAGACCGTGGCCGCGCGCCCGGCTTCGTGGCGCGAGATGGCCTCCATCGTCCCGCTTTACCTGCTCCGGCACCCCTGCGTGCTCGCGGACGCGGGCACCGGGCTGCTTTCGGCGCGCGTGGCAGAGCCGCGGCGCTGCGTGCGCATTTTCTGGGACTTGTGGAAGAGCATCGCGCCGGCGGGAAGATGGGCGGTCCTCCGAAACGATCTGGGCTGGCCGGTCGCCAGCGCGCTAGCGCGCCCTGCCGCGACGGCGGCAGCCGGGTTTTCCGTGGACTTTCTCTGGCATCCCGATTATTCTGTGCAGGCGGCAGCTTTCGCAGGCGGTTGGCTGGAGGAGATCGAAGCGGCATCGGGCCGCGCGTGCCGTATGCTGATCTGCGAGGGCGACGACTGGAAACTCCGCGAGGCGCGCGCGCTGGGCTTCGAGCGCGGCGAGGGCGACGGCGGAACCGTGGACATCAATGGGCGCAAGGTCGCGCTGCTGAAGTTTGTTCGGAAGAGACAGTTGTGATTGCGGACGCTAAAAACTGATTCGATAGCGAACGCCACAAGGAGGAAAAGCGGTATGCCTAAAATCATCATGGCGCGGGCGCCGGTGCGGAATGCGGACCTGGGCGGGTGGCGCGACACGCGGCTCTTCTCGTCCGGGAAGGTGCTGAACATGGCCATCCGGCTGTACACCTACGTCTCGCTGGTGCCGATGGAGGAAAGCGGCTACCGGATCGAGAGCCACGACATGGGTGGCTCGGAACACGTCCGGAGCGTGCGCGAAATGGAATATGCCGGCGCGCTGGGCTTGCTCAAGGCGGCGATCGGAAGCGTGGGCGCCGCCGGCGGGTTGAAGCTGATCGTCCGGTCCGAGGCGCCGCCGGCGTCCGGGCTCGGCTCGTCCGCCGCGCTCGCGGTCGCGACGCTGGGCGCGCTCTATCGGCACGAGGACCGCCTGTTGCTGCCGAGCCAGATCGCCTCCAACGCGCAGCGGCTCGAGACGGAACTGCTCAAGCTCGAATGCGGCGTGCAGGACCAGTTGGCGGCGGCGTTCGGCGGGATCAACTTCATCGAGGTCAACTATCCGGA
>Ga0187852_1003669_pt1 | contig 11042 bp, 8 predicted proteins | sample June2016WEW_6_40_FD_134511 | JGI IMG/M metagenome (GOLD analysis project Ga0187852, IMG submission 134511) | Peatland microbial communities from SPRUCE experiment site at the Marcell Experimental Forest, Minnesota, USA - June2016WEW_6_40 | ecosystem: Environmental > Terrestrial > Soil > Wetlands...
CGGAATTCGGTGCTCGAAGTACGGGAAAAGTTGAGCAGGCCGTTGGCGATCTCGGCGGCGCGGAAGCTCTGCTGGGTGATCTTCTCGAGCACGGGGCCGAGGCGCGCGTCGCCGCGCAGTTGTTTGGAGAGCATCTGCGCATAGGAGGAGATAACGGCCAGCGGGGTGTTGATCTCATGGGCCACGCCGGCTGCCAGCAGGCCGATGGAAGTGAGCTTGTCGGCCTGGGCGAGCTGATTTTCAAGCGAGACGCGCTCGGTGATGTCGTCGACCAGGATGATGCGGCCCACGGAGACGAAGTCCCGCGACAGCAGGGGGGCGATGGCGATGTTGGCGATGCGCTGTTCGCCGGCGCGGGTGGTGAGGCGGAATTTATAGAGGTGATGCACACCTTGCTCGTTGCGGAAGCCTTCCAGAGCCTCGATGAACTCGGCGGGGAAGACGTCGGCGAGCGGCTGGCCGAGGGCCTCGGCGCGGCTGAGGGCGTACATGGCCTCCATCTGCGCGTTCCAGCTCTCGATGCGGTCGTCCAGATCGAGGGCGAGAATGCCCACATTGATGGACTCGACGATGTTTTCGTTGAATTCCTTGAGACGCTCGAATTCGCTGATCTTCTCCAGGAGGCGGGCGTAGAGGCTGGCGTTCTGGAGGGCGATGCCGATGTAGCTGGCCAGGGACTCGAGCAGTTCGACGTCTTCGCTGGAGAGGAAGTCGCCGCCGATGGTGCGGCCCAGGCCGATGACGGCAATGGTGCGCTGGGCGGAGCCGTCCTGCACGCGGCAGGGGAGATAGTAGTTGAGGTCGAGCAGTGCGGCCGTGCGCTGCTGGTCCTCGGGCAGATGCAGTGCGGCTTGCGCGTTTTCCAGGAAGATGTGCGAGTGGTCTGTGGCGCGGTCGAAGTCGAGAAAGCCGAGCGCGAGGCTGTCCTGTGCGGCGCTTGCCTCGGCGAAGGCGGGCAGCCCGTGGGCCGCGGCGAGGCGTAGGCGGCCGGAATCCCGGGCCAGGAAAACCGCCACGCGTGCCACCAGCATCGTGCGCGGAAGGCGCTCGACGATGGATTCGAGCAGGGCATCGAGATCGGTCTCCGAACTCAGGCCGCGGCCGAATTCAACCAACGCTTTGCGGTAGTCGTAGCGCTGGCGGTCGAAGACCCGGTCCACCCAGCTTTGAATCCGGCGCCTGAGGGGGTCGAAGATTGCGGCTACTACCAGAATGGAGAGCCCGACGCCCCACTCGCGAACATTATCCGGCAGGCGGGTGTGGACCACTACGGTAACCAACGCGATGACGCCGAAGTAGCCTCCCAGGATGAGGCTGGTGGCCAGCGTGTAAGCCACTCCGCGCTTGAAGATCAGATCGGTGTCCATCAGCCGGTAGCGGACGATGGCCCAACTGAAGGTGAGGGGTAGAAAGACCAGCGACAGGCCGGCCAGATTGGTGAGCAGCCTGGGCCAGTGCCAGTCGAAGAGGAAGGGAACGGCATAAAAGAGCGTGAAGGGGACGATAGCGAGCAGCGCGCCGCGCGTGAGCCACTTCAACTGCTGGCGCAGCAGGGGTGTGCCGGCCTGGCTGTAGCTGCGCAGGAAGAGGACGGCGGCCAGGACGTAGAAGACGGCATCGTAGGCGGTGCCGGTCTGGTCCAGACGGTGCTTGAGTAGTCCGGTTGCCTGCCAGCGCGTGATGGCTATCAGCCAGAGCCCGAGCAGCGCGGCTCCCGGCGCGTAAACCAGCGGTAACAGCCAGCGGCGGCGGAGCTTCTTGAGCCGCTCCTCGGGGAAACTGAGGGCAAAATGCAGAAATAGCGCCGGCTGCAGCGACTCGGCCAGCACATTGGACCAGAAGACGGTCCAGTCCAGATGGCCTTGCCAATTGTTATTGCTCAGCGCGCCGGTGTACTTGAGCGCGTAGAGCGCAAACGAAACCAGGCAGAAGAGGTAGAAGTGGGTAGCGCGCGGAGCCGTCCAACGGCGAAACAGCACGTAGATGCCGATGGCAAGATAAACCAGGCCGATCAGTCGCAAGCCCAGCGCCAGGCTTCTGTCCGATGGTTCGGGGTAGACCGCCACCGGCGTGTCCAGCGGAATGCCGTCGCGGGTGATTACGTAGTACGCCTCTCCGTATACCCCGGCGCGATCGAGAGCGCGCTCCAGATCGGCCAGTCGCGTGGTGGGAGTGTAGTTGACTTCGCCCGCCAGGCTAGGCGCCTGGATGCCCACGCGCGGGGGAAGATTTTCCGGCTGCACTTTGTTTCCGGTGAGAATGTTATGCGTCTGTATGCCGGCCCGCCGTCCAGGACTGACCGGCTGTACCTCGACTCCTGTGAGCAGGTCATGCTCCTGAATGCCGGCGCGCTGGCCGGGCATATCCGGCAGCACCTTTTCCGCTACCAGCCCCCCCGCCGCCTCGCGCCACCAGACCCCGTCGTCGGGTTGCTGGAAATGGCTCTCCTGGCGAAGATTCAAGACGGCAAGCAGAAACAGGCTGAGCGTGGCTATGCCCAGCAGAGTCGCCTGCAAGCGGTTGAGGAGGCTGGTTTCCATGGGAGGACGCTCTTACATCATCCGAATCTGCTGCTCACTACTCAATTGTTGCACGTCGGTTGCCATGTTGGCGAAACGCGCTGGTTGCCTCAATAATGACGGCAATCGGTTGAGAATACGCGAGATAGAGACGCAAAGTTCCGTAAAACGTCAACCGGAGTTTCCAGAATTCTCTGAAACAATGCAGGAAATGGTAGGCGGTATACGCCGAAAGGGATTGATCTATGGAAATAGGTAGCTCTCTGAGGGGAGGCGGGTTATTGCGGAATCCCTGCCGTCAGAGCTGGCCGTAGGTGGCTTTGGGGCCGTGTTTGCGCTGGTAGTGGTGTTCGCTTACGTAGGGTGGAATTCCGGCTTCGGGCGCTCCGAGCAGGACGCTGCGGAAGGCGAGACAGGCAATGTATTCAAGGACATCGGCGTGCTCGACGGCCTGGGCGGGGGTTTTGCCCCAGGCGAACGGGGCGTGACCGGCTACCAAGACGCCGGGAACGGCGAGCGGGTCAAGGCCGCCGGAGCGGAAGCGGCGGACGATGACGGCGCCGGTATTGCGGACATAGGCCTCGGCTACCTCTTCGGCAGTGAGGGGCCCGGCGACGGGAACGGGGCCGTAGAAGTAGTCGGCGTGGGTGGTGCCGAGGCAGGGAATGGGACGGCCGGCCTGAGCCCAGGAGGTTGCGAACTCGGAGTGGGTGTGGACGATGCCACCGATTTGGGGGAACTCGCGGTAGAGGCAAGTGTGTGTATCCAGGTCGCTTGAGGGGCGCAGGGAGCCCTCGACGATTCTGCCGTCGAGGTCTGTGATGACCAGATCGGCGGCGGTAAGCGTGGCGTAGTCCACGCCGCTGGGTTTGATGACGATGCGCGGCTCGGGGCCGGAGCGGTCGATGCCACTGGCGTTGCCAAAGGTGTGCGGGGCCAGGCCGAGGCGGGCGATTTCGCGGTTGGCGTGGAGGACTTCTTCGCGGAGTGAGGCAAGCAGCATGTCGGGTTCCTTGTCAGCACAGGTAGAACGGCAGGCGTCTATCGATCACAGTCTATCAGCGGACCGAGTTCGGAGAGAATTGCATTCCGGCCTGACTCCGTGCGAAATCCTGCTTCTGAGAAGTGAACCGTCAGACACCTTAATCCCGATTACCACCCTGGATCGGGGATATGCGCCTGCAATGTGAAATTCCGGTTCTGCCGTTGCGATGGGGGGCGGGTGGGATTAGGATGGGTGAAAAACCTGGCTATTGGCCTTTTAGGGGGTGTTTCGATGCGCCGTGTTTTCTTATTCATCCTCAGCGGATTGGCGGGTTGCTTGCTGCTTTCAACGGCGGTGCTGGCCGGTGGGCATAGTGCTGCCGACTATCCATTGCGGGTACACATCTTTCAGTTCAATTCCCATTCGCATTACTACCATGGGGGCGGATACGGCGGGATAACGTCCCTGGATGTGGTGGACGGAGAGGGCCGGGCGAACCTCTATGAAAACAGCGAGCCGCGCGGCTTCGACTTCAGCTATCGCTGCGGAGAACGGCTGAGGGCATCGCCGGGCTACGAGACCTACATGGCGCGTTGGAAGAAGCCGGGCAGGACACTTGAGATTCTGCTGCCCGAGTTCGGCAAGCCAGGGGCATTCGATTCCTGTGAGATGCAGGTGGATATGAAGGACACCGCTTACTTCAAGCATGGCGGGTTACTCGACGAAGAGCCGGCGGCGGTGTTCAAACAATGGATGGAAAAGCACCAGTACGATCCGGAGCACGGGAAGAATATGCCGGTGGCAGCTGCTCCCGCGCCGGCGGGGGTGGCAGGAACTGGGGCGAGCGCGCCACAGCAACCCGCACCCCAACAACCCGCGCCGCAGTAAGAGGGTTAAGCGGGGCCAAATTCACAGGTCTCATAAGCAAATCCTCGCCCCGGGGATGAAGACGTGTCCCCTCATCTCAGCCAGCAAAAAATCAGTCGCGGGGGTCCCGAGTCGCCGGGGACCTCGAGACATGGGCGCCTCTGTTTGTCCCGATTCCGATATAGATGAGAAATGCCCCCTGGGCTGTAAACTTGCTTGCGATGCGGGCGTCTACCTGAGTGATGGCTGCCGGCACAGCATTGGAAGCGATGACCATGGCCACGGCGGAAGAGATTGCCGCGCAGGAGTTCTCGCGCGTGGTGGAGAGCCACCGGCCGCAAATCTTCCGGTTTCTGCTGGCGTCGACGCGCGACCCGGACCTGGCGGAGACGCTGACGCAGGAGTGTTTCCTGAAGGCGCATCGGAATTGGGGCAGCTTTCGCGGCGAGTCGAGCGCGATGACCTGGCTGATGCGGATCGCCATCAACCTGCAGAAGGACCACTGGCGGAATCGCCGCATGCAGTTCTGGCGGCAGGCGCGGATGAATTCGGTGGACCTGGACGAAGCCAGCGAGTGGCTGCCGAGCGGCGAGCGATCGGCGGAGCAGCAATTGCTGGCGCGGGAACAGGTGGGCCGGGTGTGGAAGGCCGTGGAAGGGTTGAGCGAGCGGCAGCGGACGGTGTTCCTGCTGCGCTACGTGGAGGAACTGGAGTTGAGCGAGATTGCGCGGGCCACCGGGTTGAGCGAGGGCACGGTGAAGGCTCACCTTTCGCGGGCGGTTGCGAGAGTGCGCGCGGAACTGGGAGGAAGACGATGAGTTTCAAGAATCAATTCGATGAAGAACCGGAACTCCGCCCTATCGACAAGGACCTGTGGCTTCACCCCAGGAAGCAGAGACCACTTCCTGGGGACCCCGAGTCGCTGGAGGCCCCGGAGTTGGCTCAGGCGCTGAAGAATTTCCGCGCGAGCGTACTGGCCTGGAGCGAGGCTGCGTATAGCCGACCCCGAACGGCGGTGAAGACGGTGCGGCAGAGGAGTTGGCGGCTGGCGGCGGGATGGGCGCTGGGGTGCGCGCTGGTGGCTGGAGGCGTCTCGGGAGGGATCTACGAGCGCCATCACCGGCAGGAGTTGGCGAGGATGGCGGCGGCGCGCGCGGCCGAGAGTGAGCGGCTGGTTGCCGAGCAGCGGGCTAGCCAGGAAGAAGAAGATTTACTGGCCAAGGTGGACAGCGACGTATCGCGGGAAGTGCCGAGCGCCATGGAGCCGCTGGCTCAACTGATGACCGAGGACGAGGCCAAGTAAACATAGCGGGTAAGAGCGAATTCACGAAACAGGAACAAACCCTTCGCAAAGAGGGGGAGGAGAACACGATGAAGGGAATCATTGCAGCACGGTTGGGATTGGCGATGGCGGGAGTTTTGCTGGCGGGTTCAGCGCTGGCGCAGGGGCCGGGCGGCGAGTTGAACGCCGGACCGGGGCCGGGATTTGGGGAGCGTCGGCCTCCCATGGAGAGGGCCTTCGGGCCGCGGGGCGACCATGGACGCTGGTGGAACAATCCCAAGATGGTGGAGCGTTTGAAGCTCACCGACGAGCAGCGCAAGGCGATGGACGGGATTCTGCTGGAGCATCGGGAAAAGCTGATTGACCTGCGGGCCAGCCTGCAAAAAGCGGAACTGGCGATGGAGCCGCTGATCCGCGACGATCAGCCAAACGAGGCCAACATTCTGGCGCAGATCGACAAGGTGGCACAGGCCCGGGCCGAGCTGGAAAAGGCGAATGCGCGCTTTCTGCTGGCAATTCGCGGCAAACTGACGCCGGAGCAGTGGAAGCAGTTGCAAACCGACCGCGCCAATCGTGGGCCGGAGCGCGGCTGGGGACACGGCGGCCAGGGACCGGGCGGTCCGTACCACCGGCAGGGGCCTCCCCTGCCTCCGACTCCGCAAGGCGCAGAACCACAGGTCGCGGCTCCGCAGGGCGCGGGACCACAGAGCATGGTTGACGAAGGCGCCGGTCCGGATGGGCTGGGGGCGCCGGGAGCGGGCGCCGAGCAGTAACGGGGCTTTACGGCAGAGAGCAACTGCGGTTGTTGTTCAGACCGGTGGCGGCAAGGGGCGATCCTCTTGCCGCCGTTTTTTGTGCGCGGGAAACGGGCGGTAAAAGGGCCGCGCAGCACGGTGGAGAGCGGCTGCGGAAGCCTCTGCAAGTGCTATGGACCAGCCTCTTCTGTCGCGAAGCGATACAAACAGGTGGAGAGTAACAGGACAGGCGCTGAATCACTTCGGGACAGGGTTTGAACGGAACCGGGACAGCGTGAATCGGAGTGCTACAGTGCTGTGCGGGAACGGTCCAAAAAATAATGACTAAAGTTATTTTCCCCATTACCGATGAAGGGGGTGGATGCAAAGAAGCCCAACCGGAAGTTATGACGGGCCTGACGGACGGAAAGAAGCACCGGCGGGTAAGGGCGCAAAGAAAGCATCCGAGAAGGAGTTGAATCCCCATGGCCCTCGGTGTTTTGAATAACCTGTCAGCGATATACGCAGAGAACAACCTGAACAACACCAATAGCAGCTTGCAGAAGGTGTTGGAGCAGTTGTCGTCTGGTTCGAGGATCAATTCCGGCGCGGATGACGCGGCGGGTCTTTCGCTTGTGAATGGCCTGGGGGCCAACTCGGCTGCCCTGACCCAGTCGGAAACCAACGCCACGGAAGGCGTAGGGCTGCTTCAGGTAGCCGATGGCGCCCTTTCGCAAGTGACGAGTCTGCTGGACCGTGCCATTACGCTGGCTACGGAAGCCTCTAACGGCACCCTCAACTCCGTTCAGGAGGGCGCCGCCAATCAGGAGTACCAGTCGATTCTGGCCGAAATCAACAACATCGGATCGACGACCACATACAACCAGGAGCAGGTCTTTGCCGGTAATACGATCGCCATCTACACCGGCGACTCTTCGGCGGCAGGTTCTTCGGTTGACAATCTGAATATTCGCACTCTGAGTTCGGGCAGCGTGGGCGACACCAACGGCGCGATGAGTTATAGCAGCGGCCAAGGCAATGTGTTCATCGACCTGTCGAGTGGTGGCACGAATGCGACAGCGGGCGATGCCTTGCACAACGCCACCTCCTCGTTGACCGTCCATTACATGGCGACGGGGGCGGGCGGGACTGTTTCTCAGCAAACCGCAACCATTTCCGCTGGCGGCGCCACCGGCTTTGCCGACACGGCCCAGGGAATGATCAACGCCATCAACGCCGCGAACCTGGGCATTACAGCCAGCTTCACCACGGCGGCACAGGCCGGAACGCAGGCTGTCGCCGCGGGCCACGCCGCCGACACCGGTATTCTGATCACCGGGACGGGCTCGGGTGTAGGGAGCGGCACCACTCCTGGAGCTGTCGGTGTCCTGGCATTAAACGTCGGCGAGATAGCGGTAGGTGATACTCTCTCCGGCACCCTCACCATCACGGACAGTACCGGACACGCCCACACACAAGTACTCGGCGGAGCCGGCTGGGACACCCTGGCAAACATTGCCGGTACGATCAACGCCGCAGGTTATGGAATCACGGCTACCTACTCCGCCGTGGGGACCGGGAGCGATACGTTTACCTCGGCAAGCTCCAAGGCGAGCATCACCGCCGCCGGTCTCGCCGACACCACCGCCCTCGCCACCGACACACCAACCTACACTGCGGCGGCCTCTTTCTACTCCGTCGGGGTCTCAACGCCTGTCATCGGAGCTAATGGAATTGCGGATCTCGCCACCGCGCAAGCGGCTTCCTCGACCTTCACTACGGACCCAACCGGCACGGGCGGGATCGCGACGATGAGCTACTCTGACAATGCAGGCGTGTCACTCAGCAGCACCGACCTGTTGAGCCAATCCGACGCGCAGGCCGTGCTGAACGATCTCAATGTGGCCATAAACGATGTGGCCGCGATGGACGGATACATCGGCGCCCAGATCAATACGCTCAACTCCCTCAGCCAGGTGATGAGCACTCAGCAGGAGAACGTGATCTCGGCGCAGAACGCCATACAGGCCACCGATTATGCCTCGGCGACCTCCAACATGTCCAAGTTTGAGATTCTCAGCCAGACCGGCATCGCTGCCCTGGCGCAAGCCAACAGTGTGCAGCAGGAAGTGACCAAGCTTTTGCAGTAAGAGAAGAAATGCAGTAATTTCAAGACAACCCAGGGACGGGCGGCGGCAGGGGCATAACCCTTGCCGCCTATTTTTTGCGGGTGCTCCGGGTCGGAAGCATGCTTCTTAAGGATAGATGCCGCGGATCTGCACAGCCTCCGCCACGCGCCCTATCCCGAGCATGTTGGCGGCAATGCGCATCGGGACCTTCCGTTCCAGATGGATCTTCAGCACATCCCGGAAAGCAGTCTTCATCACGTGTTCCAGGCGGTTGTAGACATCCTGCGCCTCCCAGAACAGGTGCTGCTCATCCTGCACCCACTCAAAATAAGAGACCGTCACACCGCCGGCATTGCACAGGATATCCGGAATCACGAACACCCCCTTGCTCTGCAGAATCCTGTCTGCGGCCGGGGTCAGAGGTCCGTTGGCCGCTTCGGCGATGATGGCCGCCCGCACCGCGGATGCATTCTCCGCGTGGATTGCGTTCTCCAGCGCCGCCGGCACCAGGATGTCGCATTCCAGGGCCAGCAACTCGCGCGGCTCGATGGCCTCGCTTTCCGGAAATCCTTCCACATGCCCGCTGAGGGCCTTGAGAAGAATCAGCTCCGGGATATTCAGTCCGTTCCGGTTGTAAACGCAGCCGGTCGAATCGCTTACCGCGATTACTTTTGCTCCCGCCTCATGCAGCAATTGCGCCGCAATGGAGCCGGCGTTTCCAAAGCCCTGCACCGCTATTGTGGCGCCCTTCAAGGGCCGTTGCAGATGCTCGCAGGCGCTCTGGATGGTGTAGAACACGCCGCGGCCGGTGGCTTCGTTGCGCCCCAGCGATCCGCCCAGGCTGATCGGCTTTCCTGTCACCACGCCCGGAATCGGATATCCCATGGTCATGCTGTAGGTGTCCATAATCCAGGCCATGGTTTGCGGATTGGTGTACACATCCGGCGCGGGAATGTCCTGCTCCGGTCCAATCAAGGGAAGAATCGCGCTGGTGTAGCGCCGCGTCATGCGCTGCAGTTCGTTTTGGGACATGCGCTTGGGATCGCAGGTAATTCCGCCCTTAGCGCCCCCAAAGGGAATATTCACCACCGCGCACTTCCATGTCATCCAGGTGGCCAGCGCCTTTACCTCATCCAGAGTTACCTGAGGGTGATAGCGTATACCGCCCTTGGCGGGCCCGCGCACCATGCTGTGTTGCACGCGGTAGCCCTCGAAGCGGTGAATGTGCCCGTCGTCCATGCGCACAGGCACTGTCACCGTCAGCACTCGCTCGGGATACTTGATCATCTCCCGCGTATCGTTGTCGAGCTGCAATGCGTCCGCTGCCGTATCGAAGTTCTCCAGCGCGTCGTGATACGCGTTCGCCGCCATTGTTGTCGTAGACATCTTTCTACCCTCCATTTCCGAACCAGCCCTTCGCGCGCATCGCACACCGGAATCCGCTCAACTCACCTTCGTCTCCGTGTGTTCAATCGCGTCCTGTTGGAGCGTGTTTCGCGACCGGTAGAGCGGCAACAGCCACTTCAAGTAAGTCTGCATGCGCCCGTGCGCCGCATCGAAGTACAACTGTTGCACTCCGCGCGTAATCGCGCCTATGGTCCCATCGTTCACCGGCCGGTGATCGACTCGCACCACCGGCGCAATGCCCACCGCCGTCCCGGTGAAGAACAACTCGTCGCATACGTACAATTCGCTGCGGTCAATCGCCCGTTCCACAACCTGCAGACCGAGTTCCCGCTGCGCCAGTTCCATGACCGAGCCGCGCGTGATTCCCTCCAACGCGTTCTCCGTCACCGGCGGCGTGATCAGTTCCCCCTTGCGCACCATGAAAATGTTGCACGTGGCGCCCTCGGCAACATGACCGCTCTCGTTCAGAAAGATTGCCTCGTCGAATCCGCAATGGCGCGCCTCGTCGCTGGCCAGCGCGCTGTTCACGTAGGCTCCGCAGATCTTGGCCCGCGCCGGAATCGCATTGTCCTCGATCCGCCGCCATGAGCTCACGCCCACATGCAATCCCTTGTCGGCGTGCAGGTAATCGCCAAAGGGCAGCGCGATCACCGCAAAGGCATCCTGATCGTCGATGCTCACTCCGATTCGCTCCGCGCTCTTGTAAGCCAGCGGCCGGACATATATATCGGTCCGAAAGGCATTCCGGCGCATCAATTCCAGAGTGATCCCGCACAACTCCTCCGGCGAGAGCGGAACTGAGATGCGCAGAATGCCGCAGTTCCGCTTCCAGCGCTCATAGTGGTCCAGGGGGCGCAGCACAAACAACTCCTGCTGGGCCTCATCCCAGTGCGCGCGAATCCCCTCAAACACTCCCGTCCCGTAATGCAGGGCATGGGTCAGAATCCCCACGCGCGCCTGGCCGAGCGGCATATACTGCCCGCCGAAATACACAATCAGATTCGGATCGGCTTCAGCCTTCATGGGCCACCTCTAGCAGCGACTCTCCGTACAACTCCCGCCCGCGCGCCAGCGCGCGCTCGTCCAGCGCCACCCATTTCGGGCTCTTGACCAGCCGCC
>Ga0187852_1003674_pt1 | contig 11031 bp, 9 predicted proteins | sample June2016WEW_6_40_FD_134511 | JGI IMG/M metagenome (GOLD analysis project Ga0187852, IMG submission 134511) | Peatland microbial communities from SPRUCE experiment site at the Marcell Experimental Forest, Minnesota, USA - June2016WEW_6_40 | ecosystem: Environmental > Terrestrial > Soil > Wetlands...
AAGCTGGGCGGCAAAATCCAGTTGGTGGGCGACGACATCTTCTGCACCAATCTCAAGCTGCTGCAACGCGGCATCGACGAGGGCGTGGCCAACTCCATCCTCATCAAGCTCAACCAGATCGGCACTGTGACGGAGACCCTGGAAGCGATCGAGCTGGGACGCCGTTACGGCTACACTTCGGTGATCTCGCATCGCTCGGGCGAGACCGAAGACACATTCATCGCCGACCTGGCCGTGGCTACTGGCGTGGGGCAGATCAAGACCGGCTCGGTGAGCCGCACCGACCGCATCTCGAAGTACAACCAGCTACTGCGCATCGAAGAGGAGCTGAGCTCGGGCGCGGTGTACCTGGGCCTGGAGAGCCTGAACTACGGCGAGTAACCAGCTGCGGTGGGGCAGACGGCTCCGCCGCATTGAGTAGAAAGCGAGAGGGAGGGGATGAGTTTCCCTCCCTTTTTACGTTTGCTCGACGCCGCGCAATGCTCGGACCGCAACACCGTTCCGCAGGGGCTGAAGCCCCGCATTTATTTTGCGGCGATAGCGGCACGACTAAAGTCGTGCCCTGACACTTCGTGCTTTTCACGCAGTTTTCAGCAGGCACTCAAGCCGAGGTCGGACACTTTGTGCTTCATCATGCATTTTTCAGCAGACGCTGGAGCCGTGCTCTTTCGCGAGAACTTCAGATTGGCCCCTTGCTCTGCGATAGCGCAGAAGCCATCAAGGCTCTACACTAAAAAGTAATGCGGCCTCTGCTCACTTCCCTGCTCTTTCTCAGTCTTTTGCCTGCAATCGGTCAGACCGCGCCCGAGATCAAGCTTCACGATCTGAATGAGGCCAAGGCTCTGGGCGGCGATCTCTATACCAACTCGGGCGCTACTGGCCTTGTACTCGTGGTGGTGCGCGGCAATGAGGTCTTCTTCCACGGATACGGAGAGACGGCACCGGGATCGCACACTGCGCCCTCAAAGAACTCCCTCGTCCGGCTGTGCTCGCTGACCAAGGTATTCACCGCGGACGTGCTGGCGCGGCTCGCTGCCGATGGTGTGGTGCGGCTGGACGATCCGCTTGAGAAGTACGCTCCGCCGGGAAGCCACCTACCGAAGCAGGCCGCAGCGATTACGTTCGAGGAGCTGGCCACGCACACCGCTGGCCTCGATCGCGAGGTGGGCACGCCTTCGCGTCACACCCCGCACTTCACTTACCCCGACTTTGAGGCGCGCTGGCACTGGCTTGCGCACACAGAACTCAAGTACACGCCGGGCACGCAGGCGCTTTACTCCAACGTCGGCTTCGATCTGCTCAGCGACGCGCTGGCCCGCGCTGCGAACGCGCCCTATCCCACGCTGCTAGAGACGCGCACGCTTGAGCCCCTGAAGATGTGGGAGACGACCTTTTATCCCAGCCCTGAACAGTGCGCACGACTGCTTCAGAGCGCGCATGACGAGGGCCCGTGCACCGCGAGTGGTAACACCATGGGCAGCGGCGGGCTCTATTCCACGCCGGAAGACATGGCCAAGTGGCTACGCTACCTGGCGGGCGCGGGCGCGCCGGCGCTGCCCGTGCAGGCCGATGCCGCGCACGCGGTGTATCTGCTGGCTTCGAGCCTCAAGAGCGTCAGCGGACTGAGTCACGCCGGCCGGCCGAGCGGAATCGGCCTGGGATGGATGCACCTGGGCTCGAACGACGACGTCTCTCACATCATCGAGAAGACCGGAGGCGGAGCAGGATTTACCACGTATATCGCCATTCATCCGGCGAGCCACACGGCGCTGTTTGTCGCGGCCACCGATGGGCCGCCTCATTCAGGGGCCAGAGGATTCGGCATCTTTCAGGCCGCGAACGATGCACTTCTTGCCCTGGCCGGTCTGCCGCCGCTTCCCGACGAGCCGGCGAAGAAGATTGCGCCACGCCGAAGCGTGCAGACGACGCAGCAGGCACGCACCGAAGGGCTACACAAACGGAAGCGGCCGGCGCGCGGAGTGCAAAAGAAGGCCGCAGACCGAGAAGCGGTCAGCCAGCAGAGCGGTTCCGCGAATTGAATAGGGTTGTGAAGGCCATCACCGGCGCACGGCGGGCTGTCGCGTCATGCCGGAAGAGAAGAGACAAATCAGTCAAGGGCGCCTTCTTCTTTTATGCCTACCAAGCGCCCTCTTGTACCGACCATTCTTGACGGATGGGGTTGTTGCGCGGAAACCGCCAACATTACCGTTGCGCTGGAGCGCAAGCCTGCCTACGACAAGCTCTTCAAGAAATCTCCCGACGCTTAACGGCTCGCTCCGGCGGTGCTCGCAGCTTTATTTACGGCCTGCTCGATCTGTGCGGCGTCTCCCAGATAATAATGACGGATCGATTTCAAGCTATCGTCAAGTTCCTGCACCATCGGCACGCCCGTGGGAATATTGAGATCGACAATCTCCTCGTCAGGAATGTCTTGAAGATACTTCACGAGCGCCCGCAGGCTATTGCCATGGGCCGCGATCAGCACCTGCTTCCCTGAGCGGATGCTGGGAGCAATGGCTTCGTGCCAGCAGGGCAGAAAGCGGTCGACGGTGTCCTTGAGGCATTCGGTGAATGGAAGCTGTTGCTTTGAGAGGTTGCGATAGCGTGGGTCCTTCCCCGGAAAGCGCGGATCAGCCTCGTCCAGCGCCGGCGGGCGAATGTCGTAACTGCGGCGCCAGATTTTCACCTGTTCCGCGCCATACTTCGCTGCCGTCTCAGCTTTGTTAAGCCCTTGCAGCGCTCCATAATGCCGTTCGTTCAGCCGCCAGTCGCGCTCGACGGGGATCCACATCAGGTCCATCTGGTCGAGGGTGATCCACAGAGTGCGTATCGCGCGCTTCAGCACCGAGGTGTAGGCGATGTCGAAGCAAAACCCCTGCTCCTTCAGCATGCGGCCGGCTTGCGTGGCCTCTTCTCTGCCCTTCTCCGAAAGGTCAACGTCGGTCCAACCGGTAAAAAGGTTTTCCTTATTCCAGATGCTCTCTCCATGGCGAAGTAAAACGACTTTGTACATTTTCGATTCCCGCTTTCTTGAGCTAAGAGTCTCTTTCTTCAATTCCGATTCGCTTTCATTATACGGAATCTCCGTCTGCCTTTCGGTCGCGAAGCAACGGTTCCCATTTGCCTCCGCTCGCGATCGCGTTGCGTTCGTTCCCAGGCCGAAGAAGCGAACCGCTACCGGCTGCATAACGACGGGTCGCTGCGCGACATTTCACCAGCGCTGCTGTCCATCCGGAAGCTGGACGAGCCGACGGAGATGACGGGCGGGGATTTGCATTTGCCGATCACGGCCAAGCAGCTTCAACCAAGATGTATACAGGCACAAAGGCCTCCCGCAGAGGGAGGCCTTGTGGTTTGATTCTCCGCTATGAGGCTACCGCGAGCGCAGGGCTTTAATGGCCTCGGGCAGCCGCTCCTCGATGATGCGGGCGCGCTCGGCGGCAAGTCCGCCCAGGTACGACGGCGCAGGAGTAGCCATGAGCACCAGGGCCAGGGCAATCACGGAGAAGATGAGCCCCGCGACTCCGGCCGAGATCAGCATGTGGTAGGTGTCCTCGCGGTCAAGAGCAAAAATATTGAAGGCCACGTGTTCCAGCGGGCGGATGTGCTTCAAGACCGCGAGCGCAAAGAGAAAGAAGAGCGCCGCAAGCGAGGTCAGAACCGCAAGCGTGACGTCGACGCCGCGATGGAACCTCTGGCGAGCGCTGCAACGGGCGCATTCGGCAAAATGATTTTCGTAATCCCGGCGCATCTCAGGGGAGATGCCGGAGATGTCATATCGCCAACTTGCCAGAATCGCGCCTACGACCCGGTCGGTACATTCGGTTCTCGCCGTAGACATAGAGATTCACCCTGCAAAAAATTCGGCATGACCACCGAGGCAGACAATTCAGTTCAGTTCAACCGCCGAGCTTCCGCGAGGAGATGGGTTGCGGAAGCTTCTTCATTGGACGCCGCCGGGAGTGATTCGATGCGGAACGCCTCAAAAATACGCAACGCCATGCAAAATGCCTGGCGCCTCGCTACGGCCTATCGCGCGTATCTGGGTTGTGGCCGTTACCTTGCTTACTATTGTAACCCCGTTTTTTAGAAAGTTATAGAAGAAAGCGGCTCGTGTTGGCGGGCGAGCAACAGGTGATTGGCCAAAAGGCTGGCCCGGCCTGCGAGGGCGCGCTCGGCTGCGACCCGGGCCAGCTCGGGAAGATTATTGTTTTCAGAGAGATGGCCCAATATGATCCAAGCGGCTTGGCCATCGTAGTCCTGGGCAAGGAATTGGGAGGCCGAGTCGTTCGACAGGTGGCCGACCCGGGAAAGTACCCGCTGCTTGACCGACCAGGGGTAGGGGCCGTCGCGCAACATCTCGAGGTCGTGATTCGATTCAAGCAGGAGCAGGTCCAGGTCGCGGAGCTGCTCCTTGACGTTGGGCGGGATGTAGCCGAGGTCGGTGGCAAAGCCCATCCTGACCCCCTCGGCCGAGAAGATAAAGCCCACGGGATCGGCCGCATCGTGCGGAATTGTAAAGGGGTTAAGGCAGATGTCGCCGATGGAGAAGGGTTGGCCAGCTTCAAAGTACTCGACGGCCGGGAGCCAGGTGGGATCTTCTTTGAGCGAGGGCGGGCGGCCGGAAGAAGCGTCCAGAGCCGGATCGGGCGCGGCGGGGTCCGGCGCATTGGGCACCAAAGATTGGGCCGCGTTTCCCACAGGCTCTTCGCCGGGGTCGTCCGAGGGATCGCTTTCTGACGAGTCGGATTCAGGTTCGGCCCGGCGCTCGGCGGCCTGTTTGCGGCACATTTCCAGCCATTGGGCGTACGTCATCTGGCGGCGGGGGGAGAGCCAGCGCATCCAGGCGCGGTGCGTGGCCTCGGTGAAGTACACCGGGATGCCCAGCTTGCGCGCCGTGACGGCGATGCCGTTCACGTGGTCCTGGTGCTCGTGGGTGATGACGATGGCGTTGAGGGTTGCGGGGTCTTCGCCGGCCAGATTCATGCGCCGGAAGAGCTCGCGGCAGCTCAAGCCGGCGTCGACGAGGATGCGCGTGCGGCCGCCGGAGAGAACCGTGCAGTTGCCCCTCGACCCCGACGCGAGCACCGTGAAGCGGACCATGGTTTGAGCATACAATCAACAGCACCGGCGGAGAACCCGGGCGTCTCAACATCGGGAAAACGGCGCTTTTCGATTACGGCCTGCCCTGCGGGGGTCTGGAGACCGGCGCTACAGGTTTTCGCCGCGTGTGAGAAACGACCTCGTTGGGGATGGGGAGTCTTACATAACGCCGTTCAGTTTGGCCGGAATCTCAATCGAGACTAGAGTGCCGCGGCCGGGATTCGAGACCACGTTGAAGCGGGCCTGGTTGCCGTAGAGGACTTCGAGGCGCTCCTGCACGTTCTTCATGCCGATGCCGGCGCCGGTGCGGCGCAGCGCGGAGGCAGGCTGGGCGTTCATGCCCACGCCGTCGTCGGCCACCTCAATGAAGACCCGGTCGCCTTCGAGGCGGCTGCGCAGGGTGACCGTGCCGCCGTGGATCCGCGGCTCGAGACCGTGCTTGATGCTGTTCTCAATGAGCGGCTGCAGGAGAATGCTCGGCACCAGCACTTCGAGCGTTCGGGGATCGATCTCTTTTTCGACGCGCAGCTTGCCTGCGCCGAAGCGCACGACTTCGATGTCGAGATAATCGTCGGTGAATTTGAGCTCTTCGCGCAGGGGCACGTAGGTGTCGTGGTCTTTGAGCAGGGCGCGAAGGATGTTGGCGAGCTTGACGATCATGGTGCGCGCCTGCTCGGGCTTGGTGCGCACCAGCGAGGCGATGGAGTTGAGCGTGTTGAAGAGAAAGTGGGGATTGATCTGGCGCTGCAGGGCGTCAAGGCGGGCTTCGAGCAACATGCGCTTCTGCTCTTCGAGCGACATCTCGACGCGCAGGGCGTTCCACACCTTGAGCGCGATACCCACGTTGATGGGTGCGGCGATCCAGACCAGCGCCTGTAGCCAGAACTGATCGGAGACGAGCGCGAAGAGGCGGTGGGGAAAGAGCTCGGCCAGCCAGTCGCGGGCTGCCTCCATAAGGGCGATGAGAACCAGAAGCAGAATCTGGCGGTCGATGCGCGGCTTGAGAAGGTTGCGGCGCACCCAACGGTAAAGGCTGAGGTCGATCAAGGGAGTGAACGACCAGATCTCTTCTTCTTCGACGAAGCGGCCGATAACGCCGGCGGCGAGACCGAGGAGGACGTCGAAAGGCAGCGCCAGGTATTCGTGGTGCAGGACAGCGGGAATGGAGAGAACGGCGCCGCCCACCATCGCCCAGCCGGGGCCGATGAGCAGGCCGAGAAGAACGACGGTCTCAAACGAGATGTCGGCGGCCAAAAAGTTCGGCACCCAGAAGCGGAGCCAGACGCCGATGGTGAGCGGCACCAGGAAGAACGCCAATAGTGCCAGCGTCTGCGCGGGGCGGCGCTTTTCCGCGAAGAAGAGCCGCCGGAAGGTGGTGACCCGCGCCAGAACGCTGGCCGTCGCGGCCATGACGGCCAGCTTGACCAGCAGCGTAATGAGGATAAGATTGGCGGTCACCATCCCATCACTGTATCGCGGCGCGCGGGGCAGTGGCGAGAAGAAGGCGCGGACCGAGGGGATTGGCAGGCATGCCGGACCGGGTTGAGAGCTATCACCGAGGCAAGCGCTCTTCGGAGGAGCAACTCGCGAGAGCGGCTCTGGCAGCTATAATTGCGGCGTCCCGGAAACCACAATCGAGATTCAGGCTATGCCATCTTTCATGCTGACAGAAAGGAGTTCACATGGATGGGGATGTGCAGGAGGGAAATACCAGTAATACCGATAGTCCAGGCAAGTGCAATTGGTGTGGGAACGCTGAGTCTTTGGAAAGCTACAACCTGTGGGGCGGCAGGACCACTGGCCGGCAGGGGAACCGAGTTTTTTACCGAATCGAAGGACCATATGCAATCCATATATGCGCTCGGTGCACCGACAAGAGAAAACGCACCAACACATGGATATCATTGGCGCTTTTTGCTGTCTGGGCGCTTCTTACTTTCTTTACCCCAAAGCCCAAGGAGGTCTCGGATCCTCCAGTTTTTGCGCTCATAGGTCTTATCCCGTTGTTTTTTGGGGGGTTCCTTTTCGTTTGGTCCAGGAGCCGCCGGCGCTGCGGATATGAAGTAGCCACGAAAGCAGCTTCATTTATTTTCAGAGGTAAGTACTCTCGATTTTGGAAAAGCCGGCCGCCCTCGCAGATCTCTTCTTGATGGAACTTTGATCGCATTTGTTGAGCGGAGAGGGGACTAGATTAATGAGATCTACGATTTCGTGGGTGAGACGCGCTGCGACGGAGATTTTCGATCCAACGTAAAATAGAAGCATGGGATTGGAGAACGTAAAGAAGGTTGCGGAGGCGGATTTTCCCACGCGGTGGGGCGCATTCCGCATTCTGGGCTTTGAGGGCGTGCGCGCGGAGGGTCAACACGGCTGCGCGCCGGCGCGGACGGTGGAAGGCCTGGTGGCGCTGGTGATGGGCGACGTGCATGCGACGCCGCCGCTGGTGCGCATCCACTCGCAATGCCTGACAGGAGATGTTTTCGGATCGCTGCGCTGCGATTGCCGGCTGCAACTGGAGCTCGCGCTGGGCAAGATTTCCGCCGAGGGCGCGGGGATTTTGCTCTACGAGCAGCAGGAGGGCCGCGGCATCGGCTTGATGGCAAAGTTGCGGGCCTACGAGTTGCAGGACCAGGGCCTGGACACGGTGGAGGCCAACGAGGAGCTGGGATTCGCCGCCGATTGCCGGGGCTACGAGTTGCCGGCAGAGGCGCTGAAGCTGCTGGGCGTCAAGCAGGTGCGGTTGATGACCAACAACCCCGAGAAGGTGGCGGCGCTTGAGTCGGCGGGCATCACCGTGACGGAGCGCGTCTCGGCCGAGGTCGAGCCGCAGGAGAGCTTTGCCAACTACGTCAAAACCAAGCAGGAAAAGATGGGGCACATTCAGGATTCGCTGGCGGGCGAAGAGCAGCGGTAAGCTCGGAACGCGCGATCCGCGACTGAATATAGATGCGCCGAATCAGTCGTTGGGCTGGGCCGAAGAGCCGGGCCGCAAAAGCTGGCTGGTACTTGGCGCAGGTTGCTGGCTGGCGGGCGGCGCGGGGGGCGTTCTGGCCGGGGCGGATTGCGGCGGCGCGGTCTTGGCGGGCGGCTGCGAGCCGTTCGCCGGCGGAGGCGGAGTGGTTTCCTGCGGCGCCGGCTGCGGATAGGTCGCCTGCGCGGGTCGGCTCGGAGCCGCCGGATCGCTGGGCTGTTCATCTGGATTATTGCCTGGGGGATTGGCGCCGGACTGCTCATCGGTGTGCGGCTTGGGGAATTGCACGGGGCGCATCACACCGACGCTGGTATTGTCGGTGGGCAGCGATTCGCCGGGGTTTCGCAGGCTGGGCGGAGCGTTCGTCTCCTGTTTGTTGGGGTCGGACTCGACGTCGCCTTCACGAATGGTCCGCGTGTTGGCCTGCGCCATCACCGCGCGATTGTCGTCGGTGGTCATCATGGCTGAGACCACATCCTGGTTGAAGACCTGGAGCGGCTCGCCGTCGCAGGCAATCTCCAGGCGGATGACGCGGTTGCCGTTGATGCGAACGAAGTCGACTTCGGCGGGCGGCGTGCCGTAGACCCACTCTTCAAAGGGCATCTGGCCGTCCATCTCGCGGGTTTTTCTGTCCGGCTGGCCCTTGGCGAAGAGCACCATATCGATGGTCATGCCCACCAGCACCTTGTGGGCGAGGATGGTGTTTTTCAGTTCCGCGGGCAAAGTGTCAGTGAATGCCTGGACGGGAGATTTCACGTCGAAGGAGATGAGCGGGGCGAGCAGCGCCTTGGCCTGGGCGGGCGTGAGTTCGGGTACGTGATCGGGGAAGGTGAGCGTGAGGCGAGAACCCGCGGGCTCGCCGTTGGGGTTGGTCATCGAGGGGTCGAGATCTGGATCGCCCATCTGTGGGCCGACGCTGATCTGCAAATGGCGCAGGAGACGATGCCGGGGGTCGGGTCCGCCGTCGAGATCGAAGACGATTTTGGAGTGGTCGATTTTGATATCGGTGACGACCACGCGCGCACCGGGCTTGGCGGAGAGCCCCTCGCTGATGACCATGTTCAGATAGTTGATACCGGCGGGCTCGAGCTTGCCGTTGGCCGCGAGCGTCAGGCCCTTGTGGCCGCGGGGAAAGGGGCGCATGGCAAAGCCCTGTTCCGACTGGAGCGCACGGAGCAGATCGATGCGGGTCTTGGGATCGAGCGCGGTTTTGCTCAGCTCGACATGCGTGGGTTGGATCTGCGCGTAGCGGCGGTCCACCGGGCCAGTGATGGCCACGCCGCCTTTGCCGTTGGTATCGACGGTGAGAACCTGGGAGGAGCTGACGCCAGCACCAAGCCAAGCCGCCAGCGCACACGCGCCGGCGAGGCGCGCGAAACTCCTGCTGATGCGGTGATTCGCGATCGATGCCGCAGCCGAGCAAATCCGTTGGGGAAAGAGACGCCGCTTCATGGGAACCTCCCATGGTTTCGAACGCTATCTAGGCAAACCTTAGACCCAATCGAGGGGAAAAGGCAAATGCAGGGAGCGAGGGAGCCTGGGAGCAACGGAGCAAGGGAACAAGAGAGCTTCTAGCTTCTAGCTTCTAGCTTCTAGCTTCTAGCTTTTAGCTTTTAGCTGGTCTTGCTCACCGTCCGCAGTCGGCTCGGTCCTTAGGTCGCACGGTCATTCGGTCCCTGCTTTCTCGGTCCCTTCTTCCCTTGGTAACTTGGTTTCTGCATTCTCAATTTGCACTAGTGAGGGCGCGGCGGACGCGGCCGGTCCCATGGCGGCTTCGTGTTGCGCGCGGGCAACGGCGTCGAGATCGACGGGAATGCCGCCGGGCACGATGACGGGAGCGTTGTAACGGTAGTTGAGGTCGCGGGTGAGGCGGAAGACCACGGGCAGCGCCACGAGAAGCACCGCGAAGCTGAGCCAACTGCCGTCGAGGCCGAAGGCTCCGCCACTGAGCCAGAGCGGACCCATGGGATCGCCCGCGACGACCTGTGAATGACTGGAGACGCCGTTGACGGCGAGGCCAAAGAGCAGGGCGCGACTGGCCTTCCAGCCGAAGTTGAGGCCCCAACTCACCCACAGGGCGCGGGTGCGCAGATAGCACGCGGAGAGGATGAGCCCGAGCACGAGCGAGACAGCAAAGCTAGCGCGGTTTGCACCCGGCACGAGCGCCTGGAGGATGGCGTAAATGGCGGCGAAACCCACGGCCGCTCCCGTGGGACCGACCGCGTTCGAGAAGCGCTGGAAGGCGTAGCCGCGGAAGGCGATCTCCTCAGCCAGAGCCAACAACGCAAAGAACGCCGCGTCGGCTACGAACCAGTCCCACGATGAAACTGCGGTCGAAATAGAAATGGCGATACCGCCGAATACGGTCAGGGGAAGGACGCAGACCAGGGCCACGGCCCAACCGGTAGCCAGGCCTAGCCCAGCCTCTTCCAGGTAACCGGGACGAAGGGGAAGGCCCTGCTCACGTACCGGGTGCACCTGCCCGTCCATCCAGAAGCCCATGGCGGAGTAGCCAATGAGCAGCAGAAAGACCAGCATGGCCTGCTCTGCCAGTGGAATCCAGGCATCGGTGAAGAGACCGCGTGCGCCGTGGAAGGCAAGCGAGCGCGCGAAAAAGAGATAGAGGAACGCGGCAAGAAACTGGAAGTAAGCGCGCAGCCGGCCGCCGAGGAAGGTGGGATCGGTCATGGCCGCCTCCGGCGTGTTGCGCAGGCGCAGGTTGCGGCGCGATAGGAAGCGCGTTGTGGGCCGCGGAGGTTTGCTTGGCGTCGCCTCATCAGAATCGTCAGGACTTTCGAGCTCGGGAATCAGCCTTCGGTGTAGAACTGCGCGATATTGCGGAACTTCTGTTGCCGCGAGGCGACCAGGAGATCAATGGGGACGGACTTGAGCCCGTTGAGGTTCTTCTTAAGCACCGAGCCGAGCAGCCCGCAGCCTGCTTCGCGGGCGGCGTGGAT
>Ga0187852_1003677_pt1 | contig 11024 bp, 8 predicted proteins | sample June2016WEW_6_40_FD_134511 | JGI IMG/M metagenome (GOLD analysis project Ga0187852, IMG submission 134511) | Peatland microbial communities from SPRUCE experiment site at the Marcell Experimental Forest, Minnesota, USA - June2016WEW_6_40 | ecosystem: Environmental > Terrestrial > Soil > Wetlands...
CAGCAGTGAACGCTGTACGCGGACTGACCAAGTCCTGCGGCCACCGCATGCCAGCTTCCACCACCGCATGTTTTGCCAAGCGTGGCTTGGCCATGTTGCCGGCGGGACTGGCACCAGCGCTCGCCGTCTCCATGCTACGAGACCAGCGGATCGGTGCCATTGCCGAAGATTGTGCCTTCCCGAATCAGGCGGCCCCCCCTACTGACTCGGCAGCCCACATAGATCGCGTTTTTCGGGTAGTCCTTACCAGCGTGGCAGTCCCAGACACGAGGCGGTGAATAAATCTCATCAATGCACTTGCAATTGAATGCGTATCGGATTCCCTTCGGCTCCTTATCGATCAAGACGGCATGTTCATGCGTGTCGTTGTACTCGTTCGGCAGTGTAATGAGTGAGCCACCCTCTGCGAGAAACTTACTTGTTGTCTTAGGTTTTCCTTTTTCTCTGACGCCGAACGTGCGCTCTGCACCAACCGAGACGATGAATACAGGAGTGTCGTGGCCTTTGTCTTCTTTGTGCTGGTGCCAGTTCATGTGATCCTGCTGGTTATCGTAGATCACGAGAGAGGCATAGTTAATCGTCCGCCCTGCAAGCTGGGTCAGTTTGGAAATCATGTTCTGTACCGGCTGCGGAGCCTCGGCAATCGGCTTGGGGGGAAGGTCGGCCGTAACGTAAGCAAGCCGGTTGCTTTTCACGTCAGAGAACGACTGGCCGATCAGATTCCTTTTGTCCATTCCCCAATGTGTTTTTCCCCGCTTGCGAGGTAATTTTTCGCAGGCATCGAAAAGAGCCTTGGCTTCGTCGGGGTTGAGGAATCCGGGCTGGTAAATTGTCGAGTGTTTCGGTGCCCAAGGACCGCTGGAAGATAGATCAGGATTGCGGAACGTCAGACTGATCCTCGCCGCTGCGAAGCGCTTCTGGGGAAGCACAGCGTGCTTGTAATGGTCGTGGAAGCCGGCGGGCATCTCGACCAAGTCCCGGCTGGTGGTTTCTTCTTCCCATTCGGCCTTCGGCTGCTCACCTTCCTTAATCTTCCAGATTGAGAAAGTCCGCGTCCCGCCCAACGTGACCATTAGCAGGGGAGACTTGGAACCACGTTCTTCGCGGTCTTGGTGCCATCCGATTTGAACAGTCTCGTCAGCATAAAAGTTGACGTAGCAAAGAGAAAGCGCAAAACCATATTTCTCCCTAAGCGTTCCTCGGACAGCGTTGAGTTCTGGCGGGGCTTGCGTGTAGGGGATCGCGTGGATCCCTTTGTCCCCGAATTTGTTCATGTAAGCGTTCGCGGCCGACTCATCGCCTTCGTAATAGGTGACTGTCTTCCGCTTGGCATCAGCACCCCAACGGGTCTTGAGGATGTCCCAGGAACCGGATTCCAAAACACGGAATAGAGGCAATCGCCACTCGTAGGGAAGGAACCCCTTGACTAACCTCACGGGTGATTTTGGTTTCTCGGATTGTTCGAGTGCGGGGTGGTTGGTCATTGGGCAACTCCGATCTCGGCTGCGCTGTTCCGTTCTCCAAGCGGAGGCTTCTTCTGTTTCGGCTGAGAAGTCAGTGCCAGCGGCGCGTCGTTGGGGAACAGTGCGCTCCAGATAGAGCCAAGTTCCTTCAAGACCTGTGTTTTGCTTTTCCCGTGGAAATGCTCAATAGCGTGGTCTTGAAAAGTCTCGGCCGGAGTCACTGCTCTTGTCTCCGTGCGCTTCGTCACCGCTGCTTGGTTACTGGGTTCCACAGGAGCCGTGTGCGCGTCAGGAAGATCACTTACATCTGAGTTTGCTGCATCGGGCGCAGCGACAGGAGTCGGTGGCGGTGTGGATTCCCCGTCAGGATAAAGCTCCGCAAAGAGACTCCCTGGGGTGTTGTCAGGCGAAGCCTGCGTATATTCTCGAATAGCTTTGAGCGCCTTCGATTTGAGTTCATCCGGGGTTGGAGCGGGAATTTCTCCCGCTGGCTTTTGCTTTCCCTTTCCCCCGGCGGCCAGCAACTTCCGCACAGCACTGTCAGTCCTGTGCAACCGCTCTTTGCAGAATTGCTTCCACGTCTTGCATCCGGCAATCTCTTGAGTGCCCTTTAGTTTCCGGAAGTCTTTGCGCAGTTCTTCGATTTGCGGTTTCAGCTCCCTCAACTTGGCGGTGAGAGCACCCATCGCAGCTATCACAAAGTCGGCTCGTTCGTTTGCTTTCTCGAGGAATGTTTTGGTGTCCATCTCCTTCTCCTCCTGAATAATGCTTCCAGCAACGATCTTGGCCTATAGAGGGGATTGCAAAAAAGGCTGAATCAATCGGAGAAATTAAGTTACTCTAGGCTATTGAATCTACAATAATTGCTTAACTTACTTAATTTTGAGTGAATCTCTAAAAATCACCGCTCCGCGGAAAACTGCGCGAAGTTGGCGTAAGCAACGGGTTGTCAGTGGGACAGGCGCTTTGGCACACGCCAACTCCCCTTTCACGCATCTGGAAATAACCGCCACGCGTTGCAGCTCCTTCTGGCTCAATGCAAATGTCTCCCTGTTTATGGGGTGACATTTTCACGTTGCCATTAAGGGGTGACAGAATTAGGGAACTAAGACACGAGTATTCGCGGCCAGTTGACGCCCCGAAAAGAGCGCAGTACAGTAAACACTAGACGCAGTGCTCCAGCACTGGTATGAGAGGCGAAGGCTTTTCAAGCCGGACCCTCTCACAGATTGGTCGACGCGACCCCTTCGATACGCCTACCCTCCTGGCGTGACGCGACGGCAACGGCAAGCCCGTAATTCAATATGTGAATCCTGGAGAAATCAGATGGCAAAGAGAAGAGAACAGATGAAGTACGACGGCGAGCGTAACCTGATCCTCGGTTGGATGCATTACCTAGGTCTGATCTACGATCTCGCTCGAGAGGCAGATCCGAAACATACGGTGCGGAATTCGATGAAGTTCTTTCAGGAACTATCGTCCTGGCTCCAAGAAAAAGGCCTTGTGTATCCGGAAGCGGTTCCCGCTGGCGTCGGAGCCGAGGTGTGGAACCAAATACCGATGATGTTCGATTACGCGGTGGACATTTTCGGCGCGTCCCGTGCAATCGGACTACGTGAGGGAATCGAGGGTGGATACGGTGCTTTGAGTATTGCCGAGTATTACAAAAGGTTCCCAGAGCGTTTCGCAATCGCGAAATACGTTCGGAAATCGGAAGATGTAGGCCCTGAGGGAATTTGTAGATTCATGGACACGCAAGAAGATCGAATTGTTGCAACACTGCCACCCTCCGACGCGCTGCGATTCAGACGACCGTATCCGCTACCTTGGGAGTCACAGCAGTTGCAGACATTCAGACGGTTACAGGAACAAATCCCAGCTACGGAACGCGAATTGGGAAAATGGTCCAGCTCAATGAGGCAGGTGCAGAAAAGAATTTTTCAAACTAAGCAGGATTTGGATCGGAGAATGCGCTGGGCTCATGCGCTAGACAAGAATAGAAACGAACTAAAGAAAGTAAAATACCTGCGGAGTTTTCTGTCCAAGGAGAAAGCTTTAGCGCTTCGCAATGAAGACGCCCAAATGTTTTTTGCCTGGCGACAGTCCTCGACTGGAAGAGTTATCGAGCCGGATCCCGATCCTATCGACGGATTCCGGCAGCTGACCTTCGGAGACTCGTGGCTCCAAGTTAAGCAGATTGGAGTTAAGATTCCTCCCGCTCTTGAAGAGATTCTTCGAGCACAGGAAGCCGCAAACAAAGTGCAAGCGTCCCGTCGTGGCCGTCGGCTAAAGTCTTGAAGGCCTTTTTAGCTTGTACCGGATCCCCGAGTGCGATGAAAGACTATCCAGGGTCAGCCGATTTCTCTCCCGTTTTAATGCCGCACTTAAAGTCCTCGTGTTCTCAGTAATTTAGAAACCCATTGATTACGCTCGCCCTTTGAGGATTTACCTCATTTCAGATCGATGTAACCCTCTAAATCGCACGAGGCTACTTTGTGACACAGCGGGCCGAAGGGTTGAGCACAACACCAGTGGATGGCACAGAGCAGTTCATTACTACGTCGAGTCGTGGGAAGGGGCTCTTGTCCGTCCGAGAAGCCGCCACAATTCTGAATGTTTCCGAGTGTTGGGTTCGGCGCCATGGTTCCGAACTTCCCGTTGTTCGCATTGGCGGATTGATCCGCTTTGATGAGTCGTTGCTCCGGCGTGACCTGGCCTGTAGAATTCCCCGCGAGAAGCCGCTGAACCTGAGACTGAGACTGAGAGGAGCAGCAATGTCTCATCAGATTCGGCGGTGGCAAAACGGCAGTCTGTACCAGACAGGCAAAAGAACCAAAATGTGGTACGGCATGTGGCGCGAAGAGTTTTCGGATGCCGAGGGCAAAGTGAAGCGTCGACAACGCAACGTCAAACTTGGGCCAGTCACGGAGTTGCCTACCAAGGCAGCCGCGCGCGAGGCTCTTGCACGACGTATCGGAGCTTCACAGAGACCCAAAGTCGAAATGACTGTATCCGATCTTTTCGCACGCTGGCAAAAAGTCGCAAGTCTTTCTTTGAAGGCGACGACCTACGAGCACTACGTGAACGCTCTCAAGTCCCACGTGGTGCCGGTATTTGGCAACTGCGAGATCGCTAGCATGGAACGCTACGACATCGAATCGTTCTTTGCGACGCAAGCTGCCAAATACAGCCGAAGCACGATTCGCAGCATGCGGATTTCGCTCGGGGTCTTGCTAGCGTACGCCGTGCGGAACGAATGGCTGAAGGAAGACCCCAGCAAGGGAGTGAAGCTGCCACGAGCTGAGAACTGCGCGGGAAAGAGAGTTCAGCGCAAAGTCCTTAGTCCTTCGCAGACCAGCTCAATTGCTGAGAAGCTTTCCGAGCCCTACGCCACACTAGTTTTGTTCCTGGCAGTGACGGGACTGCGCATTGGAGAGGCCATTGCGATCAAGTGGTCAGATTTCGACGGTGACGTTCTCCATGTGCAACGCCGGATGTACGACGGGAAGGTCGACAGCACGAAGAGCCGGGATTCGAAACGCCGAATTCCGATTCCGCCGGCACTCCTGGAGCGCATGAAAACTCTAGGAACCACCGGCGAGTGGATCTTCCACGCACGGGGTGGGGTTCCTTTGAATCCGGGCAATTCTCTGAAACGCTACATCCGCCCGGTTGCGAAGGAGCTCAACATCGACTTGGGCGGCTGGCATGACTTCCGCCATACGGTGGCGACTTCGATGTTGCGCGCCGGGCACGGTGTGAAAGTCGTATCGGAATTGCTGGGGCACTCGGATGTTTCGATCACGCTGCGGACCTACGACCACGTGGAGTCCGATGCGTTCCGAGCGCCATTAAACGAGGCGGCAAACCAGTTGTTATGAAAGTTGTTATGAAAATCGATTCCTATCGATATCCACTCCGGCAAGACATTGGCAAGGAAGGAGTTGGTGAGCGCGGAAGGAATCGAACCTTCAACCTACTGATTAAGAGTCAGTTGCTCTGCCAATTGAGCTACGCGCCCGCTGCGTACGGCAAGGTGGGGACAATCTCGGATTATATCATCCGTGTCGCGCCGTCTTGTCAGCGGGAACGGCAGGAGATCGATGCCGTGATTACGCCCTCTCAGCAGGCTCCTCTACGGTCGTCAGGAGGACGCGAAGGTGATTGAGACCAACTTGAGTTTGAATGCACCGCGATCCCCCGGCGGTGCCCGCGTGGTTTCGCGATTACGCGGAGGCGGCTTCCCGGCTTTGTTCCGCTCCAGCAGGCTGCGAACCGGAAACCGGTTTGCGAATCGGCAGAACCTCTGCCTGAGCCGGCGCTCGCCGCTCGATTCTCCCGATGACCGGTCTGTCGGGTGCGCCCGCTGCGGACAAGGATACGAACCTGTTCTCGGTCCACAGACGATCAATCAATCGGCGTTGCCAGGGGCGCAGCACTTGCTGCGGCAGCGAGAAAAAATTGCGGAACGTCCACATCAGAGACGCGCGTTGCGCGAGATTCGGCTGTACGTATCGAGGCCCGATCGGCGTGTCCACTTCAAGAACGCCATCGGTGAGTTTTTCAATCCACATGACCTAGCCAACCTGGGAAAGACGGCCAACTCCGCCTTTGCTTTGAAGCGAGCCATTATTGCACCAGGGACGGGGCATTGGGAAGCAATCTTTTTGTCTTAGGGGACAAACTATTTGCATTGCCGGAATCGAGTTGAGAAAACGCGCCCGATGGCGGCCTGGCAGGGAGCGCGATCCACTGACTTTCAGGTGATCTCGGGCAACAATGCAATGCGGTCGAGGGTAGCGGCAATGCCCATACCTTTGCCATCCGATTCCTCCACTCGCACGACCGAGGCCTCGCAGAGCGTCCATCCTCCGGGCCCCAAACCCAGGCCGGGAGGCAGCATGATGACCAGTTCCAGCTTCGAGCCTTCTTTCATTCCCGACTCGGAATAGAGAAAGATTCCCGATGAACTCAGATCGCGAGTCAGGCCCTGATGCTCACCGCCCTGGTGACGCACCTTGACCGGGACACGAACCGGCAGCCGTTGTCCCGAACGCCTCTCACCGGTGGTTGTGGTCGTAGTTTTCTCCGCCATATGCGTGGAAGTTTATTTTGGCGTGCTGAGTCAGAAACTCGCCGGCCGACTCGGCATGCAACTGAAGTCGGATGCCGACTGCAAGGGTACCCCCTACCCCCCCTCTTTCCATGGTCTATTAAAATCAGTGAGTTACGGTGGACCTACCTCTAAAATCCTGACTCTAAATGGATTATTGTCAAAATCTTGAAAACAAAGTAGTTAGCAACGCTTCAACCGTTCTTCGGCCTTTAGGATCAACAAGTTACGATTTTTAGAGTCGGTCAAAATCTTGATTTCAAAGAACTTAGTAGCAACAGCCGTACGGTCACGTTTGGACTGTAGATCTAACTTCTATTATAACGCTGGATGTCAACTGATCGGCTGATTTCAGGTTGTGCGCGCGCGCCCATTTCCAGGCTTGCCGCTTTGTAACTACCAACTCAGGACATTGGTTTGCGGGGAACGTTGGAAACGAACTATGAGAAAAACGCTCCTCTCGCATGGTGCGCGAGAGGAGACTGGGAAGAAGCAAAAGTTAGAAAGTTAAAAGCTGAACTTGAGCGCCAGCTGAATGCCGCGCGGGCCTCCGCCGCCCAGGAACGGGTTGCCGATGCCGACGTCGCCGGTGGCGGTGATGTGGTAGAAGCCAGCGCCAACCTCACGATTGGTCACGGAGGGACTCGGTGCGAAGCCAGGCAAACCATTTACGTAGTTGGAGGCTGGGTCAGCGATAAAATTCGGCAACAACGGACTCGAGAAGTTGGGATGGTTGAGTATGTTGAAGAACTCGGCGCGTAATTGCATTCTCACACGCTCGGTGATCCCCGTGTTCTTGTAGAGTGCGAAGTCCCACTGTTTGTAGGTGGGACCGACAAGCGAGTTGCGCCCCAGATCTCCGTAGTGGCGCGTACCGGGTACACAGTCGGACGCGAAGCCGGAGGGCGCTGCGTATGCAGCCGGCGTGACCGTGCAGGGCATGGCGAAGGCGGACAGGTCAAGGAAGTTTGCCGGATCGTGCTTGTGATAGACGATAGGGCCGACAACGTCCGGTCGGTCGTAGCCTTCCCCGCCACCGCTATAGTCGTCTTCGGCGTTGTAGTTGAGCGTGAAGGGCTGACCGCTTTGCAGCGAGACCGTGCTGTCGAAGCCCCAACCATTGCGTAGCTTAGGCATGCTTCCAGCGAGATTCGGCAACTGGTAGCCAAATACCCATGTGAAGCGATGAGGGATGTTGAAGTTTGATGGTCCTTTTTCCGCCTGCGGGTTGTTGCTGTCCTGAGGCTGAGCCGCGTTGACCACGAAGTCTTCGAGGTCGCTTGAGTTGTCGAGGGACTTCGAATAGACGTAGTTAACCACCGAGGTGATGCCGTGCCAACCATTAACTTTGAAGCTGACCTGCAGCGAGTTGTAATTTGACTTCCCGGTGGATTTTTCCTGGAAGATGTAAAGCGCACCCTCTTTAGTCAGAGTGCCTACACCGTAAGGGGAACTGAAGGGGCGCGGCACGCTGAAATCATCAACGCAAGGAGCGGGCGTGCAGGCCAAGTCAGCCGCAGTAACCACCGCATGGGTGGGTTGGTTGATGTCGTAGAAGCGGAAGAGCCGGTGGCCCTGTGATCCCACATAGCCCAACTGGAGCGTGGTCTTGCTCGTGATCTGCTGTTGGATGTTGATGTTGTAGTTCTCCATGTAGGGCGTTTTTATGTGCTGGTCAACCCCGAAAATGTCGCACTCGACTTCGATATTGCAGCCCGAAGTACCATAGATGGGTTGACCCGCCTGGATCCCGGTGCTGAGCGTCAGTGCGCTCACTCCCGCTGCTGTTATCGGGTCGGGTCCAAAGCTCCCATACGCAGGACCAGGGGCGTAGTACGCAGGATAGGGCAGATGACCGAGGAACATGTCTTGGGAGAAGGCGTCGTAGAAAAGACCGGCCCCGGCGCGGACCACGGTCCTGCTTTTGCCGCCCACATCCCAGGCGATGCTGGCACGAGGCGAAAAATTCTTATGGTAGGGCTGGTACAAACTGTTCAATCCGTTGGTACCGACTTGCGTGAGAGCTCCTGTGCCGATATCAGTCGTTGGGTCGAAACTCGAGACCACGTAGTTCGCGAACAGGTTGTTTTTCTCCTGAATCACTCCGTAGTAATCCCAGCGGAGACCGTAGTTCAGCGTAAGCCGCGGATTGAGGCGGAAGCTGTCCTGAACATAGAGGCCATAGTTGTTTTCGTAAGTATGGCGCCCGGTCGGACCGGACGAGGAGTACTGGAGACTGCCAAAGCCGCCCCCTTCGGGCATTCCCTCGAGAAATGTCGTCAAGTTCGCGAATTTGAGTCTCCCGCGGAAGTACTTCTGGAATTCCTGTTGATTAATGCTGGTGCGGCGGAACTCAAAGCCCATCTTGATGTCGTGTTTTCCGATCTTCCAAGAAAAGCTCTCCACGAATTGGTTGTTGGTATCGACGCGGGCGCGGGGGTCGGCGGAGGTCGTGCCGGGTTGTGCAAAGAAACTGGTGGCGCCCGTAGGCGTCACCGAAACCAGAGTGATGGGCAGACCGGAGTCGTGCGGGCCGCCGCCGGAGCAATCGGCGGTTGAGCTGGCAGCACAGAGTCCGATGTCTTCATATGGATGAAAGCTTGCATCCTGGGGAAAGAATCCTTCAGCGAAGCGGTTCCAACCATAGCGCAACTCGTTCACCTTGTTCACGCCAATAGTGTGTACGTAGGAGAGAGCGACCAACTGGACGCGAGTCGGGGTGATGGTATTGAAGCCGGGAAGTTGTCCGCCGGTGGCCGTGAGCGCCAACGGGAAAGACTGCGTGCTGTCGCCAAAGAAATAACGACCAGTCAGGATATTGTTGGTATTGAAATTGTGGTCGATCTTAGCAATCACACTGCTCAGGTTGTTGTAGGAAGGGGTGATTAGCGAAGCATTGGGACCTCGAGGACATCCGCCATCAAACGAAGCGAAGTCAGGGTCTGTAACCACGGGGCGCGTTCCGATATTGGGTTGAGGCCAGAACTTCAACATCTGAGCGGTTACAGTATTCGTAGCTCCCTGTTGCTGGTCATAGGCAATCCGGTTTGGCTCGGGCACACACGCCAACGTTACGGTGCCCACGGCCTCGCGCTGGCCTTCATAGTCCGTGAAGAAGAACGTCTTGTTCTTGATGATGGGGCCGCCGAGAGCACCGCCGAACTGATTGTTATGAAAAGGCGCCCGTTGCGGCACATTATCGAAATAGTTGCGGGCGTCGAGAGCGTCATTTCGGAAATATTCGAAGAGCTCGCCATGAAGCTTGTTGCTCCCGCTCTTGGTCACGATGTTGACGACGGCGCCAGCGTTGCGTCCATACTCGGGCTGGAAGTTGGAAAGCACCTTCATCTCGGCAACGGCCCCGATGGGCAGAATGGCCGACGGAACGGCGAACACGCCGCCCTGGTTGATGGCCGGGTCGTTGCGATATCCGTCGTTCATGTCGGTGCCGTCGAGCAGGTAATTGTTGGAGCGTCCGCGGGCGCCGTTCATCGAGAACTCGCCAAACGATCCCGGCGAGTCGGTGATCTGATCGGGCGAACCTGCGACACCGGGATTCAAGTAGATCAACTTCGTGTAGTCGCGACCGTTGATGGGCATATCCTCGACCGACTTGCTGGTGAGCACACCTCCCAGGTCATTGCTCTGGGTTTCGATCTGGGGAAGGTCTCCACCGGAGACCTCGACCATCTGCGTGATCTGGCCGGTTTTCAACTGCGCGTCCACGCGCCGCTCGGTGGCCACGTCCACTTCGACGTTGTTGGTGACTGCGGTCTGGAAGCCAGGCTGCGTTACGGTGACGGAGTATGTGCCGGTGGGCAGCTCAGGCACGCGGTAGCTGCCATCGCCGCTGGTTACGGTCGTGCGCTCGATGCCAGTTGCAAGGTTGCGCACTTTGACGGTCGCTCCGGCTACGAATGCGCCGGAGGGATCGGTCACGGAGCCGAGAATGGTGCCACGAAACGTTTGGCCCACGAGCAGAGCCGTCGAAAGCAGAACGAACGCCACCAATAAATGCAGTTTCATTCCTGGTCCTCCTTAGTCGTCGCGGGCACTGGAACAGACCCACGCTCCGCGAGCAGCAAATACAGTGCCACTTGAGATGCGCGGCATTATAAACCTGTGCGTCGTGAAAGATCAGTGTCGAACCTCACAAGGGGAAGTTCGTGGAAGGGATCAGCGCGAAATTTGCGCCGCCCGGAGACGACCGAGAGGCAGGAGAAAAGCAGACGGCGAGCGCTCGGAGCAATCGCTAGGAGTCTACGGAGGAAATCTACGAAATAACAGATTTCGAATCTATGGATTCCAGAAACTAAAGGAGATTTTAGAAGCTGAAGGCTACGCCGCCGCGCACCGAGCGCGCCGATTGCACCAGATAAAGAGTGTGTCCGTCGCGTCCCATCACGGGCACATAACCCTGCGCGAGAAGATTTCGCAGGTCCATGAGA
>Ga0187852_1003702_pt1 | contig 10961 bp, 11 predicted proteins | sample June2016WEW_6_40_FD_134511 | JGI IMG/M metagenome (GOLD analysis project Ga0187852, IMG submission 134511) | Peatland microbial communities from SPRUCE experiment site at the Marcell Experimental Forest, Minnesota, USA - June2016WEW_6_40 | ecosystem: Environmental > Terrestrial > Soil > Wetlands...
ACAATATACTATCGAAGCCTCACCGCCGCGGAAAGGCTCTATGCAGCGGACAAAACGGTTTTGGCCGCGCTGGCCGGAATCCCTAAGCCGCCGTCAGCCCCGTCGATGCCGCCTGCTCGTGCGCGTGATAGCTGGAGCGCACCAGCGGCCCCGATTCGACATGGCGGAAGCCCATGTTGAGCGCCTCGGCCTTCAGTTCGGCAAACTCGCGCGGCGTGTAAAGCCGAGCCATGGGCAGGTGGTCGCGCGAGGGGCGCAGATACTGCCCGATGGTAAGAATGTCGCAGCGTACCGCCGCCAGGTCGCGGAAAACCTCCAGCAACTCGGCCGTCTCCTCGCCCAGGCCCACCATCATGCCGGACTTGGTCACCCCTCCGGGGTTCAACTCTTTGGAGTAGCGCAACAACTCCAGAGAACGCTCATAGCGCGCCCCGGAGCGGACGACACGGTAGAGCCGCGGCACCGACTCAACGTTGTGGTTGAGCACTTCGGGCCGGGCCTCGACCACCGTGCGGATGGCCTCCTGGTTGCCCTGAAAGTCGGGGATGAGGACTTCGACGCGGCAGCCGGGCGCCTGGCGGCGAATCTCCTGGATGACCAGGGCGAAGGCGCGCGCCCCGCCGAGCAGATCGTCGTCGCGGTTGACGCTGGTGACCACTGCGTGGAGCAGCCCTAATTTAGCCACTGCCTCCGCGACCCTCCGCGGCTCGTCAAAGTCGATGGGCTCGGGCCTGCCCTTGGGCACCGCGCAGAAGCCGCAGCGGCGCGTGCACAGATTGCCCAGCATCATGAAGGTCGCCGTTTTGTGATGCCAGCACTCGCCGATGTTGGGGCAGTGCGCGCTCTCGCAGACCGTGTTGAGCCCCAGCGAGCGGGCCAGCCGCTTGAGACCGTGGTAGTTCTCGCCCACCGGGGCGCGCGCCTTCAGCCACTCGGGTTTGGGCGCCGGAGCCTTGCAGGCCGGCTCGATCTGCACCAGTTCCATCACGCATTCATTGTAGCGGAGGCTACGTCCTGCGCTGGATTCAGGCGGAATGAGCCAGGAAATGGAGTCGATTTCATCGATCGGCTCGACAGCCCTTTCCGGGCCCGCATTGGGAAGCCGTCTGGTCACGTTCCTTTCTTGGTGCATCTCATTTCCGCAGATGTCCTGGGAAGAGGAACCAGTTACAATTTTCCTGTGGACATGCTACCTTAATTTTGGATCTCCACGAGACCCCAGGGAATTCTGAATCCGCGATAGAGGTGAGGCATGGCATATCCCCCGGCCGGCGAGTCAGGCATCCTGCAGATGGTTCGCAAAGCTCTCCTGCGCTCCATCGATGAACTATCCGATCTTGCTGAAGACAACCATTCCGAAGACTTGCGCGCGTCACTGGAAGCGCTGACCGAGAAGTTGAAGAAGAACCGCTTCAATCTGGCAGTGTTGGGACAGACAAAGCGGGGCAAGAGCTCCTTCATCAATGCGCTGCTGGGCGCGAGGATTCTGCCGACGGGAGTGCTGCCACTCACTTCCGTGATCACCCGGGTCACATACGGCGAAAATCCCTCGGCGAAGATCTTCTACGAGACGGGCGAATCGGAACAGATCGCAGTGGAATGCCTCTATGAGTACATCACGGAGGCCGGCAACCCAGGGAACACAAAGCAGGTAGCATCCGCCGAGGTCGCGTACCCATCGCAGTTCCTGAGCATGGGCGTGGACCTCATCGACACGCCCGGGATCGGTTCCACCCGCCGGCATAACACCTCGACGACGGAGGACTATCTCGCGGAGGTGGATGCGGGCATCGCGGTACTCTCCGTCGACCCGGCGATAACCGCCGTTGAGTCCGACTTTTTCCGGCGCCTGCGCCAGGATGTGCCCAAGCTTCTGTTCGTCGTCAACAAGACGGACATCGCCACGCCCGAAGAAGTCGAAGAAGTCGTCTGGTTTCTTGAAAATGAGCTGCGCAACCATGTTGGCGTCAAGAAGCCGGAGGTATTTGCACTTTCAGCGCGGCAGGTCATCAAAGAGATGCTGAAAGAGGCGCCCCTGGCGCCCAATGGCATGGACCGGCTGATGGCCCGTCTTCGCCACTTTGCCGTCGAGGAAAAGGAGCAGGCGCTGTTTCAGTCAGTGGCCATCGACTTGTTGCGCATAGCAGGCACACTGCGGTTTGTATCCATGGTTGGGGAGCGGGCCCGACTGATGCGCGGCGAGGAGATGGCATCGAGGCAGAGCGCGCTGGAAGAGGCAGTGGCTCGCTCGGATCAGGAATTGAAGGACTTGCGCCATCTGCTGCGGGAGGACACCGCCACGCTGATTGTCCGCATCGAGAACGATCTGAAGGAGCACATCGCCACGACCGCTCCGCGGGTGCACAACCGGCTGAACAAGCTGAGGAACCAGCAGCCAAGCAAGAACCGCAAACTGCTGAGCGCGCTGCTCGACCGGTTCATGCTGGACGAGGTCGAAGCCGTCTTTGAGGACTGGCGCGCGCAGGAAGACGAGCGCATCCACATGGAACTGGCGGCGTTGACGCGCCGGTTTGTGGATAGAACGAACATTGTGCTGGAACGGCTGGAAAACGCCGCAGGAGACTTGTTCGACGTTCCGGTCGCGCCCGTAGCTGTCGCTTCATCCCTGACAGTGGAGAGCCGGTTGCGGTATAGCACGGATCCCTTATTTCAACACTGGCACGACAAGCTGATCTTCGCCCTGCCGAAGTCTCTCATGCACAGGCTTGTATTTGGCCGAATGCTGTCCCGCATCGACGCGGAACTGAGCCGTAACGCAGACCGGATACGCGAAGACTATCTCGAGCGGCTGGAAAAGTCCGTTGCCACATTCGAGACGGAACTGACGACAGCGGTAGCGATCGTCGCGGATAATCTACGGTTCGTAGCGGAACCGCAGGCCAAGGACGCGCAGCATTCGCGGCGGGCGATACCGCAACTTTCCCCGATCGTCACCCAGTGCGCCGCGCTGGGCTGATCGCGCCTGAGACGGCCGCAGCCCTGCAAATCCTGCCGCCCGGCCGCCAAGCGGCCAGCCATTCACAGGCACTCTTGACCTGCGGTTCCATTGCCGCGCTCGCTGGTGACGATTTGCCTGCCACCCCGGGCAGAACCACAGCGAAATCGCCACTTTCCTCTGGGCCGAACTCAAGGCCAACCATTCTGGAGTGGAGGGCGGTTACGGATCTGTGAAGGCCCACAGTCTCAAAACGATTTCAATGCGTGTCTTGCGGCCCGGCAGCGGGAAGAGGCGGGTCTTGCCTTTGTCTTACGGCTGTAAGACGCCCGTCTAACGCCCGTAAGACAACGTAAGACAAGGCGATCTTGCTTCCGAAGCCCTTCCCCGGACAGCGTCTTACGCTGTCTTACGGCTCATTGCGAAGGTTCGAAGAGCGCAGATTGGCTCCCGCAGACAAATGAATGCTCGGCGCAAGCCTCGGCCCTGGAATCCGTCAGCCGCCTTACCGCAGCCGCTCGCGCACCTCGGTCCGCACCAGGTAGAGAAAGAAGACCAGGTTCAGCAGCCCCTGCACCAGGGCAGGTCCCTGAAGCCGGCTGGCGAAGATCCACAGGTCGTAGACCGCCAGCAGGAAGACCGCGCCGAGGGCCAGCGCCCAGGCCCAGCGCAGCAGCAGCAGCAGCCCCGCGCTGGCGGCGATGAAGACCGCCGCGAAGACGAGGAACAGCGGCGGATAGTGCCGCCCAGCGGCCACGCCCACGACGATCACTCCAGCCAGCACCAGCAGATAAAGGCTGATGGCGGCCAGTCCTGGGAGCGGCAGGCGCTCGCGGCGCGGCGGCTGGGCTTCGTCCTTCCTGGCTTCGCCGGTCATAGCGTGTGCAGGTAGGCCAGCAGATCGCTGAGTTGGCCATCGGTCAGTTGAGTGGCGGGCATCATCTGTCGCCCGCGCAGAATCACCTGCGTGAGACGCTCGTCGGTGGGCGGCGCGCCCGAGGGCATGGCCTTCAACTTGGTGAGCGCCTGCAATCCCGGCCCGTGCAGCCCATGCGTTGTGGTGGGGTAGTGGCACCGGGCGCATTTCAACTGGTAGACCTGCGCTCCCCGCGCTTCTTCCGGCGTCCAAAGCGCCGCGGGCTTGGAGGGCGGCAGCGAGCGGCAGCCGGCGATAGCCAGCGTTGCGGCAAGGCCGGCCGCAAAGCACAACACACTCAGAGGAGAAGCAAGAGAAGGCACGCGCATCTGCCTCCGATGATACAGCGTTACTCCGCCGCCGCTATCGCTTCGGCGATGCGGTCGATGGCCTGCACCTCGGCCACGCTGCCTGGGCGATGGCCGTTGACCAGGATTGATAAGGCTAGCGTTTTGCCGCTGGCCGCCGTGAGGTAGCCGGAGAGGGCGTTCACCTCGCTGTGAGTGCCGGTTTTGGCCCATAGACGGCCCTTCAGAGGCGACTTACGGAAGCGTCCCGCGAGCGTGCCGTCCACGCCGGCGACGGGCAGCGATTCGCGCCAAGCCGTTCCCCACGGCTGGCGCGCGGCGTAAACGAGCAACTGCGTAATGGCGCGCGGGGCGATGCGGTCGTCGGGACTCATGCCGGAGCCGTCGTAGAGGAAAAAGTCGCCGTCGTCCACGCCCGCGCCGGCGAGAAACTGGCGCACCACCCGCGCGCCCTGCTCAAAACTGCCCTCCGTTCCGTGGACCTTGCCCAGCAGACGCAGCAGCAGCTCGGCGTGCAGGTTCAGGCTCATCTTGTTGGTGAGTGCAAGGTCCTCAACCACCGGCACGGAGATGTGCGTAGCCAGCACCCTGCGGCCTTCCAGCGGCGCGGCGATGGTCGCCAGCCCGGAGCGGTCCAGCCTGAGCGGCAGGGCGCGCTCGCCGGCAAAATCGCCGGATCCAAGCGAGACTTTATGCCGGGACGCGGAAGCGCCGGCGACATTGACGCCGCGGCTCCTAAGCGCCTCCTTGAAGGCCGCCGCCGTAAACTCCGCCGGGTCCTCCACGGCCAGGCTGGCATGAAAGCCTTCGGCCGGCGCCGTGCCCCAGGCCCGCACCAGCATGGAGCCCGGCCTGCGGTCCAGGCCGGGATGGGGTGTTTCACCCGCGGCCGCCAGCGTCATACTGTTGTCCAACGTGTAGTAGTCCACCTTCGGCGTCCACTCGGCTACGGCAGTTTCGGGCGAGTCAGGATCAGCCGCCACCGTCAGTTCCACACTGTTCTCGTTGAAGCTCAGCGCGGAGACCGGCGCCCCGTCGCTCCATTGCAGGTCGTCCCATCCCCAGGTTCTGCCATAAGGCTCGTGGAGATAGAAACTGTCGTCGCCCACCACGCTGCCCTCGACGGTGCGCACGCCGGCCTGCTCCACCTGCTCGGCCAGCAGCTCCAGCACCTCGATCGGGCGCGGCGGAGGCTCCGCCTGGTCCGCGGTGGAAGCGGCGGCAGCCGTGTTTGCGGCAGCCGTAGTCGGCGCCTCCGGCGCCCGGTACGGATAACGCCGCGCGCTCAGCGTGGGGTCGCCCGCGCCCAGCAGGATCAGGTCGCCGTGCAACACGCCCTGGCTGTCGATCTCCCCGCCGGCCACCACGTTCGTGGTCCAGGTGAGCGTATCGACGGGCAGCAGGGCAAAGGCCGCGGCGGTGGTGGCCAGCTTAGCGTTCGAGGCAGGGACAAAGAGGCGGCCTTCGTTGAAGCCATAGAGCGGCTGGCCGTCGAGGGTTGCGACGCTGATGCCAAACTGGGCGTGACTCAGCGCCGGCTCGGCCAGAATGGCATTGATGCGGCCGGCGAGCGGTCCCTTGGCCGGAGCGGAATGCGCCGCAGGCTTGGCGGTGTGCCGCGCCGGGGTCTGGGCAGTAAGCCCGGGGAAAAAAAGCAAAGCCAAAACCAACAGAAGCGCCGGAATTCGCGGAAAAACTTTCATGGACGGAGTTTACGGCATTACCAGGAATACTGTGTCCTGTTTATTTTCGTGCAGGGTCGCCGCTCCCTGGTGGTCGCGTCGACTTGAGGTCTGTGGCTTCGGGATACATCATTCCTGGTAATGCTATCGCAGGAAGCGAACAGGCCGCGGCGTACCATCGAGAGGTGAGCGTGGTTTGAAGATGAGGAGATTTTGAGGGTGGCAACTGGTCACGGAAACTTGAGGAACGGTAAGCGGGGATGAAGGCCTGCAGACAAAACATTACGCGCTGGCGGCTGCGCAGCCGGACGCTGGAACTGGGGCCGCGGACGCTGATCATGGGCGTGGTCAACATCACGCCCGATTCGTTCAGCGACGGGGGGCGGTTTCTTGACCCTGAAGCGGCCGTGGCTCACGCGCTGGAACTACTGGACGAAGGCGCGGACCTCCTCGACCTGGGCGCAGAGAGCACACGGCCAGGTTCGCGGGCGGGCGGGGCTGCCGGGAGCGAATACGCTCGGGCTGTCCACCGCACGGACGAGGACCTGTCGCTACCACCCCAGGAAGCAAAGACCACTTCCTGGGGACCCCGGTTGTTGGGGACCCCGGCGGTGAGCGCCGAAGAGGAGCAGGCGCGGCTGTTGCCGGTGCTCGAAGGGATTCTCAGCGCGCGGCCCGAGGCGATTGTCTCCGTGGACACCTACAAAACCGCGACGGCGCGCGCGGCCCTAGCGGCGGGGGCGGAGATCGTGAACGACGTGAGCGGCTTCCAGTGGGACCCCGGGATCGCGGCCGTCTGCGCCGAGTTCAAGGCGGGCGTGGTGCTGATGCACACGCGTGGCCGGCCCGGGGAGTGGCGCGCGCAGCCGCAGCTGCCCCCCGATGAACTGCTTTTCACGGTGCGCGCCGGCCTGACCGCAAGCCTGGCTGCCGCCGCCCAGGCGGGCATTCCGCCTGAGTCCATCGTGCTCGATCCCGGCTATGGTTTCGGCAAGCGCCTGGCCGAGAACTACGCCCTGCTGGCCCGCCAGGCGGAATTGCTTTCGCTGGGCCGCCCACTTCTTGCCGGGCTGAGCCGCAAGTCTTTTCTGGGACACACGCTGGCCCCGCTCTTTGGGGGCAATGACGCCCCGGTCGAGGCCCGCGAGACGGCCAGCCTGGCGGCCCTGGCCGCGGCCATACTCCACGGAGCCTCCATCGTCCGCGTCCACGCCGTCCGCCCCGCAGTCGAAGCCGCCCTCATCGCGGACGCGGTCCTGGCTGCTGCTCGCGGTGGTCCAATGTGAGCAGACATTGGCCTCAGCCGCTTCTAGAATGATGCGTAGTGAAGATGCGAAACGGTGGTTATAAAGGCCGGTCCAGCTTCCAGCAAGGCTCCCGGAAGGCGCGTAATTCATGCCCGCCCACGAAATTCTGCAAGAAGCCACGAAGCTCCACAAAGTGAGCGACAGTCTCGACGTGCTGGCGGAACAACATGAGCCCATCTCGGAAGAGCTGACGATTCTCTCGGGAAGCGTTCGCAACTCCGCCACGCTGCTGGAGGTGCTGGTGGCGGTGAAGCTGCCGCCGGCCCCAGGGTTCGATCCGGCAATCAACTGATTTCCATCCCGGTTACCATTCCAACGACGAAGACCTGTCGCCGGGGCCCCTGGTTGCGTCTGGTGGAGGGCGGAAGTTCTCCAGTTCCGGTAAGTCGAGACCCTTCGGCAAGCTCAGGGGCCTCTGGGCAACCGGCATCAATCAAGGGTGAGCGGTTATCCCCGTTTTGGGGTTAGTGCAAAGGCCATAGGTGTGTTTACGGTTGACATGGATTGAGGGTAACTTAACTCGCGGATATGTATCGAGAGAACCATAGACTATACGCGGATCTCGAAATAATGTGGAGTTTGCGCGGACAGGTCAAAGTAGCTCTGTAATTAACCGTGCGGCGCGTCACACTAAGGCATGAAAAAGATCTTGCTAGGACTGGTTCTCGTCTTCTGCTTCGCAATACCTTATGCGGCGCAGGCGCAGGTGGTCGTCGAAGTGGGCCACCACCACCACCATCACCATCACCGGCATCACCGCCCCGATCGCATGCAGTAAGCGATGCGGACGGGAATCTACGAACGCGCGAGTTGGCATGTCGAATTAGGATGTTAAGAGTCAAGCGGCGCTACCTTCCGTATTCAAAGCGCCAGAAGACGGCATCTCGCAGCCACGCCTGCGGACATTTCCCGCCCAGAGCATTTTCGCTTCACATGTTGCCCTTGCATCGGCGAGCAAGGCGGCTATTAGTTCTCCGCCAGCGCCGGCCCTCAGTATTTCCGCACGTTGGGGTCGATCTCTTCGCTCCAGGCATGGATGCCGCCGGCGAGGTTGACGACGCGGGGGTAGCCGGCCTGCTTGAGGAACTCGGCAATGCGCTGGCTGCGGACTCCTGCGTGACAGTGGACAATCACCTCGCGGTTGCGGTCGATCTCGGCCAGGCGCTGGGGCACTTCATTCTGCGGGATGAGCTTTCCGCCGATCTGGGCGATCTTATACTCCCAGGGCTCACGCACGTCGAGAATGAAGAGGTCCTCGCCGGCGTCGATGCGCCGCTTGAGCTCTTTCACGCTGAGCTGGGGAATTCCGTTCTTCAAGATTTTCTCCTCACGGGTTTCTGGGGTTGATGGGGGCAAAATCCCGCAGAAATGCCGGAAGTTGATGAACTGGGCGACGGTGGGGTTTCGTTTGTGGATGGCCGAATCTCATTGAGAATTGCGGCGCGCGCTCCCGTTATGCGAGATTGGAGTCGGGTGTTGATTCAACCGATATCTATCTGAACATCCTCGCAGATGGGAGAGACTCCATGACCCGAAAAACCCACAATCCGAACTTCGATCAGACGCTGGAGATCCTGCGCGCCCATTCGTTTGATGTTCGACCCTTCGCGGGAGTCGCAGGCGGCGTGCTGGTAAGCAAGCATGGGGCTGCGGCGGTGCTGGTTGCCGTCCAGGCCGAGGAAGCGGCGGCGCCGGCAGCCCTGGCCGTGCATCCGGGAGCGCTGGTGAACGGCGAAGTGGCGCGTTTGCAGGACCGGGGCTACCAGAAATTCATTAAGACTTCTCAATGTGAGCTTCCGGCATCGGCCAGCCAGTTGCAGGCGATACACCTGTTCAGTGAAGAACTGAAACAACTGACCGGCGCCGTCAGCCTCTATAACGAGGCGCTGGGAACTACCAGCGATGTGCACGAATATGACCGTTTGAAGGGTCGGGAAGGCGCGCAGATTGCTCCCACAGACGCCGGGCAAATGTCCGGGGGACACTGATTTTTCAGGAATTTCGACGGGGAGGGCCATGGAGGCGCAAGAAAAAGCGCGAGAGCTTGCGATCCAACAGCCGGAGCGCCGCGCGCCCCCCCGGCAAGCTGTGGACGAGAACGCCACTCTGCTGCTGTTGAGTCATGGCTCCCGCATCTCCTGCCGCATCATCGAGCTCAGCCTGGAAGGGTGCCGGTTGCGCACCGGAGAGCGGTTTCCGGCGGGCGCCGCGATCCGCGTGGAAGTCATCTTCACCATCAACAGAATAGCCTTTCGGCTCAGCGGCGTAACCCCAGGGATCGACGCTAACAATATTGTGGACATCCGCTTTGTGAACGTGATCTCCCGCCGCCGTGACGAGTTAGCTGAAGTGCTTTGCGAGGTCGAGGCAGACCATGCAGCCAAGGCGGAGAAAAAGGCCGCCGAGAAGGCAGCCGCCGAGGCACAACCCCCGGAAAAAGCAGCTCCGGAACAGGTCCAAAGGCGGGCGGTGCGGCAAACCGGGACCCATGCGGCCGCGGCGCAGCTCCTGCCCGCGGCGAAACCGGCGCCATCACCCCAACAGGCCGCATCGCAGCCGGCAGCAAGGCCCGCCAAGCACGAGCGCCGAGCGCAGTCCCGGCACGAGGTGGATACCTCAGCCGTGATTTTTCTCATCAATATTGGGTCTGCGCTGCATGGCCGCATTCTGGACATGAGTCTGGGCGGCTGCCGCATCCGCACCGACGAGCGCTTTCCGGTGGGCATCTACACGCGAGTCGAGACAGAGTTTCATCTCGAAGGGCTGCCATTCCGGCTGGGCGGCGTGATCCAGGCTGTCCATGATCGGGACCGGCGCCTGGTGGGCATCCGCTTCCTCGATATGAGCGAACGGAAGCAGGCCCAGGTGGAGCAGTTAATTCAGGAGATCGAGGAGATGGAGGCAAGCCGGAAAGCGGCAAGGACGTGAGACTAGGAGGAAGAGGGCGGGAAGGTTAGCGCCGGATAGCTCCCCTGAACTGGCGCTTCACCCGAGGCGCCCAGACCTGAAGGGATCATCTCTGTGCCCGATACCGCGATACGCTGACCACGTTTCGAGGTATGGGCCGTCCCGAGGCTTGAAATTTTTCTGAAAAAGTGTGCAAAATTGAACAGATTGCCCCCCTTTTTGGGTGCAATCCTGTGGCATAATGCGGCGTTGTGTGTACCGCCGATATGCGTGGTGTGGATGCTCAGTTGAAAGAGCGGTTCCGGCATCCCAGGGCTTCGACACCTGTCGATGATTCTTTGTTCATCGCGGCAGTTCCTCTTTCAATCTGATGGCGATGCGGTCGCGGTCCCACCCGCACGGTCCATGCCAACACTGCATCTGAAAGGAGGCTCATTCGATGGTCGTGCTTGAAAAACCCGCATTCGATGCCGCCGCCTTTCTGGCGAGCGCCGGGCTGGGGCGGAGAATTGTGCAATTGGCGCCCAAGCAGGCCTTCTTTTCGCAGGGAGACAAGGCTGATTCCGTCTTCTATCTTCAGAAGGGCCGCGCAAAAATCACGGTCGTTTCACAAACCGGCAAGGAAGCCACCATCACGCTGATCTCCGCGGGCGCATTTGTGGGCGAAGAGGCGCTGGCGGCCGTGGCGGGACTGCGTTTGTCAACGGCTACTGCCCTTACCGCCTGCACCGCGCTCAAAATAAAGCGGGAAGAGATGATCCGCGTGATGCACGAGGAGCATAGCTTCTCCGACCTGTTCCTGAAGTTTCTGCTGGAGCGCAGCATGCGCATCCAGGCCGATCTGGTGGATCAGCTTTTCAACTCCAGTGAAAAGCGGCTGGCGCG
>Ga0187852_1003706_pt1 | contig 10949 bp, 9 predicted proteins | sample June2016WEW_6_40_FD_134511 | JGI IMG/M metagenome (GOLD analysis project Ga0187852, IMG submission 134511) | Peatland microbial communities from SPRUCE experiment site at the Marcell Experimental Forest, Minnesota, USA - June2016WEW_6_40 | ecosystem: Environmental > Terrestrial > Soil > Wetlands...
GAAACGGCCGCTGCCAGGAAGCGCCAGCTCTTCCAGCGCGGCCTGTCGGGCTCGTATGTGGCACTGTGTTTCAAAGCGTTTGACCGCGGCTTGGTCTCCGGTGGGCGGGTTGCAGAGATGCTCCTGGTCGATCAACTGCAATTGGGAGACCTGGCTTCGCTCTACAGCATCAACTTGCAGGCACGATGAACGACATCTCACAGTTCGCGAAGTTGAACGTGGCGGACACGTGCTCGCTGTGGAATCTGTTTGCTTCCCGATTGCTCTATTCGACGGCCATGTCTGCAGGTGTTCAACTTTGCTGCACGGAGTTCGTGATTTACGAGTGTCTGTACAAGGCGAGCCCTGTCCTTCCGGAGCGAATCGAACTCCAAAACCGCCTGAAGAGGGCTCTCGCCGATCAGCACGTGACCTCGTACAAGATCGATGTCGAAGACCTTCAAGACCTTGAGGTTCTCCGCAATCGGAAGAAGGTGAGTCTAGGCGAATTGTCCGTAATGGTCTTTGCGCGGAAGACATCGCAAGCGATGTTCACGGATGACCGGGGCGCGCAAAAGCTCTCGCGAACGATTATGGCAGAGGCCGCAGTTCAGAGCACGCCGCATCTTTATGCGTGGTTGTACTTTACTTCTCTTCTCGGGGATGGAGACCTTAACCAAATTCGTTCAGATCTTCGGGGTTTTAACAGGAGCCTCGAGCCCCATCTTGGGCACTATCATACGGAAGCACAGCGCTGTAAGGCGATTGCCAATCGGGCCAATTCGGAGGCCCAGGGATGACGACCGATTTCAGATTCGTCGCCTATCGCGACTTCAAGCGCACTCTCGGCAAGATTAATTCCGTTGTCGAGTGCGCTGAGTTGGCGGTGCGCAAATTCATCGATGAGGCAGAACGCACTGCGGATCCGGAAGAATTGGTGCGGCAGGTTTCTGCCGAATTCAAGGTGCGGGTGGACAAATTGGATATCCCTCTTCTCAAGCAACAAATCGCGCAATTTCACATTATCTCGGTTCACCAAGAATTTGAGTCCTTCTTGAAGGATCTAGCACGTGAGATTCGAGGCGAATTAATACACCATCCCAAGGACAAGTGCTTGCTCGAAGTCACACTCGTCGAACTGTTTGGAGGCTACGACAAGGCTGTGAAGGCTACGGGCCGGTTCGAGATCGAAGTAGCAGATTACTATCGGCAGGTGCGGAATGGCTTCGCACACACGGGAGCGGAGGGAGTCGTAAGAAAGGATGTGAATGCCCTCCGGAAGCTTGTTGAGCAACAAGGGGATTCATTTTCAAGACTTGATGCCCCCAATCCTAACACGGCCATCAACTTTGACGATTTCGTTCTTTTTACCCGAGTCGTAAAGCAACTGGCTCTTAAGCTTTGCCAGGCAGCTCGACCTACCGACGGAGAGATCGTGGAAATGGTGATGAGACTCGGTGAGGAAGGCCACCACAATGTGAATCTTAAGAAGCTGGTAGGCCAGAATCCCATCCCGGTTCGAAGGCGTCGGGCACTTGCGGGTTTGCTGCGTACACTGTACAGTCTCCAGGAAGATGAGTCGATGCCGATCGTAGAGCTGTTACTGAACGGGCCGTTAGCTTAACGGTTAGAGCGCCCCCCTCCATCAGTGCATTTGGAGATGCTCTGATGAAGGGGGTAGTCGAGGTTCGAATCCTCGGCGGCCCACCATCACTTGAGATTCCCGGGGAGAGCGCGAGAGTCATTATGGAGAGACACCGGAAATAAATCGCCAGTACGCATGTTCTTGCATCCTTTCTTATCGTGGCCGCTCCTGTGGCCGTGCTGCTACCCCCGCTATGTGCACAGGTGAGAAACTCAACCATCACCATCAAAGCTTTGATCGAGCCATGACGTTACTTCCGCTTCCGGGTGCCAGCCATCAGCTCGGAACGCCCAACGACCGTTCGCGGGGTCTCCAGCTTCGGCGGGTCGGAGATGCCTTCGAAGGCTTGGCTCGACTTCCACGGGCTCAGGCTGTACATCCGGGAATCCCGCAGTGAGTTCACACCCTCACTCCACGCCGCCAGCATCCGCTTGCCCGTGTCCCGGAAGCCAGCCAAGCTGTCCATCTTCTCGCGTACTACCGGAGCGGTGTCGGCGACGGCATCGCTGATGCGCTCGACCATCTCCCGCTGCTCCTTTTCCGGGATGCCGAGGTTGGCGGTGATGAAGCGGGCGAGGGTCTTTCCCGGTAGCCATGTCTTCTTGCCCATCAGGCCGATGCCGGGTGGGTTGTGCTGGTACCCGGCATAGACAGAGGTCGTGAAGAAATCGTAGGCGGGAGCAAGACTGGCATCGTCCCGCGATGTGTAGAGCAGCGCGATATTCTTAGCGTGGCAATCAGCGTTCCGCAGCGCGTAAGTCAGCAGCAGCATCGCGGTGAGCTTCTGGAAGGTCTCGTAGTGGTCTAGTCCCGGTACATGCGCCCGTACCGCCTTCGCGATTCGCTCCCACGTGGTTTCGTACTTCTGAGCAGGGCGCAGCCCCAGCAGCGAACAGAAGTCCTCCAGAGCACGGAAGGGCTTGCCGTTTTCGTCCACATCGAAGCGATGTACCACGAGGACATTGCCATCCTCGGAGAGTTCCGTCTTGGCCGTGGGGAGTACCCTTGCCACGACCTGCATACACAGGTGCTCGTTCGCCGTCGCGAATGGGAGCCGCGAGGACGAGCCTTTGACGATGTGCCGGTGGGTCAGCAGGGTCGCCTTGGGATGCTTCCCCAGCCCTGCCTTTTTCTGCTTCTCCACATCAAGGAACTTTGGCAGGACGCCCGAGACGCCGCTCCTCGCGTGCTCACGAACAAGCTGGGAGAACGCCTCCTCGGAGTTGTCGCCCTTCAGGAGTTCGGCAACCTCAACCGGCTTGGCCGGTTCATCGAGCATCGCGCCCGGTGGAGCCACCTTCAGCCGTCCCACCATGTTGCGGCCTATGACTGAGAGCAGAGCAACCGGGCTGGCTCCGATATGCGGCCCAAACTCCTCCTGCAAAACTTGCAGCAAGTAGCCCTCGGGCAGGTTCATGCGGAAGATGGGGTGAAGTTCGTCGTCCCATGGATAGGACTCGGTGCGAACGGGCATAGTCAGTGAGACTAGGTTCTCTGGTGCTGCATCCGGCGTGTAGGCCATCACGCAGCGGAAGTCACCGACCTGTTCGAGCACGCCGACGTGCTTGTCGAGGACGTGGACATTCAGCTTCATGCTCCACCCCGTTCTCGCCGCAATTCATCGAGGGTGCCAGCCGACCCAACTTCGGTGAAGCTTATCTCCAGTCCAAGAACAGCGAGGACAGCCAGCAGTTTGCGTGAACCAAATTCTGCCAACTGCCCTCGCTCAAAGCGCACGAGAGTCTCCCGCGTGAGGCCAGAGCGCATCGCAACCTCGTTCTGGTTCAGCTTAAGGGCTTTCCGCTGTGCCGCTACTGTTGCACCTAGTTCTGCTAGTGTCTGCATATGAGTGATTTATACATCACTCTCAAAGATATTTCAAGTTATTAGTGATAATAATCTCACTTCTGTGGCTAATTCTCTGCCTTGCTTCCGAGCACGCCGCTGGATGGCGTCACACCTTGGCTGACAGATTGTCATCGCTGTTTCCTTCCAGTTGCCAGTGCGGTGAAATGCTTCCAACACAACCTGAAGGCCGGGGATGCTGGCCTCTCCAAAACGCGCAAACTCATCCAGACGGAACCTTTGTTCTTCGCGTTCCCGGCTGCGGCATCCAGCTTGCCGAAGGTACTCTGAATGAGAATGACAGAACTCGTCGGAAGCCCCATGTGCCCCTTGTGCCCCATGTGCCGCATCCGCCTCGAACGAGAGGTTTCCGGGATTTGAGAGCGGTCGCTTACGCCATCTTCTGTAAAGGGTATTGAACTTATTGCTGAGGCACCGGTTGATGAAACTGCGGAATCTCGCCTCGTTTGCTCCGTGCATCCGGTCAGGAGAGAACGTCTGAATGACATCCTCCTTGCCGTCGCGGCGGTGTTTCGAGCACGTGGGCAAAACCGCCAGATGCAGGAGAAGTTCCTGCGTCCAGTCATCAGCCTCGGTGGCCGAAACACAATCTCGAACCCGCCTTCTCACCCAGTCCGCCACAAAGGCCGGGAATCGCTGGTAGAACTCGCTAAAGTTGTTCGGGACGATGAACCCATCGTGACCCACGAAGTGACTGTCTCGAACAGTGTACGCATCGTCATGGGGAGCAATTTGCCCCGTGTCAGTTTTTTTCAGAAATACTTGGCTTTTCTTGGTATTGACCATTTGCGGAACCTCCAAGTTCCGGCCAAATCGTAAGCAAGGAGGCTGGTCAATGACGACTAAAGCAAGGGCAGGGATGGAAGAGTTGGCTATGCGGGTTCAGGCCGCACTAAGCTTAGCCACGAAGAAGGAAGCTGAGGTTCTAGTAAACACGTTCGTCTCGTGTTTGGAGGACACGCTCATTGAGCATCTAGCAGACGATGGGTACTACTTCAAGCTGAACGGCTTTGGGAAGTTCATCGTACACCACCGTCCGCCGATACGGCGGAAAATTGGCTTCAGTGGGGAAATTCGCAACCTGCCTGTGAAACGCAAAGTGAAGTTCACCGGCCTCGGAAAACTCCGTCAACTGGAATGAGGGTGAAGCTTGTTGGCTCCTCACGGGCGACCACAAAGATATTTTTTTATGCTTGTCGCGAAAAATCGTTCCGGCGGCACTATATATATGAAGAATTCAGTTCACGGAGGCCAGCCATAAATGTGATTCCGCGTGGCCCGTCGATCCCGCGACTAGCCTTACGCCCTCTCCAGTTCTCAAAGCAGCCCCGGCTTACGAATGGTGCCAGTCGCCGCGTGCGAGATCAAGCCTCTCGGTGCACGCTTGGTCACCAGGCGCCCTAAATCTGCAGTGCCCGACTTGGAATCTAGTTGAGTATAAAGATAAATCAAATAAAACAATAGACTTCACTCAGGTGTGTTTCGTCGCCATAGTCGCCTCAATGCCTTCTTGTTCCCCTGTATTGCATGACAACGGAACGCCTGTATTACAACGGGCATTGGCATTCACCTCCTGTTGAAAAGAGCAATTTGGGCTCGTGTAACACAAAATAGGGGGATGCTGTTGCTGACAGAAGAACACCTCCTTCGTGGGCCTTCCGTTGCTCGCCATCCCTTCACACGACGCTGCAGCGTGCGCAACTGCCCGTCCTGGAAGCGCCCGGGGTACTGCCGCTGCAAATACTCGAACACCGTCTTGGCCTCAAGTCCCGCACTCCTAGTCAATCAGACAAGAACATCTTCCCAGACCTCAACGAATGGTCCGGACGTGTCCGCCAACGGGCTACCGGCGACAACTCACTCGGCACCCGGCTCAGGCGCCGGTACTTCCGCGCCGTCTTAGCGTCCATCCCCGCCATGGCCGCCGCAATCTCTTGATTCCCCTCGGTCTTAACCAACGCAAACAACCTCCGTAACGGATCTGAGCCTGGACAAGACTATGCTTTAGGATGTGCTGTGAAAAAAGAGGTGAAGCCATCGCGGCGCCGGCTGCTGGTCGAGTATTTATGCGACCATTACCGGTCCCGCGAACGGCATGCCTGTCGAGTATTACGGATCAACCGCGGTACCTTTCGCTACCAGAGCCACCGGAGAGAGTGGGTGGAACTGCGTGCCCGCATCCGGGAGATTGCGCAGAGCCGGGTACGCTACGGATATCGGAAGATCCTGGTACTGCTGCGACGCGAAGGCTGGCAAGTGGGCAAGTACCTGGAGTATCGGCTCTACAAGGAAGAAGGGCTGGCGTTGAAGAAGAGGCCCCAGAAGCGGCGTAAGGCCGTGCGGCATCGTGAAGAGCGGTTCCGCCCGACAGCTCCGGACCAGGCTGGGTCGATCGATTTCGTGGCCGATCAGCTGCAGGATGGCAGACGCTTCCGTTGTCTGACGATCGTCGATGTTTTTACCCGGGAAGGCATCGCCATCGAAGTGGGTCAGAGCCTCCGAGGGGAGGACGTGGTGCGAACGTTCAACAAGCTGAAGCATGAGGGCAGAACACCAAAACTGCTTTTCTGCGATAACGGCAGCGAATTCAGCGGTCAGGCCATGGATCTATGGGCCTACCAGAACGGCGTCAAGATCGACTTCTCACGACCTGGTAAGCCGACAGACAACGCCTTCGTCGAATCGTTCAATGGCACCTTCCGGGATGAGTGCCTCAACATTCACTGGTTCGAAACACTAACCGAGGCGAAACAACTTATCGAAGCCTGGCGTCAGGAATACAATGGGAGTCGCCCTCTCAGGGCTCTCGACGACCTGACGCCGAGCGAATTCGCCAGCCAGTTCGCAGCTAGTCGCGAACTGGCTGCAACCTAAACCAGGCGAAGACTAACATACGGGCTGGTACAAAAAGACTGGGCCCCTCAAAGTTGCGCTACACAAACACTTCAGCTGGTGCAAATTACCGGGCAGACCACGTCTAAACTGAGTTGTGGGTTTAGCTGGGCTTGTGCTGAAACCGTTTCACCGTTCAGCCGTTCCTCACACTAAGAACTCTTGTACTGAATGCCACCCTGGAACAAGCATTCAGCACGTGGCACGCGGGCTTCCGGTCACAGGTTGCAGCGTGACCACCCCACTATTTTTCTTCGTCTCTAAGGCAACCTCCACTCGCCTTGGGATTAAGCTCGATTCTGTTTGGCGCGTGCGAAAATCCGCATCGCATTTTCGTGATAGATTTTCTTGAGCACGTCGTCCGAAAGACCAAAGCCGTTCAACGTCCAATGATAGTTAAAGTTGAAATTGGCACTTTCGACCTTGCCGCGCTTGTAGAAATGGTCGTCATCGGTCTCAAGGATCCGGAAGGTGGTGGCGAAGAAGGGTAAATTATAATTTACGTCCGTGCCATAAACAATCCGGTCGGAATATTTCGTCAGGAACTTCTGCGCAACCCGGGGTATCGTTGCTGTCTCGGCGAAACGCGCCCCGAGGTCGGCATAGAGGTTCGAATTCCGGTCGAACATCTGCCCCAAACGGGTCAGGTCGTAATCAAGATTGCATAGGTGGCAGGCGATAAACTGAGTCTTGGGATGCTTCTTCACCGCATTCTCCAAGCTGTTCACCAACTGGTTGTTATCGTATGTCCCGGGTTCGAGAATGATTCTCCAGGACCAGCCGTTCATCAGCCCGTCGTTGGAGTTGTCCATCGGTTGGTAGGACCAGATGGGATCGGAAACGTGGATGTTGATCGGCATACCGAGCTGACCGGCTTTGTCCCAAAGGGCGTCCAGGCGCGGATCGTCGGGGTGAGGGCCAAGCGGGGCATTCAGGTTGGGCGGCATTGGATCGCTGGTGAAGTTTGCTGCCCCATTCAATCCGGCGAATTCATCCACTGGACGTTGTGCCCCGGACGCGTTAGCGGGACGGAGCACCTCTGTAGGCTCGCCCGACGAGAAGATACCCCGGCCTTTATCCTCGAGTTCGCCGACGCCTTTGGCGCCGGCGCGATGGCACTCCTCCAGCGATTTGATTGCATTGGGCCCGAAACCGCCCTCATCTACGCCCCGTAAATCGAACTCGCACCACAGATCGAAACGGTCCGGATGATCCGCATAATCGTGGGCCATCTCCGTGAAGCGGTCCGCAGTGCCGGCTTCGATAAAAACCACCGTCTTCTCGACACCGACTTTGTCCATCATCGTAACCATCTCGGTAACCGAGAGCGGTCCATGACCATGGCAATGGCAATCGATGACGGGGTATTTTGCCTTCGGAACCTCCGTGATCGGAATCTTGTAGATAGACTGCGGAAGATAATCGTTGAGAAGGATCGTAGGCGGCGAACCCGGCTGCTTAGAGGGGGCCGCGGAAGCCGCTCCTGTATCAGTTTCAGATTGCGCCAGCCCAAGCTTCGGTAGTGCGGCTAAGATAGTGCCGCCAATCATGAGTTCTCTGCGGTTCATGGAATTTCATCCCTTCTTTTAACTTCCCATTTGGTCTTCCAATTACAGCCTAAGGAAAGTGAATACCGCCAAGAGCGGCGAGCTTGGCGGCGATGGAGGTCATCTCGATCTCCGGGCCCGTGCCGGCCTTCACGTGCGGGCCCCAAACGACGAAGACGCTGCGGTAGCCGGGCTCGGTGGGCCAGCGGCCGTGATCGCCCTTCTGCGGCGGGGGGGTGAGAAATGATCCCTCCGCGGCTCGGAAGAAGGCGACGTGCTCGACGGGTTCAAAGGCCGCAACCGCGGCGGCTAACTGAGGCGCATAGCGGACAAGTTCGTCGTGCGGGATTTCGCGCCCGATTCTGTTGGCCGGATCGTGGGCGGCGTCGCGGAGAAAGCTGGCAACGCCGGGGTCGGTAGTGGCAACCAGACCTTCCAAGATTTCCAGATCCCCGGCAATTCCATGCTGCTTGAGGAGAATGCGCAGATTGGCGTCCTCGTCCATGCGCTCGAAGCCGTGATCGGAGACCAGAGCGAAGTCATAGGTTTTGGGAAGGGCGGCGAGCATCTGCCCGATCAACTCGTCGGTGCGTTCGAGGATTGCGAAGGCATTCTTGTCGAAGGGACCGCGGTCATGTTCTTCCGAGTCCATATCGACCAAATGCACGATCATCAAATCGGGTTGTTTGGCCTGCAAGAGGTAAACCACCGCGAGGGTGCGTGTGCGGTCGTCCATCCACTGCTGAGGAAAGGAAGGGAAGGCTGCGGCGATGGCATCGGTGAGCCCTGGCGTGGCTTTGGACGCGATGCTCTCCAGATCCATCGAACCGCCGTTTCTGGCGTGGAAGTACTCCGGCAGATCGAAGGTGAAGGCGCCCCCGGTGGTTACCGGCCAGGTAACGGTGGCGGTGGTCAATCCCTGCTCATGCGCAGCCTGCCATAGGGTTGGAACCTTAATCAGGTCGGGCGTCCAGTAATAGTCGCCGCCCTCGGCTTTGGGCCGCCGGTTGCCGAGGATGCCATGCACCGCGGGCGTGACGCCGGTGATGATCGAAGTGTGCGAAGGCCAGGTTTCCGAAGGATAGACGCCGACCACGCCGTCCGCAGACCAGCCCTCGCGCAGGAGCCTGCGCATATTGGGAATCCGTAAGCCGAATGCGTCAGCCTGTTTCAGATAGCGCCAGTCGAGTCCGTCGACGGAGAGAACCAGCAGCTTGCGATGCGCAGCTTCCGGCTGAGGCGAACCTTGCGCAAGACAAACCGCGCCGACAAACGAAATCGACAGAGCGAGCAAAGCAAGAAATCTCTTCATGACGACCTCTCCCCGAGAAAGAAAGCTGCTAATAAAGGAGGATGCGGCCGTCCCTTGAAAGAACGGCCGCAAAAATCCCAGCTTTACGCCGAGAAGGCTAGAACCACAGCCGGCCGCCGAGCTGAATTTGCCGGGAGTTGAAGTCCGAGCCGGATGCCCCGAAGTTGGCGCTGGTTGGCGGAGGGGTGAGCATTGTCGATCCCCAGGTCTGGTTGACGATGCCGCCGCAGCCGGCCGCTGAGCAGGCGACGTTGACCGAGTTGGTCAGGTTCTCCGCTTCGCCGATCACCTCCAGGGTCAGCCGCTCGCCGCGAATCGGGAACTTGCGGGTGATGCGCAGATTGGTTTCCTGGAAGCCCGGCCCGCGGAAGTTGTTGCGTGAACCGTAGAGCGGATAGTCGTTGTTGACTCCGTCGCCGTTCAGATCCGATCCGGCCAGCGCGGAATACGGGAAGCCGGAAGTGATGGTGATATCCGGCGCGAAGGTCCAGTGGTTCAGAATGACATCTGCGGACGGACTCAACTTGACCGTCGGCTGCCACACACCTTGAATGATCCAGCGGTTCCGCTGATCGCTTGACGAGTAGGCATAGTCGCGGTTGATGTTGTTGGAATCCGTGACGTTGCTCCCGTTGTCGCCTACGGCGTCGTTGTTGTTATGCGCCCAGCCGAGCGTATACGAGGTGCTGAATTCCAGGCCTCGGGTCAGCCGCTTGACGAACTCGATGTAGCCGCCGTAATAGTTCGAGGATCCGATCGAGGACAGCGCGAAGATCTGGTTATAGGTGCTGTTGGGCCGAACCGATCCCGTGTAGTTCGGCCTGCCGTCGGCCAGTGTGCCCACCGCCGGTCCCAAGTTGGTGTCGATCAGCACCGGCGCCTTGCTTCCCACATAGCCCTGTAGGGCGAGGGTAATCGAGGTGTTGGTCGAGAGCGACCGCTCCATCTGCACGTCCATCTGCTGTGCATATTGAGTCCTGAAGTCTGGCGCAAAGCCATAAACCGTCAGTTTGCTGGCGTAGCTCGATACCGGACCGGTAAATGCGTTCGGGTACTGAGGCGCTCCGGCAGTGCTGCCGGAGATGGTGTACGTCTGCACCTGCTGGCCATTCGAGCGGTCAACTAGGGAGATGTTACGAAGGTTCAGAGTGTCGTAGTTGATGCCGTATCCGCCGCGGACCACAATATTCGATCCCAGGCGATAATCGAAGCCGATACGCGGCGCCAAGTTTCTTGCATCCTCTGGCAGGGTCCTGGAAATTGCCAGCGGTGCGTTTTGATTCAGCGTTGGCCACCAGCGGTACTCCCAACGCAGGCCGTAGGAGAGAGCCAGTTTCGGCGAGACCTGAAAGTGATCTTCCGCATACAGGTTCAGTGGCGTGGTGAGATGGGTTGCCGTGTTGTTGCCGAACTGCTCGGTGAGCGTAGCGTAGTTATACCCCGAAACGCCGTTGATCGTATTCAGATACTGGGTCAAGCCGGAGAAGGTGAATTGCAGCGTCAGCCGGTCGATCGATTGAACGTGAATCGTGTCCAGGTCGGCGCCGAACTTCAACTGGTGTTTGCCCATCGTGTAGCTGAAGTTCTCGATGTAGTTGAGCTGATGTTCCTCGTAGTGCTGGTTGGCGCTCGAGTTCGAGCCCAGTTGGGCCACGCCACTGATGACAACCACCGGCCCCACAACGCCGCTCACCGCCGGCCGGTCGAA
>Ga0187852_1003708_pt1 | contig 10945 bp, 7 predicted proteins | sample June2016WEW_6_40_FD_134511 | JGI IMG/M metagenome (GOLD analysis project Ga0187852, IMG submission 134511) | Peatland microbial communities from SPRUCE experiment site at the Marcell Experimental Forest, Minnesota, USA - June2016WEW_6_40 | ecosystem: Environmental > Terrestrial > Soil > Wetlands...
AGGAGGACAACTGGGCGTCGGAAAGGCCGTCAAAAGCGCTGTTGACGGATCGGGCAGACCGGTTGACACACCGACCGCGGGTCAGCTGCCCAGCCTGGTTTCTTACTGTCTGAATCGCAGTTAGACATTAGTTCGTTGAACCAAGAAGCGTATTCGTGGAGCTTCTCGACCTGCGCGGGCGGAACTTTTCCTGGGGTTAATGTTGCGGGACTTACCCTGCGACGCCGAGTCTACGTGGGGATGGCTCACACGGTTAGAGAGGTAAAGTAATCTGCGTCAGTTCCCAGCAGGCTGCGGAAAAAGTCCCCCTGCCTGTCATCCCGAGCGAAGCGAAGGATCTGCATTTGCTTGTTTTCAAGGAGATACTGCAGATGCTTCGCTCCGCTCAAGATGACACATAAGCTCTTTCCGCAGCCTGCTAGTGGGACACCGATGAAGCCGCCGAAGAGTGCGGCTCGGTGTAAACAAACCGCAAGATTTCGCTGTTCAGTTTCTCCCTTTCGTCCAGTTGGCGGGTGTGTAAATGCCTGGAGATATCCAGTTCCTTTTCGCCCCGTACCGTGTCGCCACGCCTCAAGAGTGCTTGCCCCAGGCGGTAGTGCGCGTCAGCCAAATTTGCGTCGAGGTCGACCGCTTTCTGGAATTCGGCGAGAGCCTCTGAATCGCGCTTCTCTTCTGAGTATAGAACCCCGAGCTGAAAGTGGGCCTCGGCAAAGCGGGGATCCAGATTTGTGGCGCCCCGGAGGAGGGACTCAACCGTGGAGAGGTCAGTGGCTTGGGTCTCCATTCGAACGGACTTCCACAAGCTCATTGCATAGTAGTAGCGAGCCTGAGCGTTCCGTGGCTGAATCCGGACCAATTGGCCGAGTCGTTGGGACACCTCGGCTGCACGCGAGGGCGAGATGGCATATATTCCCGCCAGGAAAGAGTAGGGCCTGGGGTCCTGCGGATCAAGGTCGACTGCGCGGCAAAAGGCATCCACGGCTGGGCCGTAAAACTCTCGCATAAGCAGGGCAATGCCCAACGCTATTTGTAACCGGGCCGATTTTGGGTACAGCTTAACGCCGCGATTCAGCACTTCCGTGGCAGGTTGAGGGGTACGGTGGCGAATCAATTCCTCTCCCCAGGCAAAGATATTGTTTTCACTCGGGTCGATCTGGGCCGCTCGTTGATACTCCTTGCCTGCCGCCACATAATGCTTTTGTCCCTCTTTAACCTCCGCCAGGAGTTCGTGCAACTCTCCCCCATCCTTAACACGCATCAAGGCAGCGATCTGATTCTCCGCATCCACTAACCTGCCGCTTTGTATTTCAGCCAGCGCAAGATCCCGGCCGTTAACATACGAATCGGGACTCGCCTGCTGCGCTTTTTGCAGGTACGGAATTGCATCTGGGGCCCTGCCGCGGCTGAGGTAGAACTCGCCCAAAGCGTGATTAGTCGTGTAGTCAGCGGGTTTCAGGACGGCCGCCCGCTTGAATTCCTGCTCTGCGGCTTCAGCCCTTTTAAGGCGGAGCAGATTGGTTCCCAGGTTCTCGTGGGCTTCTGCCGATTCAGGCTGAACACGAACTGCCCTTTCAAAGAACGGAGTCGCCTCCTTCTCATTTCCCTCGCTCGCCAGTGCCAAACCCATCAATTCATTGGCTCCATAGCCGTCCGGAGATTGCCTGAGGATTTGTTCAAGTAGTTCCTTGGCCTGTCGATAGTCGTGCTCTCTTAAGTACGACTCTGCAGTCTGGAGCTTTTGGTCGACGTAGGAGTTCCTCGCAGGAGCCTGAGTTTTTCCTACGGCTGGAAGAAGCAGGCAAAGCGCCGTTAAACGGCATGCCAGACGAAGCCTCGGGGTTCGCTTCGGCGCAGCCGAGGCAGGCGGCACAAGCTGATGCCGGCAGATTTCACCTCTAGAGCGGGCCAGAGTAGATTGTTGTTCCCGGAGACGTCTTGGTTTCGCGTCCAAAGCCCGTAATGCGAACTTCCTGGGAGCACTCATGGGTTAACTGATTACTCCAATATTACGGCAAGGTGCGAGAACTCATCTGTGGACCTTGATTGGCAAGTATGAACGCCAGGCGCAAGAACTGGATCTGCATTTGCGGCGTCATCGTCCGCAGGCCCTGGGGTTGCTGCTCGGCCACGGCAAGCTCCTGCTCGATCACTTTGGTATCGAACGGACCTCGCGGAAAACTCGCCTGGTATCTCTTAAACACCTCGCGTGCCTTGGCCACCTGTCCGGTGCTGAGGTAGAAAACTGCCAATGCCGAGTAGGCGCTCGGCCAATCGGGAAGTAAATCCAGGGCGCGCTCAAAATGCTCGTCGGCCTTTTGGCACTGCGGCGCCATTACGCAAAGAACGCCAAGACCCCACTCAATCCGGCCTGAATCCGGGACTCGAGAGAGGCCAGCTCGGAGGATTTCTCCGGCCCCCGTCAGGTCGCCCACCCCCAATTGCGACAACGCCAGAGACAAATAGTGAGTCTCATTATCCGGGCTCTTGTTGATCAACCTTCGATACACTTCCTCCGCTTCCGAGAATTTGCCGAGGCGCGCGTCAAGATCCCCGAGAAGCGCCAGATACGACTCATCTTCTCGACCTTGCCCGGAGATCTGGTCCAACACGTCGCGGGCTTTGGCGTAGTCCTGTTGCTCGAAGTAGGTGTTCGCCAGATCGTACTTGGCATCGTCAGACGACGGGTCCGCTTCCAGGGCTGCCTGAAAATGACGGACTGCGTCAGAAAGAACGTGATAACGTGCGAAGAGAACCCCAACCTGGAGCGAGGTTCGAGGATCGTGTCTGCTCACCTCATCCAGATGGCTTACGACTTTCTTAGCCTCTTCCTCGTTTCCAATTCGCAGATAGGCTTCAGCCAGTAAGTAGAGATTACGAGGCCTATCGGGATTCTTGCTAACCGCCATTTGAAGCCCTGCCAGGTCCATTTCCGCTCGCGCTTGGGGCGCCAGTCCCATCTTCTGATCCAGAAAATCGAAGAGGTGCTGAAACGGATAGGGCCCCCCCGACCCGTTCTTTGACATGGTCTCAAAGATGGCAAAGTCGTGTTCCGCCGCTGCGGTCTGCTGCAAAGCACGTTCGGTTGTTGCCAGCCGGTAGTATGTCTCCGTACGGTTCGGGTTGAGCTCGAGGCACCGCCGCAACAACGGCAAAGCCTCCTGGAAATTCTTCTGTTTCATCCTGACGCCCGCTAGTTCGAAGATGGCCTCCTCATGGTCCGGTTTTGCCTTGAGCGCTGCCTGAAGGTAATTTTCCGCTTCTGGGAGGTCGCCGCGGCGAGTGGCGATGTACCCGAGATTGAAAAGGCACGCAGGATCGTGCGGATCAAGCTCGAGGCCTTTCATCAGGTATTTGCGGGCTTCGTCGTAACGGCCAAGCTGGCGGTAGCACAAACCCATGAAGGCATATGAGCCGGCCGTCGGCGCGAGGTCGATCAAGGTTTGAAATTCGTGAATCGCGTCATCTGTCTTCCCCGTCGTAAAGTAACAATCGCCAAGGGCAGCGTGGAGATCCGCGCGCTTCGGGTCTATTGTGATTCCCTCTTTAAGCAGCGGAATTGCGTCTTCATAGTACTTTTCCACCATGCTGACGCGCGCCATCAGAAAAATAACATCGGTGTTGCGAGGCGCGACCTTATGTGCCTTCATCAGAACTTGGAGCGCTTCGAGGTCCTTTGCCTGGGTGTAATAGAGTTTGCCCAAGCCGTAAAGAGCAGTCGGCGACTCCGGCTTCAATTCCAACGCCCGCTGGAAAGCTCGTTCAGCCTCGACGTTCTTGTTGCTGCGGTAGTACGCTTGCCCAAGGTTATATTGAATTTCAAAAGTGCCGGGCTGCAGCGCGTCGGCAATTTCAAGCTCGTGGATCGCCAAAGGATACAAGTTCTGTTCCGCCAAGAGAACGCCCAACGAGAAGTGGACTCGCAGGTCGTTCCTGTTCTGGCCGGAGATCTCCGCCGCGAGTCTGGCAGCGTCCTGAGTATGCCCCGCCATAAGCTCTGCGGCAATCAGGCTCATGGAAGTGGGCACGTCGGGAGGCTTGATGTGGCTGAAATACTCGATCGCCTGCTCCGCCTGACGTTCGCCGAGGGCCAGCCGGCCGAGGTTGTAGTAAGCGTCGTGGTTATCAGGATCAAGCTGGACCGCAGTCAAATACTCTTTCTTGGCGAGGTCGGGGCGATTCTGGGCCACGTAACTGTTTCCGAGGTTGTCATGCGTGACCGCGGAGTGAGGATCGATTTTCAGTGCATGTTCAAATGCTGCAGCGGAGCGGACAAAATCTTTCTCCTGGGCGTACAACATGCCGAGCAGGTTGTAGCCCTCGACGCTCTTGGGGGAAAGCGCCAAGCCCTCGAGCACGACCTGGCGTGCCTGCACCAGGTCCCCCTCGTTCATAAGTTGTTGTGCTCTTGTGAACTTTTGGCCGGCGTCGGCCGCCGTGCCGGAAGCCTTTTGCCCGGCACAAAGCGCGGGACATAACACCGCGCTCAAGATCAGGCAAAGCGGCTGGCGCCCTATTCGCACGACACCATCCAATCTCGAGAATCTTCTCCTTGCAGCCAATTCATGTTGCACATGCTACAGTGTTTTGCCACCTCGATAGGTTACGATTCGTAGACCCGATTCGCGCCGTCCCCAGTCCGGCGAAAATGCACTTGTTGCTCCGAAATCGCCTGGCGTTTTCGGCGCCCGTCATTAAACCAACTCGGATTTCTTCCAGCCGCGTTTCGTCTTGACCCACAACGCCGAGCTCGAGCCGTCATCCATCCATCTTACTTCCCCCAGATCTCCGTCTTCAACGGACGGGGCGGTAGTTTGTTCGGTCAGGCGAACGCCGCTGCCCACCAGGTTCAACGGGGGATGATAAACAGAAGAGCCCGAGGGGATGCGGTTCTCCTGGCCCCCCATGACGCCATCCATTACGCAGTTGCCGAGAATGCAAGCGCCATCCAGGTCGCCAGCAAAGGCCTTGGCTAATCGATGTCCTTTGTCCGCGAAAAGGACGTTGCCCAGGTAGGTTCCGTGTTTGCCTTCAGAAGTAATCAGAAACCCAGCGCCGGCATTGTCGGCTGCCCAGCGGCTGTAATATACGCGACACTGAACGATGGATTGATAGGGCTTGGTAATGTAGAAGCCAGCAACGGTCGGCGAGTCCGCATAGCACTGATTGAAAGTATTCAAATCTCCGTTGCAGTAGAAGCAATGTTTCATGGGTCCCTGCGCAGGATCGTAATTCCAGACATGGACTGCGGTGAACCAATTGCTTCCCTCGTCGCTGCGTACGCCGGTCTCATATCCGATGGCGTGGGCCAGTATTATTTTGGAGTCGCCCCGTTCGTAGTGAATCCCGATGCTCCCCGGGGCATAACGAGTATCGAGTTCGATATCGCAGCGGACCCTTGTAAGGTTCGTTTCGTACCCGCCCTTCAGCAAGTGAATGCCCTTGTAAAGCGCGTTCAGCACCTCAATATCTGCGATCTCGGTCCGCTCCACATCACTCTCTACCCTCAGCCCAGTCAATGGCTGGCGATTCCCATCGATCACACCACCCCGAATCCAACCACCGTGAAAACAGAATTTTGAGTACTTCCCGCCCCCCTTGATGACGACGGCATCGCCTTGGAATCCCGAGCGCGCCCGGATGACCGCATAGGGCGTCATCACCAGACTGACGGAAACCGGCAGCCTGAGGGGCTTCGAGATCTCGTAGACGCCGTCGCCCAGCTCAAGCGTCCCTCCGCCCCGCCCCTCTAACGCCGCGATCCGCCCGGTCAATTCCGAATGCCAGTCATGGACCTGCGCGCGGGCCTGAATTCTGGCGCTCGTTTGACTTGCATTCAACATCCCTGCCTTGTCTCCCATAAATCCGGCCAAGATTCCCCAGCCCATTGAGGCGCGAAGCATCTTCTGTCTTGTCATCTTCATTTGCTCGGTCCTTTCTGCAATGTGATCCTCAGTTCCTCGTCTTCGGTCCGGCACTCAGTGGCAGAAGAAGGAATGCCTCTTGATCGGTCCTGCATTTCCCGCTCGCTGCTCGAGTCATCAGCCCTAGTGGATTTCGATCATTTCCCCCTGTTCGGGGATGTGAAAGCGCTTTTGAAGGTCACGTGAAAGTCGAAGCTTTAGTTCATCAGGATACCCCTTGGTCCAGAATCTGTTTTCGTCGGTCACTCGGTACGTTCCGAAGTGCTGGGCGAAAATGTAGGACGGTTCCAGTCGGTTAATCAATATCATGGAACGATCAATATACATGTTGTGTACCGTGGGGGAGACAAACAGGACGTCAATGTTTTTGAGGTTGAGATGTTCTTCGGTCAGTACGGAGTCCCCGGGTTCGAAAAATCGCTTTCCCTGCAGGTTGAATACATACCCGCAATTGTGTGCAATGGAGTCTATGAAATCCGCCTCGCGCGTGAGCACGGTGAAATCCTGATTGCCATGAATGGCGTGCAGCGGTTCCACGCGGATGCCTTTCACTTCGAAGGGCTGGCCGGGTTGAGGAACAATGATCCTCTCCTTCGGAATGTTCAATTCCGAGGCTTGTCGCAGACAGGTTTCGGGAAGGACAAAAGTGCAATGGCCCCTCTCCGCAAGACTTGCCAAAGTCAGGATATTGAAATGATCGCCGTGATGGTGTGTAACAAAGGCCACGTCGAGTTCCGGGCTCAGTTCCTGGGCTGAAAGAGGAGGCGTATGGATTTTGTCTTGAGGATCGAGATCCAAATCCGTCCCGATCAAGATGTCGTCTGACTTGATGAGCCATCCGTCATTTCCCATCCACCACACAGCAATCCCTTTCCGGTGAGCCCGGATCTGATCAAGAAGATCCCTGGATGTGAGCTGCGATTGAGCTTGCAGGCCAAATGGCAGTTGGATGGATATCGACAAGAGAATCAGAAGTCTTCCGGCCGCTCGTCTTAGCACAGGCGCCTCCCCTCCATCTTAAGGGAACACGATCAGGCTTTCGCGCAGGCATCGTATCATCGGGTTTCGGTGGATTCAACTGGAACGGGCCTGCGACGCAACGGAATTGCGTGGTGCTCCATCGAATGGTAATATCTCGTCCCGAAGATTCCTCCAGGAGGCTTGAAGATGGATTCCCTTACACGACGAGCCGTGCTGGCGCGGCCGGGCCAGACTGGAGACCGCAGGCATGCTGGTGTGCATGAGGTCCTCCCAGCGAAATCTGTGACACTCTTTGTGTGCCGGTGATGTGCTATTGGCGCATATTTTCTGGAGAAAACTAATGAACACACCCAATCGCCGCCAATTCTTATTCCGGTCAGGAGTGGCGCTGGGACTTGCCGCGAAAGCCGCTCAGCCTGACATGCCGATCGGTGGCAACGCAAGAGTAGGAGTCCCAACGGCTGCGACCGGATCTTCTGACGACGAGCCTGCACACATTGTTCAAGGGAATAACGGGCCGCTCTGCAACAGGAATCTGCGAACCGCCATTGGGCTTGGCGACGAACTGGCCACTATCGTGGACAAGTATGGCCAGATTGTTAGATCGCGCAACGCCGGCCTGCAGATAGAATTCGGATCGCCTCAACAGCCGGCTGAAAGGGCCGAATGGTCGCAAACTCTGCTCGATGGGCACCTTCCGATCGTCGAGACCCAACTGCGACTGGGAGGTGCCACTGTTCGCTTGTCTGCCTTCTCCAGTGATCAGGGAGGCGTCAAAGCAGACTACCTAGAGATTCGCGACGAAAAGAATCCATATCGCATCCGGCTGCTGTTCCCTTACACAACGTCCGTTAAAGTCGAGAGTGGCGTGGTGAGCAGCGAAGGCAAAATCCTTGCTGCTTTCCCACCTCCACAGAAGGCCACCTGCACTCTCGCCAAGTACAATTTCCTGACACCTGGAGCTTACTCGTCTTTGCGCCCCCCTTGGGATCCCGACGCTCCCCCAATGTCTTTGCCGCCTGACACGGATCCGGCCTTCGGCGCCTACCGCCGCAATTACCTGCATCGTGACATTGAATACCGCTTCCCGGTTATCGCAGGCAGCACCTACCACGTGTTCCTGGGAATCCTGCCCATCGAGCAAAAACCCGGCGAGATGATTCTGCGGCTGTCGGTCAACGGCGCGACCCAGATCTTAGACTACGGCCTGGTGCCCGCGCTCAAACCGCTGGTCAGGGAATTCACAGTGACGCCAAGTGAGCCGGAGTTGCGAGTTATATCGGAATGCGATCCATCGGAGGCGGGACCCTACCGAGGGTGCGAACTTAGTGGGATATGGGTGTTTGATGCTTCCGCCGACTCCAGCTCGGTGATCAGAGGGCAACTCAACTCCAGAGCGCTCTTTTACGTTCAGTGTGGCAACGAACGGATTGAGGACATGGTGAGCACTGTCGTCCTTGATTATGAACCCGCCGGGAGTGGCACGAGTCGCTGGTTCCGCCTGCCATACAGCGAAGCGGAAGTTCATGCCGCCAAACTGACCATCATCGATCCCGAATCTGCGAGGGCTGCGGAAAAGGCTCGCTGGGAGTCGCTCCTTCAAAAAGGAGCCGAGTTCAAGACGGGCATTTCACAGTTGGATAATCTTTACAAGACGTCGCTCATCAATCTCCTTCTGCTGCGCACCAAGTACTCTGGCCAGGGCAAAGACGGCCAGGACATTTATGTGGTCAAGCCCGGGGCCGATCTCTACGGTACTTTCTGGATGCGCGACGGCGCCTATATGACCACGGCGTTCGATCTTGCCGGGCTTCCGGAAGAAGCCGAGAAGTCCCTTCGCCTATTCTGGCATGCGAATCTCACCGGAACCCTGGCTTCGTGGGGCCAGCAGCAGACGGGCCTGTGGGCGGCGCCCACGTGGCAGTGGGATGGACAGGGCCAGGCGCTTTGGGCGTTGGTCAATCATTATGAATACAGTGGTGACGAGGAGTGGCTTAAAGCGGTATACCCGAATATCGTCAAAGGAGTGCGATGGATCGAGTCTGCGACAGGGCAAACTCAGTTCGTTAATGAGCACGGCGAGCGGCCAATTTACTTCGGACTGTTGCCGGTCGGCGAGGGTGAATCCATCGCTTTTGATTTCAATTACTACCATTGTTTCTGGGCTGTATTGGGATTGCGTCAAGCTCTCGGCGCCGCCGAGGCCTTGCGCCGAAGCGACGACATTGCGTGGATGAAGCGGCTGTACGAGGAGTTCCGCTCGAACCTCCTGGTGTCAGTAAAGCTCGCATCTGAACGCGTGGCCGGCAACAAATTCATTCCCGCCACACCGTTTGATCCCAAGCCGCCGATCTGGGGGTCGCTCGCGGCTCTCTACCCTGCTCGCTTTCTTGATCCCCACGACCCGATGATCGACCATACGCTCGAGGTACTCGACGCCCAGGCGCAGGAAGACACCTACCTCTATGAGCAAAATCATTTGTGGACGTACATCACGGTAGAAGGCGCCATGTGTCATCTGCTGCGCGATGAGGTATCGACGTTCTATCGCCTTTACAACGGGTACGTCTCGCATGCCTCGCCCACCCATGCCTGGTCCGAGGGTATTCTACTGGCGGATCGAAAAGGAACGGGAGACATGCCGCACGGGTGGGGCGCAGCGGATTATGTTGCGATCCACCGTAACTCGCTTGTGTATGAGAATGAGGCGAACCTCGAACTTGGTTGGGGCGTACAGCCGGAATGGTACCAGGAGGGCGCAGCGCTGGCAGTAAGACGCGCCCCCACCAAATTCGGCAAGCTCGACATGGATCTGAAGCGAGCCGGTTCAGAACTGGTTGTCGAGTTCCACATCGCTCCGGCGCCCAACCGCCAGGTGGCAGAGTCCGTTCGTCTGCACATCCCCAGGCTGCAGCAGCCAATCACGTCAGTGCGATGCAACGGCACGACGCGGGCCATTGCGCCCGGCCAAACCGTCGTCCAGTTCGACGGAGGAAGGTAGGTAAAGGAGAGAGTGTCGATTCCATGAAAACCGTCCTAGTGTTACTTTCAATTCTGTTCTTTGTTGTATCTGTGAATGCTCAGGCCGATTCCGTGTTCGTGCGGACTGGCGCCGACGTGTCGCTTGGCCAATCGAACTCGGCGCAGATCCTCTCCAGCCAACTCAAAGCCTACCTTGACTCGATACCCGCGATCGACACGCATGATCACCTTCGACCATTCGATCGGCTGCAGGGATACGTTCAGACGGAACGTGGGTTCGGGATGAATCTCTTCGGCTTGATCAATACGAGCTACTATCCGCGAATAAAACCCCTCACTCCCTGGAAGCCTGCCGGGAAATTCGGGGACTGGTGGGCTGACGCCAAGCATAACCTTGATGACGCTCGTGCTACTACCTTCTATCGTTCAATGTTGCCTGCGTTCCGGGATCTTTACGGTGTCGACCTCGACCAGATCACGGACGCTCAGGCAGCGGATCTCGACCGTCGCGTGTTCGAGAATTACAAGAACCCTGAATGGGTCCAGAACGTGGTCTCGCTGCGCGCTAACATCGAACTGGTATTAATCGATCCCTATTGGTCGAAATTCGATTTTCGCACTTTCTATAAGTTCGGAGTGTTTGTCCTAAACGTCAGTTCGCTATTGCAGGGGTTTCATCAGAGCCAATTTGATGATCCTTCAGACAATCCCTACCGACTGGCTGAACAATGGCATCTTCCCACCAGGTCACTCGACGACTACCTCGTGTTGGTCGACCGAATCGTCCGGGAAGCTAAGGCCCACGGAGCCGTTGGTATAATTGACGATGACACCGCCTACGGTCGAGCGCTTGACTTCGAACCTGTGCCCGAAGCCGCCGCAGCACGGGCGTTTGGCCGGCCGCGATCCGAGCTCAGCCCTTTGGAAGTAAAGTCCTTCGTGTCCCTTCGGCAAGGCTGCTTAACTCCACGTTCCTGAAGTGCTAACGTCGGTCTCATGCACAGCGGGGCGAGGAGGAACCGACGATGGCCAACGACATTCCTGACATTCCCCCTGAC
>Ga0187852_1003710_pt1 | contig 10940 bp, 8 predicted proteins | sample June2016WEW_6_40_FD_134511 | JGI IMG/M metagenome (GOLD analysis project Ga0187852, IMG submission 134511) | Peatland microbial communities from SPRUCE experiment site at the Marcell Experimental Forest, Minnesota, USA - June2016WEW_6_40 | ecosystem: Environmental > Terrestrial > Soil > Wetlands...
ACGCCGGGACCGCTTTGAGACCATGCGCCAACCTGGCGGGCTGAACGGCTTCATGCTTCGCACCGAGAGCGAGCACGACTGTTACGGTGCGGGGCACGCGGGTACCGCTCTCTCCGCTGCTTTAGGAATGGCCGTGGCCCGCGATTTGTCCGGCGGCAAGGAGCACGTCATCGCCGTGGCCGGCGACGCGGCCTTTACCAACGGCATTTCGTTTGAAGCGCTGAACAACATCGCCGAGCAGACCAAGCGGCTGATCGTCGTCCTCAACGACAACGAATGGTCCATCGACCGCAACGTGGGCGCCATCGCCCGCTACTTCCACCGCATCGTCACCAACGAGCATTACCAGCATCTGCACGACTCGGCCAAACGGATCATCGAGCGCTTCGGCGGCAAGACCGCAGTGACTGTAGTGCGCCGCGCCGAAGAGGCCGCCAAGGGCATGCTTTGGCCCTCCATTCTGTTTGAAGAGTTCGGCCTGCAGTACTTCGGCCCCCTCGACGGCCACAACCTGCCCTTGCTGGTGGAGACCTTCAAGTTTCTCAAGACCGTGGACCACCCGGTGCTGCTGCACGTGCTCACGCAGAAGGGCCGCGGCTTTCAACCGGCGCTCGACGGGCAGAAGAAGTTCCACGGCCTGGGGCCTTACGATCCCGAGACCGGCAAGACCAAGGCCGGCGAGCTAACATACGCCGAGGTCTTCGCCAAAACGCTGGTGGAGATGGCCGGCAAGGACGAGCGCATAGTGGCCATCACGGCGGCCATGCCCAACGGCACCGGCCTGGATTTGTTCCGGCCCCACTATCCTAAACGCTACTTCGATGTTGGCATCGCCGAGGAACATGCGGTCGTTTTTGCCGCCGGCATGGCCACGCGCGGCTACCGGCCGGTTTGCGCCATCTACTCCACCTTTCTGCAGCGGGCCTTCGATCCCATCGTGCACGACGTCTGCCTGCAAAAACTGCCGGTTCTGTTCTGCATGGACCGCGCCGGACTCTCCGCCGATGACGGGCCTACGCATCATGGACTGTTCGACATCGCCTACCTGCGCGGCATTCCGGAGATGGTGCTGATGGCGCCCAAGGACGAGGACGAACTGGCCGACATGATGATGACGGCGGTTCAGCTTGCTGGGCCGAGCGCCATCCGTTATCCGCGGGGCGCGGTGGCCGGGGTGGCCCGCAAGGCCGAGCCGCAGGCGATTGCCGTGGGCAAGGCCGAGGTACTGCAGGACGGCTCGGACGTGGCCATCCTGGGACTGGGGCCGATGATCTGCCTGGCGCAGGAGCTGGCCGGCCGGCTGGAGCGCGACGGCTACTCCGCAGCGGTCGTCAATCCCCGCTTCGTCAAGCCGCTTGACCGCCAGATGCTCGAACTATACTCGCGGCGCGTGGCCGCCTTCGTCACCTTTGAGGATCACGTGAAGACGGGAGGCTTTGGCTCGGCGGTGATCGAGGCCCTGGAAGAAATGGGCAGCGCGGTTCCGGTGGTGCGCATCGGCTGGCCCGACCGCTTCATCGAACACGGCAAGATAGACGGTCTGCGCGCCAAGTACGGCGTGACCGTGGACGAGGCGCTGGCCCAGGTGCTGCCCTTGCTGGCGCGACGCCGCCGGCCCGCGCTGGTGGCCAGCTAGAAGAAACTGCTTATCGCTGTGCGACAATCCACAACAGGCCTGTTTTCTGATGCGACTCTTTCATATCGTCCTGGTGGGTTTGGGTGGAGCGGCTTTGGCCGGCGTTCTGGCCTGGCCGCAGACCCAGTCCCCGGTCCTTCCCGCAGGCTCAGGCTCGACGGCGCTGGTGCTGGCCGGCGGCACCGTGGTGGACGTTTCCGACTGGGGCAGCTCGGCGCGAGACCTGCAGGATGCGATCGTGATTGTGCGCGACGGGCGCATCACCGATGTTGGCTCCCGCGGGGCTGTGCCCATTCCCAAAGGCGCGCAGGTGATCGACTGCACCGGGAAATACCTCATCCCGGGGCTGGTGGATGGCTTTGCCGGCATGAACTCGCAGGGCCAGGCCAATGCCAACCTCTACATGGGCGTGACCACGGTGGTGGCCCGCAGCGACTACCGGCGCGGGGTGATCGATTTTACCGCCAATCCCAGCCCTCATCTCTATTTGGTCGATTCGATCGGCACCACCGACAACTGGAGCCTGCTGGCCAAGCGTCCGGAGTGGGCGCTCAAGCTCCGGGAGGGCTCCCGTCCCGCCGAGCTCAGCCCTGAGGATACGGCCCGCCAGCTTACGGCCACCGCGCGGTTGGGAACGCGCGTGTTGTGGCTGGGCCACGATCTTACCGCGGCCAATACCCAGTGGATCATCGCTCACGCCCACCAGATGGGGCTGGTCACCTACGGGGAGTTCGTTTCTACGCCCTACAACGTCGGCATGGAGGCCGGCGTGGACGTGCTGCTGCACATGGGCCGTTACGAACTGGGCCTGATTCCCGATGAGCTGCAGAGGCCGCTGGTTGAAAACCCCGTGGGAACGGCTGCATCGGCGGCCTACGACTACGCGGAACGGCTGCCGCCGGTCGACCTGCACCTGCGCGCCTACGCCCGCTTTCTGGCCGCGCACCACGCTGCGCTGATGCCCACCTTCAGCCTCTATTACCTGCAACTGCCGGCTCATCGCAACCTATGGAAGGAGCCGGCCGCCCGGCTGCTGGACCCCGCCCACATGTTCCAGCCGTCGGATCGCGCGACCGGAGAGCTGGTCTATCCGCTGTTCTCATGGATGCGCCGCCTGCCCGCCGCTTCGCAGCGCTGGATGGAAGACGGCCAGCGCAAGAAAGCCGACCAGTCCGCGATGCGGCTGTGGCTCATCAATGAAAAGATATTCTCCGCCTATCCGCACTACCTGGCGGCTTCGGGCGCATCGGTGAATGGCAGCATGCCCGGCATCTCCATGCACACCGAGCTGGAACTGCTGGTGCGGCTGGGGCTTTCACCGCGCGAGGCGCTGGCCGCGGCCACCAACAACTACGCCCTCCAGTTCGGCTGGAACGAGCTGGGCCAGATCGCCCCCGGCCGGCGGGCCGATATCCTTATTCTGGATTCCGATCCCGTCGCAAATATCTGGAACGCGCGCCGCATCACCGGGCTCATCGTGGACGGCAATGTGCTGGACCGCGAGGCGCTATTGAATCTGAAGAGATAAATCAGAGAGTCGATCACCCTCGCTGTGCCGCCTGCCGGGGAGCAACCGCCGTTAGGAGAACCCGCGCGCTTGGGTTAACGTAAGAACAAGCAGCCGGTTTCAAACAAGTTCTTCCGGGAAACCATGACCGACTCTCCATCGCCGTCCTTGCCGAGACCCAGGCGCCACAATCAATGGCTGGTGCTCATTGCGGCCTACAAATTTGCCCTGGCGCTGTTGTTTGTGGCCGTTGGCGTGGGCGCGCTGCGCATGCTGCATAAGGACATCGGCGATCAGGTTGCCCGGCTGGCCCACCACATGCGCTTCAACCCCGAATCGCGCTTCGTCGACTTCATTCTGGACAAGGCCTCACTGCTGAACGATCCGTTGCTGCGGCGGATCGGCGCGGCGGCTTTCTGCTACGCCGCCCTCGGCATGTTGGAAGGAATCGGCCTGTATCTGGAAAAAATCTGGGGCGAGTACCTGACCCTAGCCATCACCGCTTCGTTCCTGCCCTTGGAAATCTTCGAGGTGTTCCGCAGAGTGACGTGGATCAGGGGGGGGCTGCTGGTGATCAACACCATGGTCTTCTTTTATCTGCTGCAGCTCGTGGTTGAGCACGGGAGGCAGGCACGCAGTCCCGAAAATGAGTAAAGCAACAGGGGCGGAACCGGTACGGGCGCAATCGGTTTTTCTGGCCAGGCGGAGGGGAAGAAGGCGCCGGTTTTCGCTTTTTGTTCACCTACCACAGCCTGCCGATCCTGTCCAGTGCCAGAACCAAAGGAGTAACCACTACATGTTGTGGTAATCGAACTTTCTTAATCTATTAGGCGAACTTCCTGCAATCGCCCTCAAACTCCCACACTTTACCTCGATTTTTTTCTTGGCGCGCGTCCATATCGGCTGTAGTATCGCTTTTGTGGAGTTAAGTGTAGCCAAGTAGAGCGAAGTGGTCTCAGGAGCAGTTCAGCAAAATCCAGATCCACCAAAACAGCTGAACTGATCCAAAGCAAGTCTACACGCATTTCAATTTCTCCACGAGGTATCCGTGACGCTAAATCGGCTGGGGAACCAGCCTGGCTAACGGGAACAGGGAAGTTCGGGGCAGGGAACCGGCCGTGGAACGAGATGAGGAATCAGCCGCGGACGGACAAGAGGCAGAAAAGTGTTTCGCGGAAACCATCCGGCGAAGGTCGATGAGAAGGGGCGGCTGAAGATCCCGTCCGCGTTCAAGCAGTTGCTGGATGCGGCCAACGTCACCCAGTTCTACATCACTTCCACCAACGGCAGGAGCGCGCAGGTCTGGCCGCTGCCGGAGTGGGAGAAGCAGGAAAGCCTGCTGGCGGTTAACGCCATGAACCCGGTGGTTGAAAAGTACATGAATGTGACCAGCTACTACGGCCAGCAGGTGGAGATCGACAGCCAGGCGCGGGTCTTGCTGCCCCAGATTTTGCGCGAAAAGGCGAAGCTGAGCGCGGAAGTTTCGGTATTTGGAAAGCTGATCTACCTGGAAGTTCACAACGAGAAGGAAATCGAGGAGCAGTTGTCGGGGTCTGGATTGACGGCGGACGATCTCAATGCAGTTGCGGCTTTTACCCGCCGGGCTAGTTGAACCACGTTGCCCCCCAGGGGGACCACATGACGAAGCCGAATGAACGCCATGTGCCGGTTCTTTTCAAGGAAGCGATCGATCTTCTCCGGGTGCGCGCAGGCGGAACGTATGTGGACTGCACGCTGGGGTTGGCGGGACACGCCGAGGGGATCGCGAGGCTGCTGGAACCTGAAGGGCATCTGATCGGGTTTGACCGGGACCCCGAGGCGCTGGAGCTGGCAAGAGCGCGGCTGGGCCGGGTTGGCGAGGAACTGGGCAGCCAGGCGCCTAAGGTGACCCTGGTGGGCGAGGCATTCAGCTCCATTGCCCATCATGTGCAGGCGGCTTCGCTGGATGGCTTGCTGGCCGACTTTGGAGTGAGCAGCCTGCAGTTCGACGAGGCGCGCAGGGGATTTAGTTTTCAGGCGGATGGACCGTTGGATATGCGCATGGATACGCGCCGGGGGCCAACCGCCGCACAAGTGGTAAACGAGGCGAGCGAGCGAGAGCTTGCGGACCTCATTTACGAATACGGAGAAGAAAGGAGGTCGCGGAGAATCGCCAGAGCCATTGTGCGGGGGCGGCCGGTTACAACCACGGGGCAACTTGCCCGGATTGTAGCCTCAGCCGCTCCGGCAATGAAACAAGAGCGGATTCATCCGGCGACGAGAACTTTTCAGGCTCTCCGTATCGCCGTGAATCGCGAGCTGGACGAAATTCGGGCATTGTTTGAGGCCGCACCCAGGTTGCTTAAGCCCTCGGCAAGACTGATCGTCATCAGCTTTCACTCGCTGGAAGATCGGATCGCGAAAGACAGCCTGCGGGAAGGCGCGCAGCAGGGAATCTGGGAGATTCTGACCAGGAAGCCCGCCGTGGCAGGCGAAGAAGAGATGGAACGCAACCCCCGTTCGCGGAGCGCGAAGCTGAGGGCGGCGGAGAGAACAGGGACTAGGGACTAGGGACTAAGGGATTAGTCCCTGAGTTCCTCAGGAGGAAACCATGGCGGCATGCACGACAACTTATTTCGAAGCCGGCCGCAACTGGAACGCGCGGGCCGCCGAGCGGAACGCTGAGCTATTGGCCCAGCAGGCGCTGCGCCGGCGGGGTGTGCGCACGCCGGAGTTTTACTTCGCCAGGCACATCGACAATTCGCGACTGGTCAAAGCGCCGGACCCGGTGCGGGTGCGCGAGATGCGCCTGTTTTCCGCGGCGGTCGCCGTGCTGTTCTCTTTGGTGATGATCTATGGTTTGCAGCACTTCAACGCCATCGAAGGCGGTTACCGCGTGGAGTCGGAGAAGCAGATGCGCGACCAGTTGCGCGAGGAGAACCGCCAGTTGCGGCTGGCCGAGGCACAGCTTACCCAGCCGAGCCGCATCGACTCGATGGCCCGTCAACTGGGTCTTGCGGAGCCACAGCCGGGCCAGGTGATTCATCCCAACGCCCGTCCCGATGTTGGCGCTCCCGCCATTGCCCAGGTCACTCCTCCGGCGCCCGCCGCGCAGTAAGCCGTGCAAGCCGGCGGGTTCTCATTTCCGGAGCGAAACGCCATGCAGGCAGCCGTTCGAGTCAACCGGAACCGCCCCAATGCGGCGCGTGTTATACCGTTCAAGCGGGCGCGTTTCTGGCTGATCTGCCTGTTTTTTCTGCTCTGGGCCTGCGCCATTGCCGGCCGGCTTTTTTGGCTGCAGATAATCCGCCACAAAGAGTTCGTGGAGCGCGCCGAGAAGCAGCAGCAGCGCACTTTTGAGGTGGCTCCCCGCCGCGGCGTGCTCTACGACCGCAACCTGCGTGAGCTGGCCATGACCGTGCAGGTGGACTCCATCTTCGCCGTGCCCACCGAGATTGACGACAAGCAGGCTGCCGCGCACGCCCTGGCCGCCGCGGTGCACACCGACCCCGAGGATGCGCAGACCACCGAGGAACAAATTGCCGCGCGGCTTGATAAGGGAAACAGCTTTGCCTGGGTGGCGCGGCGCGTGACGCCGGAGGTGGCGGCTCGCGTCAGGGCGCTGCCCATCAAGGGCATCTACTTTCAGAAGGAGTTCCAGCGCTTCTACCCGGACAACGAGATCGCCGCGCAGGTGCTGGGTTATGTGGGGCTGGACGACAACGGCCTGGGCGGGCTGGAGCAGAAGTTCGAGCCGCAACTTCACGGCGTTCCGGGCCGCATGTACACCGCCATGGATGCGCGCCGCCGGGTATTGGGATCGAGCGAACACGATCCCGAGCCGGGCCAGAACCTGGTGATGACGATCGACGAGAACATCCAGTTCCTGGCCGAGCGGGCGCTGGACCACGCCATGCAGCGCACCCAGGCAGCCAACGGAACGGTGGTGGTGCAGGACGTGCATACCGGGCAGATTCTGGCTCTGGCCATCCGCCCCACCTTCAATCCCAATCAATTTCGCCGCACCACGCCGGAGCTGCTGCGCAATCATGCGGTCAGCGACGTGTACGAGCCCGGTTCGGTCTTCAAGCTGGTCACTTATTCGGCTGCGCTGGAGCAGCACGTGGCCGCTCCTGACGACCAGATCGACTGCCAGGGCGGGCAGATCACGCTGGCCGGCCGCGTGATTCACGACAACCAGGGTGAACATTACGGCGTGATTCCAGTCCACAAGGCGCTGGAGGAGTCAAGCGACGTGGCCGCCATCAAGCTGGCGCTCAAGGTGGGCCAGGACCGCTTCTATCAATACATCCGCGACTTCGGCTTCGGCTCCCGCACCGGCGCCGAAATGCCCGGCGAGACTCGCGGCTTGCTGCGCCCCGTGAACAAGTGGGGTCCATCGTCGATCGGGTCCATCGCCATCGGACAGGAGATTGCCGTCACGCCGCTGCAACTGGTCTCCATGGTCTCGACGATCGCCAACGGAGGGGTTTACCTGCCGCCGCGCGTGCTGATGCCCGGCCAGCTCGATCCCGCCTCCATAGGCCCAAAGTCAGCCGCAGCGCAGGCTTCGTTGCAGCCTTCACCCTTCAAACCGGGCGGCGAGCTGCCCAATCCGCTGCCTCCCGGCGCCCACCGCGTGCTCTCCGAAATGACCGCCGCGCAGATGCGCAAAATGATGGAAGGCGTGGTGCTGTTCGGCACCGGCAAGCCGGCGCAACTGAATGGATACTCCTCCGGCGGCAAAACCGGCACCGCGCAGAAGATCGATCCGGTCACGCATCTCTACTCCAAGACCATGCACATCGCTTCGTTCGCAGGCATAGCGCCGGTAAACAATCCGGTCATCTCGGTAGCGGTGGTGATCGACAATCCGAAAGGCGGCTCGTATTACGGCACCGCGGTTTCCGCTCCGGTGTTTGCCGAAGTGGCGCAGCAGGTGCTTGAGTATCTGGGCGTGCCGCACGACATCGATGTGCGCCCCTCTCGCTCTCTGCCGGAGGCCGAAGCGCCCGTGACCGAAGACGACGCTGGAGAGCATACGGGCGACATCAACGCGCTCTATGCCGCGGCCAACGATCTGCCCAGCGACGATCCCCTGCGGGGGGGCGATATTAAGAACCTGCACGCGGGCGCAAACCAAACGGGAACCGCAGATCAAACAGCCACTCAGCCGGCGAATCCGGCTTCGGGCGCCAAGGCAACAACGGGCAGCGCACAGACTCCTTCCGCAGCGCCGCAACCCGTTGCGCAGCAGGCAAAGACGGCTGGATCAGCAACAGTTAAGCAGGCGACTGTCACGGTCACTGAAGTCAAGCGCCTTCAGGTTCCATCGCTGATAGGATTGCCGGTACGGAAAGTCATCGAGCAGGCCGCAGCCGCGGGCCTGGACGTGCAGATCAGCGGCAGCGGGACGGTGCGCGAGCAGGCTCCCGCTCCCGGCGCGATGGTCGCACCTGGAACGCAGATCGTGGTCCGCTGCGGGCGGTGAGTCATGCTCTATCTGCTGGAACGTCCGGACACAAGGGCCGATTACATGCCCTCCGGCCAGCGGCGAGTTGCTGAGAGCGCCTCGCCCGTTTCGAGAAGACTCTTCAGGCTGGCAAGGATCATCGGCCAACCGCCCGAAATCGCCTTGATAAGCTTCGAGTCGCTCTTGTCCATCTCGTGCAGCACTGTGAGCTTGACCGAATCGCCCTTCTCTTCGAGCGTGTAGGTCAGGCGAGAGTAGCCCTCCGCACGAGCCTCGGGATGGAGCTGATGCTGCCACGTCAACACCAGCTTCCGGAACGGATCAATCTCCACCACTTGGCCCGAGTCGGCTGTGCGCCCGTCGGGTGTCACGATCCGCCAGGATGCGCCGGGTTTCCATTCGGACTCCTGCGTTGTCCCCATCCAAAATCGACGCGTGAATTCGGGTTCGATCAGCGCCCGCCAGAGTTTCTCCGGCGTGGTGCGGATATACGTCACATAAACAAACTGAGATTCAGCCATTATTTTTTCCCTCCAGTTTCGCTTTGAGTTCGGCCAGGGCGCGCAGGCGTCGCCGCTCGTATTTATCGATCCATCGCTCGGCGATCTCGTGGATCGGCATCGGATTCAGGTAGTGCAGCTTCTCGCGGCCCCGCCAGATGGTGGCGACCAGCGTTGCCTCTTCCAGCACCTTGAGGTGCTTCGTTACAGCCTGGCGGGTCATGTCCATGTGCTGGCAGAGCTGTCCCAGGGTTTGCCCGTTGTCCGCGCGCAGCCGGTCAAGCAACAGCCTGCGTTCGGGAGCAGCGAGCGCCTTGAACACCTTGTCGACCTCAGCGCCCATTGCCGTCATATTATGCAACCTAATGGTTGCATGTCAAGAGCAAAGTTTGCTCGCTTGAAAAGTTCCCCCAAATTTCAGAAACAAGCCTTACGACATCGATTGATCTCCGGCGATCTACAATCAAGCACGTAATGAATTGGAAAGACCTGATCGAAGAAGTGACGGCAGTCGGGGCTGGCGGCGACTCTGCCGAGCCGGTGACAGGCGTGGAGTACGACTCGCGGCGGGTGAAGCCGGGTGCGGTCTTTGTCGCGATGAAGGGCGGCTCGACCGACGGCAACCGCTACGTCGAAAAGGCCATCGCCGCGGGCGCGCTGGGCATCATTACCGACTCCGCGCCGAAGTTCGATCATCTGCTGGTCTTTCAACCCGGCCTGCCGGTGCTGGAGGTGGAACACGGCCGGCGCGCATTGGCCCAGGCTTCCGCGGCCTTCTTTGGACATCCCGAGCGCAGCCTCGCGGCTACCGGCATCACCGGCACGAATGGCAAGACCACCACGGCCTTCCTCATTGAGGCTTTGCTCAATGCGGCTGCGCGCACCACCGTGCTTGTCGGTACCATCGAATATCACGTCGCCGGCGAGGTGCGGCCTTCCGTGCACACCACCCCCGAGTCGCGCGACATCTTCGAGTTGATGGCGGAGGGCGTTGCCCGCGGAGCCACCGAGCTGGTGACCGAGGTTTCAAGCCACGCTCTCGACCAGGGCCGCGCGGCCGGGGTCAACTTCGACGTGGCCGTCTTCACCAATCTGACCCGCGACCACCTTGACTATCACCAGACGATGGAGCAGTACTTCGCCGCCAAGCGGCTGCTCTTCGACGGCACGGTCTATCCGGCTCCGCGCGTTGCGGTAATCAATAAGCACGATCCGCGAGCGGACGAGCTTGCCGCCGCCGCGAGCAAGGCCGGAGCCGAGGTGCGGACGTATGGGATTGGCCAGGGAGATTGGCGCGCGGCAAGCTACTTGCTTACTCCCGGGGGCGCGGTTCTTGAACTCGAAACGCCGGCGGGCTCGGCCAAGGTGACTTCGCGGCTGGCCGGCGAGGTGAACATTCTCAACCTGCTGGCTGCGCTGACGGCGGCGCACGCGCGCGGCGTGCCCTTTGGCGAACTCATTGAATCTGTCCCGCGCCTCAAGCCCGTTCCGGGGCGCTTTCAATCCGTCGATGCGGGCCAGCCCTTCACGGTGATCGTGGACTACGCTCACACCGACGACGCGCTCCGCAACCTGACGGCTCTGGCGCGGCAGATGACGGCGCAAACCGGCGGCCGAGTGATTACGCTGTTCGGCTGCGGCGGCGACCGCGACCGCACCAAGCGCCCCAAGATGGGGCAAGCTGCCGGCGCGGGCAGCGACTTCGTGGTGGCCACCAGCGACAATCCCCGCTCCGAGGAGCCGCTGGCCATTCTGGCCGAGATCGAGCCGGGATTGAAGGCCAGCGGAGTTCAGTACACCATCGAGCCGGATCGCGCGGCGGCCATCCGGCAGGCGCTGGAGGCC
>Ga0187852_1003713_pt1 | contig 10934 bp, 10 predicted proteins | sample June2016WEW_6_40_FD_134511 | JGI IMG/M metagenome (GOLD analysis project Ga0187852, IMG submission 134511) | Peatland microbial communities from SPRUCE experiment site at the Marcell Experimental Forest, Minnesota, USA - June2016WEW_6_40 | ecosystem: Environmental > Terrestrial > Soil > Wetlands...
ATTAATTTAGTTAAATCAATAAAACGGAAAATGGCAAAGAAGCATTTTACAAATAAGACTCTTGCGAAAAAAGCAGGTTTAAAAAGTCAGGACGTTACCAATTTCTTAAATGGAAATTACAACATTCAAATTATATCCCTATATAACATAGCACACGTTTTAGGAAAAAAACTCATCGTTAAACTCGTTTAAAATTCCGCGCGTCCTGTCCTAAAAGTAAGTCCAGTCCGCGAACACAATCCGGCCACAGCGCCTTAAAATAGGTAAAGAAGCGATTGGCTCGCGGCCAGCTTATGTTATTCCAAACATCGCACTTTCACACGCCTAAATGAATGCACTCACATTTTCGCACCGTTTTCGTTCAAAAAATACAAGTGTTTTATAGCCAGATAATTTATATGCACCCCAAAAGTCATACTTTATTTTCTTGACACATTACAAATATTTCTGTAATGTGTTTGAAATCAAATCACAATAAGACAGACACAAGCCGTGCCGCATTTTACGGATGGCTAAACAGAGTACATGAATAAAAAAAAGATAAATTATGTTGTAAAGACATACTAATTTTTTTTGTTTACAAATTTAAACGGTTAAAGCGATAAGGAAAGGCTACATAGTTATATCGACAATCCAATGAAATTAAAGAAAGCAATAGACGAACAAATAATAAAACACTTTAAGGGGGAATACATGAAAAAGCTTTTAGCTTCAATTTTTGTAATTGGTTTAGTTTTATCAATAATGTTTATGGTAAGTTGCGCAAAAAGGCCAAATCCTAGCGGACCATCGGCTGTTGACGCAGGTACGCCTTCACCAACGCCAACGCCAGATTATAATTTTGGTTTTTATTTGTATGCGCAGCAAACGCCACAAGGAAACACCATTGTGACAATGTCATCTCAGCCAGGAACAATTCCAACGCAAGTAATCAGTATAAACACAAATTCTGACGGTTCCGGAACTTTTGCAGACTTACATTCAAAAGGTATTTGGAACATTGATGTTGGAGCCAGTTATGGATATTTGGAAGGGAATTATACCGTTGATACAAGGACAACAACGTTTACTTCAATTAATAGAGGACCTGGTACAATAGTAATTACACAGAAAGGTTCTTCAAACACAACAAATAATATTCCTATAATAGCTACAAGCATAATTTATACAGCAACACTTTCTACTACAGCACCAATGACTTACAACATATCCATGCTGTCAGATTGCACATTTACTGCTTCAGGAGCATTGCCGGTAAGCTACACTGTAAGTACTACAAATGGTTTAGGAACACTTATAAATAACGGGGATGTTGCGACAATAACCTTATATTTCAGCGCAGCAGAAGTAGATTATGGCACAGGCTTTAATTTTTGGCTTTCCGCAAAAAACAATTTGTATTCAATAACAACATCAAAAATGTCGATCATAAAAGACTGGACGTGTAGTGTAGTTTGCAACACATATTATTCAGAAACTTTTACTGGTTCTGTTAATTCTCCAAGTTATGATTTTTTTGGTAACGTGAACGTGGCATGTCAATATTCAAATTTTATGTATCGTATAACAGGTCCGGTTATAGCACAAACATTATATCCAGCAGTAGTAGGTTCTGGGTACGTTAATCCAGGCGGAGCGGTCATAAACAACATTTCTACATCCTATGATACTGATGATGTCTATGAAAATGGAACACTTGCCAACGTGTCAGGTGTTTCCTCACTTGAACGTATCTACGGATTGCCTTATGTGGACGTACAATTTACTGATGAGCAATCAAGAAATATAATTAAAATGCGGTTTACAAGCCCAACACCGTATACACCATTTACTACAACACCTGCCTGGAATGGAGGAGCAGAAAATGGACCATTCTATTTTTATAATTCGGGCATAACGCAGGGTGTTCAAATACCATAAATTGAGGTTAATGATGAAAAAAACAATTATTATAATATCGTCTATATTATTATTCGCCGTGGTGCTTTATGCGGATAGCATAACACCAACGGCACAGGCAATAACTCCAACAGCACAAGCAACGCCAGATTCAATGCAGGCACCACTGAACAAAAACATTTTTGAAGGCACAGTATCAAAAATAAATTTTGATTTAAAAAGTGCCTTTCAGGAGGACAGCGCGGGAAATATATATACAAGTGAACTCGGAATTAAGGCAAGGCAGACACTTAATAACAGCATTATGGCCGAAGGCTACATCAGGTTCATAAAGCCTTTTTCTAATGATAACGCACCGGTTATTGTAAACTTAATGACGGCCAAAATCACTTACGTTAATTCGTTTTTTACAATAACTGCAGGGCGCGAAGAATTAACAAAAACAATCTCAACCATGAATTATTTTGGGCCATACGCGACCGCCGGGCAAAGGTATTTGGACTTAATCGGGATTACAGTGCCTTTTTATCTCAAGGCGGGAGTACCGGAACTTGAAGAAATTAATTTACCTGTTGTTGCTCTATCATTCTATTACTTTCCAACCATGTTCAACTATTTGAACACAACATACAATGGATACCAGGAGTATTATCTGGGCCAGGCGAGGGTAAACACCTCGTTATTTGACAACCCAATACAAATTATAGCCAATGTGGGTACAGGAACCACAGAATACTTTGATTATTCGATTCTTTCAGGGAATCCCAGTATTGACCTTTCAGCAAGCATTGACCTTTTTAAACACGGCAAGGTCAATGTGTCTTATGGAATCCTTAATACAGACTTTACGGAGCAAACATCCGTAATGGCCGCTGGAATCGAGCTGCATGACTTCAAACAATGGCTTTTTGTTCTGGATAATATAATTTTTGAAATGCAATTCCCCTTATCGTCAGTTACGGCGCAAGGCTTTAATCCACAACAGGCCCCATGGTTTTTGACAATTAGAAACAACATAGACAATTTAAGGTATGGCATAGCTGTTTCAAATTCAAATAATGATTACACTTTTAAAAACATTATGGTAAATGGCACACCAACGGCGTACGGATCAGGAAACGTTTATGCACCGGAAGGTTTACAGTTTAACGGAGCGCAAGGTGGTGGAGCACCTTCCTGGTATGGTTACATTGGATGCGAATTCTAAATATGGGGTCAATATGAAAAAGATATTAGTACTTTCAATTTTTTTTATACTGCTGTTTTCCTGTATTTTTGCAGATACAAACACAGGCAACAACGCTGCAGAAAACATTCAGTTATTTAAGGAACACACAGAGGGTATTATCAGCTTTATTAATGCCGACCAGAATAAAGAAGTTTCAAAGCAGATAGATTATAAGATACCCGTTGTGCACTCAGAGAAGGCTGTAAAGAGTGTATCTAAGAGCATTGAAAAGCAAAATATCGTTCAACCCGTTGCGACTTTTGCGCCTCAAAAATATGATTTTTCAAACAATACTTCTTATGGGAGTTTTAAAGTATTGGTAATTCAGGACAACGAAAACACTTTTAAGGTGTCTTTTTCTTCGGATGATCCAATACAGCGATATCAATTATATGATACAACTACAAAGGCTATTACACAGCAGGAAAACCTTAATGATAAAAATGTTTATAGCTTTATTGTATATAAAAAATTTGAACCAAAGTATGTTTTATTGCTTTCAATGTATAAGGACGATTTTTTAAGTCAAAACATCATTCCTTTATATAAAAAGGAAACAATTAAATTTAAGTAGGGGGTTTTAAGATATGAGAAAAACAATATCGTTAATAACCGTTGCTTTAATGTTTGTATTCCAAACACTGCCTTTGACGGCAAGCGATGATGTGCGCGCGCAGGGTATGGAGCAGGTTAAAGGAAAAATGCAGACGGCCATGCAGCAATTGGACACTAAACAGCAGTCTGCAGCTGCAGGAGGGTATGGAGATACCACATACCGAACTTTATCAAAGATTCACGCAACGCTTGATACGACTTACTATAATAAGACGCTTGAAAGTGATTACACAAAAAATAAAATTATGACCATGTTAGGGCAATTGGCTATTACTTCGGCCTATTCAATAGGCACGGCCATGCAGAGCCAGCAGACACAGCTTGTTGCGGCTCAGGCAAAGAGCCTACAGGCATCCAGTGACCCTAATTATCAGGCCATGGGACAGCAATTCTCAACACTGGCAACGCAAATGGCGCAGGGTAATGATATTGAGGCGAAACAGACAGCAGCGGAGATTCAAAATTATGCAGCACAAAACGCGCCGGTCATTGACCCAGGCTATAAGCCGACACAGCAGGAAAACGCCCTGCTAGCCGGTTTAGGAAGCGTTTTAGCCAATTGCATGAGTTCTATAATGGGCATGCTCGGGAACGCGGGCGTACAGGCCCTTTTAACGGCTTTAGGATTCGCGGCAGGGGGGCCGATTGGCTCAATTGTGTCGGCATTAATACAGAGCACAATAGGAGCAATATATACCGGCGTTACAAACGGCGGTCAAATAAACTGGACACCTGTTTCTAACGCTGCAACTACACAAACAACAAACCTTGCAGGGCAGGGGGCTTCCACCATTCAAAGCGGGGTTCAGACAAACCTCAATAACGCAGTAAGCCAGATAACGCCGCTTCCAAATATTAATACAACAGGCGTAGGAGTAAGTAATTCTAATAACAGCGGCGGGCAAAATGTTTTATCCGGAGCTGGGAAGTAAAAATCCACGGGCGTATGCCCGTGATATTTTTGTTCCGCGAAGATTGCGCTTCGCGCATTGAACACGGTATGCTTCATCCGCGAGCTAACACTCGAGGAATTTGCAACCACAGAATAAAACAGGAGATGAAAAACATGAAAAAAAGACTTTTGTTTTTGCTTTTGGCCTTAATTTCTTCAGCAAGCCTATTTGCTTTAACGCAGAACGAAACAAATGTAATAAATGCAATTAAAGGGATTGATAACTACGTTGTTGTTATTGCGAGTCTTATTTGTCTTATTGCTTTTGGAGTAGGCGGTGCGAAAGCTGCGTCAGGAGATGAAATGGGAAAACGCATCATGATAATTGCGGCCATATGCTTTTTTCTGGTATTACTCTCCAAACCTATTTTTAATGTAATCATGGACCAGGCATCAAAAGGAAACACATCCAATTCGGACGTACAAAACGCTTTCCAGTAAAAAATAGAGGATTTTTTACAATATACAGGGGGAATAATTATGGATAAAGAAAAAGGCAAATCTTCATTTTCGTTTATGAAGAACAGGCGTGCCATATATGCGGTTATTGTTGCGGTTTTCATGCTTTACATAGGCGTTAAAGCCGTGTTGGCCGACCCGGGTTTAATTGGGCTAAGCCCTTCAGGCATAACCCAGACACTGCCGAATAACCAGACAACCGTATTGGCGCCATCAACATCCGCGCCGGCAACGAATGGTTCAGGCTCTACGGCACAGCCGGCAGCGCCCGGCCAGAGTGTACCACACCAAAGCAACGCTGTTGACTGGCTCATTAATGCCGGGATTAAAATTGCTTTCACTTTGTTCATTTACATTAATGTAATTGTTACGAAGATATTCATCCTGCTTTTCGGCTTCGTAACAAAATTCATTTTTCTTCTGATAGACTGGGGCAATTTTAATAATTATCCGGCACAGTTTTCAGGTGTTTTGAACGATGTTTTAAGGCTCGTATATATAGTAACGTTTGGATTTGTGTTTATCCTCTTTATTCAGACAATACTTAATTCTTTATGGCACGGCGAGGATGTTACAAAGCCTGTTATGGGGCTGGTATTCTCTCTTATCCTGATTTTTACTGTGCCGTTGATTTTTACATTTATGTTTGAGGTATTCAACGCAATATCTGTTGCCATGCAGTCATATGCAACAGGCGCGTACCAGACGGCCAACGGCCAGTCAAACAGCACTTTTGTTGTAAGTAATTTAATGCAGATATCCTCTTTTATGGGAAACAGCTCACAAAACGGATTCCAGGTTACGGCGGACCTTTTTACTGACCAGGGCTCTACTGCGATAGGCAGCGCCGCAAGCTCGGCCGTAACGGACATTTCCACAATAGCCGGAATCGTCGGCGACCGGTTAGAATACAGGGATTATCCGTTTTTCATTAATCAGGTTTTAATGTTCATAGTATCAGTGGTAGGCATACTGGAATGTTTTGAAGTCGTTGTATTAAAGGCAGGACAGACGCTTGCATTGATCATGGCGTACTTTTCCGGAATCTTTGCGGCCTCTCTGGTAACTAATGAAAGCACAAGGGGCACGTTCTGGGACTGGTTAAAGAAAACAGTGCAGCTTTTTTCATATAACTTTTATTGGGGTCTGATAATAATATTCATCAACATTTTCGCGTACTGGATGACATTATCACAGCCCTTTGCAGGTCAGGCCCTGGATTCAGCCACTGCCAACGCATGGAAAATGCTTTTTTTCGTATGCGTGCTGGCCGGAATAAAAATGATGAGCAAAGTCGGCGGTATTGCTGAAGGGCTTGTAATGTCGTCACACGTCATGCAGAACTTCGGCCAGAGCGTAATGGGCAATTTACGCACAGCCGGAGGCGTGGTTAAGACGGCAGGAGAAGCATCTGTTGCAGTTGGCGCGGCCGTTGCAGGCGGTGCAATGGCGGGCAGTAAAGGGGCATTGGGTTTGGCAAACCTGATACAGCGCAAGGCAAACAACCCTGCAACCAGTGTCCTTGACCATTTTAAGGACATGAAATATGAGAGCGGACAAAAGCAGTCCATGAACGAGGGAAATATTTCAAGGGCGCAATACGCCCAGAATATAAAGAAACTTGATAATTTTTCAAACCAGACAGTTGTAAAGGAATTAAGGACAGCGCCAGCAGATGTTTCCCAGACATCAAACGGCGGCGCGGGAACAGGTACTGCAAATAGTTTCAAACGTCCGGGCGGGCCGCAGTAATGAGCATAATAAACCAGAAACCGCAAATGCTCGGCCTTCCAATAATTGATTTTTTCGCGCTTATTATCATTGAGGGTATGCTTGTACTTTTCTGCATGTTATTTTTGGCGCAGATAAACATGATACTTTCAGCAGCTGTTTTTGTAATTGTCGGCGGTTCAGTATACGCTTTTATCAGCTTTAAAAGAAATTTGCCGGAGTTTTTCTTCACCAACATCATTAAATACGTTTTGGAGCCAAAAATATACCTGACGTCCGCGGACATCAACGCAAACAGCCCGATACTCAGGAAATTTATTGAAGAAACGCCAGAAAACAACCAGGGGGAATAATGCCAACCATAACAGGGGCGGTAAAAGACTTAATAAATATAAAGACCATTATAGACGGATTTATCATAGACGAAACAGATCATCCTACGGCAATATATGAGATAAAGGGGGGTATAAATACCCTGACCGCCCCGGAGATGGCCATTACAAACGCATTAGAGGGGCTAAAACAGGCGTTTAATACCCTAAAATCCAACGAAGAAGTGCAAATCATCTTAAACGGCCAGCAATACAATCCGGATGAACTTATATATAAATATAATGAAAAGGTGGATAAAGAGCACCATATTCCGGAGTACGCGAACTTCTATCCGAACTATCTTGACGATTATCTGACTTCTTACTGCAGGGAAAACAGGGTACTGGATTACAAATTTTATGTGCTTTTTACATACAGGGAACCGGAGATAATAATTAAAAACCTTTTCATGAAGAAGAAAACCACGGTAAAAAAAGATGTTGTTACTTTAAGGCGCGAAATATCGTTAAGGAGCAGAAGCTTTGTCGGTTCGTTAAAGCAGCTGGGGCTCGAGGTCCTGGACCTTAACAGGCAGGAGATCAAGAACTTACTGGACAAGGCGCTGAATCCGACGCAGACGTCGAAAACACCGATTGAAAAAATGGATAATTCCTTAAATGAATTTAAGGGCATACTTGCACGGACGCCGCTGAAAGAAACAAGTGATAAGATAATGCTCGGGAAAGAATATATCAAGACAATGTATATTTCCGATATACCGAACATTCCCGGCGTGATTCAAAATTTATTTTTCAAATATAACTATTTTACTCTGTCCATTTTTGCCAAAGGAATCAACCAGCAGGACATTAAAGACGATCTAAAACAAAAACTAAAGACCTCAATAGGGACCGGCGGGGGCAGGACCGATATTGAGAACAGGGAAATTGCGTCCGCTACAACGGAATTGCTCGCCATGCACACGCGCGGGGATGTAAAATTCATAAAATTTGCCTGTTATCTTTCATTCAAAAGTGAAAGCCTTGAAAGACTGGAAGAAATATCTCCGGATTTTGAATCAGTACTGCAGGATGGCATACCTTTCAACGGTATTTTTGAACAAAAGACTTTATGGAGTTCAACACTTCCATTATGCAATAACAGGGCAGGACATTACTTTTTAACGCTTACAGGCAACGCCGGCGCAATCTCCGGCGGGCTTTCAAACCTCTTTCCGTTCTTTAACTTTGAAGTGGACAACAGCGAGGGCGGGGTACTGCTCGGAACATCGGCAACGAACCAGCCTGTGCTTCTAAATCCATGGAGCAAGAAGCTCATCAACGGCAACCACGTAATAATAGGGCAGCCGGGCTCTGGAAAATCTTTTTATGTGAATCTGATACTTAACAGATTGTCTCCGTGGAAAACGGAGATAATAATAATTGATAAGTCAAAGTCGTATGAAATTTTATGCAAATGCAACAAGGGTCAGTATATTAAGATAGGCTTGAACGGCGAAAACTCCTATAACGTCTTTGACTGCATTGATTATGATGAATCATTGGGTGAGGAAAACGATATTAATGTTAAAGGGGAACCCACGGCCGGTAAAATAAGTTTTATCACGGGGTTGTTTGACATTATTTTATCGGAAGAAGGGGAAAAGCGACTCAATAAGCTCGACAGCTCGCTTGTTGAGGAAATAATCAAGCAAACATATAAGGACCATATCAAGGTTTCATCATCAGGAAAAGTGGATGTTAAGAGCATCCCCCGGCTTGGCATGGTCATTGACACGATAGACAGTATGATAAAGGATAAGAAAAACCTTGAATGGAAAAGCGAATTATCCAGGATATCCCAGAAACTCGGGCCATTTGTGGGCACTGGAACATATGCCTCTCTACTGGATAATAATTCAAATATGTCATTAAACAGCTCTTTTGTTGTTTTTGACATATCAGGCCTGCCGGACAGGGATGATATACAGTCACTGGCTGTATACATCATTTCAAGCTTTTCCATGCAGAGGTTCAAGGTCAATAAAAAACTCGGCAAAAAACAGATCCTCTGCGTTGATGAGGCGTGGTACCTGGCCAGGTTCACAGGCGGCCGCTCGTTCCTGCTGGAACTTGCCAAACGCTCGCGCCATCTTGGGTTGATGGTGCTCATGGCCACACAGCAGATAAATGACTTTTTGGGGCAGCCGGAGGCCGCACAGTTCTTAAAGAGCGCTGCCACTACCACCATATTCAAACAATCCTCAACGGATTTGCCCCTGTTAAAACCGCTTTTGGAATTAAATGATATGGAAACAAACATTTTAAGCGGCCTGTTCCAGGAGCGCGGACGTTTTTCACAGGCGTTTTTCATATCAGGGGACAAGAAAAACACGATCTATATACGGCCGGACGCGGTTTTACGGTGGATTGCAACAAGCGAGCCCACCTATGACGTGCCGGCGCGCAATAAAGCAATTGAAGAATCAGGCGGGGATGTATGGAAAGCAATAACCAAACTAGTTTCCAAAGGAGTTTAAAAAATGAGCGATTTATTTGACGGCCAATTCCAGGCAGATGATTTAAATTCGGACCAGGTGAGTGAAGTAAAAAAACCGAATAAAGGCAGCGGGCATGGTTTTAGCATAACTGTTTTTATATTAGCGGTGGTATTTTCGGTAATGTTCCTGATAGGCGTATTTTTTTATTTTTCAAAATCAATAACGGGTAAACAGCCCGCAGAGAAGACTTTTAACACCAATATTGTCATTGCGCAGTTGAAGAGCCAGTCAATTTTGTTCTGCAATAATTTTTTCAACCTGTCTTATACAACATATAAGGACGCGCGCGACAGAGCGCAGCAGTTCATGACGGCAAATCTGCTGACGCAGTATAAGGAGATTTTTTACGACACGCCCTTTACTGACGAAATTACAAACAGCGGTCTTGCCACTGATTACACATACAACCAGGTGTTGGAAGGGGTAATAAACAAGCAGGCGGCCATTAAGGTCATTGGATCCATTAAATACACAAGCGTAAAGAAGAATGTATCGGTGGAAATGCCCATTACAGCAGTGCTTATATGGGTCAAGGACGTCAACGGCGTATGGAAAATTGACAACCTATATCTGGATATGTGAGGGATAAGAAAATGCCAATGGAAAAGGAAATGCAGATAAAAGAATATTTTCAGGACGGCCAGTTGTTTTTCGGCAGGGGGCTTTACGGAAAGGCCCTTTCCTCATTACATCAGGCCTACATATTAAGCAAAGAGCTTGGCAAGGATGATTACAACCTCAATTTACTCATCGGCCGCACTTTTTACGCCCAGAAAGATTATCCCAGGGCAAAGAGGGCCTTTGCAGAACTCGTGGAACAAAAGCCGGATGATGTGAATGTAAAACTTTACCTTGCATATACTTATTATTATACAAGAAACATGGCCAGCAACGTCTCCGTTGCTGAAAACCTTGTTGAAGGCGTCCTGAAAATGAACGATAAAAACATCAACGCTCTTGAACTTCGCGCGGATATTTTTATGTTCAATAAAGAATACGCATCCGCGCTTGAAATATTTGAAAAGATAAAATCAGGAGTAAATAACCTGCACCGGATAGTATTTAAAGAAGCCGCGGAAATTTTGCGATGGTGTCAGGAAAACAGGTATAGGAGTTGTGTATAAGCCAGCCTCCTGATAGAATGAAGAAAACAGGAGGATTAGATGACACAAAACAAT
>Ga0187852_1003714_pt1 | contig 10930 bp, 6 predicted proteins | sample June2016WEW_6_40_FD_134511 | JGI IMG/M metagenome (GOLD analysis project Ga0187852, IMG submission 134511) | Peatland microbial communities from SPRUCE experiment site at the Marcell Experimental Forest, Minnesota, USA - June2016WEW_6_40 | ecosystem: Environmental > Terrestrial > Soil > Wetlands...
ATTCGATCCGAACCAGTCCTCGCGCTCGCCCTTGTCCAGAACCACCTGCAAGAAACCGAGGCCCACGCTCAGCAGACCCAACCCCATGTAATCAATCTTCGCCTCGCGCCAGTTTTTCCTGACCAGGAAGGGAGGGTCGAAGATCAGCAGGTAGGTGAAGATCAGGGAGAGGATTCCGACCGGGATGTTGATGAAGAATATCCAGCGCCAACTGTAATCGTCGGTGATCCAGCCGCCCAGCGTGGGGCCAAGGATGGGCGCCACAACCACGCCCATGCCGTAAATGGCCATCGCCATCCCTTGCTTGTGCCTTGGAAAGCTTTCCACCAGGATGGCTTGCGATATGGGTTGAAGCGCGCCTCCGCCCGCCCCTTGCAGAATGCGGAAGAAGACCAGCAGCGGCAGCGTGGGAGCCAGGCCGCACAGGAACGAACTGATGGTGAAGATGGCCACGCAGGTCATGTAAAACCGCTTGCGCCCGAAGAGCGACGAGAGCCAGCCCGTCAGCGGCAACACGATGGCGTTCGAGACGAGGTAGGAAGTCAGGACCCAGGTGCTCTCGTCCACGCCCGCCGAGAGGTTGCCGGCGATGTGCGGCAAGGCCACGTTCGCGACACTGGTGTCCAACACCTCCATGAAAGTGGCCAGCATCACCGTCAGGGCGATCACCCAGGGATTGGTCACCCCGCCTTGTCGAGCGCGAGCGAATAAACTTCTCATGCGTCCACTTCGTTCACCGTGCCACTGTCATTCTGAGGCCCGGTTGTCAGAGGCCGAAGAATCACTTTAGTTTGTATTGATGATCCGGCGGCGGGAATGGCTCGCAGACTGACGAGCGCGGACCCTGACATCGGGATCCGTGCTACAAACTGACCCCCTCACCCGGCCCACCCCGGCTGAAGAAAACGCCGGCCGGTGCGGTCCACCCTCTCCCCCAAGGGGGAGAGGGTTTTTCGCTTAGGGCAAGGGAGCGCTCTCGACGATAACCGCAACGCTCTTCCCCTGGATCCTGAATCCCGAATCCTCAATCCTAAATCCTAGTCCTCAAAGCTCCCGGTGGCTCCCTGGAAACCGTGAGATGCCTGCTTAAGAACCCACTTGAGCGCCCGAGCCGCATCGTAGCAATATCCGAGGTTGTGATTGAGGGTCGAGAAGCAATGCGTCTGGCACTCCTTTTTCATCTCGTTCAATTGCGGAACTTCGAAATTGTGATTGCCCACCACGCCCCAATCGTGCCTGGCCGAGTACATGGGGAAGCAGGGTGCGAGCGTGCCGTCCACGCGAATGATGAGCGAGTTCTGGCCGGCCCGGCAATTCCACGGCTCAACCCTCCCGCGCATGAAGGCCTTCATATGCTTCAGCCGTTCGACGGAGTTCACCATCTTGTAGCCGGAGCGATTCTTATCGATCAGCCAGTCGATCAGGGAGTCGACGCGCGGCCAATCCTCCTTCTCGATGAAGGTGATGTTATCCTGCATGTGCTGGAAGTGCTCCTGCTCGAGCATGGGCGATTCGTTGATGTGATAATCGGTAGCGATGCCGTACGCGTGCGCGATCTCCGTTAACTCCTGCACGTCTTCGAGGTTATTCTTGCAGATGTTGATGTTGAAGAAGACGCCATATCCGTAGCGATACTGTTTCTTAATCAGATAATCAAAGTATTTCCGAACCGGACCCAGCGCCTTGGGCAGCCCCGGCTTCTCCTCGACCGCATCCACAGCGAAATTGACGATGGCCACGCCCGCGTCGGCAACCCTGTCGATGACCTCCGTCCGCATCAGGCGGGCGTTAGTGGGCAGGTAAACCCAAAAGCCTTTCTGGGCGGCATAGTAGATTACCTTGTGCGCAAACTGGGGTCTCAGAAGCGGCTCGCCGCCCATGAGCGCCAGCACCCGGCAAGAGGTGGAGTGCAACCAGTCGATCGACCGCCGCGCCGTATCCTCCGTCATTCCCTTCACGCGATTGTCGAAAGCCCAGCAGTAATGGCAATCGAGGTTGCATTTCCACTCCGTAAACAGGTAGGCAATGATGGGGTGGAAATCTCCCGGCAGCACGCGAGACTTGAGGTAGGGGAATAACCAGCCGCGCATCGCCCGGTAGACGAGCGGAGCGGTCCAGTAACGCTTGTACGGATCGGTCGAGGTGCCGTGTTTGTCGGCCTCCAGTTCTTCATCGGTCAGCAATTCCGGGTGTTGCGGAAACACCGGCTGTGGCAGGCTAAGCGGTTCTGCGGAAGGCGGAGGCGGCAGGAGCGGCCTCTGCGCTGGATTTTTCAGCAGATCGTGAAGTTGAACGTCCAACCGGAAAGGCGGAGTGTGGCCGCCCGGCTCGGGGGTATGCTGAAAAACGGACATAGTTATCTCCTCTTCTTGATGGTTTGAAGTTCATTTGAAACACTAAGCCCCACAGGATTTGATGCAAAAGACCGCTAAAACGGACAAATTGTCTTCATTTCCTCCTTCCTGAAAACCAACTCCCGCGCAAAACATTATACGGGCACGCGACGTGCTCCTATCGTTCAGTTCTCACGTACGGGCGGCCCTTGTGGCCGCCCTTGGGCAACCACAAGGGGTGCCCCTACTGGTGTCCCGAGTCAGAAGATCGTTAACAAAATCTTTTTCAAGCTCGACCGTTCTTTAGAGCCCCGTCAGGGGCGGCATAGAGTAGCCCAGGGCGTAAGCCCTGGGTTATAGGGGCCTCACCCCGCCTTCGGCACCCCTCTCCCGCGGCGCGGGAGAGGGGACGGGGGTGAGGGTGGGGTTCTCGCGACCCACGGCTTGCGACGTGGGCTACTCGCTGCCGCCCGCTCCGCGGGCTGAATTCCTCAACGAACTTCTGACTCAGGACACTAGACTAGAGCCCCATAGCATTCAGGATACTGGCCAGTACCCTCTCGTCCCCCAGTTTCGAGGAGATCATCATGTCGTAAAGGTGACGGTTGGCCCAGTCCTGGTTGTAGTACCGGCGAATGAGGGCCGCGCGCTCCTGGTCGCGCGCCTCGAGAGCAAGTTCAGCTTCCGCCTTGCTGGCGTGACGGCTTCGAATCCGGCGCAGACGCTCGACGCGCGGAGCGTAAACGAACACATGAAAAGCGTCGCTCCGCTGCTGGAGGATGCATTGGCTGGCTCGCCCGACGATTACGCAATTTCCAATGGCCGCCGCTTCCTCGATCACTTGCCGGGAGAGCGAAGCCATCGCGTCGGCGTCGAACAATTCGGGCATGGGACCCGCCATGGCGCCGCGCATCAGTCCGCCGTGCCAGAGCGAAAGAACGATGCGGTTGATCCAGGGATCCGGACGTTCATCGTATTGTTCAGCCAGCTTGGGATCGATGCGCGCGTGTTCCGCGATCTTCTCCACCAGACACCGGTCCAGTAGTTTCCAATCCAAGTGGTCCGCGAGGAGTTGTGCGATCCCCCCGCCGCCACTGCCGTACTCTCGCGCCACCGTGACTATTCGAAACATAAAACACCTGGAGTCAGGAGTCAGAAGTCAGGAGTCAGGATTCAGGATTCAGGAGTAAGAACCAGTCTTCACTGGATTTCCGATCGGTCGCGGGCCTGTGACCCACCCTTAGCGACGAAAGTAACAAACATCGTCGTCCCCGCGAAAACATGGACCCAATTCCGGTGGATTCCCGCTTTCGCGGGAATAACGGTTCCTTTCTTCTGACTTCTGATTCCTGACTTCTGACTCCTGACTCCTGACTTCTGACTCCTTCATTTCGTAATAATCGTCGCATCCACATTCATGCCGGGGCGCAAAATCGCTTTATCCGGCGGAACGGGGTCGACGAGAATCTTCACCGGAATACGCTCTACGACTTTGACAAAGTTGCCCGTGGCGTTTTCCGGGGGCAGGAGGCTGAGCTTGGCGCCCGTTGCTCCTGCAATCGAATCGACGTGCCCGGTGAAGGTCTCCCCGTACATATCCACGTGAATCTCGGCCTTCTGCCCGGGACGCACTTTTTCCAACTGAGTCTCTTTGAAGTTGGCAGTCACCCAAACGTCCTGAAGGGGAATCAACACCATGAGGCTTTGTCCGGGCTGCACGATCTGGCCGACCTCCACCGACTTCTTGGTTACCACGCTGTCCATGGGGGCCACCACCGTGGCGTAGCTCAGTTGCAGCTCCGCAGCCTCGAGGTTGGCTTTGGCTTGCGCCACGGCTGCGACCGCAGCCGCAGCGTCAGCCTGTTTGATGGGAACCTGGCGATTATTGGCACGCGCTTGCTGGATCCCGGCCCGCGCTATGTCCACTTTGGCCTTGGCACCCAACATGGCGTCCTTGGAGATTTCCGCACCTCGCTCCGCAGCAGCCAGTTGATCCTTGGCCGCCGCCAGCGTGCTTTCCGACACGCGCGCCGCCGCCCGGTAAGCATCGAACTGTAGCTGCGAGATCTCCGCTTTTTCAACGAGTGGTTTCATGCGCGCCAGGTCTGCCTGGGCGCGGTCACTGTCGGCCTGACGCGCGTCCACGTTGGCGCGGGCGAATTCGAGTTCTGCGGTCGAGTCTTTTTGGTAGGCTGACTTGGTGCGGTCATATTCGGCCTGCGCGCTGGCGAGTTGCGCATCGGCGGAGGAGGTATAGCTTTGGGTGGTTTCCTGGGTCATCGGCACTCCCACCTCAGCCGCCTTAGCCTGGCTCTCGGCAAGAGCCAAGGCCGCTTTAGCCTGATCCGCCCGAGCCTGGTAGTCGCGAGGATCGATGCGCACCAGGACTTGTCCCGCCTTCACCGCTTGGTTGTCAAGCACCTGCACCTCGGAGATGTCACCATAGATCTTGGCAGCGATCGGGATGATATGGCCGTCCACCTCGGCATCGTCGGTACTCTCCCGATTACGGTAGTAGAGGATCAGAATGACGGTTACGACGGCCAGAACCACCAGTGCTCCCAGGGCGGCCCGGCGAAACTTCGGGTCGGCCCATCGGCTGCTTGTGCCTTGGCGCTCCGGCTCCCGCTCCGGTGAGGCAGGCGGCTCCTGGGACACAGCTTTTTCCAGTTCAGCGACGTTCGAATCCATGTTTCTTCCACCTCACTTTGCGTAAAGGCCTTCGGTCTGGCCGATGGCGTGCGCCAGGTCGGCGCGCGACTGATTGTAACCGTAGAGGGCCGCAATCTGGTTATCGTTGGCGCGCGCCAAGGCGTCCTGCGCGGTGATTACTTCGATGTTGTTGGCAACTCCGGCCTGGAAACGGTCACGCGCCTGGCTCACTTCTTCCTTGGCCAGCTTGACTCCCAGATTGGCAACCTCAACTTCGTGCCGCGCGGACTCGAGTTCGGCGACGCCGGTCTTCACTTCCAAGGCGATCTGGTCTCGAAGATCCGACCTTTCCTGCATGACTTTCTTCAGTTCCAGGTTCGTCCGTGTAATCTGGGCGTGGATCCTCCCGCTGGTGATAATCGGCACGTCAAAAGAAACCTGAAGTGTATAAGAGGGAATTGAGCTCCGCAAGGATAAGCCTTGATATGCCCAGTCTCCCCCGAAGTTGATGCTCGGGAGCCTTGATTCGCTGGCCGCCCTTATTTCCAGGCGCGCAACCCTTTCGCGCGCTTCGAGCGCTTTCATCTCGGGACGAGTCAGGAGAGCTTGTTCGACGCTCTCGTTAGCCACAAATTCCGGAGTCTGGAAGAAGCTGGGTTGATCCGCCAACTCGACTTTCTGGTGCGGATCAAGATTGAGAAGCCGCACGAGTCCGTAGAGGGCAACCTCTTCCTGTGTTTGCGCTTCGATAAGGCGCTGCTTTTCGTTCTGTAGCTCGACGTTGGCGCGCAAGCTGTCGAGCCCGGTGCCCACCCCGTTTTTCTGCAAGTCGGAGGCCTGATCGTAAAGGGCCTGCGCCAAATCGACTCGTGATTTCGCCGCCACCACTGCTGCGCCCGCGCGCATGCCTCCCAAATATTGCGAAACCAGCAGCAGCACGATCTGCTCCCGGACAGTAGTTTCCTGGGCTTCACTCGCTCGGACTCCCTGGTGGGCTGCGGCCCACCGCCGCCACAGAGTCAGATCGAATATCGGCATCCCAAAGTTTGGACCCGCCTGAAAAAACTGAAACGGCCCGCCATGCTGCGGGATGCCGGGGAACTTGCTGCCAAACAGAGCATAGATGTTATAGCGCATGGCTCTGTCCACAGTCTGAAAGTCAGCCTGCGGAAGCAGTCCGGAGCGCGCAATGTTCTGGTCCTGCATGCTCTGCGCCAGATTCAGGTCGGAGATCTGGACCTGGGGGTTCTGCTTCAAGACAAGCTGCACTGCCTCCTGGAGCGTTAGCTTCAGTGCCTTGTCCTCTTGGGCTCGCGCCCGCCCGGCGGGGATGAACATGGGAACGAGCAACACAACGAGCATCTTGACAAGGGTTTGTTTGGCCCCCTGCGCTGTTTCGTTGCTCCGCTTCTGCTCCTCGTCGCAGTGTGAGATTTCTTCGATGATGGACCTCGTCATCAGGCCTGTTCCAACCAGCTTTGCTCCTTGGTCATGGATCTTTGCTAAAAGGCACTTTCCTTTAGAATCGATGAAGGTCACGCCGGCGAGTTCCACAACGACATGCTGCCACTTCTCGACGGTCGAACTCCAGCAACGCTCGAACTCCTCGACCCAGGGACCCGCGAGCTTGCCTTCGAGCTTTAACGTGACCTTGCCTTGCCCTTCTTCGACGTAAGTTGTGACTCGGAGCATGATTTGCGATTCACCTCGCCTGCATCAAATAGGGCATTCCCGTGGCCAATAAACTCGATCGCGAATAACAACGAATAACTGTGTGCAGGCAAAGGACTTAATTAAATCTTGGAGGGATTCTGGCGGGTATGACGAGACAGCAGTAGCCGATATTTCGGCACGAGCCGATATTTCGGCACCTGCGCCCGGGGTTCCCACATAGCTAACGCCTTAAGGCTCGAAAACGCGAGTGGTTCTCACAACTTAGCCGGGAACTACGAGGCAGCTTTTTCGGCCTTTGCACTACTAGATCTTGTGCAGTGCGCAAGGATTTCTGGTCTGGAATTTTGAATCTGGAATTTTGAATGCGGCCGACAGGCCGCGCCACGCCTCTGCCTCACTGCCCACTTCCTCACTGCCTACTGCCTACTGCTTTACTGCCCACTGCCTTCCTCGCCCGGGGCATAATAGCCGCGGCGGGCATAGACTGTGTACTTCTCATCATGCGAGGCGTCTTTGATGTGAATATCAATCTCGCGGAAAGCACCATCGTGACGCCGGTTGGTGCTGTAGTAGCCCAGGCTATAGCGCTGCTTCAAGCGGGAGATCACTGTGTCCATGGCGGATCGGATGGAGTTGAGGTTCCTGGCGTCGATGACTTCACCTCCGGTCTCGTGAGTCATCTTGGGTACGGAAACGTCCCGAAAGGAAACTTCCTCAAGGAGGGGAGGAATCACATACATCGAATGAGGGTGAGAGCCTTCCTCAACCTGAATACTGTAAATGACCGCTTCGGCTTCGAGCGCTTGGTGGATGACCCGCTTTTCATCGCAGTATCCCTTTTCCGTATTCTGGTTATCGGAGACCAGGATGATGGCGTGGCGGCGGCCCGGAGCGGCGCGGGCGAGATAAAGCGCCGCTTCGTAAAGGGCGTCGGGAATCACTGTGCCGCCACCGGGGCGAATGGTGGCAATGGCGTCGGCGATGCGTTGGCGATTCTTGGTCAGGCCAACCAGCATTTCCGCGCGTGCGGCGAAGTCGAACAGGGCCACCTGATCGTCGGGCTTCAAAGCGGAGAGCGTGTCGAAGGCGGCATGATGCAGTTGCCTTAGGACCGGCCCCATGGTCCCGCTGCAATCGAGGACGAGGGCAACGGACAAGGGAAGTTGGTCGCGCGAAAAATACGCGACCTGCTGCTCGACGCCGTTTTCGAGGACGCCGAAACTCTCACGCGTCAGGTCGTTCACGATGCCGCCGTTCTGGTCGCGCACCGTCGCTTCGACCAGGACCAGGTCCACGTTCGACTTCAGCCGGTAGTTGTCCCCTGTGCCTGCGGGGGCGAAGTTTTCGACAGGCGGAGCTCCTGCGGCAGGAGGGACTTGGCTGGGAGCGGGCCGGATCCCGGCCAGCGTGAAGACCAAAATAGCGACAATTCGACGCGCTACCGCGTTTCTCATTAAGGTCCTACGGCTTTTCCGATGCACGAGATCATGCATACGTTGCCAAGATACACGAACCAGCGGCCTGCGGAGAAGCGCTTCACGCCAGCCATTCTGATCGGGAACCGCCCGCCTGCTGTTGAGTTCCGCCGACCCCTTCACCCGGTTCCGTCAGCTGACGGACTGAAGAAAGCGCCGGCTGCGGCCCACTCTCTCCCCAAGTGCATAGGCGCTAGAATAAGCCCGTCACCCCACGCCAAGCCCGTCGGCTGACGGGCTCCGGAACCCGATCGAGCCTGTTCTAGCGCCTATGCCCCCAAAGGGGAGAGGGTCTGCACCATCATGGTATCATCACGAGCCTGACACCTGAAACCCGGCACCCGGAACCTGACACCTCCCCATCCCTTCTCGACTGTTTAGGCTTTGCCATTTATAATCGCCGTTGGACGTACCTGGGGGTGGTTATGCGCAGGCGGCTTGGTTCAACGCGAATCGTGGAAGGCACGACTGCGGTGCAGTCGGTAGTGCAGGCGTTCGTCCTGGTGGTGGGGGTCGCGCTTGCGGCTAGGGACGCCCGGCCGCAGGTCACGTTTTTCACACCGGTCACCGATAATGCGAGCTACAACGTGGGCTCGGAAGTTCGTGTTAAGGTAGTTCTCCCACCTTCGGACCAGTTCGGTTCAGCTCCCATTGATATCTCTGCCAATATCCGCTACGCAGGCGAACAGAAGTATTTGGAAGAGAAGAATGTCGAGCTAGCCCGTGGAGTCACGCTTGGAGCAAAGGAATCGGCGACAGAGTATTATCCCTTATGGAAGGTCGCCGAAGACGCAAAAACCGGCCTTTACGAGGTGACGCTTCAGTTGAGCGGGTCCACGTCTGTCACGAATGCGCAAGTAGTTCCTGTTACCTCATTTTCTGTTTATCGGAAACTTGTGAAGATCGAAAGAATCCGGCTTAGCAAAGCTTTTTACACACCGGGGGATGCCATATCCTGCGAGGTCGATCTCAAAAACCTTTCGGGACACGCGATAAGCAATCTGCGGGTCGAGTTCTCCGACCGGTATTGGCCCTGGACCGCGCAAACCTCGGAACGCGCCGGCGTGGATGTCGTAACGATTGCGCAGGATCTTTCTTTGCCGGCGGGCGGTGACCGGCATCTCGAGTCCGCCCGGGCCGCGGTTGTCACGATGCCAAAGCCGCCGGAGCAGCCACACGAGACCCCGGAGGCGAAGGCTGCGGCTGCCAAGCGGGCGAAGGAACCTGCGGTCCAACAGTATGCGGTGGTGGTGTGGGATGGGGCGCGCCGCAACATCTACGACATCGCGTTTAGTTCCGAGGTCTTCGTCGCGCCGGCTGGGATTACTGAGCCGAAACCATATTCTCTGCAGTACGTTTATCCCTCCCTGGACGACGTGAACGTCACGAGCTACCGGCACTTCTACCCTGCCGGCCTTGATTCAGCGGCCATTCAACTCGACCGCGAGCACACCATGTACCCTTCAGGGAGCGAGGCTACGGTGCGCTTCTCCCTGCGCAATCCAACCAGTCAGCCCTGGCGCGGGGTTGCCGTTCGCGCCCGCTTGCTCGACTCCAAAGGGAAGGAACTTGCCACAAAGCAAATAGCCACTGGGGTTAACCTCGACCCCGGCAGCGCGGCGGTTGCGGAGGACGCCACGTTCACACTCCCGGCGGGTCAAAGCGGGATATTCCGGGCGCAGGTGGAAGTAAACGACGCGTCGGGCGAGACGCTGGCAACGAACGTACTGGAGTTGGCCGCTAACCCGCTGCCGCATTCCATTCTGATCTTCTGCGCGCATCAGGACGATGAGGGGGCGCACGCGGGGATGATTCGCGCCGCTATCTAGAATCACATCCCCATTCACTTCGTCTATTTCACCAGCGGCGATGCAGGTTCCTGCGACCGGTACTACGAGCATTCCTGCGCGCCGGATGAGGCCAGGAATTTTGGCGCGCTGCGCATGGAAGAGGCGCACCGGTCCGTGGGCCACCTGGGAGTGCCTCGCGAGAACATCTTCTTTCTCGGACTGCCAGACGGCGGCTCCGGCCAGATCTGGTATGACCACGTGGAGCCGTCGAATCCTTACCTTTCCGTACTGCTGGCCAGCGAACATGCGCCTTACGAAGGCCTCGCCGAACCCAATTTGCCTTTCGCCCGCAAGGCGGTGGTCGAGGCGGCCGAGCGATTCATACGCGAGTTCCAGCCCGAAGTCATTTACACGGGACATCCCGACGAGCGCCACGTGGACCACCGCACCAACAACTGGTTTGTGGTGAAGGCGCTTCAGGAATTGCTCCGCGAAGGCGTGGTCCGCCCCGATCAAACCTTGCTGACTGACCAGGTTTACGGCCCGGGGCCGCAAGCCCATGCGCCGTACAAGTATCAGAAAAACGTCCTGAGCGTTTCCCCCGACGCCATGGCTCTCGCGCAGGAAGCGCAGTGGTATTACCAATCGCAGGGCGGCAACCGCGCGCTGGGACACCTTCGCACCTTCGACAAGCTGCGCAACGAGGAAGTCCACTGGCAGATTCTGGATTGGAAAGATCATGAAGGGTGGAATGAGAAGCAATGAAAGTTAGCTGTCAGTAGTCCGTTGTCAGTTGCAGCACGAGATCGATAGTCCAAAGTCTGTAACGAAATCGGACTCCTGACTAGCGCTTAGTTGCGGAAGTAAGCGTTCTTATTCGTTCGGCGTCGGAAGGGCGGGGCTTCAGCCCAATACTGTTCACTTAAGTAAATACGCGGTATACTGCTCTCATTCAAATGAGAGGAGGACCGCAGATGGCTCGTACGATCGCAAAACTTCCCGAAGG
>Ga0187852_1003715_pt1 | contig 10929 bp, 6 predicted proteins | sample June2016WEW_6_40_FD_134511 | JGI IMG/M metagenome (GOLD analysis project Ga0187852, IMG submission 134511) | Peatland microbial communities from SPRUCE experiment site at the Marcell Experimental Forest, Minnesota, USA - June2016WEW_6_40 | ecosystem: Environmental > Terrestrial > Soil > Wetlands...
GAACCAGTCGACTTGCGGGCTGGAAGCCCGCGCTCCCATGTTTTGCTGGATTTCAGGCCTTGGGTGGGAGTATCATGCGAGCGTTCAGAGGGGCGGCAAACAATAATCAGCCGGTCGGTCCCGGAGATGTTGCTGGAGCAGGTAGGGCTGAAAAAACGCTAAGGAGGCATATTCATGACCGATGGAGTAATGAGCCGGAGAAAGTTCTTGGGCGCGGCCGCTGCAACGGCGGCGGGCGCCATGATCGTGAAACCCGGGGCCGTGCGAGGTTCGGACGCGAACTCCGCCTTGCGCCTGGGAATTCTTGGCGTTGGGGGCCGCGGCACGGCGGTTGGGACGGGTTTCATTGACAACACTAACACGCGCGTGGTGGCCCTCGCGGATCTCTTCCCCGATCAACTTGCAGCGGGCCGAAAACACTTCGACGAGCACCAGCAGACGAAGGGTTACGCGGCGATCGATCCCTCGCAGCTCTTCCAAGGCCCCAATGCCTACAAGGAGATCGCGGCGTCGAAGGACGTGGACTTCATCCTCATCACCACTCCTCCGTACTTCCATCCTCATCACCTTGAAACCGTCGTGGCGGCGGGAAAACACGTTTATTGCGAGAAGCCCGTGGCGATCGACGTGCCGGGGGCGAAGCACGTCGTGCACATCGGAGAAAAGGTCAACGGGAAATTGAGCCTCGAGGTAGGATTTCAGATCCGCAAGGCGCCGCCCCATGCCGAGTTGGTGAAGCGGATTCAGGGAGGCGCTTTGGGCACGATCGGCTGCGGTTTGGCCTACTACTATTGCGGCCACATCGATCGCCCGGAATGGCCCGACGCCTCGCCGGAGGAGAAGAAACTACGCAACTGGGTCTGGTACAGGACACTTTCCGGAGACATCATCGTCGAGCAGAACATCCACGTCATCGACATGGTGAACTGGACTCTCCAGGGGCATCCCGTTTCGGCTGTAGGCAGTGGCAGCCGCAAGCTGCGCACGGACGCAGGGGACTGCTGGGACAATTTCAATCTGGTTTTCACTTATCCGAACCGCGTGCAGATCAGTTTCGGCTCTACGCAGTTTGACAGCCCGACGTTTGACGCCGCAACCCAGTTTTACGGCGATAAGGGCAGCTCGCAGGCGCACTACGACTCCCGGGTGAGCATTGTCGGTGCAGAACCGTGGGACGCGGGACTTGGCCCCGCGCAAGGCGGCAACCAGTTTTCCGTGGCGGGGACATTCAAGGGCTCGCTGGACGAAGCCGAGTCGGAGAAACAGAAGGCGTTCGTCGAAAGCATCACCAGCAACCAGTTCCACAACCAGGCCGCACAGGGCGCGGAGTCCGCGCTCAGCGCCATGTTGGGGCGCAACGCTGCGTACACAGGTAAGCTGATAACCTGGGAAGAATTGCAGAAATCGACCGAGGTACTCGATCCCCATATCGATATCTCCAAGATGGGGAGAACGTAAAACAAACCTGTAAGACTCCTGAATTCACCACAGAGAGCACGGAGATCACAGAGTCGGCCGATCAGCTTTTCTCTGCGACCTCTGTGTCCTCTGTGGTGGTGCATTTTTCCTGCCGCCGGTCGCGCTGTGTTTAAATCGTTCCAGTTCGGTAGAAGTATTCAGATTCCTGCACCACGACGTGCAATGTTTATGGTAATGTGCACTGGTTTATTACTCCGCACCAGACGACGAAATGAGAGAAGGGGGTTGAAATGGACAATCAAAGTTCACGACGCGATTTCTTAAAAACATCAATTGCGGTTGGCGCGGCGGCGCTGAGCGGCACGGCGGCGACAGCGGTGGCTTCTCCTGCACCTGAGTCGGGCCACATCAAGAAGGCCCTCCAGATCGAGATGCTGCCGAAAAAACTGAGCTACGCTGACCGGATGAAACTGGTTAAGGCCGTGGGCTTCGACGCCATCGAGGGCCAGACGGTAACCGACCAGCGCGAAGCAGAGGAGATCAAGAAGGCGGCGGACGACGCGAAAGTCAGAATCCATTCCGTGATGAACATGGCGCATTGGGCCAATCCGCTCTCCTCGCCCGATCCGGCGGTGGTAGAGAAGAGCCTGGAGGGGATGCGAACTTCGCTCCACAACGCCAAGCTCTGGGGCGCTGAAGCAGTCTTGTTGGTGCCCGCGGTCGTAACTCCGCAGGTGAGCTACCGCGACGCGTGGACGCGCTCTCAGAAGCAGATCAAGAAACTGCTGCCGTTGGCTGAGGAATTGAAGGTCGTCATCGCCATCGAGGAAGTCTGGAACAAATTCCTTCTCAGCCCGCTCGAGATGCCAAAGTACGTGGATGAGTTCCAGAGTCCGTGGCTCAAGTCGTATTTCGACGTGGGCAACGTAGTGCTTTACGGGTATCCCGAGGACTGGATTCACAACCTGGGCAAGCGCATCGCGAAAGTCCACCTGAAAGATTTCAAGCACGTCGAGGATGGCTACCGCTGGGTCAATTTGGGAGAAGGCGAAATCGATTGGCCAGCCGTCCGCAAGGCCTTTGCCGACGTTGGCTACACGGGCTACGTGACGACTGAGCTCCCAGGTGGCGATGAAGCTTATCTGCGCGACGTGGGCAAGCGCGTGGACCGGCTGGTCTTAGGAGTATGAACCTTTGTCATTCTAGCGAAGGAGGAATTCGGCAACGTTGATCCGTGATCCCCGAAGGGGATCCATAAAGTAGCCGGGGGCAACGCCCCCGGAAACGGCGCCCACAACGAAGCCCGACCCTGCAAGGGTCGAACGTGTGAAAAGCCTCACCAGTCGTGCGCCCCACGCTACGAAGAATACGACCCCTTCAGGGTCGCGGCCAGCTAATCTGGCTGTCCGGGGGCGTTGCCCCCGGCTACTTTATTGCGCCCTTTCAGGGCACAACAAAGTACAACGGCGCATAAACTCACGTCCCTAATTCCTCAATTCGAATTATCGTTCCGGCTTGAATATCGCAATGCCCAGCGGTGGCAGGGTTACGTCGATGTGGCAGGGCTGATTCTGCCAAGGCATAGGCACTGCCTGCCGTCCTGGCGCGTTTGTTACTCCGCTCCCGCCGTAGTGCGAGGCATCCGTGTTAAGAACTTCACGATAGAAACACGACGCGGGCACACCGATGTGGTAGCGCTCGCGCGGGACGGGCGTGAAGTTACAGACCACCACCAGGTGATTATTCGAGTCGCGCGCGCGGCGCTGGAATACCACTACTGAGTTATCCGTATCGTGAAAATCAATCCACTCGAACCCCTGCCACTCAAAGTCAACTTCGTAGAGCGAGGGCTCCGCCTGGTAAAGGTGGTTCAGGTCCGCCACCAGCCTCCGGATCTGCTGGTGCGGTATATAGTCCAGCAGGTTCCAGTCCAGTGACTGCTTGGAATTCCACTCATTCCATTGCCCGATCTCCCCGCCCATGAAAAGCATCTTCTTGCCGGGGTGAGTCATTTGGAAGGCATAAAGCGAACGCAAGTTGGCAAACTGCTGCCAAACGTCCCCGGGCATTTTCGCCAGCAGCGCGCGTTTGCCGTGCACCACTTCATCATGGGAGAGCACCAGCACAAAATTCTCGCTGAAGGCATAGAGAAGCGAGAAGGTGAGGTTGTGGTGATGATACTTGCGATGGATGGCCTCCTTGGAAAAGTAAACCAGGATGTCGTGCATCCAGCCCATATTCCACTTCAGGCTGAATCCCAGGCCGCCCAGGTGGGTGGGGCGTGAAACCGCCGGCCAGGCGGTGGACTCCTCCGCGATGGTGAGCACGCCGGGGTGCTCCTGATGCGCGAGCTCGTTGAAGCGTTTAATTAAATCGATGGCCCCAAGGTTTTCGTTGCCGCCGTAGCGGTTGGGGATCCACTGTCCGGGCTTGCGCGAATAATCCAGGTAGAGCATGGACGCCACCGCGTCCACTCGCAGCCCGTCGGCGTGGTACTTCTCCAGCCAGAACAGCGCGCTGTTCAGCAGGAAGTTTCGCACTTCCGACCGGCCGTAATTGAAAATCCGCGTGCCCCAGTCGGGATGCTCGCGCAGGCGCGGGTCGTCGTGCTCGTAAAGGTGCGTGCCGTCGAAGTACGCCAGGCCGTGAGCGTCGGACGGGAAATGCGCGGGCACCCAGTCGAGGATCACGCCGATCCCGTGCTGGTGGCAGTAATCTACAAAATACATGAAGTCCTGCGGCGTGCCGTGGCGGCTGGTGGGCGCAAAGTAGCCAACCGTCTGATATCCCCAGGATTCGTCCAGGGGGTGCTCCATGACCGGCAGCAGCTCGAGGTGTGTGAATCCCATTTCGGTGACGTAGGCCACCAGTTGCTCGGCGAGTTCGCGGTAGCTGAGCAGGCGATTGCCGTCACCGCGGCGCCATGAGCCGAGGTGAACTTCGTAGATGGCCATTGGCGACTTCAGGGACTGGCGCTCGCGGCGTGACTCCATCCAGGCCTGGTCATGCCAGGTGTAACGGTTAATGTCACGCACCACAGAAGCAGTGTTGGGGCGAAGTTCGGCGAAGAAGGCGAAGGGATCGGCCTTCAGTCCAAAATAATCGTTGCGGCCCTTGACCTCATACTTGTAGACCTCGCCCTCCGCGAGGCCCGGAATAAACAGTTCCCAGATGCCGCTGCTTCCGCGCACGCGCATGGGGTGACGGCGGCCGTTCCAGTTGTTGAAACTCCCCACCACGCTCACCCGCTGCGCGTTCGGAGCCCACAAGGCGAAGGCCACGCCGCGAACTCCTTCGACCTCCGTGAGGTGAGCGCCGAGTTTTTCGTATGACTTATGGTGGGTTCCCTCGCCGAGAAGGTAGAGGTCGAACTCGGAAAGAGTAGGGGGAAAGCGGTAAGGGTCTTCAAACTCAACCTCGTTGCCGTCCCCATAATTGGCGCGAAGCCGGTATCGAAAAACCTGTGCGTCGTTAGGGAACACGGCCTCGAAAAATCCGTCGGGGTGGATGAGTTGCGCCGGGAATGCTTCCGACTCGCGCAACACCCAAGCTTCTTTGGCCCCCGGCAGGTAGGCGCGAACGGCTACAGCCGGTTTTTCTTCCCGGTCAACAATGTGTGCGCCGAGAATGTGGAATGGATCCGAGTGCGCCGCGTTCAGAATCGACTCGAGTTCATCCAGCGGCGCGGTGGTCTCAGCTAACAAGTCGGTTGGCTCCAGCATATTTAACTATTGTATATGAGAACCTGATGGATTGCAGGAGTCAGGAGTCAGAAGTCAGGAGACAGAAGGACCTGAAGACTAGCCGCTGCTCTTCGGCAACTCACCGAGCGGCGCGACTCGCAGGTCGACCTCTTCCTTTGCCCCGTTGTAACCAAATCCTATTGGACCATTACATTGACGGACGTGCTGGCGGTAAACCCATTCGAATCTCTGGCAGTCACAGTGACGTGGTAGGTTCCCGAATGCGCGAAAAAGTGTTGGGCTGGAAACCAGGAAGTTACCCAGGCATCTCCGTCGCCAAAATTCCAAAAGGCAGGGCCAGGAATTGTAGCTCGCGGCGCGGTCGGCAGCATTACGCCATTAAAGGAAACAGCATGACCACTTACTTGAGGTTGGAAGAATCGGATCGTGGGTGCCCCATACCGGTTGCTTGAGTTCCCTGTCAAAGTTGTCCGAACCTGAGTTGAGGATTTGACCGGCGGCTTGGTATGCAGATAGCTATCAATCAGTGGTCCTCCCCCTCCAAAGAAGTACCACAACGTGAATATAAACAACGCTAAGTTCATGACGAGTATAAGCTTATCTTTCTTTCGTATTCGTATTGGCAGACCCAACCTCTCGCATTCCATTTCGAGGTTTCTCTGCCTTCTTGCCCGTTCCGCACCTCCGCTTTGGGTTATGATTTCGCGATTGCGTCGCTCTATCGCTTCGCGCGGGGTCTCATGCAGGACACTCATAGCGCATTGCTCCTTTGCAAGTTTATAAAGGCCGTCTCCTTTTAGCCTGCCCTTTTAACGTCTCTGTTTCCATTAGTCTCTGCCCATCGCTTCTTCGCGGCATTCGAGGCAAAGTTTCTATGTTCCTCCGGGGTCATCGTCTCCATTCGGCGCTTCCCGCCAATCTTGCCGCCACGCCTGCCCATTTCTGCCATAACCTTAGAGAGCCAGGAGCTAGAAAAAAAGGTGGCGCATGCCCTGTTATCCAGGTGTGCGCCACCTCGTCTCTGGTACTTACTCCTGACTCCTGACTCCTCCGCCTTACCGCCTGCCGTGCCCTCCGCCGCCTCCGCTGTGACCACCACCACCACCGCCGCTGCTGTGACCACCACCGCCGCTGCTGTGGCCACCGCCACCACCACCACCGCTACTATGGCCTCCACCGCCACCCTTTTCGCCGCGACCGCCGCCGCTGTAAGAGCGTGGAGCGTTGGACCGCGGGACCACAATGGGCCTATTCATGTTCAATGTAGGACGCCCGCCGTAGCCGCCGTAGGATCGTCCCCCCGAATACTGGCCCCAGCTTGGCGCGGAGGTACGTGGAGCAGGAGCGTTCCATCCACCACTCCGATTAGAAGGCGCGGCTTGGTTCGTCCTCGGATAATTCTGCCAGCCGCCCTGCTGCGCAGCGCCGGGCCGGGACTGGTAATTCGGGGCCGGTTGAGAGCGCATCCCGCCGTAACCGCCATTGTTGTAGCTTGGCGCCTGCCCGCCCTGGGAATTAGGAGCACGCGAAGAGAATTGCCGCCAGTTCGAGTTGCCCGCCTGGCCCTGAGGGGTCGCGGGCCTGGAGTTACCCAAGCCGGAGCGGTTCGTGTTGCCGTAGCCGGCGTTCCCACCTCTCTCGGCTGTGTTCGCGCCCCGCGCGCCATAGTTCGCGGCGCTCGTCGGACCCTGCCGAACCATTTGCTGAATCTGTCCGGCCCGCTGGCTGAACGACTCCGTGCGCGCGGGCGCCGGATTCCGAGAGTAGAAGTGAGTGCTATTGATCGACCGCGCCGGTATTGCGGACTGTCCGGCCATGCGATTACCCGGCATCAAGCTGGCGCGTGTGGGGACAACCGGCAGCGTTCCGCGCACCATTTGGGCTGAATGCAGCGTCGTCGCATCCACACCCCGGCCGAACTCCCTTGCGGGCATTCCCCTCCCAAACTGACTGGAAGGCATGGTAGTTATGCCTCGCCGGACATTGGAGTTGGTCATCGCCGCTTGCAGGTTGGACATGTAGCGCCCATTTAAGCTTCGCGGGTAACCCGCGCCGTAGTTGTTGATGCGGGCTATGCTGCCAATACCTACAGCGCTGTAGCCATTATGATGTCCCCACCAACCGAAGACCGCGTCAAAAGGCCCCAGGGCCAACCAACCAATCGATCGGAAACCGAAACCAAGACCTATTCCGAACCCCCGTGCCGCTAATCCGAGACCGAGGAAGGAGACATAAGCTGGCGCCCAAAGAGGTCGCGCTCCCCCAAATCCGATGCCGGGCCACCAGCACCAACGGCCGCCACCCCAGAACCACCGCCCGTAATGGTAAGGCGCCCAGCCCCACGGTTCACCGCCAACCCAAGTCCATCCCCAATAGGGCTCCCAAGTCCAGTTACCATCGGAATAGGGAGACCAGTCCGGCCCCTCATTGGGCGACCAGACGTTGCCGTAGTCAGGTGTATTCTGCCATGTGCCGTACTGGTCGAGGTCCTGCGCGCCCGTGTAATACCTGTTCGCGTATTGCCAGCTTTGCGCCTGATCGATCACGCGGTCGCGCTGCTCGTTCCACCGGTCGAATTCATCAAATGGCTTGGCGTTGGCGACCTGGTATTCGGGATTGTCGGTTCCCCGTACGTAAATGACCTGGCCAGACTCAACATTCGAGCTGCCCTGCGGGGTCGATACCTGAACCCTGCCTTTGTGGACGGCCACTTCCGTCTGCCCATCGCCGTCGATCTGAATGCGGTAAACCCCCGGGCCCTGTGGAATCACCGCCATGTTGGGCGTGTCGATTTCCACGTTCGCTTCCGAGCCCTTGAACACCGTATAGTCGATGGTGCCGTTTGCCACTTGAATCTGAATCCTGCCTTGCACGAGGGCCGCGACCTTCACCTGGGCATTCTGGTCCAGGCGCATGACATTCGCGAAGTCAAGCTGCACTTCCGCACGCGACTGCCCGGCAGTCGCTACCGCGTCGCCCTGCATCACCGGCGCGTTCACAACAGCCGCCACCCATTCCCCGCTATCTCCGCGCATCAAGGAAACTTGGCCATTGACGATGCCCACGCGGGCAGCACCCGGGGCAGGTCCCTGCTCTTGGCCTGTGCCGTATTGTCCCTGCTGCTGGTCAGGACCATAGGGAGGTGGCCCCTGGTCCGGGTTGCCGTTATCCGGCAGAGGAGCTCCGGCCTGAGCGTCGGGCGGAGGCGCCTGCTCTTGAGCCACGGTTATCCGCGCCGCCACCAGGAATAACGTGCTCAGCGCAATCGCGTACCAGAGTTTTCGGTTTTTCATGGCCCACCTCTCACCCATCTGACCCTTCTCCTGTGCCAGCTTTTTTAGGGCAACTGGGTGGCCAAAAACAAGGAACAGAACGAAGCGCGCCATGTCATTGAAGCACAAACAGTTATTACCGATTACCGGATTCGTTGTTACTCGCGTAATGAACCAAGTTTTGGCCGAATTCAGCCGAAGGTGGCCGATTTGAGCCAACCTACAGCCCCTTCATTTTCAAAGAAATAGGCGACAAGACCGGTGGGGCTACTCACGTAGCTCCCCTTCGGGGAGCCAGCCGCTTGCGGCGCCCCTATAGGGCACGCGTCGGCGTGCCCCTACGCCTCGGGCTCATCCGGCACGCCGAGCTTCGACAAACGATAACGGAAGGCATTGCGGGAAAGGCCCAGCAGGCGCGCGGCCTGGCTTTTGTTGCCGTTGGCGCGGCGCAGGGCTTCCTTGATGATCTCATCCTCATACTGCTCGAGCGTCAAGCCTTGCGGCAGGAAGGGGCCGGAAGAGTCGCCGGAAGGCATTCCGGGGCCGGCAACTGACGGCGCGCCCCGGCCAATGTCCAGGCGGATGTCGCCCACATCAAGCATCGTGCCGGTCGAAAGCGCCACGGCGCGCTCGATAATGTTCTCGAGTTCCCGGATGTTTCCGGGCCAATGAAAATCCATCAGCATGCGCATGGCGGCAGGGGTAATGCCCTTGATGGGCTTTGCGGATTCGTGCACAAACCGCGCCAGGAAATGGTCCGCAAGGTAAGGGATATCTTCCTTATGCTCGCGCAGGGGAGGAATGCTGATGGGCACGACGTTCAGGCGATAGTAAAGATCCTCGCGGAAGGTGCCCTGTTCGAGGGCGGCGCGCAAGTCCTGGTTTGTCGCTGCAATCACGCGCACATCCACCTTCAACGTTTTGGTTCCGCCCAGGCGCTCAAATTCGCGCTCCTGGAGCACGCGCAAGAGCTTCACCTGGATGGCCCCGGGCACGTCGCCGATTTCGTCCAGCAAGATAGTACCCTTATCCGCGAGTTCGAACTTGCCGGGCTTCGACGTTACCGCTCCGGTAAAGGCCCCTTTCTCGTATCCGAAGAGCTCACTCTCCAGCAGGTTCTCGGGGATGGCGGTGCAATTGATCTTGATGAAGGGCCCGGAGGCGCGGCGCGAGTGCTGATGAATGGCGCGCGCGATCATGTCTTTGCCCACGCCGCTTTCACCGCCCAGCAGTACGGTCGAGTTTGTAGGCGCCACGCGCTCGACAATGGCAAGCACTTCCTGCAGCTTGCCACTCTTGGCGACGATATTCTCAAACTGGTAGCGTTCGCCCAGCGCTTCGCGCAGGTCGCGATTCTCCTCGCGCAGGCGGCGAACGTCCAGTTCCTTGCCGATCAGGAGCTTGATCTCCTCCATCGAGAACGGCTTCAGCACGTAATCGCTCGCCCCGGCCTTCATAGCGTTGATGGCGGTTTCCACCGTCCCGTACGCCGTCATCAGAATGACCGGCAGGTGCGCGTTTGCGCGTTTCACGTTTTGCAGGAATTCCAGGCCGTCCATGCGCGGAAGCTTGAGGTCGGTCAGCACCAGGTCGACTTTCTCCTGCCGCAAAAGCTTGAGCCCGGTCTCGGCATCCGAGGCGGAGACGGTCGTGTAACCTTCCTCCGCCAGATTCAATTCCAGCAGCCGCAACATTTTCGGTTCGTCTTCGACAATTAGTATGGTTGACATGGCATTATTGGGCGAAAGAAACAGGAAATTGGAAAATGGAAAATGGACAAGGGAACCAATTGTCCTGAGTCAGAAGCTCGTTGAATGATTCAGCCCGCGAAGCGGGCGGCAGAGTGTAGCCCACGGCGCAAGCCGTGGGACCGCAGACACGACCGCCCTCACCCCCGTCCCCTCTCCCGCCCAGCGGGAGAGGGGTGCCGAAGGCGGGGTGAGGGCCGTTTAACCCAGGGCTTGCGCCCTGGGCTACTCTATGCCGCCCCTGACGGGGCTCCGAAAGACGACTGCGCATCAGAAGGGCATTTTTAACGAACGTCCGACTCATTCCACTAGTTTCCCAGTTTCCATTTTCCACTTTCCAGTTTCCATTCTCTAGTTTCCATTTTCCTCTTTCGTCATTCCCCCGGCAAAAACACGCGGAAGCACGCGCCCTTCCCCGGCTCGCTCGAAAGGCGGATCCAGCCGCGATGATCATCCACGATTTTCGAGACCAGGGACAATCCCAATCCCACTCCTTCTTTTTTGGTCGTGAAAAAGGGATTGAAGATCTGCTCGCGCAGCTCCGGAGGGATGCCTGGCCCGGTATCTTCGATGTTGATCTCCACGCCGTTTCTTCCGTCAAAGCTCGTGGCCGCGACACTCAGGGTCAGCTTGCCGCCCGTTTCTTTCATCGCTTCAAAGGCATTCAACACGAGATTAACGAGCGCCTGCTCGGAGAGGTCAGGGTCCACGTTCATTTTCGGCAATCCCTCGGCATACCGCCGGACCACCTCAACCTTTGCCTCCGGCCAGCGCTCGCCCGCGACC
>Ga0187852_1003719_pt1 | contig 10918 bp, 7 predicted proteins | sample June2016WEW_6_40_FD_134511 | JGI IMG/M metagenome (GOLD analysis project Ga0187852, IMG submission 134511) | Peatland microbial communities from SPRUCE experiment site at the Marcell Experimental Forest, Minnesota, USA - June2016WEW_6_40 | ecosystem: Environmental > Terrestrial > Soil > Wetlands...
CGCACCCACACCGGCCGAGGGCAGCGTGGAAATAATGGTAATCGGATGGATGAAACTCTCATAAAGGACGCCAAGAACGATGTAAACAGAAACCAGAGCGGCGAGAATGAGCAGCGCTTCGTTGGACAGCGAATTGTGGAAAGACGCCGCCGTGCCTTGAAAGTCGGATTGCAGGCTGGCGGGGAAGTGAAGGTCCTTCACGGTCTTTTCAATGTCGCTGATCGCCGTGCCCAGCGAGGCATTCGACGCCAGGTTGAATGACACCGTGACCGAGGGGAACTGGCCCTGATGGTTGATGGAAAGCGCCTCGGTGGTCGTGTGCATCTGGGTAAATGCGCTCAGCGGAATGGCATTGGCGCTCCCCGCAGACGAAACCGCGGTGATCCCGGAACCGGAGGAACCTCCAACGACATTGGCCGGAGCACTGAGCACCTGCGAAGATGGCGTGTAGCGCACCGACGTCGTCGTAGCGTTCGAGCCCGCCGAAGCCGAGGCCGACGAAGAGTAAGACGTGGCTGCGCCGGCGCCGCTCGTGCCCGAGGCCGCATTGGTCTGGATGTAGATGTCGCCGAGTTTTGCGGGATTCTTTTGCCACTCTGGCGCCGTCTCCAGCACCACGTGATATTGGTTGAGCTGCGTGTAAAGAGTGCTGATCTCACGCTGTCCGTAAGCGTCGTACAGCGTATTGTCGATGGTGGTTGGCGCTATGCCCAGCCGCGAGGCCGTCACGCGGTCGATCTCCAACTGAACCGCCTTGGCGCCGGTTTGCTGATCGGTGGCCACGTCTTCCAGTTCGGGCAGCTTCTTCAGTTGCGCAACAAACTTATCGGTCCACTGGTTCAACTCATCCGTATCGGGATCTTCGAGCGTGTATTGATACTGCGTCCGGCTCACTCGGTCGTCCACCGTGATGTCCTGCACTGGCTGCATGTACAGATGGACGCCGCTCACGCTGGCCAATTGCGTCTGCAGGCGGCGGATGACGTCGGCCGCACTGATGCGCCGCTCTTCGATCGGTTTCAGATTGATGGAGATGCGGCCGCTGTTCAGCGTAGTGTTGATGCCGTCGGCGCCGATGAACGAGGACAAGCTCTCGACCGCCGGATCCTCAAGAATGATCTGCGCCACTTCCCGATGCTTCTCGCTCATGGCATCGAAGGAGATGGATTGCGAAGCCTGCGAGATGCCTTGAATGACGCCGGTATCCTGCACCGGAAAGAATCCCTTGGGAATGAAGATGTAGAGAACGACGGTGAGCACGAGGGTTGCTGCGGCGACCAGTAGTGTGACGGTCTGAAAACGCAGGACGACGCGCAACGTCCGTCCGTAGAATGCAATTAGGTCGTTGAATACGCGCTCCGACCAGCGGTAAAAGCGTGTCTGCTTTTCCTCTGGATTGTGGCGCAGAATGCGTGCGCACATCATCGGCGTGAGTGTAAGCGAAACCACCGCCGAGATCACGATGGTGACCGCCAGCGTAACCGCGAATTCGCGGAACAGACGCCCTACCACGTCGCCCATGAACAGCAATGGGATCAACACGGCGATGAGCGAGACCGTGAGCGAGACGATGGTGAACCCGATCTGGTCGGCGCCGGTGAGGGCGGCTTCGAGCGGCGGCATGCCCTCTTCGAGGAAGCGGCTGATGTTCTCGATCATTACGATCGCGTCATCGACCACAAAGCCGGTGGAGATGGTGAGCGCCATCAGCGACAGGTTGTCGAGCGAGTAGCCAAGCAGGTACATCACGGCTAAGGTGCCGATGAGCGAGAGCGGCACGGCCACACCGGGGATGATGGTGGCGCGCCAACTGCGCAGGAAGAGAAAAATCACCATGACAACCAGCACGACCGTCAGCCCCAACTCGAATTCCACGTCGTGTACCGACGCCTGAATGCTGGTGGTCATGTCGGTCATGGTCGTCACTTTGATCGACGCGGGAAGATTCGCCTCCAGTTGTGGCAGAACTTTTTGAATGGCGTTGACGACTTTGATGGTGTTTGCGCCGGGCTGGCGCTGAATGTTGAGGATGACGGCTGGCGTGAGCGAAGGCCCGGACGAGCCGCCGGCCTGGCCCATCCAGGCGGCCTGCTTGGTGTTCTCCACGCCGTTCACAACGTTAGCGACGTCTTTCACGAAGACCGGCGCGCCATTGCTGTAGGCGATCACAACATTCTTGTAGTCGTCGGCTGTGGAGATCTGATCGTTGGCGTCGATCTGGTAGTCCTGGCGCGGCCCGTCGAAGTTGCCTTTGGCGGAGTTCACGCTGGCCTGGGTCAGAGCCGTGCGCACGTCCTCCATGTTCAGGCCGTGCGAGGAGAGCGCCACTGGGTTCACCTGGATGCGCACGGCGGGCTTCTGGCCGCCGCTGATGCTCACGAGGCCGACGCCTGCTAACTGCGACAGTTTCGGCGCCAGGCGCGTATCCACCATGTCTTCGACCTGGGACAACGGCATGCTGTCGGAACTGATCGCCAGAGTGAGGACGGGCGCGTCAGCCGGATTGGTCTTGTTATAGACCGGCGGCACCGGCAGATCGGAGGGCAGAAACGTCTGTCCGCCATTGATCGACGACTGCACCTCCTCTTCGGCGACGTCGAGCGTGAGCGAGAGACTGAACTGCAGAACGATGACCGACACGCCGCCCGCGCTGGTCGAGGTCATCTGGCTCAGGCCCTGCATTTGGCCGAACTGGCGCTCTAGCGGCGCCGTAATTGTGGTCGCCACCACGTCGGGGCTCGCGCCCGGATAGAAGGTGAGCACCTGGATCGTCGGATAATCCACTTCCGGCAGCGCCGATACCGGCAACTGCGTGTATGCGACGATGCCCACCAGCAAAATTGCGGCCATGAGCAGCGACGTAGCAACCGGCCGCAGAATGAATGGGCGGGACGGACTCATGGAGCGGCCTCGGTGGTGTCGGTGTCAGTGGAAGGTATGGTGACTGTGGATTGCGTAACCGGAGAGCCGTCGATTAACTTTTGAAAACTGCTATTCGCCACAACATCGCCGGGCTTGAGGCCCGCTGTCACCACCGTGTTGCCTTGATCGGAGATTCCCGTCTTCACGATCGTCATAACGGCTTTGCCGATGGGTTGATTGCTCCCACCATTTCCGCCGCCAGCGCCGTTTCCGCCAGCTTCGCGGTGTCCGCCGCTTGACTGGCCGGCGGAATTGCCAGGTGCGACTGGGGTGAGACCCTGAATGAGGTACACGAAGTTGATGGCGCCGTTGTGCTGAATCGCTGACGAAGGCACCAAAATCTGGTTGTCGAGCGTCTTCACCAGCAGCCGTGTGTTGACGAACTCGTTGGGGAAAAGCTCGCCTTTGGAGTTGTCGAATGCGGCGCGCAGCTGCACGGTTCCCGTCGTGGTGTCGATCTGATTGTTGATCGTGATCAGCCGGCCTTTGGCAATCAGCTTCGTATTCGTGCGGTCGTAGGCTTCCACGGTGAGCGTCTTCCCGCCGCGCATCTGTTCCAGAACCTGCGGCAGGCTGTCTTCGGCCAGCGTAAAGATTACGGTGATGGGCTGCACCTGAGTCACCACCACGAGCGTCGTCGTGGAGTTGGCCGTTACCAGGTTGCCGGGATCGACCAGGCGGAGCCCGACGCGGCCGTTGATCGGCGACACAATATGGCAGAACTCTACCTGCACCTTGTCGTATTGCACGGTGCCCTCGTCGTTCTTCACGCTGCCCTCGTCCTGCAGAACCACCTTTCCCTGGTCCTCGAGCGTCTGCCGCGGAATGGCGTTCTTGGCCCACGCATCCTGATAGCGCTTCAGGTCCATCTGCGCCTCGGCGAGCAGGTTCTGGTCGCGCTCGAGAGCGCCTTCGGCTTGTTCCAGCTGCGCCTCGTAGGTCCGGGAGTCGATGTCGACGAGCGGGTCGCCCTTGCGCACCACTTGCCCCTCGCGATAGTGCACTGCCGTAATCACGCCGGTGACCTCGGCGGTGATGTTGTCGGTATACGTGGGCGTGACCGTGCCGATCGCGTTCAGATAGACGCCGATACTGCCCTTCGTGGCCGTGGCCACGGTGACGGGAATGGGACCGCCCATCGCGCCGCGGCGATTGCCGCCGGGCGCGGCTGGCGCTGACGCACTAGCGCTATGCTGCCTGTACACCCAGAAGAACAGGAGACCGAACGCCAGCAGGACGATCACCCAGATCCAAAGATGACGGCGCTTTTTTGCGGAGTAGTCGGGGTCGAACCCCGAGGCAGAATGCTGAACAGAGAAACGTTGGTCCATCGTTTTCTTCTCGAACGTCAGATTGAAGTCATGAGCTTTGTCAGGATCATTTTCTCATACGCAAAAATGGCGTGCAGAATCGCGGTCCCGTCATGCGGGGTGCCGGATCGCTGAAGATCGGATCGAACGCATGTGCTGCGCGTGGCCCCAGCTTAGATTGAAGGAGCCGGAATCGAGCCATGCGACCACGCGAACGGCATCGCGTACACTTATACGATTTGATGGACGAAACCAGCCGGCAAATAGTTGCAGCATTACTTTTGAAGGCCGGTCTGCCAAGCTTTCTAAAAGGTCGAATTGGGCATAGTTCAATGCCGGTTCCACGCAGCCAGGCCTGTGGGTCCGGCAAGGAGTTTGCCGTTAGAATCTTCCCCGCATGGCCCATGGAAGGGCCTGCTGAAGCTGGCATGAATCATGATTTTTGGGCACACCTCAGGTCCCAATCGGGTCCTTCTTTGGAGTCTCCCTTCTTGGATGCGATCTATCTCGCAAATGCTGTATGGCTCGCGCCGTACCGTTTCAAATCTTGGCTTTCTCCGCAGGCTGGAAGCTCATCAGTGAAAGTCGTGCGATCGCACTTCAAGGCCGCTGTGGGCCAGAGGCGCCAGCCGCACCGCTTTCACGTGAATCACGCCATCCTGATTCTGCAACACTCCTTCGACAAGTAAAAACCTGCTCCGCGTCACCACCAGGCGGTTGCGCTCGTACACGTCCGGCGTCACAATCACGTTGGCAATTCCCGTCTCGTCTTCCATCGAGATAAAGATGAATCCCTTCGCCGTTCCCGGCCGCTGGCGCGCTATGACGCAGCCCGCCGCGCGCACTTGCACGCCGTCGCGGCAATGCCGCAGATCTTCCGACGACAAAATGCCCTGCGCACGCAGTTCCGCGCGCCGGTAATGCATGGGGTGCTTGTCGACGGTCAGCCCCGTGCCCGCGTAGTCGGCCACCAGCTGTTCCTCCACCGTCATTTGCTGGAGCGGCAGGCTGCGATCGTCCTCGTGCAGCACAGAATTCTGTTGGCGCAGCAGTGGGCCTTCTGGACGGCCCGCCCACTCCACCTACCACAGCGCATCGCGCCGATGCGTCACTTCCTCCAACCGGTTCAATGCACCGATCCGCGCGAGAAGCGAAAGTTCTTTGTCGGAGTCATTTGATCTTTGTGGGGCTCGGATGCTTTCACCGCTGCAAAATCATCGACGCCCGCGTGGCCATCGTGGTGTCTCGGCTGACTCTCTTACTAAACCACGCAACTCCTGCTTATACCGAGTCGCAGAATCGGTATCCAATGTGGGACTCAGTTAGTAGATACGTTGGATTCGCAGGATCGTCTTCGATCTTCCTTCGGATCTGGCGGATGAATGTGCGCAAATACTCCAACTCATTTCCGTACTCCGGGCCCCACACGGAACTGAGAAGCTTGGCGTGCGGGATCGGTCTTCCCGCATGAAGCATCAGAAAATGGAGCAGCTCAAATTGCTTAGGGGTCAAGTGCACGCGTTGTCCGTTCTTTTCCACTAGGTGCCGTTCCGGATCAATCATCACGTCGCCGATCCGGATGGCTTCCTGTTCCTGTTGCGGAGTCTGGTTGTGCCGAATGGCGGCGCGCAGACGCGCAGTAAGTTCCCGCAACTGAAATGGCTTGGTGATGTAGTCGTCGGCGCCAGCATCGAGCGCTTCCACTTTGCGATCTTCGCCACTCTCAACCGTCAACATGACAATGGGTAGACGAGGGTCGACTCTGCGCATCCGCCGGCACACTTCCACTCCGCCCATCCCGGGCATGCCGATGTCAAGCAGCACGGCGTCGAATTTCTCCATTCTCACCAGGGCCAGGGCTTCTTCGCCGCGCGCCGCCTCCACGATCGCATAGCCGAACTTCGAGAGAATGGTGCGAAGAGAGATTCGGATGGAACGCTCGTCGTCGACAATCAGTAAGCTGCTAGCTTCCGTACTCATGTGCTTCTCCCTCCAGATCTCGGAAGCGACAAAAAGAACGTTGTCCCTTCCGATTTGTCGCTGATCACCCACACGTGACCGCGGTGAGCTTCAGCCGCCATTTTTACGGTCGATAGGCCGATTCCCGTTCCTGGCGCCATGCGGCCGGCGGCCTCGCTGCGATAAAACCGCTGAAAGATCTTCTCGCGGTCGCCGATAGGGATTGCCGGCCCGAAGTTGTGCACGGAGATCAGCACTTCAGAGTGGCTCTCCCGCGCCGATACCTTCACGACACTGCCCGGGTATGAGTATTTGACAGCGTTGTCGAGATACTGCACCAGGGCCATCGCCAGCATCTCGCGATCGCCGTGAACTGCAAGACTGGAGTCAGACACCTCAACTTGAACCGTGCGATTGGCCATGCGTTCAGACCGCCCCTTCAGCGTCTCGGAAACCAGGTCCGCAACCAGAATTTCGTCCTTCGCTACCGCCATTTCTTCGGCTTCCAGCCTCGCTGTTTGCAGCAACCGGGTGCAGAGCGTGCTTAGATTGGCGGTTTCGCTCTGGATTAGCTCCACGAGCTGCGACTGCGGCTCGTTGAGCTGGCCCACCTCGCACATCCCTTCGTTGGCCGTTTGAATCGCGGTGATCGGCGTCCGGATCTCATGCGCCAGCGAATCAAGCACAGCGGTACGCAGCCGCTCGCTCTGGTGTGCGGCCTCGATCTGGCTCTCCTTTTCAAAGGTGACGCATCGATCGAGCGCGATCGCCGCCAAGGATGCGAGTGCGTTTGTCACCAGCGGGCCAAGATTGCCGCGAACGGCGATGGCGCCAATGGAGTCAGCTCCGCTCCTGAGTAGCCTACGAGAGGTTCGGGTCAAACGATCCTCGCCATCCACCTGCAGCAAGTAACATTCCTTAGCCAGTTCCCGTTCATTGTCTTCCCATGCGCCACACAGATCGCACACTCCCGATTGCAGGCTGAAAATGGCTACGGCTTCCACTGGGAAAATGCGTTGAATCAGTTGCGTTAATTGCGGCCCCGCGGGCTGGTGCATGTTAATGAGCAGAGTGCTGCGGCTTAGCTCGTAGAGCTGCTCCATAGCGGTGCGCTGCAGTTTTGCCTCCAGCGACGTGAGGCGCTCTTTCGAGGACATCCGGCTGACCAAAAGCGCGCTGATCTCAAAGGCCCCGAGAGCCACCCAGTCCCGAGGGTCGTCGATGCTGAAAGTCAGCAGCGGCGGGTAGAAAAAGAAATCCAGGCAGGCGCATGCAAATACCGAAACGACGGACGCCTGCCAGAACCCGCAGAGGATCGCCCCCACCACGATTACGAGCAAAAAGAGAAAGCCAACAGGAGCGGCATCGAAGTGAAGTTGGTAACCGGCAAAGGTGACCAGGGCGATTACCCACACCCCCGCCAGGCTCTGGCCCACAAACCGGAGGGGCGCAGCGCCTAGAAAGGCCCGAAATACCTCATGTCTTTCATGATCCATTTCGGCTCTATCTTCCGTGTATAGGAACATTCGTAAGCATTGAGTGAGCGAAACATAAATAAATCACAAGGACCGGCGTGAGCCGGACGCGAAATCTTCACGCACGTTCTGCCGATCTACCTCCATCTGGTTGGAGACGGCGAATCCTCGGATGCAGGAACCATCACTAACCTTCTCGCGCATCCTTGACGAATCCAAGGAACCGGCGGGCCAATTCGTGGATGCGATCGTCCTGGCGGCGGCGAACTGCTTCCTTCGGGAGCAACTCCGAACCAATGCCCACGGCAGTCGCCCCGGCACGAATGAAGCCGGATGCCGTCACCTGGTTCACTCCTCCAGCGGCGATCAGAGCGACGTGCGGCAAGGGTAGCTTCAAAGAGCGAATATACTGATCTCCTCCCATAGGCGCCGCAGGGAAGATCTTGACGTAGTCAGCGCCGGCCTTCCATGCGGCGATCACTTCAGATGGAGTCAGCGCTCCGGGGATTGCCAGTATATGATTCGCCAATGCTATCTCGATGATTTCGACAACAAGTCCGGTGCTGGTCAAAAACCGCGCTCCGGCGTCCACGCAAGCCCGCGCCGTGTCCGCGTCGAGGACTGTACCCGCGCCAACAACCATATTCGGAAAGCGCTTAGCCAGCTGCTGAATGACGTTAATCGCGCCGGGAACCGTCATGGTAATCTCCGCCAGCGGAATCCCCGCGTTATATGCGGTCTCGGCAGCATAGAACGCATCCTCTGCGCTGTTTGCGCGTACGCCAGGGATGATTGCGACATCCTGAATAATGGCCATTGCCTGATCGCGTGTCATGCGTAGCTTATGCCCTCGTTTCGGTTTTTCTATGCAATTGCGGGAATGATCGAACGCCGAATCTGAGAATCCTAGGGAATTACCTCTCGTCCCACAGCCATATTGAGTTGTGCTGTGGACGTCAGATAAGAACCGAGCAGTTGCGCGTAGGCCAGCTGCACCTGGCGGTAGTCGCTCTGCGCATTCAGGAAATCCATCAGCGAGGCGCCGCCGTGCAGGTAGGCGTAGCTCACGGTGTCGCGCACATGCAGCGCTTCGTCGTTGTACTTGGCCTTGTAGGGCTTGAGCAGCGCGATGTTGCTGCGCACCTGCTCGTACGCTGTGTCCACGTCGCTGAACACCTGCGCCCGCGCCGCTTCGCTGGCCTGCTTGCTGCGATCAATGTCGATGAGCGTGCGCTTCTTTTCACCCTGGTTGCGGTCGAAGACGCGCAGGGGAATGCTCACACTGACGCCGAGGGTCTCTGGCCCGTTGGGGTTGTTGGTCGAAGCGTTATGCGTGTACCACGCAGCAAATGTCGGATCCGTCGAACCGTTCGCAACGGCTAATTTGTGATTGGTCTCCGACTGCTGAATCGTCTGCAACGCCGCCTGCAGGTCGGGGCGCGCCGCCAGCGCCGCATTGCGATAGGTCTCGAGCGGGTCGAGATTGTCGCCGAAATCGAACGGGCCGCTCACGTCGAACTGATCCACGGGCGTGCGGTCGTCGAGCATCTGCAACAACTGGATCTTGGCGGTACGCAGGTTCACGGTCGCGGTCTCGATCTCCGACTCGTACTCGACGCGCTGCAACTCGATACGATCGAAGTCGATCTCAGCGATGTCGCCCGCCTTCAGCCGCTCGTGGCTGATGTCGATAATGTGGTCGTAATAATCAAGATCGGCTTTGGCCATGTCGAGCACGAACTTGGCCTCGAGCGTGCCCACAAAGGCCGTACGCAGCGCAAAGACCATGTTGCGCTCCAGGTCTTCGTGCTGCGATGCGGTGATGCGCGTGCCCTCTTGCGCGGTCTTCAGGCGCAGTTCGCGCTTGTGATCGCGCTCGTGCAGATAGCTGAAATTAAGCGACTCGTAGGTGCCCTTGAAGGGCGTCCACACGCCGTCGTGCGGAGCGATCTGCGTGCCGTCGGCCAGCATGGTGAACTGCGGGTTCGGCCGGAGGAAGGCTGTGATCTCCTCGGCCTTCATCTCGTCCACGTTGTCCGCGTCGGCCTTCAGCGCCGGATTTGTCAATTCAAACCTTGCCTTCACCTGATCCCAGGTGAGCGCTTGCTGGCATCGTCCAGATACTGGTGCGAACAGCGCCAGGCACAGGCATCCAAAGATGGGACCGAAGCTGGTTCGTATTGCATTCCTCGCAACCGCGCGCAGGACCTTCTTAGTAGTCAAAGGACGCCTCCTTCTCCTGCTCCGGCAAGACATCTCCTTCGCGGGCAATCGACACATACAGCGTGGGCAGCAGCACGAGGCTCATCGTGAGAGCAGCCATCAGTCCGCCGACAATCACAATCGCGAACGGGCGCTGCGAGTCAGATCCGATGGCGTGCGACAGGGCCGCAGGGATCAGGCCGAAGGTCGCTACCAGCATCGTCATCATGATGGGCCGGAGCCGCAACACCGCTCCTTCGACGGCCGCATCTTCGACCGTGAAGCCTTTCGCCCGGAGCTGATTGATGTACTCAAGCATGATGACGCCGGTTTGTACCGAGACGCCAAAGAGAGCCAGGAAGCCGACGCCGGTTGAGACGCTGAAGTGGGTGCCGGTGATGAGCAATGCCAGCAATCCGCCCAGCGGCGCCATGGCCACCACGGCGAGAATCAGCAGCGCCCATTTTGCCGAACGGAACATGGTGTAAAGGATGATGAAGATGACGAGAATGGTGATGGGGACAATGACCATCAGCCTTTGCGACGAGCGCTTCTGGCTTTCATTCTCCCCTGACCACTGGATGTGGTAGCCCTTGGGCAGAGAGACGTTCTTCTCGACCTTGTTCATCGCCTCCTGCACCGTCGTTCCCAGGTCTCGATCGCGAACCTCGTAACGAACCGCCACATACCGCTGGTTGCCTTCGCGGAAGATGTCGTACGCGCCGTCCCGCACTTGCATTTTGGTCAGCTGCGCCAATGAGACACGTTCCCCTGACGGCGAGAGCAACCGGATATTCGCGATCGCCTCCTGCGTATTGCGGTATTGCTCCTTATAGCGGACCACAACGTCGAAGCGGGCTTCGCCCTGCAGAACCTGGCTTGCCGCGTTTCCGCCGACAGCAGTTTGAATCGCATCCTGGATATCTGCAACGTTGATTCCAAAGCGCGCAGCCGCCTGGCGGTCCACAACAAAGTCGAGATTCGGCTGCCCCGTATCGCGCATGAGCCCCAGGTCTTTCACGCCAGGCACGGTTGCCATCTGTGCCACAA
>Ga0187852_1003720_pt1 | contig 10915 bp, 8 predicted proteins | sample June2016WEW_6_40_FD_134511 | JGI IMG/M metagenome (GOLD analysis project Ga0187852, IMG submission 134511) | Peatland microbial communities from SPRUCE experiment site at the Marcell Experimental Forest, Minnesota, USA - June2016WEW_6_40 | ecosystem: Environmental > Terrestrial > Soil > Wetlands...
ACCCTGCCACAGACGCGCCGTGAGATCCAACGCCTCCTGTTCACCTGGACCGGACATTGTGCGTATTGTGGTAGCAAAATTCGCAAGCGAAAGCGACCGCCTTGACTTAACGTAGTAGTATTAAGAGGCTGCGGAAAAACTCATGATTTGCCATGTAGCGGCGACTTTAAGCCGCCACAACGTCAGTCATTGCAACACGGAGATGGCGGGATAAACCCGCCGCTACCCCTTTTTCCGCAGCCTCTTAAGCCATGAGCTGGGCAGTACTGGCGATGAAGCGCGCGCTCGGGCCGGAACGTGCCCCTGCGCGGACCGCTGCGGCAGCCGAGCCGCCGCTGCGCGGCTTCGACAGATGCCGTGACGCCTTAATCTAGCGACTATGGGGAAGACGGAGAGGGGCCACTTCCGGGAAAGAACCGCAGTCCCTAAAACCGGGGGTCCGCGCTGACAGGGTGACGGTAACGATATGAAGCACGCCTTCATTTCCGAATACGGCAACGCGGCGCCGACCGCGCCGGGCCTGCGCATCGGCGCGCCGCAGGATATTTTCGAGCGGGAAGCCGACCGCGCGGCAAGCGAGGTCATGGGCGGAAGGGGCCGGCTGGCGTGGTCGCTCTCGAGCGTCGGGATCGGAGCCGCGCTGCAACGCAAGTGTTCGTGCGGCGGTTCGGGCGGAGCCGAGGGCGATTGTGAGGAATGTAAGAAGAAAGAGATGCTGCAACGGCGCGCGGCGGAGGGCACGACGCCTTCGCACGTTCCTCTCATCGTCCACGACGTGCTCAGCTCGCCGGGTCAAGCTCTCGATTCGTCGACCAGGGGCTTCATGGAAGCGCGCTTCGGCCACGACTTCAGCCAAGTGCGAATTCACGACGATGGGCGGGCAGCCGCATCCGCGGCGACGGTGAATGCCTTGGCCTACACGGTGGGGAGTGAAGTTGTTTTCGGCGCAGGCCGCTACCAGCCTTCAAGCCCCGAGGGCCGCCGGCTGATCGCTCATGAACTGACGCACGTCGTCCAGCAGCGCGGCGCCTCGGCCCGCCAGGGCGTGGTGGATGACCCGGCAGCGGAGTTCGAGGCCGAGCGCAACGCGCACGCCTTGGGAACAGACGGCGCGCCGAGCGTGCGCCACAGCAGCGGTCGCGGCGCGCTCCAGCGCCAACAGCCTGGCGGGGGCTCAGGCGGCGGACTCGACGCGGACGACCAGAAGATCGTGGACACCGCGCAGCATGAGGCCTCGAGTTTCCACTGCAACGTGGGCCCCATCATCTGGGGCATTCTGAAGAAGCACTTCCCGGACGACACGCGCAAGGTGGCGGGCGCCGGTTGCGAGGAAGCTCTGCCGGGTCTGCGTACGGAATTCTCGACCACCGACCCCGCGCATCCCAAGGTAACGCGCAGCGTGCCGATGATCTACGTGGGCAAGGCTTTTGTGGCTTCGACCGACTCCGCGCATTTGAAAGACCGTGTCGCGGAAGTCGCAAACCAGATCCAGGCGATTGACGACTGGCGCCTCGCCAAATTCCTGATCGATGAAAAAGATCTGCAGAACCCCAGGATCAGCGGCCAACTGCGCTCGATGTCGGCGGGCCAGTTGATCGACTATCGCGACAAGACGAAGGACAACGAAGTGAAGCGCTACGCGGAGAATCTGATTACCTTCTCGACGCCGCTCCAGAAGGGCTCGGCGGTGGATCCGCTTTCCGGCAACACCGTGATGCTGGTGAACGGCGTGAACGTTTCCATCCAGCCCGACGTGCACGGAGCGGCGGGTGTCACGGGAGGCGATACGAGCGCGAAATTCGAATTTAACCCGCCCCGGAGTCCGAGCTACCAAACCGATTCAACGGGGCTCGTGACCGGCTTCCCCGGCTATGCACCCACCGGTTCGCTCACCATTACGACCAGCTATGGGGCCGGCATCCAGCCGGAAGGCGCCTCCGGTTACGGGCGAGGCACGACCAAAGAGGATATCGCGAACAAGGCCACGGCGCTGCGTGTACACGAGGGATCGCACGGCGAGGATTATATCGACTACGTCCGCAGCCATCCCCTGCCGGTCTTTGCGGGCAAGAACGGAGACAAGGCGGCAGACTTTGATAAAGCCCAGGCAGCATACTTGGCCGCCGTCTCCACCTGGATGGCGGGACTCAAGGCCGTGAAGAAGACGACGGATTGCGTGGGCAAGACGATCGACCAGTTTCATCGGGGCGAACGGGGCTATACACCGGTTTGTCCGTAAGCGGTTCCGATCTCGGGAAGGCTTGAAGAAATTCGAACGTGTCATCCTGAGCGCCGCGAAGGATCTCGGCAGTTGTTCGTAAGTTATTGAACCACAGGAAACTGCGGGGATCTTTCGCTTCGCTCAGGATGACAGGCGGCTGATTTCTTCACAGCTTCGGACTACTGAGGATTGCAGAATCAAGCGACGCTCACTCCCCGGCCCCTCTCCCCCAAGGCGGCGAGGGGAGGCATAACTCGAGTTTATGCCCTCGCCCCCTTGGGGGAGAGGGTGTCCGTCAGCCGACGGACAGGTGAGGGGGTTGGTCCGTTACGATATTTTGTAACCGTCGGTAAGAGGGGGCAGGGTTTGGTCGGCCCCAAATTTCCGCCGCCGAGTGGCGTTATCAAACTGTGAACAGGAACTGAGCTCATGGGCTATCGTGCACTTGTAAAAGTGGCGAACACCACGCTGGCGGCGCCAAGCCCGGCGGCTCCCACGAGTCTCGGAATCGGGAAGCCGCACGATGCTTTCGAACAGGAGGCAGACCGCGTGGCGAGCGACGTCGCGACCGGCAGACTGAGCAACTTCGAGCTGTCTCTCCGGAAGGCGGGGATTGGCGCGCGGTTGCAACGCAAATGCTCGTGCGACAGTTCCGGCGGAACGGAAGGCGAGTGCGAGGAGTGTAAGAAAAAAGAGATGCTGCAACGGCGCGCGGAGGGGTGCGGCACTCAGGAACTTATCCCACCCATCGTGCACGAGGTCCTGAACTCACCGGGGCAGGCGCTCGACCTTGATACTCGCGCCTTCTTCGAGCCCCGCTTCGGGTACGACTTCAGCCGGGTGCGCATCCACACTGACGCGCGAGCCGCGGAATCGGCCCAGGCTGTTCATGCCCTTGCCTACACACACCGGGATCATGTGGTGTTCGCGAGCGGCCGGCAGGCTTTTCAAAGTTCCGAGGATCGTGGTCTTTTGGCTCACGAACTCACCCATGTCGTGCAACAGTCGGAGTCTCCGCAGAGCGCCACCGTCCAACGTAAGCCGGACGACGATAAAGCCCACCCGACTCCGCTCAAAACCCGGGCAGCGGAGACCGACCTCATCGAGGAGGCTTACGGCAAAGGCGGTCTCGACGAAAAGCAATGGCGCGAGTTGACGGCATCCGCGAGTCAGAAACGAGGGCACGACAACGACGGAGCGGTGCACGATTACCTGGCTCTATACAAGGACGCGGCAAAGACCGCCGGTGCGCCCGGCGGCGATATCAACGTGACGGCCGGCGCTTCTCCACCGGACCACGTGACGGCCGGTCTGAATTTTGCGTTGTTCGGGCTGGACGCCGAAGGCAGCACCGCCTTCGTCAACGACGGGGGCAAGTTTGCCGTGAAACTAAGCTACACGCCCGACGATTTGAAGCTGGGTGTCGGGATCATTCTTGGGTCTCCCGCCTTCAACCAGGGTAAGGAACGCACGCTGGCCATCCTGCGCCACGAAATGATGCACGCAGAGCACCTGGAAATGGCCCTTTCCGCGGTCCGAGACTTTCTACGCGCTCCGAAAGCCAAAACGGGCGCGGACAGCAAGAGTCCGGAAGACCAATTCAAGGATTGGCTGAAAGGCCAAACGAAGCGCGGTTTATCCGAGGTGAACGCTGCTCTCATCAGGGGCGCGAATGTTCCTCATGAAGCCAACACCGAGTTGCTGGCTCATGTTGAGGGATTCATGACCCATTTCCACCTCGCGCAGCCGGCGCCGACAGACCCGAAGGGCATTGCTTTTACGGAGCTATGGGGAGCGCTTGACACCAGCGAAGGCAACCCGTGGAAGGACGCCACCAAGGAGGTCAAATCGGAGGCGCTCGGCCGGCTGCAGGAATACTATTGCCATTCGCTTGACCGGCGCCACCGCGAAGCGTTTGACGCTTGGGTGAACTATGAAGATCGCGAATGGAGGAGCTACAACTTAACGGGCCCCCCGGACGCGGATCTGGACATCCGGGCGCGCGACTTGGCTTTAGAGGGGGTGGGGGAAGTCTCGAAATCGAAGGAAGCATTCGAAGCCATGCAGCAAAAGCGGGCGATGGAGCGAACTGAGATGCCCGACTTTCTGCGCGGTCTCCTGGAAATCATCCGGGGCAAGTGCAGAGGACTCGAAACGCCGCTTGCCTTGCCTGCAACGGCGAGGAAATAACGCGCCGCTGCGTCTCGGCGCCGCCGGGGTGAGGTTTTAGATCTTTTCACAGCATTGTGGGCCTGGGCCGCGTTAGGCCGCCGCTTCGGGGCTTGTGCTGGCATCGTCTGACTCAGGCCACTCGAAAGGTACAGAAATGGCAACGGCATCTCCAATTTCACCCCGTCTGGTGCGGGCCGGGATCGTGACCATGGACCCGGATACGTCGGCGGTCGAAAGCATCATCGCTTTGCAGTACAACCCGGACACGCTCACTCGCTCGCTGCAGATTCAGGCCGTCAAGGGCGGCGAGGACGGCGTGCGCGTGGATGCATTGCGGCTGCGCGGGCCGGCGATCGAGACCATCAAGCTCGAGGCGGAGATGGACGCCGTCGACCAGTTGGAATTCCCAAACCAGAACCAGCTGGCCGTCCAATACGGGCTGCAGCCGCAACTCGCGCAACTCGAAATGCTGGTGAATCCCACGGTCGAAACGCTCGAGGAAGACAACAACATGGCCAACGCCGGGACGCTCGAGATCATCCCGCTGGAGCAGCCGCTCACTCTTTTCGTCTGGAGCAGGAGCCGCGTGGTGCCCGTGCGGCTCACCGATTTCTCGATTACCGAAGAAGCATTTGATGTGAATCTGAACCCCATCCGCGCCAAGGTGAGTCTGGGCTTGCGAGTGCTGAACGTGGATGACCTGGGCTTCGACCACCCGGGCGGCCAGATGTTCATGACCTATCTCAGCAATAAGGAACAACTGGCCTCGCAGGTGGCCAACGTCGCGATCTCGGTGCTGGGGCTGGGAGGTTTGCCATGAACTATCCGCTGCAGACGCTTATCCAAATGGGCGTGGTGCCCTCGGTCGCATTCCCGGCGGACAGCCGCTACTACGGCTCGAGTACTTTGACGTACACGACGCCCGCCGGCCAGCCGATCACGTATCTCGCGCGTCGGTTCGTGCCTCAGCCCGGCGCGGCCAACTATTCGACCGTCGCGCAGTACACGGTGAAGAAAGGCGACCGGCTGGACCTGATCGCCGCAAAGTATCTGGGCGACCCGCTGATCTATTGGCTCCTTTGCGACGCCAACGGCGCGACGCGGCCGGGCGACCTGGTGGCCACGCCCGGAACGGTTCTGCAAATCACCATGCCGCAAGGCGTGCCGGGAGCCTCGAGTGCTTAGCAGCGTCCAATTGACTCTCATGATGGGACCGGTGATTCCCCTCACCGTGCCGCGGGTGGTGCTCGACTCGTTGGCCTCGGTCGAAGTGCAGGTGCAGGATACCGGCCAGAGCGGGTTTCAACTGACGTTCAGCATCGACAAGCAATCGCCCTTGCAGATTCTGTTTCTGCTCACCGGGGGGCTGCCCCTGCTCTTCATGCGGGTGGTGATTGTCGCCACGGTAAACGGCGTGGCCAACGTGCTCATGGACGGCGTGATTACGAATAACGAAATCTCGCCAGGCGACAAAGGCTCGAACTCGACGCTGACGCTGACCGGCAAGGACCTGAGCGTCCTGATGGACCAGTCGGATTGGAGTGGATTTCCCTACCCCGCCATGCCCGCCGAGGCGCGAGTGAGCCTGATTCTGCTGAAGTACTCGATGTTCGGCGTGGTGCCGCTTGTCATTCCGAGCGTGCTGCTCTTCGTGCCCCTGCCCATCGACCAGATTCCCAGCCAGCAGGGCACGGACCTCGAGTACATCCAATACATGGCCGAGCAGGCCGGCTACGTGTTTTACATCGACCCCGGTCCATTGCCCGGCATGAGCAAAGCGTATTGGGGGCCGCAGGTGAAAGTGGGCCCGGCGCAGCCCGCGCTGAGCGCGGACATGGACGCCTACACGAACGTGGAGAGTCTCCATTTCAAGTTCGATCAGGAAAAGAACAAGCTGCCGCTTGTCTACATCTACAACCAGGAAACCGGCGTCAGCATTCCCATTCCGCTGCCGCCCATCACGCCGCTGAATCCGCCGCTGGGGCTGATTCCACCCCTGCCGACCAATCTGCTGCCGCCTGATCTCGCGCCCATGCGGCCCGACCTGTCGAAGAAGCCGATCCCGCAGGCGATCATGATGGGACTGGCCGCAGCCGCCGAGAATGCGGAGGCGGTGTCGTGCGAAGGGAGCCTCGACGTGACGCGCTACGGCGGCGTGCTGAAGGCTCGGCAACTCGTGGGCGTGCGAGGCGCCGGACCGGCATTCGACGGCCTTTATTACGTTAAGCGCGTCACCCACAAAATCAAGCGCGGTGAGTATAAACAGGACTTTACCTTGACCCGCAACGGTCTGGTCTCGACCGTGCCCACGGTGAATCTATGAGCCGACAACAAGAATCGCCCAGCGAGAAGCGCAATCGTTTTTTCGGAAAATATCGCGGCCTGGTGATCGAAAACATCGATCCGGAACAGATCGGTCGCGTGCTCGTGCAGGTGCCCGACGTGCTCGGCGAAACCCCTTCGAGTTGGGCCATGCCCTGCGTGCCCGCGGCGGGAATTCAATCGGGTTGCTTCATCGTGCCGCCCATCGGGTCGCAGGTCTGGGTGGAGTTCGAGCAGGGCGATCCGGACTACCCGATCTGGACGGGCGGCTTTTGGGGCCTGGTGGCCGACGTTCCTATCTTCGCCACCGCACCGCCCGCGATTCCGCCGGGTCAGAACATTGTCCTCCAGACCACCGGCCAGAACATGATCATGGTGAGCGATTCGGCGCCCACGCCGGTTACGGGCGGCATCGTGCTCAAGAGCGTGAGCGGAGCAATGATTGTGGTGAACGAAACGGGAATTTATATCTCGAACGGGCAAGGGGCGACGATCACGCTGACCGGCCCGGCAGTGGACATCAATCTCGGGGCGCTGACGGTCGTGTAGCCGGCGCAATTCGGCAGGCATGTTCTAGGCTGGCCGGAAAGGCCCCCGCCGGAGGCCGCACGCCGAGGGTTGCTTTCGAGGAGAACGAGCTATCACGGAATTCCCCGCGAGGCGGCCCGGAGATCTTCCCGAGCAGCAGCCTCACGAGGTCACGATGCCTGCACCCATTTTGCACCTCGGCGCCACGGTGCTCTGCTCGCACGCGGGGCAAGCGATGCCCACTGCTCCCAGCCCGCGGGTGCTGGTGTCGGGCATGCCGATCACTACGATCGCCGCGCCGTATGCGGTCGCGGGCTGCACCTTTGTGCCGCCCGCCGGCAACGGGCCCTGCGTCACCGCTCAGTGGACCGTGGGCGCAGTGCGCGTGACTTCCCTCGGCCAGCCGGTGGTGATCATGACAGGCGTCGCGATCTGCGCGCCCACGGGCACGCCGCTCGTTCCGGTTGTAGCCCAGACGCGGGTGCTGGCAACGTGAAGCTGACTCCCCTCTTCGTTGAGAAGGGGGATTACGGAGGGTTACATAATAGAGTGACGGACCAACCCCCTCACCTGTCCGTCGGCTGACGGACACCCTCTCCCCCAAGGGGGCGAGGGCATAGACTTGGGTTATTTCTCCCCTCGCCCCCTCGGGGGAGAGGGGTCGGGGAGTGAGGGGGTTTGTCACTTAATTCTGCAATCCTCAGTAGATTTAGGCATGAACATTAATTTCCCATCTCAGTTCGACGGGCGCGGCCGCACCCAGCAAGCGGCGCTCGCCGATTACATCAGCCAGATCGTGGAGCAGGTGTTGTTCACTTCGCCGGGCGAGCGCGTGAACCTGCCCGACTTCGGCAGCGGACTGCTGCAGCTTCCGTTCGCGCCCAACAGTATGGAAATGGCCGCTGCCACGCAGTTCAGCGTTCAGGCGGCGCTGCAGAAGTGGCTGGGCAGCTACGTCAAGGTTCAGTCGGTGGTGGCGACGGCGCAAGATGCGACGTTGACCGTGACCGTGACTTACACGCCGCTCAGCACCGACGTGAGCCAGGTACAGACCTTCGTTTACGGGACGACGGCATGATTTACAGTTGCTGCAATGAAAATCGCAAGGCAGCGATTCTCAAGAATCCCGGCCTTAACCTGAACGGCATCGATTACCTCGAAGTGCTGGATCAGGAAGCCATCGCGCTCGAGAGTCCCCGGCAGCAGACTCTGCTCGTGCATTGTCTCAATGCCGGCAATCTCGGCAACGCGCCATCGCCGCTCGCTCCCGCCAACGTGATGATCGAAGGCGGCGAGAGCATTACCAACATCGGCATTGTGTGGGTGGCGCTCGCGTCCGCGCCGCCGCCTCAAGCCAACGCGCTCGAAAAAGCCTATTTCTCGAAACTGCCCAATGCCGCCAGCATCGTGGTGGTGCGCACCGATCGCGCCGGAGATTTCTCCACCTACACGCTGCGTCTCGTCAATGGCGCCTCGCAGGCTCTTGGCGATCCCTTCGAAGTCACAGAAGTGCTGGCAGGATTCGATCCCCAACTGGCCGAGGTCCAATTCTCGTTCAAGGTCGAGTGCGGTCCGGCGTTCGACTGCCAGGCGCAGCCGCCCAACTGCCCGCCTGCGGCTGCCGCTCCGCCTTCGATCAATTACCTCGCCAAGGATTACGGCAGCTTCCGGCAAATCATGCTGGACCGCATGAGCCAGCTATTGCCGGGCTGGAATCCCTCGAACGAGGCCGACCTGGGAGTTGCGCTGGCTGAATTGATCGCTTACGTGGGCGACAACCTGAGTTATCAACAGGACGCCATCGCGACCGAAGCTTACATCGAAACAGCGCGCAGCCGCGTCTCGCTGCGGCGCCACGCTGTCCTGGTTGACTACCATGTTCACGACGGCTGCAACGCGCGAACCTGGATCGAGCTTCAGGTAGCAGGCAACCCGGGAACCGGGATATTTCTTGATCAGGCCCTCACACGTTTCTACGCTTATGCGCCGGGTATGCCGGCCAGCCTCGCCGTCGGAGCGGGCAACGAGCAAGCGGCTCTCGTGGCCGGCGTGAAGGTCTTCGAGCCGATGCAGAATGCGGTCCTCTTTCCGGAACACAACCAGATGTCGTTCTACACCTGGGGCAACACGAATTGCTGCCTGCCGAAAGGCGCCACGGAAGCGACGCTGAAGGGCTCGTACCCGAACCTGCAGCCCGCAGACGTGCTGATTTTCCAGGAAGTCAAAGGACCCCAGACCGGCAATGCGGCCGACGCGGACATTCGCCATCGCTGCGCCGTCCGCTTGACTCAAGTGGCGACGACGAGCGCCAACGGCAACCCGTTGGTGGACCCGCTGTTTCTCGACCAAAACGGCAAGCCGATCGCCGTGACGGAAATTCAATGGTCACAAGAGGACGCTCTGCCGTTTCCGGTTTGTATTTCGTCCCAGTACTCAGACTCGAATGGCAATCCGCAGCCCGTAACGGATGTGAGTGTGGCCTATGGCAACGTGATCCTGGCCGATCAAGGGCTGTCGTTTACAGACATCAGTTTGCCAGAACCGGTTCCTGCGCCGAGCCTGTTCTACCCTCCGAGTCCGTCCGCGAACCGCTGCCAGCCGGCCCAGCCGACGCCCCTGCCCGTGCGGTACCGGCCCGCCGTGCCGGACACTGTCCCCGGCAACCCGCTCACTCAAGCCGTGCCGCTGCCGCTGGCGGGCGATCCCGTGACGCCCGGGATCGTCATGTTGGGCGGAACCGGGTTCGTCAACCTTACGGATTCGGGCGGCCTCATCTGCCTGATGGTTCAGGCGGCAAACCCGTCTGGCTGGCCGCAGTTCTTCGCCGTGCTGACCAATGCTAACGCATCTAACCCCGGCAACTTCGATCTCTCGGTCACGTACGATCCACCGGGCGGCGCAGCGGGCGTTCAAGGCCCGGTGCTGCTCGAGAAGTTCACCAACCTTTCTTTGAAAGCGTCTGACGCGAATTACGTGGTTCGTCAAATCAACCAGCATTCGCAACTCATCCTCATTCCCGCGAGCTACACGCCGCCGGCCTCTGCTCCTTCCGGGTTTCCGGCCACGCCCACCTGGTTGACTAACTCGGGTTCAGTGAATCTTCTCGACACGAGTAGCAAGCCCTATCTCACATTGCAAGCCACCAACCCCGTCGCGTGGCCTCAGCTATTCGGAGTGGTGAGCCAGGACCTCCAGCAGGATCCGCCGGCCTTTAATCTCGTCGTGGTGCATAACCCGCCTTCGGGCGGCGTAGGTGTCAACCTCCCAATCACCATCGAGCAATTCTCAGGCGTCTCACTCACCACGGTTTCGGGCCTATTCGCGTCGAATTCCGAGTTGATCACGGTGAAGAGCTTTGCCGAGGCTCCCAATCCCAGCCTCTCTGCGTCGGCTCTGATGGACTTCGATCCCTCGGACGCGGTGCCCGCGATCACTCTGGCGGGAACCGTGGATGGCACGACCACTTCGTGGACGGCCCAACCGGACCTGCTAGAGAACGCCGCGACGGATCAGGTCTTCGTCGTGGAGGTCGAGTCGAACGGCGCCGCGACGTTGCGGTTCGGTGACAACGTGAACGGCAAGACCCCCGACACCGGCACATCATTCGTCGCCAGCTATCGCTTCGGCAACGGTACGGACGGGAACGTGGGGGCCGACAGCCTCATCTTCCTG
>Ga0187852_1003728_pt1 | contig 10899 bp, 3 predicted proteins | sample June2016WEW_6_40_FD_134511 | JGI IMG/M metagenome (GOLD analysis project Ga0187852, IMG submission 134511) | Peatland microbial communities from SPRUCE experiment site at the Marcell Experimental Forest, Minnesota, USA - June2016WEW_6_40 | ecosystem: Environmental > Terrestrial > Soil > Wetlands...
CTGCGGCATGATTGGATTTCCAAACGCATACAGATAAACATCAAACAATTGTCCGTTGGGTAATCCGCTAACTGTAACGATAGCATACTGTGCGGAACTGGTCCAACCAGCATCGATATACCCGTCGTTCAACGATGAGTCTCCCCCGTTCCCGTTAGGAGGGTCACCCCACCCTCTGCTCGCGCCAGGGCCGGACAATGCCAGGGTCGCCGTTTGCGAACCATCGCTGTTGGTAATAGTGCCGGTGGTAAAAGTTTCGTTGGCAATAGTATTCCACCCCGAGAGCGGCACCACGCCGGCGGTGGTGGTTACGGGGTCGGTGGTGTTCCCCAGAAATTGAACGCCGTATTCAGCGCCCGTAGAGCCATTGGCGGCCCGGCCGCACCACAAAAGGCCCAGACCGACCAAGCCAGACATTACGCTATTGCAGATTGCCGTTTTCATGTGTCATGTATTCAGTTCTTTCCGCAGTGCTATCGGTTTTCGTCATTCTCAACCAGACAGCAGGCGTGCGGAAACGGCCAACTGTCAGGTTCCAGGCTTATAAATATGGCACTAATAAACCTGGTTCGTCGTTTGGGGAACGATGAACGGTTCGCCATTGGCGGGACTCCATACGCCGCCTTGCGACAGCACCTCGTAAATGGCCGCCGGCCAGGACTCACATTGATAATCGGTAAACTCATTCCACTCGTAGTTCCCCAAATCATCCACATACACGCGTTCGCGCGCCAGATTGTTGGCATTCGGTATCTGCGGAGCATTCCACGCCGGATTTCCCGGCCCGTACCCAGCCTCGGTTTGCGTTACGCCTGGACCATAAACGGTAATCCCGGGTTCCGGACCGCCCATTCCCTGCTCCTCAGCATAGACCGATTCCCGCTGCTCCGGATTATACACCCGGTTAAAGCCCACGCCCGTCAAAAAGCACTTGCCCAGGGGATTCAGGCCCTGGTCGTAATCCATGAGCTGGCTGGCTGCGTCAATGTACTTCTGTGTCCCCGTCAGGCGCCACTGCAGCAAACACGGATACGCATACTCGCCTTGTGAGGTGAAGCATCCGGAAAAATAGTTCTTGCTCACATAGGGATTGATGTCCGCTGGCCAGCCATTGGGGTAGGCATCGTTGGTAACGTAGCCCACCTCCGTGTCGGCCGCCTGCTGGATGAGCGACTTGAAATACGCCACCACGTTCGGGTCGGTGTACCGGTTCGTCGCCAAAACGTACGACGCAAAGAAGGGCGCCATCCAGATGTTGCCGCCGTCAGTGATGTACCCACCGGCCTCATCATTATAAGTGCCGGGGAAACCGGCGGCCGTGGTGTAGCTGGATTCTATGTAATTGCTGGACGTAATGTCCCCGGCCAGCAAATAATATTGGATCGCATAGTAGAGTTTTTCCTCCGGCGTCTGGGTCCCCGCGGCAGCGTTGTAAGCCGCGATGCCATGCGCCTCATAAGCGGCGCTCAGTGTGGCATTATAAGGTTGGATCAGCCGGGCAAAATACATGAAGTCCCCGGACCCCATGCCGCTGGTATAATATTGGTTCGTCAACGTGGCATAGGGCAATTCCTGGCTGTCCTCATCAAAATTGCCCCCCCAAGGCGGCTCATTGGAGGAATGTGTGCCGAAGGGAACCTGGCCAAACGGATGATCCGGACCATTCTGCAAGTTGGTATAACACATCAATCCCCAGTTGGCCTCGTTGAGAATGTCCGGGATCCCGTTGCTCGACCCGGTGGCATTGTAAGCCGCATCGAAGGTCACCGGGATGTTGAATTGATTGCTGGTGAAGCATTGAGGAAACGCCTCATACATCGTCATCAATATCGCCGGCACTTCCATGGCGTAGGCGTTCCTCTGCGCATCGGACGCATCGTGATAACCGCCGTGAACGTCAATGGTGGGGACGTTTGTGTTCACAGTGATCTCCACAGCGCTATTCGCGTACTCATCGTCGTAGATATTGGTGTGACATGGGGTCGGGCGAATATTGGCCCAGGCATACGGCTGGACAATCGCGCAGCCGCACCGCTGATAATACAAGCCCCGGAACGCCACATACGCCAGGCGGCTGGAGAAACTCCCGCCCACCCCAAAGGGATATGAACAGCCATACCCCGTGACCGCAATCTGGTAAGGCCCGCCCGGCGGCACCGACGACAGGTTAATACGATAGACATAATCGCCCGAGGAACTGTCCGGTTGCGCGAAGTTCGCCCCCGGTTGCAGCGTACCCCAAGTGACTAGTTGCCCGTTGGTCTGGTTAAACACGCTGTAGGTGGGCAAAGGCCCGCTAATCGGTTGCGACCCGCCCGTCCCAAGCCAGATGGCAAAGTTGGCGTAGCGCGTCTGCGACAGGGCGCTGTAGCCGTTTTGATTGACCTTGATGGATTCGCAGAGCATTTGGTGATCGTTAAAGACAAAGTTCGTGCCCCCGTACGGCGTGGACAAAGTGTAGGACATGCCGTTTGTCAGCGGCGGCACGTGCACGTAGAAGTGATAGTCCGAACCCTGATTCCCCTCGGTCACAAATTCATACACCGACGTCGCCGGCGTGCCGTTGAGCGTCCAGGACGACGGATTGCCGACCACGTACTTGTTGGTCGAGTAAACCTGGTCCCACACCGGACCGGTCCAAGTAGTGTCGTGGTAATACACCACCAGTTCCGTCGCTGAAGCCGTGCGGAGGAAAGGAATGGCCGCAAAGTTCGTGTAACTGCCCGTTGACGTGATCGTCACCGAACCGCTGGCTCCCGTCAGCGTGTAATTCGCCGCCGACGTGCCGCCCAAGCTCAGTCCGCTCACCGAGTTGACCGTTTCGGCGCCCACGCTGGCGCTGCCCACCGTTACGCTGCCCGACAGCGTCAAATTGTCGCTCCCAATCAGGTTCGCCGGGTACAGGTCGGACGCTGGCACCGTCGTCGAACCGCTGGAAGCCATGGTGCCGCTCAAAACCACCGGCAACGGATTGATCGTCATCGTCGTGGTCGTGTTGGTGGCGCCATTGAAGCCAGGCAGGTAGTCCGACGTATAGGCAACCGTATAGGGAGTGCCGCTGGCCGGTATGCCCGACGTGTTGTAACCCAGGCTGAAATCGCCGGTCGAATCGCTAATGCTGGTCTGTTGCTGGTTCCCGTTGACGGTGGCGGTGACCACCGAGCCCTGGGGCAAATAGCTGCTGCCGGAATTCACGCGGCCCGACAATAACACGTTGTAAGTGCCATACGCCGTCGTGCGACTGGACAACCCCGAAAATTGGGGCGTCACGTTTGTGCTGCTGCTGACGCTGACGGGCACCAACTCAAAGCCATTGATGGGGCAACGAGCGTCCAGTGTATCCGGGTCCGTTTCAATCGTAATCACGCCATTGGTGGCGACAACATTTTGAACCAGAACGTAATCCCCGTAATCGCTCGAATTCGGAACCTCGGTGGCAAAATTCGCACCAAAGGTGGTCGCCTTCACGTATCCGACTTGAGACCAACTACCGATAGCAAGGCCCGGACCCGCTGAGTAATATCCCGAGCAGCCGCTGCCCATGGTCGGAGCCCAATAGCTCGTCCCGTTTACGGCATAACCCGGAACGTAGTTGCCGGAACCATTCGGCATGCAACAGGCTCCAAAACAATAGATATAGAGATTATACGCCTCTCCGGCGGTCAATCCGCTCACCGTCATGGTGGTTTGCGCCAGAAAATCAAACCAGCCGTTGTCTATATAACCATCGTTCAACGAGCTGTCGCCGCCGTTGCCGGTGGTTCCCGAGTTCCATGACTCATTCACTCCCGGACCGGACAGAGTCAGGGTAGCCAGTTGCGAACCATCGCTGCATGTAATATAGACCGGGGAGCCGGAGGCAATGCTCCCGTTGGCGATACTATTCCAGCCGTTGATCGGCACCACGCCGGCATAACCGGTCACCGGATCGTTCGCGCTACCCAAAAACTGCACGCCGTAGGCAAGATTCGTAACGCCATTGCCAGTGCCCCCACCGCTGCCACCGCCGCCACCGCCGCCACTTCCGCCACCACCCCCACTCGCGCCATTGCCGCCAGAAACAGCCACCAACTCAAACCCATTGAGCGGCACACGACCCGCCAGCCCATCAGCATCATCTAAAATCGCAATCTCGCCATTGGTTGCCGCAATATTTGTAAATACAAGATAATCTCCGAAATTGGCGGCGCTGGGAACGCCGGTATTAAAATTATAACCGAAATTGGTGCACAACACATACCCGGTGTCTGTCCAAGGCTGGGCGATAGGAGGTGCAGCTCCATTCGCCATCAATGGTGGTGTGCCGGCGGTTGCGCCAAGCAGCGCGACCCAATTGGTCGCCTGGTTCACGGCATACGCTCCCAGCCACACCGAATTCTCCTGCGGCATGATTGGATTTCCAAACGCATACAGATAAACATTATACCATTGTCCGTTGGGCAACCCGCTGACTGTAACGATGGCATACTGTGCGGAGCTGGTCCAACCAGCATCAATATAACCGTCATTCAACGATGAGTCTCCCCCGTTCCCGGCGGCGTCACTCCACCCTCTGGACGCACCCGGGCCGGACAATGTCAAGGTCGCCGTTTGCGAACCATCGCAGCTCGTAATGCTGCCGGTCGTAAAAGTTTCGTTGGCAATATTATTCCACCCTGAGAGCGGCACCGCGCCGGCGGAACCGGTCACGGGGTCGCTGGCGGCGTTGCCCAAAAAATGAACAGCGTAGTAGGGCGCCTTGGGAAGATAGAGCGCGCGATAGAAACGCGTCGGAAAGTATGGGGAAACGGTGTCCGTAAAAGTGCATGGCACGGCATTGGTCAAGATGGATGTCCACGTGGTCGTGGTTAAATTTGTATTAACTTGAATGACACAATTGCAATTGGTCGGTCCGTACACAAAAAACTGCAACTGGGTGTTCGAGTAGGAGGTCAAGCCCAACGTGTTTTGTGCGACGGTAACGGCAGATGGCGCGAGAAGCATCCCAAGCAGCAACACGGCGCCGGCAATCCATTTATTGGTTATTCGATTTTTCATTGTGACTTCCGACTTTAGCCTGTAAACCTTTTGTCAACGCGCCATCTGCATTTATGCCAGCCATTTGAAGCAGAAATCATATTAAAGCTTTATAAACAGCGCTGATAGAAATGCAGTACCGACCTGCATTTCTATCAGCGTGAGATCAATCAGTTTGGAATGGATTGCAGTTTGGGAACGGATATCGCATCAGGCTCGCACCAGCCGGCGGCGAATGACGAAAAGCAGGCTGACGCCCAGCCCGGCAAGAGCCATGACGGATGGTTCCGGTACCGGAGAGGCAGACACCAGCTCAATACCGTCGAGTGCTGAGCGACCCGCCTTGCCATCATTATCATCTGCAATCACAATCTGGCCGCCGGTTGCCGCAACACCTGTAAATTCGAGATAATCTCCGAAATCCGAGGCGCTGGGAAGTCCGGTATTAAAATTCGACGAGAATGGCGTTGCCAACACATAGCCGAATGAGCTCCAAGGCCCGTAAGGCACAGTTCCAGAATTGGCCAATCCAGGATTGCTTGCGGTGACCCCAAGAAGCCCAACCCACTGGTCCACCCCGTTCACAGTATAATCATTAAGCCATACTGAACCTTGCTGCGGCTGGACGGAATTTCCAAAAGCATACAGATAGACAGTGAATACTTGCCCGCTGGACAATCCGCTGATGGTAACGATGGCATTCTGTGCGGAACTGGTCCAACCGCAATCTATATAACCGTCGTTCAACGATGTGTCTCCTCCATTCCCGGTGCCGTTATTCCACCCTCGGTTCGCACCCACGCCGGACAATGTCATGCTCGCAGTTTGTGAACCGCCGCTGCTCGTAATGGTGCCGGAGGTGAGATCCACGTTGTCAAAATTATTCCAGCCCGATATCGGCACCACGCCGGCACTGCCGGTCACAGGGTCGGTGGTTCCGCCCAAAAAATGAATGCCATAATCCTGGGCATAAAGGCTGCCGCTGGTGATGAGGGTCAAAGATACCAGCCCGGCTGCGAGCCAGTGTTTGTTTAGGGATGTTTTCATGGATATATTTAGTCAGGTTTTATTTGCGTTGCTTTAGTGTTGCGAATTGGTTATCGCTTCATGGAGGTTAGCCCATCGCCCGTGACGGAGTCTATTGTCGTTTTGAGCAAAATAATTACCTATTTTCACAAACACTCAGACGTGCCGGGGGTGGGGAAGGATCTGGGATGGAGGGGGGATTGACAAAGACTGGCCATCCATGCAAGAGTTTTCGCCACCTGTAAACGAACCAGAACGAGACATGGAAAAATTCAAGCCGTTCGTAACCTTGCTCGGAGTTCTCACCTCGGCCTGCCTTCAGGCCCAATCGCCGGCCGACGACGCCAAAATGAACGCCTTCATTGACGGGTTGATGAGCCGCATGACACTGGAGGAAAAAATCGGACAATTAAATCTGTTGAACCCCAATGAGCGGCGGAGCGGCCCGACTGTGCAAGCGCAGATTCAGCTCGGCCAAGTGGGCGGGATTTTCAACGAAGCCAACCCCACTGGGGTACGCAAACTCCAATCGGCGGCGGTGGACCATAGCCGCCTGGGCATCCCGCTGCTGTTTGGATTCGATGTCATCCATGGTTTCAAGACGATTTTTCCGATTCCGCTGGCCCTTTCCTGCACTTGGGACCCGGCGGTCATTGAGCAAAGCGCGCGCCTGGCCGCCACCGAGGCCACCGCCGCCGGTGTCAACTGGACTTTCGGCCCCATGGTGGACATTTGCCGCGACCCGCGCTGGGGGAGGATCTCCGAAGGGGCCGGCGAAGATGCCTATATGGGCGCGCAAATGGCCCGGGCGATGGTGCGCGGCTTCCAGGGCGACGACCTGAGCCGAAGCAACGCACTGTTGGCCTGCGTGAAACATTTTGCCCTCTACGGCGCCGTCGAGGCGGGCCGCGAATACAACGCGGTGGATATGAGCCCGCGCCGGATGTACCAGTATTACCTGCCCCCATACCAGGCGGCGGTGGACGCCGGAGTGGGCAGTGTGATGTCCTCCTTCAACGACATCAACGGCGTGCCGTCCACGGCTAATCACTGGCTGCTGACCGAGGTCCTGCGCAACCAATGGGGCTTCAAGGGCTTCGTCGTCACCGATTCCAGTGCCATGAACAGCTTGACCGCCTGGGGTTTGGGTGATTTGTCAACGGCGGCAGCCTTGGCGCTAAAGGCGGGCGTGGACTCGGACATGGGGGACAGAATTTATTCCAAGCACCTGCCGGGGTTGGTCGCGTCGGGAAAAGTTGCCGAACCGATGATCAATGAGGCCTGCCGACGGATCCTTGAGGCAAAATACAAGCTTGGCCTGTTTGCCGACCCATACCACGGTTGCAGCGAGGAACGAGCCCGTCGGGAAATATTCACTCCGGAAAACCGGCATTTCGCGCGCCAACTCGCCGAGCAGTCGTTGGTATTGCTCAAAGACGACGACCGCCTTCTGCCTTTGAAGAAATCCGGGGTTATCGCGCTGATCGGTCCGCTGGCGGACGACCAGTATGATTTGCTGGGATGCTGCCAAGGCGCAGGCGAGCGTCGGTACAATGTCACCGTTGAGGCGGGCTTCAGCAACGTGGTTGGCTCCGCTGTGACGGTCCTGCGCGCGAAGGGGGCGAACCTCACTGACGATTCCGCGCTAGTGGCCACGCTCAGGGGCTTCGGTGATTATGTGCCCGTGGATGGCCGCTCCCCGCAGAGGATGCTGGAGGAGGCGGTGGCGGTGGCCAAACGCGCGGACGTAGTCGTGGCGGTGCTGGGAGAAACCTCGAGCATGTCCGGCGAGGCCTCGAGCCGCAGCCAAATCGGCCTGCCGCATTGCCAAGAAGACCTGTTGCAGGCGCTCGTGAAGACCGGCAAACCGGTCGCCCTGGTCTTGATGAACGGGCGGCCCCTGACCCTCGTCTGGGAAGCCGCGCATTGCGGCGCGATTCTGGAAACCTGGTTCGCCGGCACCGAAACGGGCGACGCCATCGCCGACGTCTTGTTCGGCAATTACAACCCGTCGGGCAAACTGACGACCACCTTCCCGCGCGACGTCGGCCAAATTCCCCTTTACTACAACCACGAAAACACCGGGTTCCCTTACCAGGGCAATTCCGCGAACAAATGGCTCTCCCGTTACCTGGACATGCCGAACAGCCCGCTCTATCCGTTCGGCTTCGGCCTGAGCTACACCGAGTTCTCGTACAGCGACATCCGGCTGAGCCAGACCAACCTCACCGGCAACGCCGCGCTGCTGGCTTCGGTGGACGTGACCAATACGGGCCGGCGCGAGGGCGGGGAGACCGTGCAACTCTACCTTAGCCAGCCGGCAGCCAGCGTGGCGCGTAGCGTGGAGGATTTGAAGGGATTTCAAAAAGTCTCCCTGCTGCCGGGTCAAACCAAGGAGGTGACGTTTCGCATCACCACCGACGATTTGAAATTCTATAACAACCAACTGGACTACACTTGGGAACCCGGTGAATTCATCATCCGCATCGGCGGGAGCTCAAGCCAGTTGCAGTCGGCGACGGTGCGATGGAACAGGTAGAGGCGGCTTAAACATTTGGAGGGTGCCGAACTTTCAGCACCCTCCAAACTTGAATCAGACTGTTGCCGCGTTTAATTCACCTGATACTTCAGGTACATATCCTTGGCCGAATTGATCGGCACTGAGTTGGTGACCGGGGCGCCCGTCCCGGCGAACGAGGTATTGGTCGTCCACACCACCGGCGGGTTCAGGTTGGTCGTCTGCAACAGATAGTACGTATGTCCGGATGACGTGGCGCCTCCCGGCGTCACCAGCAAGGCGTTGCCGGCAGCATTCAGCTTGACCGCAGGAATGACAGGCGGTGGCACCGGGCTGACACCCACCGTAAGCTGAGTGGCATTATTCGTTCCGGCCACAAAGGTCACATTGTCGGACGGGGTGGTGTACGTAATCTGATAATTCCCATTCGCCAAAGCCGGCAGGGTGTAAACAATACTGAAGTCACCCGTCGAATCGGAAATGGTGGTGCTTTGCGTGGTGCCACCAGCGACGGTTACGTTCACCGGCGTGCCCTGGACCAGATAGAAGGGAACGCCGACTACCGCGGGCACTGTGGCGCCCACGGTGCCCGTCAGCGTCACGCTGGGGGCGCCATGAGCAACTCCTGGATTGGCCGGCACCGTATATACGGGCAGGTAGCCAGCAGCCCCGTCGAACTCGATGTTGGCAAAGCCAACGTCCATCTCGTTGGATGTTGCCGTGTTCAGAGAGTCAAGTATGGCGAGCTGCAACGAGGTGACCGCTTTGGTGTTGGCATTGGTGAGGCTGTTCATGGGACAGGCGTAATGATAGTTGGCTGAAGATGGTTCCGCCGCCTCGGTCATGACAATATTCCCCTGCGGGGTCATGCCATCAAAGTTATTCGCAGCCGTGCCCGGCGCATTATAAAACTGATAGCTGGTCCCGCCGCAAACGAGCGAGAGCTGTATCGCCTGGATTTCAGGAGAAAAGGCATTGTCAAACCCTATCGGTTGGATGTCCAACTGCATCTCGGTATAGGTGCTAAGATTCAGGGACGGCAGATTGGTGTGAAGGCCATTGAAGTCATTGAGGGCACCGGGGCCAAAGTAGGCGTCCAGGACCAGGTAACCCTGTGAGGGCGGGGGCGGGACCGGCGGGGAACCGGCAAAATACTGCCCATCTGCGACGCCAGGGCCGGACAGCCATCCGTTGGTGCAGGTGTTGTCAACGGGGATGCTGATCCAGTTGGTGAACATGGTCACGTACGGGACGCCGCTGACCACGCTCGATACGCTGCCCGTGGCGAAGAAGTTGACGGGCTGAATCTCATAGTAATACAGCGTCCCTTCGGTGCCGGGGTTCGTATAAGCATTTCCGTTCACATTGGCCACCAAGCCAAAGGTTGTGGCAGTGTTGGTCGCGCGCCACACGTTGAAGTTGGTCGCGCCCAGACCGTTCCAGCTCAACAGCACTGAGTAAACACCGTTGGTCGCCGTCACCCCCGTGGTTGGCCCGGGCGGGCCCGACGGTGTCGCGCTGGCCGCCGGTGTCGAAAACAAGCTGGTGCCGTTGGGACCCGTGGCTGTCACCACATAATAATACGTGGTCCACTCGGTCACCGCGCTGTCGGTGTAATTGGTCGAAGCGTTGCCATTAAGGGTGGCCAGCGAGCTAAAGCCCGCGCCGTTGGTCGAGCGATAGAGCGTGTAGCTGGTCGCAGCGCCTCCCGAGGCATCCTGCCATGACACCACCACTTGGTTCTCATGCCCCGTCGCCACCACGTTGATCGGAGCGGGCGTGCCAACGCCGGTAAGCGGCGCGAAGACCTCCACCGCCAGCGCGCTATGCTCGGTGCCCGAGAACGTTGCCGTGATGGTGCTCTCGCCGGGGAAGAGATTGGCGATATAGCCCAGGTTATTCTGGTTCCCGTTGACCTGGAAGTTAAAGTCATAGGGCGTGCCGCTGCTGGCCGTGTTGGTGTCGAAGTTCCCGCCACCGCCTTCGTAATTGACGCTCATCACCGCCGCCAACGAGCCGTTCACCGTGTTGCCCGGGGTGGTAACCTGAAGACTTGCGGCTTCATTCTCGCCGACGCTCGCTGTGTAAGGAACCCCGCCATTGAAGTTCGTCGTGTCAACGCCGCTCAGGGAATAGACTTGCAGGAGCAGGCAGTCCGACGTTGATCCGCTGTTGAAGGTATCCGTGGCGGAAAGCACACCCGCGCCCGGCGACGGATTCCACAGGTAAAAGAGGTCGCAATCCTCATAAGTGTAATTTTCTTGATTCTGCGAGACCGCCCGGGTGAGAATCTGCGTGGTTCCCAGGGTGGCGTTGCTCCAGATGATGAACGAGGGCGA
>Ga0187852_1003730_pt1 | contig 10897 bp, 9 predicted proteins | sample June2016WEW_6_40_FD_134511 | JGI IMG/M metagenome (GOLD analysis project Ga0187852, IMG submission 134511) | Peatland microbial communities from SPRUCE experiment site at the Marcell Experimental Forest, Minnesota, USA - June2016WEW_6_40 | ecosystem: Environmental > Terrestrial > Soil > Wetlands...
AGCAAGGTCGACGATGACGGCGCCCGGATGCATCGTTGCGACGGTCTCTTTCGTTATCAGGACCGGCGCCTTCCGGCCGGGGATGCTGGCAGTCGTGATAACGATGTCAGCCCGCGCCACCGCGGCAGAGACCATCTGCTGTTCCTTCACCTTCTCTTCCGGGGTGAGCTCACGGGCATAGCCGCCCTCGCTTTCCGCATTGATTTCAAGCTCGAGGAATTTCGCGCCGAGGCTCCGGACCTGTTCGCCCGCGGCACGCCGGACATCGTATGCCTCGACCATGGCGCCAAGGCGCTTTGCTGTGGCAATCGCCGTGAGGCCGGCAACGCCCGCTCCAAGGATGAGCACCGTTGCCGGCCGGATCGTGCCCGCGGCCGTTGTCAGCATCGGAAGGAACTTGGGGCAGTTGTATGCGCCGCAAATCGCTGCTGCGTACCCGCCGGCCGTTGCCTGGGAACTGAGTGCGTCCATGCTCTGGGCGCGGGTGATCCGCGGGACAAGCTCGAGGGCAAAGGCGGTGACCTCGCGGTCGCGCATCCGTGCAACGGTTGAAAGGTTGTTTGCCGCGTTCATGAACCCGATGACGATCGTGCTCGCTGAGAGCATCTCGACATCGGCTATGGCTAGGGGCTGTACGCACAACACGATTGTTGCACCGTCTAGCAGTTCGGCCCGACCGGGCGCGATCTTCGCACCGGCGGCAACATAAAGGTCGTCTGGGTAGAAAGCTCCAGCTCCCGCATCATGCTCGACTCGGACCTCGTACGCGGACGACGTGAGTTTATGGACCACCTCGGGCACAGCCGCAACGCGCTGCTCGCCCGCGGCCTGCTCTTTCACAACGGCGATCACGATGTCCTTTGGTTTGTGTGCGATGGTCGCGGTGCTCATGATTTCCATCCGAGCTGTACGGCGTTTTCGATGCTGAACAACCTTTTCACTGTATAGATGGAACGTATCCTACTAGTTGAACTATACTCTTATTATCTTACGCGCTTGGCTTCGAAGCCGCGTCTTGATTGATCGCACTGCCTCGTAACTTGACATCGCCGGTCTTCCATAGCATTGCATGGACGCCGGAAACGAGAGCAGCCTCTCAGCCTCTTGTGAATGCAGCGACCGAGCGGGCCCACAAGAGCCGATATCTCGCTGCCCCGCTCTGAGCATCGCAGTTTTTTTGAGGTAAGCCCCGCTTGGAGACGAGTACTTAACTAGAAAACCGGATCATATCTGCGGAAGCACGGAGAGGTACGGGAGGGCCAAGTACACGCCAACGGCAATGAGCACTGCGCCGGCGACGCGCTTGATCCAAATGGTCATAGACGATTTGCCGGCGAGAGACGACGATAAGCGGGCCGAATAGGCGATAGCGAGCATAGGGACAGCGAAACCGAGCGAGTAGATCAGGAGCAGCAGTCCGCCCGTCGCAATATTGCCGTTTGCCGCCACCCATGTTAATATGGTAGCAAGAACCGGTCCGGTACACGGAAGCCACACGATCCCGAGTGCTAGCCCCAAAGCCAACCCGCTTGCTATGCCTTCAGTCGGAATATCGTACGTCTTTCTTGACGCCCTGTCGATTATGCCCAATCGCGGCATATCGTAGGGCAAATGGAGATCGAAGAGCATCCAGAACCCCATCGCGATAATCAAGACTATCGCCGCGGCAAACAGATAATAACTATACGCCGTAAAAATGGCGCCAAAAGCTGATGCGACGAGTCCCATGCTCGTAAACGATATGCTGAGGCCCAGAACGATGGCGAGAGGTCGGTATTTGCCGCGATCCGTTGATGAGGCGACGATGGCCGGAAGCAAAGGTAGCACGCATGGAGAAAAAATGCTAATCAGCCCTGCTCCGAATGCGATTAGTGGGTTTACTTCCACGCGCGCGTCTCCTCAGTACGTGCCGCGCGCGTCGTCAATGGCGCTTTTCACGGTGTTCACCGAGCTCGAGTCAAGGGGACCCACGAAGATGGCGGCGGACCCGTCCTTGCGTAACACAACGGTTGTCGGGGTCGCGGTCACGCCATACGCTTTGGCGACGTTCTGTGACGTGCTGTTATCGTCGACGTTGAAGTTTACAAACGTCACGTTCGTGCCATTGTACTGCGACTGAAGACCCGCTATCAGCGGTCGTGTCTGCTCACAATCAGGGCAGTTGTTCTGCGTGATGAACAGGATGACCGTTCGGTTCTGCATCAAGTTGCTAACCACTGCAGGAGGTGTTATTCCGCTTTTAAACTCGTAGCCCGACTGATTGATATTGAGGCACCCGCTCATTGTGACGCTGAGCAAGCAAAGCGCAGCAATAAGTGCGATATATCGTATTCTAACCTTTGACTTCACCGCTGACTCCCTCTACTGTTTCTTTTGAACTAAAAAGCTTGCAATGACACATGCCGTGTTCTTTGAGTTCTTCTTCGTGGTAAATGCAGGGACAGATTATCTTTCGATCCTCCTCGGTGTCTCCCGTAATAATGCGACACGGGCAGTAACGCTTTCCGAACTTCTCCTGCCTGGCAGCGAGACCCTTTGTGACCTCATCAACTCGCTCTTCGTCAGGATTGAGTTGCATTCCTCTTCTCTCTGCATGCTTTTTGGCCCAGTCCTTTATCTTCTTAGCCTGTTCGTCAACGTCCATGAGGTCACCGTACGTTACTTACGCTCCGAGAAGCGCAAAATTACTCGTACGTTATGTTATATTATTATTCCTCTTCGACGTAGGCACCGCATAGCTTTGCATCTCATATCGCGCTCTGAATCAGAAAAAATGCTTAGAAGTCGTTTTATTATTTGCGACGAGCAAATGCGACGACCCGTGTTTCATGAACGTTGTTCCGTGTGGCGCTCTAACGATCGCACAGACTAGGATTGCGCATCTACCTAAAAAAGTGACTATTCGAGAATGAGTTCAACACGGCGCGCCCCTCAACTTTGGGTCATTGAACTATCCCTTACTCCATCGAAACCTTCTCAAGCTGACTTGCTACGTTCCAAATAAGTGTTCGCGTGTGGAGGGGCATGTTCGGATCATTGCTTATGTCGTCGAGTATCGAAATCGCGTACGCTGCGCGGACAGCTTCGGCCTCCGCTCGATCGAGCAGCCTCGTTTTGGCCTCATCTGCAGCGCGGCGGATATTTCTCGGCACCGAATCATCCCCAACGATACGGGCGAGAATATCGACGCTCTTCGTTATGATATCCTGTTTGTCCGGCATCGCGTTCACTCCGACGTCTAACGCTGTTTTTGTGCGCGTCGTGCAAGCTTCAGTCCACACCCCTCTGATGACTCGCACAATATATAACGTTTTATCAATTGCCTGTTTAGAAGGGGAAATAACCGTTGAGTGGCGTCTAAGCAGTTTTTTGTGGTTCCCGAAAAGGGCCGCCGATAGCCTCCTTTTGGTATGCAGCAGCCGTGTGTCGGTAGCATTATTAACGCTGCAGCGCTACCTGTCTGGGGCAACCGTGAACTTATCCGACATAAGCTTACTTGAGCTCTCTCCACCCCGTATCTTCGCGTGCATCGGTGAATTGAACGTCTGCCTCTTTTTCGTCGCTTGGAGCTCCGCGATCTTGATCGCCCATGAAAAAGAAATAAAACAAGGCTCCGATGATAACAAGAAGCGGAATAAGTGCGATGATGAGGTAGGGCGAAATACTGCCGATAACCTTGCTGAGGCTACCACCATTCCCGGCGTTGGTCGCTGCCGTGCCGTTGGCGCTGTTCGTTGAGACCGTAGGCGTTTGAGGCGTGGGGCTAGCCGTAGGAAGTGACGGTTCGGCAGACGGAATCGTCGAGGGGACTAAAACATTAGGTATGCTGCTTTGAGCAATTGTAGGATCTATCGCGAGCGCGCATACCATCACCGGGCTGTGTGCTTCGCCAGTGCCCCGTCCAAGAAACCACGCTTGGGACAGGCCTTGATCGTGCGTCGCATTCACCGGCGCGAGCGAAGCGCCAGGACTTGGCAGAACGTGAGTTGCAAGCGCCATGGGCAGCAAAATCAGAAACGCAATCGCCCCGATACCGCAGATGCGCTTGGGTTGGATCATATGGCGGCCACCGTAGCCTTCTAGCCCTCTAATTCTCCGCGAGAGTATAAGAGTTTGCGCACGCATACGCCAGCTAGTCGCGAGGCCAAGCAATGAAGAGCCCGTCAGCTGCAGACTGTCAAATAGAGAAATTGAGCGGCGGCGGATTCGTGAAACTCCGCCTCAGGGCTCGTTGATCATTGTGGGGCACAGTGACGCAGTGCACTGAGAACCGGGGCCAGTGAAGCACGCCGTCACTTGAGCCACGTCATCATCGCGCGAAGCTTTGCGCCTACCGTTTCTATGGGGTGCCCCCGCTCTCGTTGCGTGAGCGCGTTATACACGGGGCGGTGGGCTTGATTCTCAAGTATCCATTCGCGTGCGAACTCTCCCGTTTGAATGTCCTTGAGCAGCCCCCTCATGGCTTCGCGTGTCGCATTGGTGATAATGCGCTCGCCTCTAGTGAGATCGCCGTATTCTGCCGTGTCACTGATTGAATGGCGCATCCATGAGAGCCCGCCTTCGTGGATAAGGTCGACTATGAGCTTCAATTCGTGCAGACACTCGAAATACGCGATTTCAGGCTTGTAGCCTGCTTCGACGAGCGTTTCAAAGCCGGCTTTGATGAGTGCGGTGGTTCCGCCGCAGAGAACGGCTTGTTCCCCGAAGAGGTCGGTCTCTGTTTCCTCTTTAAACGACGTCTCTAGCACGCCGGCTCGCGTGGCGCCGATGCCCTTGGCATACGCGAGCGCCGTCTGGAACGCGTTACCCGTGTAATCTTGGTACACGGCCAGCAGTGCTGGGACGCCCTCACCTTGAGTGTAGATGCGCCGTACGAGGTGGCCGGGACCTTTGGGCGCGACCATAAATACGTCCACGTATGCCGGGGGAACGATCTGGTTATAGTGAATGTTGAAGCCGTGCGAAAATGATAGCACGTTCCCCTCTTGGAGCTGTGGTTCAATTTCAGCCTTATACACAGCCGCTTGACGTTCGTCGGGCAGGAGCAGTTGCACGATGTCTCCGCGATTTGCCGCCTCTGCGACGCTGAGCACTTCAAAACCGTCTTTTAGCGCCTGGTCCCACGACCCCCCCTTGCGCAGACCGATGAGAACATCTAGTCCCGAGTCCTTGAGGTTTTGTGCTTGGGCGTGTCCCTGGCTGCCGTAACCGATGATTGCGATTTTCTTGTCGCTTAGATGTTTCAGGTCAGCGTCTTCATTATAAAACATTTGAACCATGTATTACCCCTCCATTTTCCATCAATCGTCTCTTAGTTTATAAGCTGCATAAAAAAGCTTTTGGCGCCACGAGCGTGTGTCGCCCGCGTTGAGACAGATCCCAGTGCATCCCTTGCCCTCTATTGGGGGGTGATGTCCCGCTGCGCTTTAGAGGTTTTCGTCGCTCGGCGTCTCTCAGTCACAGCGCCAGTCACAGCGCCCGCTCTAATCTTTGCCGCTTTGTATCACTTTAGGTCCTCGCCCTAGAGCTAGCGTGCCCGTCCTTACGATCTCCTTGATGCCGAATTGTTTGAGCATACTAATAAGCGCGTCCAGTTTTCCCTCGTCACCAGTTACCTCGATGATGAGGCTCTTGGGTGCCACGTCGACGATTCGCGCCCGGAAGATGTTGACGATCTGCATAATCTCTGCGCGATTTGAGCTGTCGGCAGTGACTTTTATGAGCACCAGCTCTCGATCCACGTACGACTCTTTGGTGAGATCGCTCACCTTGATGACCTCGATGAGCTTGTTGAGCTGCTTCGTGACTTGTTCGACCACGGTATCGTCGCCGGCCACAACGATTGTCATACGCGAAATGGCTTCGTTTTCGGTAACGCCGACGGTCAGGCTCTCGATGTTGTAGCCTCGTCTGCTGAAAAGGCCGGCGGTTCGCGCGAGCACGCCGGGCTTATTTTGAACGAGGACAGATACGGTGTGTTTCATCCGCTACACCCTCCCGTTCTTTGCATCGATTATTTCGTTAAGCGCCGCTCCTGCTGGAACCATGGGGAATACGCACTCTTCAGGTTCGATTCTGAAGTCGATGATAACAGGCTTTGGCACCGCAAGCGCCTCTTCGATGGCGGGCGCTACTTCGCTCGGCGAGTCCACGCGTATTCCGTGAGCGCCGAACGCGTCGGCGAGCTTCACGAAGTTGATCTCGGAAAGCTTCGTTTGGGAGTACCGACGATCGTAGAATAGCTCTTGCCACTGCCTCACCATGCCCAGGTAGCCGTTATTGAAGATCGCGACCTTGACCTGGACGTCGTAGGCGACTGCTGTGGCAAGCTCTTGGCAGTTCATGGTGAAGCTCCCGTCACCGGCAAGGTCAAAGACGGTCTCGTCAGGCCGACCGATCTTCGCTCCGATGGACGCGGGGAATCCGTACCCCATCGTCCCTAAGCCTCCGGAAGAGATGAAGTTTCGCGGGTGGCGGTGGCTAAAGTATTGCGCAGCCCACATCTGATGTTGCCCGACTTCGGTGCACACGACCGCGTCTGGGCACAGTCTGCTTATCTCTCGCACGATGTACTGTGGCTTCAAGCCTGTCTCGCCGAATTCAAGCGGGTACTCGCGCTTCCACGTCTGCACCTTTTCCATCCACTCTTTTGTGTGTGCATCCTTGAGAAGCGGTATCAGTTTTTGGAGCACCCGCTTCACGTCGCCGACGATCGGTATGTCAACTCTGACATTCTTGCCGATCTCGGCCGGATCGATGTCGATGTGGATAATCTTCGCGTTGGGGGCGAAGCTCGCGATTTTGCCCGTTACGCGGTCGTCGAAGCGCGCACCGATCGCGATAATCAGGTCTGATTCGGTAACGGCGTAGTTCGCGTACTTTGTTCCGTGCATGCCGAGCATCCCCAGCGACAGTGGATGTTCAGCGGGCAACGTCCCCATACCCATGAGCGTCATTGTCACCGGCGCCACGATAGTTTCGGCGAGCGCACGGACTTCTTCGGAAGCCCCGCTGATCTTGGCGCCACCCCCGACGTAGATTACAGGGCGGTGAGCCTCCGTAATGGCCTTCGCCGCGCGCTTGATCTGGCCGGGGTGCCCTTCGTAGGTCGGCTGATACCCGGGCAGGTGCACCTTTTTCGGATACTCAAACCGGGCACTCATCGTCTGGACGTCTTTTGGGATATCGACCAAGACGGGGCCTGGTCGACCGGTGGATGCGATATGAAACGCCTCTTTTATCGTCTGTGGAATCTCGCTCGCTTCGTGAACCAAGTAGCTGTGCTTCGTGATCGGGAGTGTGATGCCCGTTATGTTGGCCTCTTGAAAGGCGTCGTTGCCGATGAGATCAGTGGTCACCTGACCCGTGAGCGCGACGAGGGGCACGCTATCCATGTAGGCGGTCGCGATTCCCGTGACGAGGTTCGTGGCTCCGGGACCGGAGGTAGCCATGCACACGCCTACTTTTCCGGTTGCTCGTGCGTAGCCATCCGCCGCGTGGGCGGCTGCTTGTTCGTGGCGCACGAGGTAGTGCGTAATGGCCTCTTGGTTAAAGAGTTCGTCGTAGATGGGTATGACGACGCCTCCAGGGATGCCGAAAATCGTATCCACGTGTTCGCATTCGAGACTTTTCATAAGTGCCTTGGCACCGCTCAGGTTCATTGCATCTCACCTATCATTTTAACGTTAGTAGCCTGTTCACGCCTTCAATGACCGCTTCAACCGACGCTATGATGATATCGGCGCGCGCGCCGCGCGCTGTGATGACGTGACCGTCTCGGCTGAGTTTCACCCACACCTCGACTAGTGCGTCGGTGCCGCCGGTGATGGCATCAACGTGGTACTCCTCAAGCGTTATGTCCGCAAGCTTTCCTATCGCCTTTCTAAGCGCGTTTATCGCGGCGTCAACCGGTCCCAGACCGATTCCCGCTTCGACGACCTCTTGATCGTCGACCGAGAGCTTGATTGACGACGTCGGGGTAACGATGTTTCCCGACACGACCGTCAGCTCTTGTAGCTTTATACGCGCTTCGCGATTGATCTCGAGCACCGCATCGGCAATGGCTTGTAGGTCGGCGTCGGTGACGCGTTTTCCCTTGTCGCCCAGCTCCTTGACGCGTTTCAGTATGTCGCTCAGTTGCTCATCGTCAGCGTTGAGACCAATCTCCTTCAGCGCGAGGTGCACCGACGCGCTGCCCGCGTGTTTTCCGAGCACAATCCGCCGCTCTCGGCCCACCATCTCAGGGGTGATCGGCTCGTACGTCCGTGTGTCTGCCAGCAGTCCGTGGGTGTGGATGCCTGACTCGTGCGTGAACGCGTTCTCTCCGACAATGGGTTTGTTCTGGGCAACGGGCACGCCCGTAAGCCTGCTCACGAGCCTTGAAATGGGGTAGAGCTCGGTAGTGTTGATGCGCGTCGTGTAGCCATATAGTGACTCGAGCGTCATCACGAGCTCTTCGAGCGACGCGTTTCCCGCACGCTCACCCAGACCGTTCACCGTCACGTGCACCTGCGCCGCGCCGGCGCCTAGGGCCGCGATGGAATTCGCCGTTGCGAGGCCGAAATCGTCGTGGCAATGGATGCTTAAGGGTGCTATCGCCGCGAGGCCAGCGACCTGTGCGGCCGTGCGATCAGGGATAAGCACACCAACAGTGTCGCAGTAGCAGAGTCGTTTAGCGCCTGCGGCGACGCCTTGACGGTAGAACTCGCGCAGAAAATCGCCGTCTGCTCGTGACGCGTCTTCGGCGCTAAGCTCCACTATGAGACCGTGCTCAGTGGCGTATTCCGTCGTATCCACGGCCATGCGCAGCACGGCGTCTCGATCCTTCCGCAGTTTTTTTTCGATGTGCAAATCCGACACGGGCACGACGAGGTGCACCGAGTCAACGTCGCATTCGAGGCAGTAGTCGATATCCCCCCGAAGGGCGCGCGCGAAGCTGCATATCTCGGGGCGCAATCCTTCATGGGCGACCGCTTTGATGGCGGTTCGCTCGCCTTCCGACGTGACCGCGGATCCCGCTTCGATAACGTCCACGCCGAGCTTGTCTAGGGCCTTAGCAATCCACAGTTTCTTCTCGGCAGTGAGCGACACACCAGGGGTTTGTTCTCCATCGCGCAGCGTCGTGTCGAAAAACTTGATATCGTTAAATAAAGCGATCCCTCACGGTAGTCACTTCCTTGCTGTAAATGGAAGGCGTAACTATATAAAAGCTCTCACGCGCGCGAGTTTCGGCCCCGTTGAACGCTTTGAAGCGTTAAAAGTAGTCCGCGACGGTCTCGAGCATGCGGGCGACGAGTTCGGCGGCGGCGTCAAGATCTTCGAGGTTGAGCACCTCGACGGGGGTATGGAGGTAGCGCGTGACGACGCTGATGACGCCAGCGGGGATCCCCGCTCGCGTGAGGTTGATCGCCGTGGCGTCTGTGGTGCCGCCCGAGCTGACGTCGCGCTGGTACCCGATCCGCGCCTCCTTAGCCGTCCCTTCGATCCAGCGAAGCACTGAGTCGGGGGTGATGAGGCCACGCCCACCCCCGTCGACGACGGTGACAGAGGGGCCCTTGCCGAGCTCCAAGTGCGCCATCTTCTTTTCGATGCCTGGGTGGTCCCCCGCTATGTTGGTCTCTGTGGCTATGGCAACATCGGGATTCAGCCCAAATGACGCCGTTTTGGCACCCTTCAAGCCGACCTCCTCTTGCGTCGAACCGACCGCGAAAACGGTGGTCGTCGCCGTGGTGCGCTTCATGGCCTCGATCATCATCGCGCATCCGGCCCGATCATCGAGCGCCTTTCCCGTGACGAAGTTGCCTGAAAGCGGGGTAAACTGGCGATCGATCGTGACGGGCGTGCCGATTCTCACGCCAAGGCCTTCGACGTCCTCGGGGCTCGTGGCACCGATGTCAATAAACATGTCCTTCATCGGGATCGGTTTTTTCTTTTCCTCCTCCTCGAGAATATGTGGGGGCTTCGAACCGATCACTCCTGGAATATCGCCCTTTGTTCCATGGAGTCGCACGCGCTGGTTTAGCAGCGTTTGGTCGAACCAACCGCCGATACCGATGAAGTAGATAAACCCGTTTTCGTCGATGTACTTGGCGGAAAGGCCCACCTCATCCATGTGCGCAGAGAGCATTACGGAAGGTCCTTTTCCTGATTTTGTGGCGATCAGATTGCCGAACGCGTCAATCCTGATCTCATCGACGTAGGGAGTAAGTTCATGCGTGAGTATGTCGCGGGAGCTCCCTTCGTGCCCGGAAACGCCGTGGGCATTTGACAGCTCCTCAAGCAAGTTCCGCAAACCGTCTAACGTGTCTGACATCATTCTACAAGAGCGCATCCTAGCATTAATAGGTTTCTTACGAAAAAGGGGCTTCAGCCAGCCTTCGTTGAGGGGACTCTGCGCGAGGCACGCATTCAGCCCTCCCTGGTGACCCGTGGCTGCGTCGGAAGCTCTATATGGGTGCTGTGAAAGAGCGAAGATATCGCGGGGCGATCAGTGTGGTGAAGATTCGGCAACGAGTAGATGACAGAGGTCGGGGGGCCAAATACCGCGCGTTTCGCGGGGCTGCGGCGAATGAGTCGTACGGCAGTCTTTTTGAGCCGGGACGAAACGACGACCTGCGGCGCACACTCACGGCAAAGGTGATAGAGGGGCTTAACGTGCCAGGGGGGCCCGCCAGCGAATGTATACTTGGTGTCGTTGATGAAACGATCAGCGAACGTGAGGGGGGGTGGCACTTTTCGTTGTCACCCGAGCGACTGCTCTGCGATCTTCGTGCGGACGATCATTCGTCGCGACACTTGTGTGCTGACTGTTCGTTGCCGGGCTGTTGCTACTTTGATATCATCAGGCTGACGCCTGATGATGTGGAGCGCTTGCGCGTGCACCTTGAACTGTCGCTCG
>Ga0187852_1003735_pt1 | contig 10887 bp, 7 predicted proteins | sample June2016WEW_6_40_FD_134511 | JGI IMG/M metagenome (GOLD analysis project Ga0187852, IMG submission 134511) | Peatland microbial communities from SPRUCE experiment site at the Marcell Experimental Forest, Minnesota, USA - June2016WEW_6_40 | ecosystem: Environmental > Terrestrial > Soil > Wetlands...
CTTTTTCCGTCCACCGACACGGGCCACCGCTTCCAGAAGTTGATCGCGGTCGGCTGGCTTCACTACGTATTCGCTGCACCCGCATCTCATCGCCTGGATAATCAGATGGGGCTGGGAAACCGAAGAGATGGCGAAAATCGCCGTGCCCGGGGATTTGTCATGGATTCGTTCGGCAGTGGTAATCGCGTCATCCCGGTTCTGGTCGAAGTCGATCAAGCAAATGTCAGGGCCGGGTGGTTGCATCCACGTGAGTGAGATGTTCTGGTCCGTTAGGTAGCTGTGTACCTCTGCTTGCAGCCGCAGGAAAGGAGTAGCTTTGACAAACTCTCGCAATTCGGCGGATGCTCCAGGTTCCAGGCAGATGCTCACCAGCGTGAGCGACTCACCGCTGCTCATGCCCTCGGGCAGCGGAACGTTAGTGCGTTCTTTATTATCCAATGTCATCTGTTTTCTTTCGGCACTGTTGGTTGTGATTTGTTCTCAAGTTCCTTTTGGCCCGGCATATCCTGGTCAAATTTGGATGGCTTCATAAATGGAATAGCTACCGCCGGCAGCGATCTAGTCTTGACGCTGGTGCTCGCAACGTCAATGAGATGTGGCGTTACGAGAACTATGAGTTCTGAGTTACTGCGCGTTAGCGTCTTGGATCTGAAAAGCTGGCCGAGAACGGGCAAGTCGCCGATACCCGGGATCTTGGCCATCAGGGCTTGTGCCCTTTGATCCAGAAGCCCGGCAATCCCGAATGACTGGCCATCGCGTAGCTCAACCTCCGTATCCGCCCGGCGCGTCGAAATGGCTGGAACGGTGAAGCCGGATATCGTTACCGCGTTCGAATAGTCGAGCGTGCTGACCTCAGGGGTAACTTGGAGCCGGATATTGCCGGCACTGATAGAGGCTGTGAACTCCAGTTTCACTCCGAACGGCCGAAACTGGATCGTGACGACTCCAATATTCTGGCCTCCCTGAACGACCGGGAAAGGAAACTCCCCGCCTGCCAGGAAGCTTGCCTTCTTCCCTTCGACGGCCATTAAATTGGGTTCTGCAAGGATTTGCAGAACTGTCTTCTGTTGCAAGGCCTCGATGGTGGCCCCAAGATTAATGTCGGGCCGAAACAAGAATATGTTCAGCAGGTTCGACATTCCGAAATTGGTTTGGAACGAACTCGGCGGGGCGCCTATAGCGGTGGTTAAATTGAAGGGGCCGCCGCCTGCACCTGAAGGCGGGCCAAATTGTTGCGTCGAGACCGTTCCGATGGTATTGGTCGCGCCAGTGCTGAGGAGATTAAATGCTTGCTGGTCCAGCTTGGTCCGATCGACTTCGGCGATCTTCACTTCCAGCAACACCTGGCGCGCAGGGCCTGCGGGGGGAATCAGCAAGGAGTTAACAATCTCCTTGGAATATATTCCCGCCATCTTCATCAGGTCATCCGAAGCAGGCTGGCCCTTCACCGATCCGGAAAGGATGATCCGCCCCTTGTCGGACTGGACTTGGATCGTGTCGTGAGGGTAGGCTTCCTGTATGGCCGATCGCAAGCCGGAGAGATCCAGGTCAACCATCACATCGAGCATCTGAGTGTGACCGGTTTCCTCCCAGAGGATGAGGCTGCTGGTCCCGGCGGCTTTTGCATCCACCACCACTTGGGTGGGAGATGTTGCCAGCGCATCAATTATGCCAGGATTGCTGACCAGCACTCTGGTTACACGGTTCTGCATATTGATAATAACGGACTTTCCCACCAGGATGTGCAGGGGTTGCGCCTCGGGTGTGGTCTGGGCGAGCACCTTACCGCTGGGGGCAAGCAGAAGAACAGCTAAAACCAGGATTGCGGAATCAACTCGGATTGGGCGCCTCATTAGTTTTTCGCTCCGCTCCCTTCGGCCGTTTCGGTTTGAAATTTTTGAGTGGTACGAGTTTGGCCCTGAATTACTTCTACTACGAAGGCTTGGGGCGGGGGCGGGACGGGTGGCTTTGGTTTTACAGTCCCTGCCCGACGACTTGGTTCCGACGGGGCGGCCGGCTTCACGAGGCCGACTAATTGATTAAGCCTTATGGGTGGGACAGTGGCCTTCCCCTGGTCGGCGCCATTGCGAAGAACGAACTGGATGGTGCTTTGCGTGCTCGCCATGAGAAGCTTCTGCGAATCTTCCGGATTCAGCAGTAAGGTCACTACGTTAACAGTCTGCGGTTTTCCCTGTGGGTCCGGCTCAATCCTCTCACCCGCCGTCAGCACCTCGACATCTTGCAGCAGAGTCCCGGTGATGGGGTCGGGATTCCCGGGGATGTTAAAGGTACCGAGCACATCGACGTGTGAACCGGGATAAAGGAAACCCGCCACGCCAACCACCTCGTTGGACCGAACTGAAGTCCCTCGCATCCCGGCAGGGATCTTCACCGAAAGCCCGATTCCCGAACCGGGAATAGCCAGGTCGCGCTCCAATATAGGCTCTTTGGCCACTAGGGGATAAATCAGCGGCCTTCCCACCACCTGCTCGGTCTTCGTAAATGACCCCACCAGTGGAACGCTTGCCGGCCAGTCGATCAGGGCTACATCTTCCGCGCCCAGCGCTACGCCTGCCGGAAGATCCTTGGTCGCACTGACGATCTGCACCACCTGCGCCCGCACGGCGCTTTTCCGCAACCGGCTGAACATCAAGTAGGTGATGCCTCCTGCGAGCAGAGTCGCCAAAAGCAATGCCGTAAAGATTCGTCTCGCGTCCGTAAATCACCCCCGAAATGCTACTGTTGAAATCAGCAAGTAGAACGTGCCTACTGCAATCGCCACTCCATACGGCACCTCAAGGGATGCCGGGTCTTGCAAATTTAGTTCCGGGTGAGGTTGAATCCCGGAAGTGAAATGAAATCGCAGCAGCTCCCCCATGTTTTGCATCGATCTGCTAAGTCGTCTGTAGAACACAATGTAATAAACTGCGAGGAACCCGCCGGCAATGGCTGTGGCTATCAGCACGAGCAACGCGTTGTGAATTCCCGCCCAAGCGCTCACGGCGGCCATGAGCTTCACATCGCCTGCCCCCATTCCACGAACCAGGAACAGCACGAAAAAGATCCCACCGCCCAGCAGCGCGCCAGCCAGTCCCTGCGCCAACCCGTGCCAGCCTGCCAAGCCTGTACGCAACATGACGCCGCAGACCAGGCTGCCGTAGGTCAGCCAGTTCGGGATGCGCTTTGTCCTCACGTCGCTCACCGCTCCGATCGTGGCAGAAATCGCGGCTCCGACGGCGAAGTAAATTTCCGTATCCACCTTAAAACGTTCGGACTTGAATGCGCGCTCCGGAGAGTCCACAAGTTCCAGCGTCGGAGCTTCTTAGCCAGCTATTCTATACCCGGTGTCAAGCACCAATTTCAGCCATGTTTTCCCACGGGTCGGCATAGCCATTAAGCTGAAAACAGCCGCTGGCGCGCTGGTCTGGATCTTACGTGACGTGCTGCATCGTCGCTTGGACTAACATCTGGGTGCTGCGAAAAACCCAAACACAAATCGCAGCTCGCAGCGTCGATCGATCTTGCCAACTCGCAAATTCCTGCTGCGGGCGCAAAAGTGAGCCACAGAGCCATAAGCGGTATTTGGCTTAGAGGCTGTACGGAGCCGCAGAGCGCCGTATGATGCAATGCGTTGAGTGACCGGTCTTCTACGACGAGTCAGCGGTTGTGAATCCTCGGTCAGTTTCTGGTTTTACCGCTGCCCGCCAGCTTTTCCGACAGCCAAGGGTCTCGTAGCTGCCCCTTCAGCCCGCCACCTGCAACTCTGAAGACCCTTCGACCGGCCAAGCCTCAAACTGAAATGCCCCACGGCCAGAGGGACATTCCCGTTGGGTGAAAAGTGAGGGGGCATTCATGGTTTCCCATTGGGTCATTCTTGCCCCCGGACACCTTTCGATTCTCAAACTAAATGTAATCGTTGAGTAGCGATGCCACTTTGCTGAACGCAACGTTGATGTTGGTGGCCAGGGCCTGCATCGATGTGACGGCCGCAAACGCGATCAATGCCATAATCAGAACGTACTCCACGAGACCTTGCCCTGATTCCTCGCGGTGGAAACGCGCTAGAACTGACCTCATAGGTGGTTGCTCCTTTCCTAAATTGATCTGGTCGAGAATGGATATCTCCATTTCGAGCAACTGGTACACCAAATGTACGCTACTCTTGTCAGGCCCTTTGCCGACAAGAGCAACCTGTTGATTCGGAGCCAGTTATTGAGCTGGTTTGAGGCCAGCAAGGGGCGCCCGCGTCCACACCTGCCTTGAAAGCGTCAATCCCGCGCTCACGGCCTTGTTTCCGCTACAAAACGATGGGCAGGCGGTGAATACGTTTGTCTACAGGCGCATCTCAGCGCGCATCTTCTATTATCATCCAGTTGGGCATATACTGGCCTGAGGGGTTCAGGGGCAACTAAAGCAAAGGGAAACCGGGGACGGAACGTTTTCAGGTCTGGTGTCGGCCGTGGCTCGATGGCCTCGGGTGGTCGTCGTGGAGGTTGCGTGCAATGGGGCTACTGCTGATGACGCCGTACGACAGTTTGTCTACCACACTGACAAAATGTCGTAGGTAGCGACAAGATGTCTACCCGGTGGCGTGCCGAAGCGGGTTGTGCCGGACCACGTCCCACTTTATTCTCACCCTACGTTCAGTTCCCATCGACCGAAAGTGCCAGGAGGACATTCCCGCTGATGGCGTTGGTGTACCCGGAGTTTACATAGAGCATGCCATCCACAATGGCGGGGCCGGATTGGTTCATCGAGCCGCCGCTGGCCTTCGCGCCATTGACGGTGGGGAAGTCGTGCAAGGCGTCGAAGTCCCAGATGACGGCGCCGGTGCGGGCGTCATAGGCGCGCAGGTGGCCGTCAAGCGATCCCGAGAAAACCACGCCCGGAATCACGGTGACAGGCGCCATCTGCGCCGCGCTACAGCCCGGCTGCGCTGCGCAAGCGGGTTTCTCCGGAGGAGTAAACCAAACTCTTCCTCCCGTGGCGAGCTGCAAAGCAAACATGCCGCCTCCCGCCTCGGGCCCGGAATCGTCCCAATCCGAGCGCGGGAAGTAAGCCACGCTATCGTCCGCGCCGCCTCCCCATTGAATCCCGCCTAACGGCCCGCCGTGACCGATGCGAACCTGCCATAGGACCTTTCCGCGATGATCAGGGTCCAGGGCGTACACGATCCCGGACTTCTGAGAGGCGATCAACAAGCGGCGACCGTCAGGCAGAGACCTGAGAATGGGCGGGGAGCCAAAGTCGAAATCGTTTCCCGGGTCGCGTGGGCAATTGGCTCTGTCGGGAGCAATGCAAGCAATATTCCATCGGTCGTTGGGGGTAAATTGCTTCCACCAAAGCATCTTGCCGGAGGTCATATCAAAGGCGATCACCGCGTCTGAAAACCGGGAATCGGGCTCGGAATAGTTGTTGCCGGTGTCAACGTAAATGGCGCCGGCCTTCAAGTCGATGGTGGGAGACGACCATACCGCCGCCCCTGCGGGCCCCCAGAGTTTGACCCCGGCGGAGTTTCGTCGGCCCGTAAGCTTGGCACTCTCAGGAATGGTATAAGCTTTCCATATGGTGTTGCCGGACTGCGCCTCGAGCGATACCACATTTCCCCGGAACGTGCAGCACGGATACTTCGGATCCATGGCGGCGCCTTCTTCACCCGAAGACACGGGAACATAGAGCCGATCATGAAAATAAACGGGTGAGCCCGTAATCCGAGCCGCAGGATGGGCATCAGCGTGAACTTTCCACAGCAGGCGGCCGTTCTCTGCGAGCACCGCGTAAACGTTGCCGTTAGTGTCTCCGAAAAAGGCGGTATGCCCCACCGCGTCAAGCGAAACGGCCGTCTTCACGGTCGCCTCCGCTTTGTAGGTCCAATAAGTACAGCCTGTGCGGGCATCCAAAGCGTACACGGTGCCGTCCTCACTGCCCACGAAGAGCCGACCACCAGCCACCGTCGGCTGACCGTAGGTAGCTGACGCGCCGGGGAATCCGAACGCCCACTTCAGCTTAAGTCTGGGGACCTGATCGCGCCCCATGCCTGCCTTTCCTCCCGGCTGAAAGCGCGTGTTAGTGAGATCTGCGCCCCAACCGCTCCAACTGGGGTCGCCGGCAATGGAGAAGGTCCTGGCCGAGCAAGCTGCCGCCTGCGGTCCGACAGCGGTGACATCCGGGATACCCAGGAAGTTGGCGAGGGCAGTTCTCTCATCCGAGGTCAGATGAGATCCTTGTTGCGCCATGCGGCCGGATTCCAGAGCACGCACGATGGAGCCCCGCGCCATCTGATGAAGTTGGTCCACCGATGGCCCGGAGTAACCGCTCCCCGGGTGATGGCAACTGTAACATGCGTTTTGGAATAATCGAGCCCCGTCTGGCGGTGCGGATGCGGGGTTCTGAGGAAGTCCCGCGAGCAGAAAGAACAGTAGAGGAGTCGCAAAGAGAGTCATAGTCTTCTGATTCCACTTGGCACCGGTGGTTACGACTGCCCCTTGCTCGCGCGTGCCTCTCCTCGAGCAACATTAAAGAGGGCAAGGAGTGGGCCAAACCTTTGAGCTTGCGACCCTCTCATGTAAGCCCAACGAAGGCCAACAGTTGGAAGTCTCCGCAGGCTGTTAACTTTCTTTACGAAAAGAGAATTTTACCGGGACGAGCCAAGATTTACACGCCTTGGTGGTCGGCCGTGGGACGGGAGGAATTTGCCATCAAAGAGCGCGCAACCAAGCCAACAGGGCGTCAACTTTAGCGGGAGGAACGCCTTCTGCCAACGCACACTCATTTCCCTTGCGCAGCAGAAGCGTCGCGCCGTTCGCGGCATTTCCGATAAACACATCTGTGCCGGAGCGGTGGTCGGTGGTGAGTTCCGGGTACTTGTGGGCCAGAATCGTGTGGTAGTCACGGTAAAATGCCAGGGATGATTCCGAGCTCGTCCAAAGTGTACGCGCCACAATTGTGTAGTCATTCCCACCGGAACGTTCGTAAAGCACATAGCGATCCGCAAGCCACGCTCGGCCTAGCGTCTTGGCTTCATCCTCGGAAATGAGCTGACCAAGAAGTGAGTAGTAACCGAGTTCGCCCATGGAGTTCTCTCTCAGGAAGCGGAGGTCGGTAACGCCCTGAAGCGCCGGCGGAGGCGCGAGCACAATCCGTGAAAACTCCTGGTGGTTGATGTAGGTCGACGGCTCAAACACTTGCTTGGTGGCCTGCGGAGGGTGCTCGAATAACGCGTTGAGGTCGTTCCAACCGCCGTGTTGCAAGTTGGCCTGGATAAAACCCATACCCTGCACGTAGGGAAACAGAGCCTGCATGCGGAAAAAGTAGGGTGCACTCGAGAACGCGGGGTACTCCTCAAACTGCTGGGGAATCATGCTTTCCATCATCGTAGTCAGGGAAGGTAGCTGGCCCAGGCCGAGCGCCCCGGTCATTTGTTGCATCATGGCCGCCGTGGCGTGTCCCTCCACAACCGCCAGTCGTGCGTTGGTGGCATCGTCATCATCGTGGGCCGCATGGAGGAATCTGTCCAGGTCCCAGTTTTGATCCTGGAGCGCATGCGTGAGCTCGTGAGAAAGCACCATGGTCTGCATTTCCGCCGGAATCCAGTCCGCTATGAACATGGTCTTGCGCTTGGGATCATAAAAACCGGCGGCCTGTTCGGTATAGAAGCTTACGAGAAACTTTTCGAGGTTGAAGTCCCGCGACACCAGTCCGAAGGCGCGCACCAGGGCTTCCTGCGCGTGGATTTCCGCGGGCGTCATTTCCTCGTGCAGGTTGGCTATGAGGTATTTTTCAATTTCCGGTCGGCTTATAACCTGCTTTTTGAGAGGTCCCTTAATAGGCAGGCCAGTGATCTGGCTCATCTGCTGAAGAACTTGATCGGCCTGGGACAGGAGGTCTTGCCTTTCTTGTTGCTGGGCGCCCGCAATGGTCGCGTAGAGAAGCAGCAAACAGAAAGCGACCGCGCCAAGGATCGACCGGCGTCGCCACCGAATGACCGTTTTAAAAGATTTCATCGTGTTGAACGCCCCCCACTTAAAACGCGAGCAGTCCAGCGGCGAAATCGGGTACCGTTTGACCCACCCAGCTTAGGAGACTATCATAAAACCTGCGCGGGCAAGCCGGGTGATCGCTGCCTCGCCCTAGCGCTCCGCTCTCCGGGGCTGGCAGGGGCGGGGGAGAGGAAAGTCCGAACTCCGCAGGGCAGTGTGCTCGCTAACGGCGAGGGCCAGAGGGGGATGTCCGACAAGTCGGACCGTACGCCTCCGGAACGGAAAGTGCCACAGAAAATTTACCGCCGCGCCGGCGCCTTCGAGCGGTCCGGCCGGTAAGGGTGAAAAGGTGCGGTCCCGGGTCGCCGGGAATTAAAGTAAGAGCGCACCGCCCCGGTGGTGACACTGGGGGCATGGTAAACCCCACACGGAGCAAGACCAAATAGGAGGGGAGGGGCGGCCCGTCCCGCTACAACCCTCGGGTAGGTCGCTGGACCCCACGAGCAATCGCGGGGCTAGAGGAATGATCGCCGCCCGAGTCATCGGGGCACAAAATTCGGCTTACAGGCTTGCTCGCGCTTGTTAAATATCGACTTCCGGTGGGCGGCTAGTTGAGGCGTGGGCTCACGGCGTGGTACCCGTTGTCGAGCACGACTACGCTTTCCCCGACCTTGTTATTCATGGTGAAACCGGCTTCATGACTTCAGAATCAGACGAGATGAGCTACTACGCCAGCGCTTTATCCAGGAATCCGCAGGAACATCGACGTTTAGCTGAGAATGGCAGAGAGCATTTGCAAAGCAGATTGGTTGACCTGGAGGCCTGTTGGCGAGGATGGCAGGCAGTTCTCTGAAGAAAGGTGTAACTTGAAAGAGCGTCATCATAACGAGAGAATGTCTGTAGCGCTTATGGTCAGTCGCTAAACCGCGAAAAATCCAAGCGTCCCCGCTCACATCCCCGCGGCTTTACGATAGCGCGCCATATGTTCTTGCAGTTCCGTGTTTTCGGGCGCGAGTGCGAGCGCTTTTTTCTGGATCTCCACGGCTTGCCGATAGTTCCCGTTTGCAAAGTGGGCTTCCGCCAAGGTGTCCAGGAAATCTCCCTGTTTCTCCTGGGTGAGGTCGACGGCCGTCTGAGCGTGGCTCAAGGCCGCACCGGGGTCGCGATACTTCCGGTCATCGCACGTGGCATAGAGCCACGCCAGGTTGTTGTGAGCCGCCGCGAAGCCTGGCTCAAGGCGCAGGGCTTCCTCGTAAGCTTTGATGGCGTCGCCATCGAGCTTTTGCTGCGCATAGAGATCCCCCAACAGCACATAGTTCGCGGCGAGCAAGTTTCGGCCCTCGGTGGTTTGGGGGTTTTTCCCGAGCGCCGATTCAAAAATCTGTTGCGCCTTCCGGGGATCACCTTTCAACTGGTAAGCCAGTCCGAGCTCAAGCCGGGGGTGATCGTCTCCCTCCGTCAAGCGAATGGCTTCCTGGAACTCCTGAATGGCCTGATCGTAGTTCTTCTGCGCGAGGTAATACGTGCCCAACTCTTCGTGGGGTTGCTCTTGGCGAGGAGCCAAGCTGAGCGCTTGCTGGAAACTTCGGTACTCGCGGTCGTACTGTTGGGCGGATTCGAACCGCTCACCCTCCGCCAGAAGACGGTCCATCGACTGGATTGTCCGGTAGTGATTTGCCGTAGCAAGCATGGCCAAAATCACCACCCCAAGCGGCAGGGCAGCGAGCGCCTGTGAGGGAGGCTCGGGTACCTCACCGTAGGGGAAGTCGTGCCGGGGAGGCGGAATAATCAAAGCCAGCAGCGCGCCCGTTGCCAACCCTCCCAAGTGGCCCCAGTTATCGATGCCATGCATGGAGAATCCCAGGGCCAGATTCAGGGCTATGAAGGGGATCATTCCCCGACCGAACGCGCGTCCCCAGCGCCGCGGAATGACGTCGCGGTGAGCGTACCCGGTAACGAGCATTGCCCCGGCAATGCCGAAAATAGCCCCGGAGGCTCCCACCGAAACGTTCTTTGAGATCGCCATGGAAAGGGAAGCGCCGCCTATGCCGGCGGCGACGTAAATCGTAGCGTAACGGCCGTAGCCATACACGCGTTCCAGGACAGGTCCCAGAATATAGAGTGCGTAACTGTTCCCCAAAATATGCAGCCAGCCGCCGTGGAGGAACATCGGCATGACCAACCGCCAATACTCCCCGCGCCGCATATAGGGTCCGTACGCTGCGCCCAGGTTGAGAAGAACAGCAGTGTTATCTGCTCCTCCGGCCAATAGCTCCAGGCCGAAAAAGGCAAAATTCAAGATCAGGAGGACTAGAGTAGCAACCGGCCAGAAGCGGCGCGGGGCGGCCTCGTAATATTGAAGGCCTGCGGGAATTTGATGTGGTGGGTCAGCCATCGGTCTCTGTCGAGTATAACATCGCGGCCCGAATTACTGATGGAGGTAGGAAACTCTATCACCGGGAGGGTACGAAGCAACAGTGGGCAGTGGGGAGATGGGCAGTGGGCAGGCGCCTACCTACTGGCCACCGCTGCGGTTTGTGCTTTGGTTACCTAATGGTTTGCGCCGCTGTGGTTTTCAGTACTTCCCGCACTCGCGCACGGTTTCGTACATCGCCAGGACGTTCTCAACGGGTACGCGCGCCTGCACGTTGTGAATCGAGTTGAAGACGTACCCTCCGCCTTTACCGAATATTCTCAGACGAGAACTCACTTCGTTGCGCACATCGGCCACCGTGCCGAAAGGCAACGTTTTTTGGGTATCGACGCCGCCGCCCCAGAAAGTGACGCGGTCTCCAAACTCCTGCTTCAACTCTTCGGGCGCCATGCACGATGCGGAGCACTGAACGGGGTTGACAATATCAAACCCCGCAGCGATGAAGTGCGGGAGCAAAGCGCGGACCGATCCGCA